>Ga0209158_1000471_pt1 | contig 30227 bp, 31 predicted proteins | sample GraSoiAngelo_140_FD_185897 | JGI IMG/M metagenome (GOLD analysis project Ga0209158, IMG submission 185897) | Grasslands soil microbial communities from the Angelo Coastal Reserve, California, USA - 14_0929_12_30cm (SPAdes) (version 2) | ecosystem: Environmental > Terrestrial > Soil > Grasslands ...
GACGGAGTCGGAGCGCTGATTGGCGACGAGCAGCCACCGCCCGCTCGGATCGAGGCTGAAGTTGCGCGGCCAATCGCCCTCGGTGGAGACCACCTGTTCGAGCGCGAGCGCGCCGCTCCCGGTTGATTCCGCCACGGAGAACACCGCGATGCTGTTGTGGCCGCGGTTCGACACGTACAACCTGCGGCCGTTTGGTGCGACGTGGATGTCGGCCGGGTAATTCGTGCCGGTCCACCCAGCCGGGAGGGTCGAACGTGTGTCCACGGGGGACAGCGTGCGGCGCTCCGGGTCGAAGCGCAGCGTGGCCACCGTGGAATCGAGCTCATTGGCGACGAACACCAGCGGCAGCGTTGGGTGGAACGCGATGTGCCGCGGGCCCGCGCCGGGGCGCATCACCGCATCGCCTTCCTCTATATGGCGCAGCGATCTACCCTCGAGATCGAGACGGTAGACGAACACGCGGTCGGCGCCGAGGTCCGCCGCGAGCGCGAAGCGGTTGGAGGGGTCGGGAAGGATGCAGTGGGCGTGCGGCGCTTCCTGACGCTCGGCGTTCGGTCCTGTTCCCGTGTGCTGAACCACGGACGCGGCCGGGGCGAGTGTATAATCCATCTGAATCGACAGTAGCGCGACGCTGCCCCACGCGTAGTTGGCGACGAGTAGGGCGCGGCCGCTCCGGTCCACGCTCACGAAGCAGGGCGCGCCACCTCCTGACGGCTGCTCGTTCAGTCGGGTGAGCATGCCGGTGCCTGTGTCAATCGCAAACGCGCTCACCGCGCCCTGGGCGGTCTCGTTGACGGCGTAGAGCACGCGCCCGTTCGGGTGGATGGCGAGGAAGGACGGGTTCGGCCCGGCGTCCATTGAGCCGACTTGCAGCAGTTCCCCGGAACTTCGGTCCATGCGCACGAGATAGATGCTTGCGGTATACGTCCCAACGAAGAGAACATCGGGATCCGTCGGCGCCTGGGTCATCGTGGTGCCTCCGCCCGTACAGCCTTTCCGGGCGCGAAGCCCTCGACCGCCTGTCCGTTGGCGACCACTGACACCCCGTTCACGATCACGTGCTGAATGCCAACGGGCGAGAGCGCCGGCTCCCGGTAGGTCGAGCGATCGAGCACTTTGGTTGCGTCGAAGATCGTAATGTCCGCGTCCGCGCCGACCCGCAGCCGTCCCTTCTGCCGCATCGCCGGCACGCGCGCTTCGAGTCGTTGTGCCGGCATGAGCGTCATCTTGCGGATGGCGTTCATCAACGACAGGGTGTCGGTAGGTAGGGGCGCAGCATGCTGCGCCCCTACATTTGCCTGCGCTTCCCGCACGTAGCGGCCGAGCACCCGTGCGAACGTGCCGGTGGTCCGCGGATGGCCCGTGCCGTCCTGCCAGTATGCGTCGCTCGCAATGATGGTGAGTGGGCTGGTGATCGCCACGGCGACCATCGGCTCCGTGTTCGTGTGAACTACGACGGGACCGCCGATCCGGCTATAGCGCGCGAAGCTCTCGCGATTCAGCCGCTCGCCCGTACGCGCCCACTCCAGCTCGGCGAGGCGCTCGTCGGGAGCGGTTTTGTAGACGTCCTGGATGGTAGCGGACTGAATCTCCGTCATTCCGGCGTCATACGGATACGCCTCCGTTGTCACGTCGCGTCCGTGCGCCCGCGCCTCTCCGATCATCTCGAGCATCACGGGCGTCTCGGCAAGACCGGCACTGTTGATGTGGACCACATGCAATGGAGCGTGGGTTTCGGCGGCGAGCGCAAGCGCTTCCTTGAGTCCGGCGACGCCCGGGCGAATGTGCACGTGTATCGGAGTCTTCGTTCTCGCGGCGACGCGGAACACGGCGAGCAGCTCATCGCGCGTCGCGGCCGGCGTGTACGGAAACCCGGCACCGATGTCGACAGCGCCCTCGCGGAGACCGATCTCGATGCGTTGCGCGATGTCAGCGATCTGTGCCGGCGACGCCGCGCGATAGGCGCCGTCGCTCACCGGCATCCGGGTACCGGAGTCGTGCATCACCGCCATCCGGACTTTGATGTGGCCGATCGAGACGCCGTAGTTGATGCGCTCGCCGGCGCTTCGTTCACGGTACCAGGCAGCGACGTCCGCCGTGCCCAGTTCGAGCTCGAGCGCTGTCGTCACGCCGTCCAGCGCGTAGAACCGATAGGTCTCAGGCGTCTGTCCGTGCGCGTGCAGGTCGATGAAGCCGGGGGCGACGACCAGCCCGCGCGCGTCTACCGTGTCCCGGCCGCGTATGGCGTTCGTCGTGATGACGGCGATCCGTCCGCCCGTGATTCCGATGTTGCGGACGGCATCGAGGTTGGAGGCTGGATCCATTACGTGTCCGCCGAGGATCACGCGGTCGTAGACCGGCGGCGTGCCGAGCTGCAGGACGAGTAGTAGTGCTATGACCATGGCGTGACATCCTACCTCTTTTTTCAAAGACGCGCGCATACTGAGGACGTCCTGACCGCAGCGAAGGATCTGCTTTTGCCGTAGTTTCCTCTCGCCTTCTCGGGAGGACGCGCGATGCGGTCGATCAAAGGGCCGGCCATTTTCCTGGCGCAGTTCGCAGGCGATGCGCCGCCGTTCAACAACCTGAAGGCCATCGCCGGCTGGGCCGCGGGGCTCGGCTTCAAGGGCGTGCAGATCCCCAGCTGGGATCGCCGCCTGTTCGACCTCGCCACAGCGGCCGAAAGCCAGACCTACTGTGACGAGGTGAAAGGCACCCTGGCCGAACGCGGGCTCCAGGTCACCGAGCTCTCAACGCATCTGCAGGGCCAGCTGGTGGCCGTGCATCCCGCGTACGACGCCGCATTCGACGCGTTCGCGGCGCCCGAAGTCCGCGGCAAACCGGCGGCGCGGACCGCCTGGGCGGTCGAGCAGGTGAAGCTGGCGGCGCGCGCGTCGCGCCGGCTCGGCGTGACCGAGCATGCGACCTTCTCGGGTGCCCTGGCATGGCCCTACTTCTATCCCTGGCCGCAGCGGCCGGCCGGTCTGGTCGAGACGGCCTTCGACGAGCTGGCGCGGCGCTGGCGCCCGATTCTCGACGTGTTCGACGAAAACGGGGTCAACGCCTGCTTCGAGATCCATCCCGGTGAGGACCTGCACGACGGGGTGACGTTCGAGATGTTCCTCGAGCGCGTCGGCGGACACGCGCGCTGCAACCTATTGTACGATCCCAGTCACTTCATGCTGCAGCAGCTCGACTATCTCGAGTACATCGACCTCTATCACGACCGCATCCGCATGTTTCACGTCAAGGATGCCGAGTTCAATCCGACCGGCCGCCAGGGCGTGTATGGCGGGTTCCAGTCGTGGGTCAATCGCGCCGGCCGGTTCCGTTCCCTGGGCGACGGTCAGGTGAACTTCAAGGCGATCTTCTCGAAGCTGGCGCAGTACGACTACCCCGGCTGGGCGGTGCTCGAGTGGGAGTGCTGCCTCAAGCACCCGGAGGACGGTGCCCGCGAAGGGGCGAAGTTCATCGCCGATCACATCATCCGGGTGACGGAACAGGCGTTCGACGATTTCGCCGGCGCCGGCACCGACCAGGCCGCGAATCGCCGGATGCTCGGCATCGCCTGACGATGGTCCAGCCGCTGAGGCTCGGCATGGTGGGCGGCGGGCGCGGCGCGTTCATCGGCGGCGTGCATCGGCTGTGCGCTCGCCTGGACGGGCAGTACGAGCTGGTCGCTGGCGCCCTCTCGTCCGATCCGCAACGCGCCAGGGAGTCTGGTGCCGATCTCGGCCTCGCGCCGGACCGCATCTACGCGAGTTTTGCCGAGATGGCGGCGGCCGAGGCGCAACGCTCCGACGGGATCGAGGTCGTGAGCATCGTCACGCCGAACGACAGCCACCACGCCATCGCCCGCGCCTTTCTCGATCGCGGTATCGATGTGATCTGCGACAAGCCGATGACCACCACGGTCGAGGACGCGCTCGACCTGGTGCAGACGGTGCGGCGCACCGGTCTCATCTTCGGAGTCACCCACAACTACACCGGCTACCCGATGGTGCGCCAGGCGCGCGAGATGACCTTTGCAGGCGAGCTGGGCACGATCCGCGTCGTGCAGGTCGAGTATGTGCAGGATTGGCTTACGACCAAGCTGGAAGACACGGGACAGAAGCAGGCCGCGTGGCGCGTCGATCCCGCGCGCGCGGGCGCCGGCGGCTGCCTCGGCGACATCGGCACGCACGCGTACAATCTCGCCGGCTTCGTCACGGGTCTCGCGGTGCGCGAGCTCGCCGCCGACCTGAGCCGGTTCGTGCCGGGCCGCAGGCTCGACGACAACGTGCACATGTTGCTGCGGTTCGAGAACGGGGCGCGCGGCATGCTGTGGGGGAGTCAGGTGGCGCCTGGCAATGAGAACGGGTTGCGGCTGCGCGTGTACGGCGAGAAAGCCGGCCTGGAGTGGAGCCAGGAGCACCCCAACCAGCTGCGCTTCGCTCCGGTGGGCCAACCGCCACGGGTGCTATCGCGTGGTGGTCCGAATCTCAGTCCCGCCGCGTCGCGCGGGACCCGCATTCCCTCAGGTCATCCGGAGGGCTATCTCGAAGCGTTCGCCAATCTGTATCGCGATCTGGCAGAGCAGATCCGGGCGCGTCGTGCGAAGCGCGCGCCCGATCTGGCGGCGCTGCTCGTGCCGACGGTGGAAGATGGCGCGCACGGCGTCAAGTTCATCCATGCGGCGGTTGAGTCGAATGCTAAGAATGGCGCGTGGGTGGATACGCAGCTGAAGCTGCGCTAGGAGCTGGGCCTCCGGCGCTCAGGAAGTCGCGAGGACTCCGCCGCCGCACGAGATAGCTATCGAGCAAAATGAATGCGGCCGCCAGCTCAGCGAGGACTATCAGAGTAAGGAAGAGCGCGGTCCCCGCCCGTCCTACGCCCCAGGCCGCAGCGGTCAGGAGCACCAGCTTCCACACCCGAAAGGCTATTGGGGCCAGGAGCGCCCACTGAGCCCAGTGCTGTCCCCAATACAACGCCGCGCATAGCACGAGCACCACCGCGAGCGGCAGCAGCCGCTCAAGCGTGGTAATCGGCCCAACAATGAACAGAAACGTGAAGCAGAGCGTCGCCTCCGCGAGAAGCAGGAGGGCGATTGCGGTCCTCACGTCGGTCCGCGTTGTGGCGACCAGCCTCGACGAGATCATCTTCCCCCCCTAATAGGGCGCGTCTGAACTGCAGGAAGCGATCTACGGTAATGATTCGCTCACGTGCAAGAAAGTGACGCGGCTCACGCAGTCTCGATTGCGCTCCTCGAGATGCGGGTCAGATTTGGTTTCCACCATGAACGTGGCTCGGAAATCGGGCCCAGATCGCATTGCTAGCCCCTTCTATCTCGGCGCCCAGAACGGATCCGCCGTCGGCACGAACGACACCGGCACCTCTTTTACGAAGGTGCCGAGCCAACGCGCAAACTCCTCCATGCCATCCTGCTCCGACCGCACGTGCCCCAGGATGATCAACGCCTTCTTCCGTCCCGCCGTCACCGCGTCGGCCACGTACTCCACCGTCTCCCACTCGTGCGCCTCACCGATGACCAACACTTCCACATTGTCCTGCTGCAAGAGTTGCCGATGCCGCGCGAAGCCGGCGGCGCCGGGCGACAGGCCGATCTGTGTGACCCGAAGGGCCGAGTCGCCGACGACGCGCAGCGTCGGCGCCGGCAGGCGGCGGCGAATCGTCAGGGCCAGCTCGGCCAGCGTCGTTTCAGGTACCCGGTAGAGCCACTCGCTCTCGCCGCGGTAGCGCTCCCAGCCGAGCACGCGCGCGAGATCGGTCGCCATCGGCTCGGGACGGCGCCGATGCCAGTGATCGTGCATGCGCACGACCACCAACCGATGCTCACGAATGAATGCGCGCTTGGCGGCGGTGACGGAATCGTGTTCGCCCTCGAGCACGTCGAGCTTGTCGAAGTGATCGTAGAACGTCGGCTCGTGTGTGATCACGAGGTTCGCGCCGCGCGCCGCGGCTCGCTGCAGCACGTCGAACGTCGCCATCATCGTCACCGCGATGCCGGTCACCGGTGTCGCCGGATCCCCATCCTTGAAGGTGTCCACCGTCGGCTCGGTCCACGGCACGCCGATGTTTTGCTTGATCCGCGCGACCACATCGCGCGCGGTGAGCGGCTGCTGGGCGCGGGGAGTGGTGGGTGCCGCGACAAACGCGAACACGACGAGCAACGCGGACAGACGCATGTCGGCCTCGGATCGAGTTCGTGAACAATCTACGAGCTATCGGGAGGAGTGTCCCGAGTGTACTCTGTCCTTGCTCGTCTGACTACTCACCACCCAGAGGAGGTCGTGTGCGATCCATTTTCGTCGGGGCCGTCGTTCTGGCATTGATCGCGTGTGGCGCGCGTGAAGTTCAGCGAGCCGACCCACGCCTGGCACGATTGCTCGCCGACCGTGAGGCCGTCTGGCGGGCGTGGTTCGAGAATGATCAGCGGCGGCTCGAGCAGCTGTTGCCGAGCGACGTAGTGGCGATCAGCAATGACACCACCTGGCAGGATCGCGCTGCCGTGCTCGCGTCGGCGCAAGCGTTCGCGCAGAGCGGCGCGAAACTGGTGCGCCTCGCCTTCCCGCGGACCGAGCAGCAGGTCTTTGGGGATGTCGCGGTCCTGTACTCCCGCTACGAGTTCGAGCTCGACAAGAACGGCAAGCGCTCGCTGCAGGCGGGCCGAGCCACGGAGGTGTTCGTGTGGCGCGACAGTCTGTGGCAGAACACCGGCTGGCATCTCGACTCGGGTCACTGAGCGGCGTCGCGGCCCTTTTCTCTTTTTTCAAGAGCGCCCCGGCATGTCATCCTGAGCGCCGCAGGCGCGAAGGACCTGCTTTTCGCACCCATCACGAAAGCAGGTCCTTCGCTACGCGCGCGTCCCGCGCGCTCGCTCAGGATGACAAGCTTGCTCGTTCTCGTGAGGAAAGAAGGGGGAAAGAAAGGGCCGGATCCTCTTCCTGCCTGACCACCTGGCTAGTGGTGTGCTCGTACCTGGGAGTGCACCCTTCGAGAGCACACACAACTCTCGAACCAAGGTGATCACGTGACTGACTCTCGCTCCAGCATCGCTGCACTCTCCGACCAGCTCGCCGACGCCGTCGCGGCGGCGGGCGCGTCAGTTGTGGCCGTTCACGCCCGGCCGCGCTTGCCCTCCACCGGCGTGCACTGGAAAGACGGCGTCGTCGTAACGACCGAAGGCACTGTGAAGCAGGAAGAAGACATCACCGTCTCGCTCCCGGATGGCAAGCGCATTCCCGCGACGTTTGCGGGGCGCGACCGCGGGACAGATCTCGCGGTGCTGCGCATTCCGCCTGGATCACTGCGCGTCGCCGAGCTCGGCGATCCTGCCGTGCTCCGTCCCGGCAATCTCGTTCTCGCACTGGGCCGTCTCGACGAGGGTGGCGCGCGCGCCGCATTCGGTGCGGTCAGCGCGACCGGCGGCAAATGGCGCGCCTGGAAAGGCGGCGAGATCGATCGCTGGCTGCAATCGGACCTCACGATCTACCCCGGTTTCGGCGGCGGACCGCTGGTCGACTCGACGGGGCAAATTCACGGCATCAACTCCGGTGCGCTGAGTCGTCCACTGGCGACCACGATTCCCGTCGGAACGGTCAACCGCGTCGTGGCCCAGCTCCTCGAGCGCGGCTACGTCCCGCGCGGCTGGATCGGCGCCGCCATGCAACCGGTTCGGACCGATGAGGGTGGCGGCTTGTTGCTCGTGTCGATCGAGAAGGACACCCCAGCGGCGAAAGCAGGATTGCTCCTGGGCGATGTCATCGTGACGATCGACGGCAAGAGTCTCGAGAGCTTTGATCAGCTGCTCGATGTGCTGAGTGGCGATTCGGTCGGGAAAAAGGTCGGCCTCGACGTCGTGCGCGCCGGCAAACAGCGCAAGATCGAAGTGGTGATCGGCGAGCGGCCGCGCGGGCGCGGCCGGCGGTAAGCGTGCCGAGTGACCTGTTTCTCGGCGACGCGGCGGCGCGGCTGCGCGCCAGCGTGGTCGCGATCGTCGACGAGGCGCACGGCTCGGGTCGGGGCCGACGCGCCAGTCGCGGAGGCCACGGCGCCGGCTTTGCCTGGCGGGGCGGCGACCTGTTCGTCACGAGCGCGCACGTCGTCTCGACGCAGAAAGCCGTTGTGGTGACGCCCGACGGGCGCGCCGTCGAGGGCAGGGTGGTCGGCCGTGACGTGGACCGCGACATCGCGCTGCTCCACGCGCCCGAGGCTCGCGTACCGGCGGTCACGTGCGGCGATCCGTACGCGCTGCGGCCCGGCTCGCTCGTGTTTGCGGTCGGTCATCCGCTGGGTGTGAAGGACGCCGTGAGCGTCGGCGTGTTTCAGGCGGTGCGGGCGATCCCGCGAGGTTATGGAATGGCGGAACAGCGGCCGCGGCGTGGCAGGAACCCGTTCATTCCCTGGGTCCAGGCGGACGTGAGACTGGCGCCCGGGAACTCTGGCGGCCCGATTGCCGATGTAGAAGGCAATGTCATCGGTGTGGCGGCAATGATCGTCTCTGGGCTGGCGCTCGCAGTTCCGGCGCCCGATTTGGAACGGCTGCTTTCGAACTCGTAATGAAGCTGCGCGTGTACCTCGATCTCTCCAACGCCGTGACGCGCCGCCGTGTGGCCGCGTTGCTCCGGGCTGACGGGGAGGTCGCGCTCGTCGGGGCTGCGGAGGACGCCGACCTGGTGGTGAGCGAGCGCGTGGTCTCGACGGCTGCGCCAGGCGCGGTCGTGCAAGGGGGCGCGCTCACCGCTCGCGAGCTCGAGGTGCTGCGGCTCGTCGCCCGGGGCTTGAGCAACAAAGAAATCGCCGCGGACCTCGGCATTACCACGCACACGGTCAAATACCATCTCGCCGCTGTGCTCGAAAAACTCGGCGTCCGCTCGCGTACAGAAGCTGTGTCACTCGGCGTTCGCAAAGGCCTCGTGCCGCTCTGACCGTCTTTCGCCGGCCGACGTTGGCTGCGCGTGGTAATTGTCGAAGTACGCATGTCGGCGCTCCTGTAATTACCGGAGTCCTGTCACTTCATGCGCGACTAGTCGGTGGTGAGGACATTTCCCGGCCATCTTCACGAGATCAGCGACCGACCCGGCCTTCATCTTTCGCATCACCTTGCCGCGGTGGGCCTTCACCGTGATCTCGCTGACGCCGAGCTCGCCGCCGACCTGCTTGTTCAAACGGCCCGAGACGACGAGTGCCATGACCTCGCGCTCGCGCCGGCTGAGCGCGCCGTAACTCTCCCGCAGGGCCTGCGGTTCCGTCTCACGGCTGAGCGCGGCGGAGCTGCGCTCGATCGCAGTTCGGATCGCGTTCAGCAGCGCATCATCGCTGAACGGCTTTGTCAGGAACTCGGTGGCGCCCGCCTTCATCGCGCGAACGCTCATCGGGATGTCGCCATGACCGGTGCATGGCGACGGACCCAGATAGCGGGGTCGATCGGCTTCATGCCGCGCGGGCTGAGCGAGTTACAACCGCCCGTCTGGTGTGGCGCGAGCAGGATCTCGGCGCCCAGCAGCGCCGTGGCGCGGGCGTTCTCGATGATGTTGTTGTCGTAACAGATCAACACGCCCACGCGGCAACCGTGCGGCGTGTCGAAGACGGTGTAGCGGTTCCCGGCGCAAATGTTCTGATGCTCAAAGACGTGCAGCTTGCGGTGGACCGCCCACGCCCCATCCGGCATGGCGACGACATAGGCGTTGTAGACGCCGCCATCGGGCGCCCGCTCCAGCAACCCCGCGCCGATGGTCATCCCATGTTGCCGGGACAAGTCCAGGAGGTCTCGCGTCGACGGCCCGTCGGGGACGGGCTCGGCCAGTGCCTCGAATGCCGCGCGCGAGAGCTTGCGCACGTGCCAGTAGCCCGTGAGGCACATCTCCGGGAACGCAATCAGCTCCACGCGCGCGCCCCCCCGGGCGGCCTCCGTCACGAAGTGGCGGATGCGGCCGAAGTTGTACGCCTTGTCGCCCGCGGTGTGCTGAAATTGGACTGTCGCCACACGGATGTCGCGCATAGAGCGGACTCAGTGCGGCACGGACATGTCGGCGTATTTCCGGCCGTGGCGCCAATCGACGAGCTGGATCAAACTGGGGCAGGGGACGGGGTGGGGCGTGTTCTCGCACCGCTTGCCGTCGAAGGTATTGAATGCCCGCCAGCGGCCGAACCGAAACTCCGCGGCGCCATACGGATTCTCTTCACTGACCCCGTGGGGGTCGAGCCGCGTGCCGCGCGTGCGCCACCAAGGGCGCTGCATCCGGGTGAGGGAAACGTCGAAGCTGATGTCTCGTGTTGCCGGGGCGAACGCCAGATACACCACGCGGCCGTCGGCAGAGGCGACCACGTCGAGTCGGCCGGGAGGCGTTACAGTCTCCCGCTCGCAACGCCTCCCGCCGGCGTCCACGGGAGCGCACCGATCCCAGACCTTCGCGTTCTTCTGCAGCCCGTCACGCTGAAACCAGAACTGTTCCAGGCTGTCGAGCGGCATGCCGGTCCGGATACCACCGGTTGGCCTCCCGAACGGGTCCCCTTCCCACCAGAGCACGAAGGGGGACGTGTCGGGACCGCCACACGCGGAGAGCAGTACGACGACCCCGGCAATGCCGGCAGCACGGGTGAACATGACGCACCTCCACGCGCTCGAGGGACGCCATAATATTCTGTTCCGAGGAGCAATCAGCCATGTCTCGCTTTCGACTCGTGTTGCTCGCTGTGGTCGCGCTCGCGCTTGCAAGCGCGGCGGTCGTCACGTGGCGCCAGCACCGGCGCGGCTCGCCTGTGTACTCGCTCCGGCAGCTTGCCGACGCCGCACGCGCCAGGGACCGCGCCGCAATCGAGCGGTACCTCGATGTTGGCCGCACCGCCGAGTCCGTCGTGGACGAGGCGACCTCCGCCGCCGGCGCGCTGGGGGCCGCGGATCCGGCCCTGAAGCCCTCGCTGCTCAGTGCTGTACAGCAGAGCATCTGGACCGCGTTGCTCGACTCGCTGGCGACTCTTGAAGGCCGTTACCAGGGCGTCGCTCGTGTAGAGGAGCGCGGCGAGGTCGCCCGGGTCGGCGTTCGCATCCGCTCGGAAGACGCCGATTCGGCGTTCGTCGTACACCTGCGGATGGAGCGCGCCGCCGGGGGATGGCGTGTGGTCGGCGTCGAGGACCTCGGCCCGTATCTGCACGCCTCGTTGGGGCGGAGGCAGGAGCGCGCGCACGAAGCGGAGATGCGCTCCGATTTGCGGAACCTCGTCACGGCCCAGGAGATCTATTTCTCAGGCCACGCGACCTACTCGGCGTCGCTGCAGGACCTCACGTACTCCCCGAGTCCGGGCGTGCGGCTGGAGATCATCGCGGCAAGCGGCACGGGCTGGCGCGCGGTCGCGCGCCACGAAGCCGGCACCGTCGAGTGCCGCATCGGCGTCGGGACCGGCGTGCCGCCCGGCGACGTGGAACGAGAAGTGAAATGCTCGGCGCCGATCAGGTAGTTCACTCCTCCTCCTCGTGCAGCAACATCCATGACGTCCCAAACCGGTCGCGCAGCATCGCGAACCGATTCGCGAAAAACGTCTGCTCCATCTTCATGAAGATCTGGCCACCCTCGCCAAGCAGCGCGTAGAGCCGCTCCGCCTCCTTCGCGCTGTCCACCCGCAACGTCAAATACGCGCTGCGCATCGGCTCGGCGCCCGGGATGTCCGCGCCCATGAGGATCGCCTCCCCAATCTCGATGCGCGCGTGCAGGATCGCCTTCTTCCAGTCGGCTGGAACGCCGGGTTGATTCGGCTGGTCCTCGTGCGTGCGCATCATCGTGATCTTGCCGCTGAGGTGGCGTTCGTAGAACCGAAATGCGGCTGCGCACGTCCCGGGATAATTGACGTAGATGTCGAGCTTCATTTGGCTGCTCCTGATCGTCAGTTGAGGTCGTCGTGTCCTACACCCTAACGACGAACAGGGCGGGGGGAAATCGACAGGCGGGGTCGCGCGATACCACGCTCAATAACCCGAGTGAGGAGGTGGCCAAGGCCGTCTCCTTCCGAGGGGCGAGCGCGAACAGCAGCACGGCCGCCAGGCCGGTCACAGCCACGCCGGCCAGCAGCTCGCCGCGTCGAGCTACGCGAGATCCTCGTCAAGGTGCACGCGACGAGCGTGACCGTGAGCGACACGTACGGACGCGATGGCTTCGGCTTCGCCCGCTGATCGCAACGGTTCCTCGTGCGCCTGGCGTTCGGCTATAGGCGACCGCGCAACCCGATCCTCAGTATCGTCCTGGCCGGTGAGGTCGAGCAGGTAGGGAAGGGCGTTACGCGGTTTCGCTTTGGCGATCGCGTGTACGGCCTGACCGGCATGCGATCCGGTACGTACGCGCAATACATGTGCGTCAAGGAGACCAGCGCAATCGCGGCGTCGCCATCGAACCTCAGCGACGATCAGGCGGCGGCGATTCCGTATGGCGGTCTCATCGCGCTGTACTTTCTCCAGCGAGCCGGCGCGCACGTCACGGCGGTGTGCGGCCCGACCAATCTGGATCTCGTGAAGACCCTCGGCGCCGAGGCTGGCGTCGACTACACCCGGGAAACCGCCCCAACAGGGTGTCCCGAGAAAACAACGGCCTCGTGTGGAGGCCGTTGAATTCAAAAGCTCGTGCCGGGGTCGAGTGGGCACGGGTCGCAAGCGTCGCCTCGGCCGTCGCCGTCGGCGTCATGATCAAGCTATGGCCTGAGCGGCGCTCGCACCAGCGTCGGCAACGGCCTATCGGTGACCGTCCCGTCGCCCAACTCGCCGGACGTGTTGCGTCCCCAGCAGTAGCCAGTGCCATCGAGCGCAACCCCACAGGTGTGCTCGTTCCCTACTCCTACCGATCGAAACTGGAGACCGCCACCCACCGCCACCGGGAAAAGCGAGCAGTTGAAGGCACCAACGGTCCCGAAAGTACACGTGGCGGCGCCGGTCGCGCCTAGCTGGCCGCTCCGGTTACTGCCCCAGCAGTACGCCTCGCTCGTTGTTGTCACACCGCAGGTATGAGCCAAAATGTTGTTGCTCGAGTTCGCATCCAGCATCGCGAACGTCAGGCCCCCTACCACCGGGGCTGGGGTATTTGACCTTGCGCTTGAACCAAACCCAAGCTCGCCCACGACGTTGAGGTTGCTCCAGCACACGGCCGACCCATTGGAGTCCAGCCCGCACGCGTACGCGCTTCCGACATCCAGAGTCGCGAACGCCAGCCCGTTCCCGGCGGCCACCGGGGCGGTCGAGAGGAAGGGCGGCGAGGGAGGTCCATTCCCGAACTGGCCGAACGCTGTCGACCCCCAGCAATACGCGCTTCCGTCCCCGGTCAACGCGCAGCTGGTCTGAAAGCCCGTACTCACGGCCGTGAATCCCAAGGAGCCACTGTTTTGAACGGCAACGGGTACTGCACTGAGGCCTCCGACGACGCCGTTCCCCAACTGACCGTTGCCGTTCAGACCCCAACAGTAGGTGGAGCCGTCCCTGGCAATACCGCACGACGAGCGGAGTCCGGCGTTGACGCTGACGAAGCTCAGACCACCGCTAACGGGGACCGGCGTGGTGCTGAATCCGCCCAATCCCGTCGGTAGTCCGGCGCCAAGCTGGCCGGTGACATTGGAGCCCCAGCAATGCAAAGCCCCGGCTGTGTCGATCCCGCACGTATTGATATCCCCCACGGCGATTTGTCTGAATCGCAATCCGCCGCTCACGGGCACCGGCGTGCTACTGGAATTCTGGGACCCGTCGCCGAGCTGGCCGAAGTTGTTCGCGCCCCAGCAGAGCGCCGATCCATCGGAGCGCAGGCCGCAGCTGTATCCGCTGCCGGCGCCTATGCTGACCCAGTCAAAGAGGAACGAAGGGGGCCCCGCGCCGGGAGGAGCGGGCACGCCCGGAGGCGGACCGATGTCTGGCGGGAGGATGATACCGGGGGGCGGTCCGGGAATGCCACCGCGCGAAGCGGACAGCCCCGGTAGCGGTGCGGTCGGCGGCCCGCTCCGCTCACATGCTGCGAGCAGTCCGAGCAGGCTGGCCGACACCAACGTGAGAGCGGACCTCATGAGGTCCTCCTGTGTGCTCTCTTCGGCCGGAGGGACGCCGCAAGCCGCGCCGGCCCGCGTACAACGCCGGCGGCATCGTACGGATGATTGCCGCGCCTTGCAAGGACCCCGAGTCGCAGACGTTCGCCACTCACAAGCTCGAGTCCTGAGTTAGTAAAGAACAAGACCGAGGTCTACGAGCGCAGGAATCTTTCCGCCAACTGCTGCAAACGCTCGTTCCCCTCAGCCCGTGCGTCCGTCAGTATCCGCTCTACATGCGTCTTGAGCTTCGGCTCCCCCCACCGATACCCCGTGGCCAGCTCCGCGCCGTACGAATCGCCGACATTGGTTTCTCCCACACGTTGAACCAGCGCCATCTCGGTGCGATATCTTCATCCCACATGAAATCCGATCTCGCCACGCTGCCGCTCCTCGCCATCCTGCTGCTCGGCGTCTCCGGTGGCCAGCTCGCGGCGCAGCATTTCCACCGGCTTCCCGCCACACCGCGGACCGTAGCCTACGGCTATTACAGCGCCGCGGCGACGCCGGTGCTGCGCATCGCCTCGGGTGACACCTTGGAGGTCGAGACGCTCATCACCAATCGGCCCGACCGCCTCGAGGCCGCGGGCGTCGCGCCGGCCGACGTGCAACAGTCGCTGCGCGATATCGTCACCCAGGTGACCGACAAGGGCCCCGGCGGACACATTCTCACGGGGCCCGTCTATGTCGAAGGTGCCGATTCGGGAGACGTGCTCGAGGTGCGCATGCTCCAGATCGACCTCGCGATCCCGTACGGGTACAACGGCTGCAGTGGGTTTCTGCCGGTGAACTGCGACAGCACGCACCGCACGCGGATCATCCCGCTCGACCGCCGCCGCCTGGTGGCGCAGTTCGCGCCCGGGATGGAGATCCCGCTGCATCCCTTCTTCGGCAGCATAGGCGTGGCGCCGCCCCGCGATTCGGGTCGAGTGAGCTCAAACCCGCCCGGCATCCACGCCGGGAATATTGACAACAAGGAGCTGGTCGCCGGGACGACACTGTTCATTCCGATCCATACCGCGGGTGCCTTGTTCGAGGTCGGTGATGGTCACGCGGCGCAGGGAGACGGGGAAGTGGATCAGACCGCCATCGAGACCTCGCTCGTCGGCCGCCTCCAGCTTGTCGTCCGCAAGGACATGCACCTTGCCTGGCCTCGCGCCGAGACGCCGACGCACTTCATCGCGATGGGAATGGATAAGGACTTGAAGACCGCGACGCAGATCGCCGTCCAGAACGCCATCGACTTCGTAGCCGCCCGCCGCGGGTGGTCGAAGATGGAAGCCTATCGCTTGGTCAGCGTGGCGTGCGACGTGCGCGTAACAGAGTTGGTGGATGGTAACGTCGGGGTGCATGTCATGATTCCCAAATCGATCGTGGGGAAATGATTCATGTTCGATGACCGCCGCAGTTGCCTCTTGACCGGCCGACCGCCGCAGTTGCTTGTTCTCCTCGCCGCTCTCGCCATGCCGGCTGCGCTATCCGCGCAGGCCGACTCGGCCCCAGCCCCCGACCCCATACCCCAGCTGGTCGCGCGCCTCGACCTGGAGCGCTACAAGGCGACCATCAAGGGACTCACGGCCTTCGGCGATCGGCGCCAGGGCACCGACCGCAACCGCGCCGCCGTGGACTGGATCGAGGCTCAGCTCTCGAGCTACGGCTGTAGAGACGTGGCGCGCCTCAAGTACGACTTTCAACCGGCGGCTCCCACGCCACGGACGGGCACGGGAGCGGTACGCGACACGGCCCGCGCCTCAGGGGGCGGCCGGTACCGCGGTCTCCGGGCCCGGACCGGCGTCAACACCGATTCGCTGAAGCAGCCCGACGCCCGTCTACGCGCGCTCGACGCCCAAGCCTCCACGGCGGGCGCGCGGGAAGAGGTGTACTGCACCAAGATCGGCGCGACGCACCCCGCGGAGATGTACATCGTCGGCGCGCATATGGACGGCATCGGGTGGGGCGAGGCGGCAAATGACGACGGCTCGGGCACGGCGCTCGTCATGGAGCTGGCCCGCGTCTTCTCCAGCGCCGACGTCCGCACCGATCGCTCGATCCGGTTCGTCCTCTGGAACAACGAGGAGACGGGGCTCAACGGCTCACGCGCCTACGTCGAGCAGCGCCGCGCACTCCAGGGCACGAAGGACGAGCCCAAATGGCTCGGTATGATCCAGCACGACATGATGCTGTTCGACCATGGCATGCCGCGTGCCGACGGGACGCTCGCTGCCACGCAGCGGCCGGAAGCGGACGTCAACATCGAGTTCCAGACCAGCTCGAAGTTTGCGGCGCAGGCACAACAGCTCGCCTGGGTATTCCAAGTGGCCAACGAGAAGTATGCGACCGATTACCCGGCGTCGGTCGGCTCACACATGACGAACACCGACTCCGCGCCATTCCAGGATCTCGTGCCGGCCATCAGCCTGCGCGAAAACGAGCGCGGCACGCAGATCGGGGCAGGGTGGGATCCGAACTGGCACCAGCCCACCGATCTCTACGCGACCTATGACGACGCGGACTTCCGGCTCGGGCTGAACGCCGCGCAGACGACGCTCGCGGCGCTCGCGGGGTTGGTTGGGGCGACGATTAGGTAGTACTGCGACTTTTTGCTGTTTTCTTTTCTCACGGAGCGACCCGCACTTGTCATCCTGAGCGCAGCGCGCCGCAGGCGCGCGGAGCGAAGGACCTGCTTTTCCGGGGCGAGGGCCCATGAAGCAGGTCCTTCGCGCCTGCGGCGCTCAGGATGACACGCCGATCGCTCCGCAGGGATAATGAGGAGGGAAGAAGAAAGAAGGACCCAGTGACTCAGGGTACCGGTGGGTTCTGCTTGCCGATCTCGTACTCATGCGGTGGCTCGGCGACGATCCAGTAGCCGGTTTAATGCGCAACACAGGGGTTGCGTATCGCTCCACCCCCGGGTTAAGATACGCAACATGACGGTTGCATATCACACACGGACGGCGCTCGCGGCGACACTCGGCCTCGCCGCCGCGGCCTGGGTCGTCACGGTCCGCCAGATGCACGGCATGGACATGGGGGTCGCGACCCAGCTCGGCTCGTTCGCGTTCTTCGTTGCCCTCTGGGCGGCGATGATGGCGGCGATGATGCTGCCCGGCCTGGCCCCGGCCGTGTTGCGTCGCGCGCGCACGCGTGGTGCCGTGCGCGCCGTGGTGCCGTTCGTCGCGTCCTACCTCGTCGTCTGGACGCTCGTCGGCGCCCTCATCTACGCGCTGTATCGTCCGCACGGCACGTGGGTCGCTGGTCTCGTCGTGATCGCGGCCGGTCTGTACGAGCTCACACGGCTCAAACAGCACTGCCGCCGCTGCTGCCGGGCGCGCAGCCGCTCGGGATTTGAATTCGGGCTCTACTGCGTCGGGTCCAGTATCGGACTGATGGTGATGCTGGTGGCGCTCGGCGTCATGAGCGTCACGTGGATGCTGGTGATCGCCGCCCTCGTGTTCGCGCAGAAGCTGCTGCCCGCCAAAGCCGCCATCGATGTGCCGCTCGCGTTCGCGATCGTCGCACTCGGAATCCTGATCATCGCCGCGCCCGGGTTCGTTCCCGGCCTCATGCCACCGATGTAAAAACGTAGGGGCGCAGCATGCTGCGCCCCTCCTAACCCAAACCTCCACGCAAGTCGAAAGACACGACATGCCGAAACCAACGATCGTATCGCGAGACGAATGGACCGCCGCCCGCAAGCGCCTGCTCGTCAAGGAGAAGGAGCTGACCCGTCAGCGCGACGCACTGAGCGCCGAGCGTCGCAAGCTGCCGATGGTGGCGATCGAGAAGGAATACGTGTTCGAGGGGCCGGACGGACGCCGCACACTCGCCGATCTATTCGGCAAGCAGCGCCAGCTCGTCGTCTACCACTTCATGTTCGGTCTCCCTCCCGATTGGGACGACGAGGGGTGTCCGGCCTGCTCGTATGTGGTCGACAACTTGTCTGGCAGCCTCATGCATCTCGCCGCGCGTGACACGGCATTCGCTGCGGTCTCGCGCGCGCCATTCGAAAAAATCAAACCCTTCAAACAGCGCATGGGATGGACATTTCCCTGGCTGTCCTCGTTCGGGACCGATTTCAACGATGATTTTGGTGTGACGCTCGACGCGAAGCACACCGTCTACAACTACGCGCCGGTCTCCGCCCAACCCGAGGGCCGGCCGCACGAAGGCGAGCGGGAAGGCTTAAGCGTGTTCTTTCGCGACGGCAATCGCGTCTTCCACACCTACTCGACCTACCAGCGCGGCCTCGACCATTTGCTCAACACGTACAACTTGCTCGATCTCGCGCCGCTCGGCCGTCGGGAAGAGGACGGCATCATGCACTGGCTGAAGTACCACGATGAATACTGACCGGATCGAGAAGCGCGTCGTGCTCCGCGCGCCGCGCTCGCGCGTGTGGCGCGCCATCTCCGATGCGAAAGAGTTTGGCACGTGGTTCCGAATCACGCTTGACGGGACGTTCGCAGAGGGTAGGACGGTCAGGGGCAGCCACGAGCGATTCAAGGTCGAAATGCTAGTCGAGCGGATCGAGCCCGAACGGTATTTCGCGTATCGCTGGCATCCGTACCCGAACGATCCCGCAATGGACTATTCGGCCGAGCCCATGACGCTCGTCGAGTTCACGCTCGAGGAGGTTGAGGGCGGTACTGCGCTCACGATCGTCGAGTCGGGGTTCGATCGGATCCCGCGCGCGCGCCGGGCCGAGGCGTTCCGCATGAACACCGAGGGGTGGGGCGGGCAGATCAAGAATCTGGAGCGGTATGTCTCGTAGCAGCGGCGGGGCGGCCTTGAAGGTCACCGACGCCGTGCCTGTGTTCACGGCGCTGGCAGACGCGACCCGGCTCAGGTTGCTGGGCCGTCTGTCCGTGGACGGGCCGCTCTCGATTACGCGACTCAGCGAAGGCACGGGGGTGACGCGCCAGGCGATCACCAAGCATCTCTACGCCCTCGGGCGTGTGGGCCTCGTGCACCATGCTCGCCGCGGGCGCGAGCGGGTGTGGGAGCTGGACGCCAAGCGGTTGGAGAAGGCGAAACGGTACCTCGATCAGATTTCTGCGCAGTGGGATGCGGCAGCGGAGCGGTTGAGGGCATTTGTGGAGGATCAGTGAGACATCTCGGCTTGTGGTGGGCTCGCCACACTAGACGGTGAGCGTTGTAGGCGGTACGCTGATCTTACCTGGCGCTCGCCGCGTTGACTTCGCGGCCCCGCCGGATGGTCCCGCGAAACGCGGAGGCTTTCCTGGCGCAACGGATTCGGGTACTGATCGTCGACGACAATCGCCTGATGCGAGGGGGGCTGAGTGGGCTGCTCAAGGCACAGCGCGACCTGCAGGTCGTGGGAGCCGTCGCCGACCTCGCCGCCGCACTCCGCCGCCTGCCTGTGGTCACACCTCACGTGGTGCTCGTGGACGCGGGCTTGGGCAGCACGGATGGATGTCGCTGTGTGGAGGAGATTCGCCAGAGCGCGCCCGCGACTCGGGTGATCGTGATGGATTTGCTGCCGGCGCCGGAAGAGGTCGTCGCGTATGTCAAGGCCGGGGCGAAGGGATTCATCATGAAGGACGCGACGGTCGGGGATTTCGTGGGCACGGTGCGATCGGTCGCCAACGGATCGGACGTGATTCCCCCCGTCCTGGCCGGGACGCTCCTGTCGCACATCGCCGAGGACGCGGTGGTGCATCAGCGACCGGAAGCGGCGGACGCAGTGCGGATGACGAAGCGAGAGCAAGAGGTGATGCAGTTGATCACCGAGGGCTTGGACAACAAGGCCATCGCGCAGCAGCTCCGCGTCGCCGGCGACACGGTGAAGTCCCACGTCCGCAACATTCTGGAAAAGTTGACGCTGCACAGCCGGCTCGCGATCGCCGCGCATTCGCGCAGGAGCGATGCCGCCCGACGGCCCCCCCCCGGTTAACCGACGCGCCGCGCCCGTCTGCCGGGCATGACGCGCGGTAACGACACGCGCGCGGGCCCCGTGATCGCAAAGCCCACCTTCAGGCGCTTCAACTCCGCGTCGATCGCTCGGTCGACCGCGCGGATCTCATGCGGGGCATCGGTTACAACGAGGATGTGGGTGATGTGGGCATCTTTGACCATCTGCCCAGTCCACAGACGTCCGTCCCGCCGCGCTGCCAGCCGCGCGCGGCGGAGCAGCATCTTGACCTTCGCAAACAGCGGCTCCGGCTGCGGCGGATCGAGCTGATACGCGTAGGCCCAGCGCTCGGGAGCCCGCGGCCGTTGTTTCGGAGCCATGAGACCGTCCTCCTTCGATTCCGTCCGGTTACGGCCGGAATTGCGTCAGTTTGACCGCGTAGCTGTAGCCCCTTGAGCCGTTCCCGTAGCCCATCGCGGCGGCCAGCGGAAGGCCGACGTTCGGCGAGATACACAGGTCCATGACGATCTGGTCGTTTTGGCGCAACACGCCCCGTAACCCCTGAACTCCGGCGTACCGACACGTCGACTCCACTTTGAACCCTGTGTTCTGGCCCCCGCTGCCGTTCGACCAACCCTCGCCCACCACCCACGGATGTCCCATGAACAACCCAGCGTAGGTCGGTGAGAACAGAGCAAGGGCCGCCGGACCGAGCTGCGCCATTTGCGTCCCCGAGGGGCCTGCGTTCGGCTCCAGGATGAATGTCGATGAGAAAGGCTTCTGCCCCATCTGGCCCTGCACTCGCAGCTGTGTCCGAGCCCCCCCCGCGTCCGATGCGTCGAGCTCGTAGAACCCCGACTGCGTCTGGCCACCCAAGTTGACGATCGCGTCGTAGCGGAAGTGCTCCGTGCCCTTGAACGAGTACCCAGTCCACGTGAATGGTCCCGAGACCGGACCGGTAGAAACCGCGGGGAGCGCGCGGACGCCCACCCCGGATGGTGTCGACAGGGCGGGAGCGGGACCCTGTGCCTCATTCTGCGGGGGCGGCGCGCTGGCTGGCGCAACCGGACACGCGCCCACGCAGTCGCCCACGCGGGCGAGGTCGCCCGTCAGCGTCCCCGTCGCTGAGCCCTCATCGGCTGAGGTGATCTTGATCTTCCCTACCGACGTGGTCGTGCGGCGCAGCAAGGCTCCGGTCGCGGGATCCTTGATCTCCCGACCTGGGCGCAGCACCGCGTACTCCGCGCCCACCTTCACCCCGGCCGCCGTCCCGACGTTGATGACCAGCTCGCTCCCGGACACGTCGGCGACAAGCGCCGCTATGACGGCGACAATCTCCGTGTGCGGAATCTTGGGCGCCGCCGCTGCCAGCGTCGCGACGAGGCTGTCCACCGCCGTCCGCGTCGCTTCGCCGAGGAGGGTGCTGGCGAGGTTCGAGCTCCACATGTCTTGGCCGCCGAGGTCCCGCGCGCGGTCCTCTTCCTGGCTGGTGAAGTGGGCGCGTTTCGATTCGCCCCTCCCGTGCGCCACGGCCAGAATCTCCCCGGTCCCGATCTGCACGATCCGCGCGTCGATTGCTACTGTGGCCTTGGTCTCTCGGCGCATGCCCAACTGGATGTTCTTGTCCTCGCGCTGGAACTGGGTGATGGACCCGATAATGATCGCGTCGACGCCGAGCAATCGGCCGAGTTTGGCGGCGCTGGAAGCATCCGATCGGCTGTCCTGCTGGAAGTTCTGCTCGTTCAGGATGCGGTCGAGTTGGGCGCGCTCCATGACCGAATAGGTGCCGTTCTGCGCTAGCTCGGAGACGAGCTGGGCGGCGACGCCTTTGCCGATGTCCATGTCCGCCCCCCAGACGCCCGTCACGGTGCTGTGCACGGTGGCGTAGTCGAAGTCGAGCACCGCCACCCGCCTCCGGGCCGCGGTGGCGGCGGCGGGAGCCGGGGCCGGGGCGGGGGCGGGGGCGGGGGCGGGGGCGACCTGAGCGTCCAGCGCGGGCACGGCCAAGGCGGCGAGGCAGAGAGCTAGGGCGAGGCGTTTCATAGGACGGCTCCTTCTATATGTGAGTCCAACGAGCATTCGGTACTGAACGGTCGGATTTATTCTCCCTCTTCGAGGGCTGCCGGGTCTCAGCGATAGCGCAGCGCTCGCCACACCATGCTGCCGATGCTCGATCCGAGCTGGAGTGCAGCACCCAATCCGCTCGGGTCGTCGGTCGAACCCGTGTGACGGGACACGATTGCGGTAATCAGTCGTCCGCACGAACGCGAACGCTCCAGTCTGGTACGCGCACGATGGCGGCGGTATCGCCTGAACTGATCACAGAGCGGTCAGAGGGGACATACCAGAGAGAGGTACCCTTTTCGGGGTAGAGCTTGCGCTACCCGGCCTTTTCGCGCGGTCCTGCAAACGATCGTGTAGAAGGGGCGCAGCATGCGGCGCCCCACCGGCCGCCTGATCCTTATCTCACCGGCTGATACGTATTGATCACCACGCCGCTGGGGTACGCCGTCGAACCGGTAACGCGCAGCGGCTTCCGATCCTTGAAAATCCGCATGCCGCGCCCGATCGCGACCGGGTTGACGAAGATGTTGAGCTCGTCGATCAGATCGTGCTCGATCAATGCGCTCACGAACGTCGCGCCACCGTACACGACGATGTCCTTCCCCCGCTGCTCCTTCAGCCGCGTAACCGCCTGGACCAGGTCGCCGCTCTCCACACGCACATTCTTGCCCGCGACGCGCGTGAGCGTCTTGCTGAACACCACTTTCGGCGTGTCCACCATCCTGCGCGCGAACATGTATTCAGGGCTCTGTGGTTGCACGGCCTCCCAGTATTCGATGAATCCCGCAGTCATCTTTCTGCCGAGCAGGATGGTGTCGCTCGTGTCGGTCAGCTGGACGATGCGCCCAATCACGCCCTCGTCCAGGTTACGGGTCATCCAGTCGAGCTGGCCTTCCGGGCCGGCTACGAACCCATCCACGGTCATCTGCACCTGCAGCTTGAGCTTGCGCATCGCCATAAAAGAATGTCCTGGTGGTTGGTCTCACCTATGCGTCGAATCAGTTATCTCGAGATCGACATGGTGGCGGCGAGCGGGAGCCTTAGCCGGCGGCGCTGGCGCGCCGGTGAGGCTATACTCCGTCCCGTGATAGCATCCGCTCAACAATCGGAGGGTAATTGACGCCTGCACAACTGAAGCGCGAGTTGCAGCGCATCTCGTGGGGGAACGCGCGACTCGCCGAGAAACTCGGCGTGTGGCCAACTGAAGTCCGGGATTGGCTCTCGGGGAAGGAACCCGTGCCGGAGGTCGTGGCTTCAGACATACGCCGTTTGCCCTCCGCAACGTAGTCGAGGCCGGATTAGGATTCGCTCCGTCCACGGTCGTGAACTGAAACGCGACGGCCTTGCGCCAGTACTCACCGGCGACCGATGATTTACGATCCCCCGCGCGAGGGTTTCTATGCGTCGAGCGGACCTGGCTCACCTCACTTCGCTGACCATTGGCTGCGCGCTGTTCGCAGCTTGCGGCGACAGTACTTCTCCCCCCGTGCCGCGCACCACCATCGCGGCCGACGCGCAAGCGCCCAACGCTACCACCAGCTGGGTCAATAAGGGCGGTTCCAACTGCCTGATGGTCACTTCGCAGGACAGCACGACCTTCCCCCTCGACTTCTCCGGGCAGACCGGTTGGTGGTTCTGTCCGAATCAGTCGTCCGGGTTCGTCTCCCCTGACGGGTACGCCAGCTTGTACCTCGCCAGGGATCCGCTCAATCCGGGCTCCTCGCTGACCCTCGAGACTATATCGGTCGTGCGCGGACCAGAGGTGCCGACGTCCTACAATGCCGACGGGAGCGTCGCCACGTTCACGCGCACCGACTCGCTGACCTGTGACAATGGTGGCAGCGTGGCCCCGATCTGGACTGGACTGGCCACACAGAACTTTGTGCGCAGCACGTACCGCTGCTGCTCGCGGTACTTCTGTCGCACGTGTACGAGGATCAGCAATGTGGGCGGCAGCGGAACGCTCACGGCGAATCAACCCGCGCCGCCCCCGCCTCCGCCGCCGCCTCCACCAGCGCCGGTGGCGTCGGTGGCCGTGAGCCCGGAGTCGGTGACCGTGATGGAGCAGCAGGTGGTGTGGCTCTCGGCGACCCCGCTCGATTCCGCCGGGAACCCGACCGACCAGCCGGTGACGTGGGCGACGAGCGATACGACGGTCGCCACGGTGTCCCAAGAGGGCATGGTGACGGGAGTCGCCGTGGGTCAAGTGACCATCACCGCGACAAGCCAGAGCCAGAGTGGCGCGGCGGCGGTCACCGTGACGCCGGAAGCGGAGGGGCCCGCGGACGTCAGGGCCGCGGTCGCCCTGCCGCGGGCAAGATTGAAGATCGCGACCCACTAGCGTTTTGACGCTGAATCAGGAAGACGGTAGCGTTGTCGCTCCTTCCGTCGCGGAGAACGTCGTGAGCGCCAAACGAGCCGCCACCTGGTATCGCTGGGACGATATGCCCCGCGAGGACCTGCACGAGAAGCTCTCACGTCGCCTGATCACCGGTGACCAGCTGATGCTCGCGCACGTGTACCTGAAAAAGGGCTGCGTCGTCCCGAAGCACTCGCACATGAACGAGCAGCTCACCTACATCCTTGAAGGCGCGCTGCGGTTCCTGGTGGGGGACGATGGCGCCGATGAGATCGTGGTGCGGGCGGGCGAGGTGCTCCATCTGCCCGGCAACCTGCCCCACGAGGCCCATGCGCTGGAGGATACGCTCGACGTGGACGTGTTCTATCCGCCGCGCGAGGACTGGCTCAAGAAGACCGACGCTTACCTCAGGAAGTAGTCCCTCGCCCGAATGCGACACCGCGCCGCTCCGGCCCTGCCAGCGCCACCACTGCGCACACGATGAACACCAGCGCCGCCGAGAGCGCCATGGTCTGCGCGTAGCTCGTATGCGCGGCGAACAGCGCCTGCACGTGGGGGATTTGACTCGCGATCGCCACGCCGCACTGGTAGGCGAAGCCCGGTAAGAAGCCACGCACGCCGTCCGGCGCGAGCTCGTTGATGTGCGCCGGAATCACTCCCCAGGCACCCTGCACGAAGAACTGCATCACGAAGGCGCCGAGCACGAGCAGCGTGGCGGGTGCGAATGCCCAGATCGGGATCGCGAGCAGTGCTCCCACGAGCGCCAGCCCGATGGTGCGCCGGCGGCCCAGCCGGTCGGAATAGAGACCGCAGAGCACACCACCCGCGAGCGCGCCCACCTGGGAGAACGCCGTCAGGGCGGCGCGTGCCTGCGGTCCCCAACCCCAGTCCCGCTGGAGAAACGTGGGATACATATCCTGCGTGCCGTGCGAGACCATGTTCATCAGCGCCATCAGGCCCGTCAGATAAAGGAAGACCTTCCAGTTCCGCCCAATGGCCCGTCCCAGGTGGGACCAGTTCTCGTGACGGGTCTCGCGCCACACCTCCGACTCCTGCACGCGGGCGCGCACGAAGAGCGCGAGCAGCGCCGGCAGACCGCCGATGAAAAACAGCGGCCGCCAGCCCCAATGCGGGAAGACGATCAGATAGCACAGCGCCGCGAGCAGATAGCCGGCCGCATAGCCCTGCTGCAGCAGCCCCGACATCACGCCGCGCAGCCGCGGCGGCACCTTCTCCATGACGAGCGACGCGCCCACGCCCCATTCCGCGCCCATGCCGATCCCGAACAAGGCGCGCAGGATGAGAAAGGTGGTGTAGTTCGGCGCGAGGCCCGACAGCACCTCGATCACCGAATAGAACACCAGGTCGACCATCAGCGGGATCTTGCGGCCGTAGCGATCGGCGAGGAGGCCAAAGATGAATGCGCCGACAGGCCGGAACGCGAGCGTCACTGTGATCGAGAGGGCGATCGCGGCGTCCGACTTGCCGAATTCCTTCGCGATCGCCGTCAGCGTCATCACGACCAGGAAGAAATCGAACGCGTCGAGCATCCAGCCGAGGAAACCGGCGGCGACAGTCGCGTTCTGATCGCTCGTGGCAGCGCGTGGCGTGGTCATGGTACCGTGGTCAAAGGAGCCTCTAGATTACAGCCTTCCCCTCACGCGTGTGACCCCCGTCACGCCCGAGTCCCCGCACCTCCCGCCATGTTCGGGGTGCTGCTCAGAGCAAAGCCGCCGAAAGACGGCGACGCAGAGCCACGGGGCTACGGTGGGTTGACCGCCTTGCTCGCCTGGCCGCCAGCGATTTCACACGCTGGCGGCCTTTTTTGTTAGGGGAGGGACGAGCCATGAGACTCGCGCGGATGAAGCTTGGTGCGGTGATTGCCGGAACGCTCGTCCTTGGCTGCGGCCTCTCGAGCTCACCCGTGATTGCGCGTGTCGACGGCATCCGGATCGCTCCCGGCCGCGTCTCGCTCCTGCCATTCCAAGCTGCGCCGCTCACGGTAGTGGTCATCACTTCGCGGGGCATCGATAGCAGTGGCGGGGCGGTGGCGCTGCAGTGGTCGACAACCGGTGGGACGATTGCCCAAAACGGCATCCTCGCCGGCGTCCACTACATCACGTACACATCGCCCGCGCAGCCGGGCAACTATCTGTTCGTTGTCACGACAGCCACCGGCACGCCAGCGGACACCGCCAGTATCGCCGTCACGGCAACCCCGGTGCCGGTACACTCGGTCGCGGTCGTACCCGCCACTGCCAGCCTCGTCCTCGGTGACACCACGACCTTCAGCGCGACGCTGATGGACTCGACCGGTAGCGTGGTCTTCGGGCGGGCGATTACGTGGTCCTCGAGTGACGGCGGCGTCGCAACGATTCTTCCCACGGGCTTTGTCCGCGCGATCGCGGTGGGCACCACGACAATCACGGCGACCAGCGAAAGTCACAGCGGCACAGCAACCCTCACGGTGAAGTCGGGGCCGTAAGACTGCTCACGGCTCGATTGTGAGCTCCCCGCTCGCTGGCGATGTCCCAGTACCGCGACCGAGGAGGCCCAAAGTACCGTTCATCGAGCCTCCCCTCCAGGCTCCCAAGACTCGGGGGAGTCTTGGGAGCCCTGGCGGTCTCGTCACCACGCGATCGCGTAATTCGAGAGAGCCTCAACCAGCCATGTGATCAGCGACATCGAGCGTCACCTCCCTTCCTGATTGGAAGTGTCAGTGACCGGTTCCACGGTGCCCTAACGTCACCGCGCGCCCGGCCGTCGCTTAGACGAGCAGCAACGTGGCTATCCAACCTCAGCAAGATCTCAACACGTTGTTCCGGAGAGGCTTAGGGTTGTTTCAGCTCAAGGTTTTCGGATCTCCTCAGCTCGTGCGTGGCGGCCACTCACCCGTTCACTTCCGTACCAAAAAACATCTGGCCGTTCTGCTCTACCTGCATTTCGAGGGACGCACGCGGTCGATCCCACGCGATCGGCTGGTCGATCTGCTATGGCCCGAAGTTCCGCCCGAGAAAGGACGGCATTCGTTGTCGCAGGCGCTGCTCGCCATCCGGTCTCGCCTGGGCACAGACGCGGTGACTGGTCGGGAGCACGACGTGCAGCTACTCGCCGAGTTGCCGTCGGACTTGTCCGCCCTGCGCCAAGGTGAGGTCGCTACCGTACGTGTGGCAGAGCCGCTGCGGGGGCTCGACGAGTGTGCTGGCGCCGAATTCGCCCATTGGGTGGACGGGGCGCGGGTCCGTCTCAAGGCTCAGGCACGAGATGCCCTCCGAGCGGCGCTCCAAGCGGCGCGGGCCCAAGGCAACCTGTCGGATACACACCGTCTCGCGACAGCGCTCTGCGACGTTGACCCGCTCTGTACCGACGCGGTCTACGCGCTCGCCGAGCGGGCGCTGCTCGACGGGGATACGGTGGCCGCGGTGCGGCTGCTCAAGGATCACATCCGGCGCGCCCAGGCCGAGCTCGGAACCAATCCGAACCCCGAGATCGCTCGGCTGCTCCGGCGTTTGGAGCGCGGGGAGCGACCCACGTTTCTGGCTCAGACGTCTCCGCTTCCCGAACGGATCAGCCGGCCGCACCACTTCGTGGGCCGAGCGGTCGAGCTGGGACAACTCGAAGCGACATGGAATCGCGTTGCTAGCGCCGGCTACCAGACGTGTCTGATCACCGGCGCGCCGGGCATCGGAAAGAGCTCGCTGATCCGGTGCTTCGCCACGTCACTGGAGGCGCGCGCCTGGCCCGTGTTCGTAGTGTCGTGCCAGGAAATCGGTCAGGGCATTCCGTACGCTACGGTCTCGGAGCTCATCACCGCGCTGGGACGCGATCCGGCGGCCGGCGGCACGGAGCCGCTCTGGCTGGCGGAGGCGAGCCGAGTGTGTCCAGGCTTGCGGACGATTTATCCGGGTATCCCCCAACCGCCCGACGCGCCCACTGAGTCGATTCGCCTGCGCGTGGCCGAGGCGGTCGTTCGGATGATGGAAGCCGTGGCAGACACCGGCCCAGTGCTGCTCGCGTTCGATGATCTGCAATTCCTCGATCCGGCGAGCCGGGACGTGCTGTTCCTCGTCACGCGGCGACTGGAGCGGATGCCCACACTCATCCTAGCGACTGCGCGGGCGGGTGAGGCAGAGTTAGGGCCCGAGGAAACGGCGCGCGGTGGATTGGGCTGGCAGGAAACCATTCAGCTTCAACCGCTCGATCGACCTCACGTCCTGAGCTTGATCCACGATCTCTCGGCGGACCCCGACGATGTGAGCGCTGAGATCCGAGAGACGATCGTGCGGCTGGCGCAGGGAAATCCGTACCACATCGAGATGCTGCTGTCGCACTGGCGTACCCACAAAGCGACGTCGCTCGTCGCGGCGGAGACCTCGGGCGATGCAGCCGCGATCTCCTGGGCGCCTCCGGAGGACCTGCGCACCGCCTTCGCTCGGCAATACGGCGGTCTTTCGACCGACGTCCAGCATGTCCTTCAAGTACTCGCGGTCGCGGGAAAAGCGATGGCACCGAGCGAGCTGGGGAGTCTGGTGGGGCTCGACAGCGGCGCGGTCGAGCGGGCGGCGCTCGAGATGCTGGATCGCGGCGTCGGTCGCGTGGAAGGAGGGCGGCTCTCGTTCAAGAATGAGTTACACCGGGCGTACGTGTACTACGCGATGGGGGAGGATCGGCGCAAATACCATCACGCGCAGCTGGCCCAGCTGCTGGCGGCTTCCCAGGACCGAGACCACCTCCAGCCAATGCTCGAGCTGGTGCATCATTTCAGTTCCGCGGGCATGCAGCAGCAAGCCATGGAGACAGCGCTGCAAGCTGCCGAGCTCGCCATTGCGCGAGGCGCCCCGCGGGAAGCCGAACGGGTCCTGACACGGTTGCTGCACGCGTACGACGTGGCGCCCGGTTCCAGGCTGCGCTTACTCCTGGCGCATTCGCTGGTCGCGGCGGGTCAGTACCAGCGTGGGCTCGATGCCCTCGCCGAGTGGCTGCCTGATGCGGCATCCTCGACCGATCTTGCGCTGGCGGCGTTGCTGCGTGCCGAGGCGCTGCAACGCGCCCGTTTGGGGGACGACGACGCAAGCATCATCGCGGCGGCGCAGGAGGCGATCGTGCTGGCCGAGCGGGCCAACGCGGACAACTTCCTGGTCCGAGCCAACCACATACGAGCGGAAGCCAGCTTGGATGGAGGGGACCTCGACGCACGCGCCGCAGCGGAGACCCTGGCGGACAAAATAGCCGCGTCCCACGCAAGCCCCGAATGCGTTGCCCTGGCCAACCTCACGCTTGCGTACGGGGCACTCTCGCGCGGCGAGCTCGTTCACAGCGTGGCAAGACTCACCGAGGCTGTTCCCGTGCTGGAGTCGCTCGCGCTACTGGTGGAGCTGCGCCGGGCGTTGAACACGCTAGGCATATGCCATAAGGGTTTGGGAAGATTCGATGATGCGACACGGACCCTGAGTGAAGCCGTGGCAGTTGCCGAACGGTGCGGCCATCCAGGGGCAATCGCCCACAGCCGCATGGTTCTCGCGAACCTGTACCACGACCTCGCCAGCTTCGATTTGTCGGTGAATTGCTTCCGTGCGACGCTGGCCCCACTCGCCGCGCTGGCTTCGCCACGCGCCGCGGTCGAGGCGTACTCCAGCATTGCCAGATTGGCTGTTGTCTTAGGCAGCGGGGCGGAGGCGGAAACCGCCGCGCAACGCTGCGAAGAGGGTGCGCAGCGCTCGGGACTGTGGCGGCACAGGGTTACCGCCCTCTTGACCAAGGCGGAGGTGTGCCTCTCCAACAGCCGACCGGAGTTGGCCTGGCCGCTCGTCGAGGAAGCCGCAGGTATCACGGGAGATCGTTCCCATCTCCTGCCGGAAGCCGGACTGTACGAAAGGCAGCAGC
>Ga0209158_1000472_pt1 | contig 30203 bp, 32 predicted proteins | sample GraSoiAngelo_140_FD_185897 | JGI IMG/M metagenome (GOLD analysis project Ga0209158, IMG submission 185897) | Grasslands soil microbial communities from the Angelo Coastal Reserve, California, USA - 14_0929_12_30cm (SPAdes) (version 2) | ecosystem: Environmental > Terrestrial > Soil > Grasslands ...
ACTCGACCTGATCGTGATCGACTCGCTCGAGGCGCTCGAGGTCTTGGCGAAGTTCAAGGACCGTCGGCGCGAGATGTACCGATTGTTCGAGTGGCTGCGGGATCTCGGAGTCACAAGCTTCCTCGTCACGGAGCGGCCCGATTGGCTCATCGCCGGGCACGTCCTCCAGGGCCGATGGGACGAGGACTTCCTCGCGGACGGCGTCATCCACCTCCGCATGCATTTCGTCACGGACCTCACCGCACAACGACGGCTGCGGGTCGTCAAGATGCGCGGCACGAAACACGAGACCGGATACCTCGCGATGGACATCGACGACGGACGTTTCCGGGTCACCCGGGCGATGAGCTCGTGAGGGGAAGACGATGCCGCGGGCCTTCGTGAAGACGCATATCCGGGGCTTCGACGAAGACGTCCTCCGAGGCGGCATCCCGCAAGGTCACGTCGTCCTCATCCGCGGGGCGAGCGGGACGATGAAGTCGTCCCTGGCGTACTACGTGCTGTACCATAACGCGCTCGAAGGGACGCCGGGCCTGTACGTGACTCTGGAACAGAGCGCGGGCGGCCTCCTCGAACACATCGCCTCGCTCGGCCTCAAGGCGACGTCGGTCTCCGACGCGCTCCCGATCCTCGACCTGAGTCGCGGCCGTGAGTACCTGGAGGAGATGATCGCCAAAGTCGGCGCGTTGTCCCCGGAGACCGCGACCCCCGGCGAAGCCCTCCTGGCCGTCTTGAAGGGGAAAATCCTCGAACTCCGCAAAAAGCGGGACTTCCGTCTCCTCGCGATCGACTCGTGGGACGCGCTCGAGCTGATCCTCGAGTTCGCGGACCGCCGGGCCGAGACCTTTGGGTGGTTCGAGTGGCTGCGGGACCTCGGGGTCACGAGCTTCCTCATCTCGGAAGAGCCTGCGCTCGAGGCGCCCCCGACAGCCCTGGAGGAGGAGTTCCTCGCGGACGGAATCATCCACCTGCGCCTGGAGCCGATCTCGGAGACGGCGTTCCAGCGTCGGGTTCAATGCGCGAAGATGCGGAGCGTGAACCAGAACAGCGACGACCACACCCTGCTCTTCGAGAACGGGCGGTTCGAAGTCGCGCGGGCGATCGGGTGATTCGATGCGCGATCGGTTGCGCACTCTCCTGATCCGATCCGCGTTCCTTTTCCTGCTCTCCCTCGTCCTCGTCGCGGGGTTCTGGTTCCACCGCGAGTTCTACCAGATCGGGTTCGCGAACCTCCTGATCGTCGGTGGAGTCGTCACGTTCCTCGTGATCTGGGCGGCGCGGCTCGCACTCTCCGGCGAATTGCCGCGGGGCCGGCCACGGGGCGAACTCGCGTTCTCCGTCGAGGAGGGGGATCGCCTCCTCAAGGACCTCGCGCGCCTCGTCGTCCGCCCAGCCGAAGGCACCTCGGTCCCGGGCGTCGGCTACACGGTCCGCGCGAAGTACGAGACGGGCCCCGAGTTCGGCCGGCTCCTGATCGAAGACGCGCGCCGCGCATACGTCGCGGACCTCACGGAGGAAGACGCACGACAAGCGGGGTTCCGGTCCGCAGCCGAGCTCCGCAACGCCGGGAATGCGCGGTGGGGATGGCGTCCCTCGGATATCGTCACGATCATGCGGGTCCATCCGCTGGGGGTCGGCCGTTGAACCTCTCGAGCGTCGCGGTGCTCGCCGGCATCGTGGTCGACGCATGGCTCATCGCCTTCGTCGGACTCCGCGGACGTCGACCCTGGCTCCAAGCCACGTACGCGGCCTGCGCGCTGTCCTATCTCGTGCTCGGCGCCGCATACGTTGGGACGAACGAGCACGTCCTCGGCTCGCTGGACGGCACCGCCGTCCTCGGAGTCATGCTGCTCGCGAACGCCCTGACGGCAATCCTCGTCCTCAGCCTGATTCATGGCGAGACTCTGACCCGGCAACGATCCATCGCGTTTCTGCTGCTCGTGCCGGTCCCCGGGCTCACGGCCCTCGCGCCGGTGGCCGGCTGGACCCCTGCCACCGCATACGATGGCAATGCTATTGGCGGGTTCCTTGTGGTCTGCATCGGAATCGCCCTCGCGGAATCGATCTACGCGCGCATTACCAGCCGGCTCCTCGGGACCCAAGCGTTCTGGCTCATCCTGGGAATCGTCTCGCTGATCATTGCGGGACCTGTCTACTCGTACGAGGTCGACGTCCTACGTGGGACAACCCTCGCGGGCGCGAACATCGCATCGCCGATCGCCCTGGCCTGCTTCGCCCTCGTCGCGCTTCAGGCAGATCCGTTCCCGATCTCTTCCCGTCCCGCGCGAGGACGGACGGGCCCCGGCCGGATCCCTTCCGGCGATGCCATCGCCTTCGAAGAAACGCGTCCCAAGTATGCAGTCCACGCGGCGCGAGGGGAATCGGCGGATGGCCGTGCGACCCTCGTCATCGGCAGGACACCGCCCGCCTCGACTCCGAGCGGAGCCGCCCACGCCACGATCCCGTCATCCCGGAACGCGGCGGTCCAGGCCCTCGCAACCGCCTCGGAGTTCCTCGGTTCGACACGAGGCGGCCTCGTCGTCCTCGAGGGACTCGCGGATCTGGCGGTGCTTTCCGAGTGGGCGCCCACCCTCGAGATGGTGGTCCGGCTGCGGCACGTCTCGCGCAGCACCGGCTCGACGGTCGTCCTTTCAACGTCCCGTCTTACGAGTTCGGAGCGGCGGTCCCTCGGAGATCTTCAACTCTCTTGGTGGACGCTGCCGGACCCGGCGCAAGAGATCGAGGCCATCCTCGCGCAGTCGTTCGGCGGGGGCGGACCCCGACTGCTCGCCGCGTTCTGTCGCTCCCACGGGTTGCGGCGGGAGGACCTCACGACGGATCACATGCCCGCGTTCATCGCATTCCTTCAAGAGGCTTTGGCCGAGCTTTCCGGCGTCGTCGCCGGGACCGCGGGACATGGCCTACAGACCCAGCTCGAAGCTGCCGCGAGCGTACTGCGCGCCTTCGCGGATCAAGGGGCGACGGAAGTCGCCCGCGGGAAGTGGCCGTCGCGCACCTCCTCACAAACGGAGACGGAACTGCTCGTCACCGCGGCCGAGTACTGGAAGGGTAAGGAGATGGAGGAGCTCTTCGCCGCCGCGGACCAACTGAGCGAGCGCGAGCCTCTGTTCGAAAAGGCGAAGGCGGTGTTTGTCGAGCAGCTTGGGGATGCGGGCGAGAGCCTGCTCCGCGCCCAGCTCGCGCGGCTGGGCAAGAGGCCCGAGGATCTCAATCGAGCGGACCTCGCTCGGATCGCGGACCGCGCGAGCATCGACCTCGGGAGCCTTTCCGATGTCGTCGACATCCCGGAGGAGAAGGACCGAATCCGGAAGCAAATCGAATCGATTCGGCAGCGGCTCGAGCTGATCGTGGAGGCGAACCGGTGAAGCGCCTGCCCACGAACGTCGACGGCCTCGACGAGGTCCTGGGAGGCGGCGTCCCGGAGGGCAACATCGTGCTGGTCTCCGGCGCGCCCGGGACGATGAAGACGTCGCTCACGTACCATGTCCTCCACGCCCGTGCCCTCGAAGGCGTCCGGGGTCTGTACGTGTCCCTCGAGCAGAACCGCGCGAGCCTGCTGGACCACACGGAGGGGTTGGGATACCGGCTCGACGACACGGGCGGCAAGTTGAGCATCCTCGACCTGGGCACGCTCCGGAAAAAGCTGAGGGGCTCCGCGGAGCAACCGTGGATGGACTTGTTCAAGCTCTACACGCAGGGAATTCGCAAGTCGTTCGACTACCGAGTCCTCGTGCTCGATTCCCTCGACGCCCTCGAGATCCTTGCGAAGTTCCGAGAACCCCGTCGCGAGATGTTCTCGCTGATCCGCTGGATCCGCGACCTCGGGTGCACGACGTTCCTGCTCGGGGAACTCCCGGCGGACCGAATCATCGGCGCGGACCCTCGCCGCGCGGCGTACGCCAAGCACAAAGAGGACTACCTGGTCGACGGGATCGTCCATCTCCGGCTCGTCCGGCAGGGGGAGTTCGGGATGCAACGCCAGCTCCGGGTCGTCAAGATGCGCGGGACGCGGCACGACACCGGCTATCACGCCCTCGTCTTCGACAACGGATTTCGGGTCACGCGCGGTTTCGCCTGATCAATCGCGGATGACGAACTCTTCGACGCGGTCCTTCGCCTTTTCGCGGGCCGCGTGATGCGCCTTGAGCCACGGTCGGATCTTGTCCCAGAGCTCTGCCTTGCAGTCGCCGCACAGCCGCTCCCCCGATTTGCACGTCCGCTCGACTTCGGCGAGGTGGCCATCGTCCGGCTCGAAGATGTAGTTGTACTGCGCGAAGATCGAGCAGATGTACGGGTTCGCCCCGAGGCGTCGCTGCTCTTCGACCGTCGCGCGCCCACCGGTGAACGCGTTCATGACTTTCTTCTTCGCCTGTGCCTCGGTGTCCGTCGTGAAGATGCTCGACTCCGGGATCGAGGCCGACATCTTCCCGCCGGGCCCGAGGAGGCTCGGGAGCAGCTTGTTGTGAATCAGGGCCGGCTTCGGATAGCCAAGCTTCGGGGCGACGTCCCGTGCAACGCGGAAGTGTGGGTCCTGGTCGATCCCACACGGGATGAGGACCGGGACGTCCTTCCCTTCCTCGACCGTGGGGAGGAATGCGGGCGCCGCCTGGATGCTCGTGTAGAAGATTTCGCCGATATTGTTCGCGTTCTCGAATCCGAACACGGCTTGCGTCGTCGAGTACGTGATTCGCTTCGCGACTTCCACGGCGATCGGGTACAGGTGGTGGATGTACTCCGTGTCAATGAAAATCCGGGTCAGCTTCTTGTCGAAGCCCATCGCGATGATGTCCAAGATGTTCTCGTAACCCACCGTCGTCGCATCGTGGAGGTCGTCGAAGTCCTTGAACAGGAACTTCTCGTCGTCCGTGATCTGAAAATACAGCTTCGCGCGGAACTTCTCCTGGATCCACTTCGTGAGGAACCACGGGAGCATGTGTCCGATGTGGATCCCGCTTGAGGGGCCGCGGCCCGTGTAGAGGGCGAACTTTTCTCCGTCCTCATACCGGTCGAGGATCCCGGTCAGGTCGCGATGACTGTAGAAGACGCCCCGCCGGAGCATTGGGTGGAGCTCGCCCGCGATCTTCCGGATTCGCCCCAGGAGTTCCGGCGTGATCCGCTCCGTTCCGAACTGGGTTACGAGCCGGTCGTAGTCGACCGTCCCTTTCACGTCCCAAGGGGTGACGACGAAGTCCTCGGGCATTCCGGCCGCGTATTCCGGCCGGGGGGATAAAGACTCGCGGCTGGTCAGGCGGACTTCGGGGCCGGCTTCTCGAACAATCGGACAAGGAAGACGGCGCCGACCGCTGCCGCGAGGACCAAGCCCGCGAAGATCCATCCAGAGAGCGCCAGGGCCGAGCCGAGCAACGCGAGCCCGAAGAAGACTCCGATTCCGAGCGAGCCGCGATCCCGGCCCTCTTTCGCGATCGTTCCCTGCGCCATCATCCGTCGGTAGCTGTAGGAGCCGACGAAAAGCGTCGGCGAATATCGATACAGGTTTCCGAAACCGGTCCACGACAGGATGGAGGCGAACACGTACCCGACGCCCATGAAGCCGAGGAGGAGCCGGTACAGGTCGAGCGCATCGATCGTCACGAACCGCGAGGCGAGGAACGCGAGGATGCCGAGGGCGAGGACGGCCACGACGTACGCCTTTCCGAAGACAATCATCGCACGACTGAGTTCGGCCATCGTCCCGCCGGGTCAGACCATGATGGCGTGGCGGCCTCGCATGTCCGCCTCCGTCTGTCCCAGTCGCTCCATAACCTGGGCCACGAGGCCGTCCAGGAGGAGGACCGTCGCGTCCTCGAACAGCGTGCCGAGGGGGGCGAGTCGGGCCTGTGCGATCGCCTCGTCCGCGTGGATCAACAGGACCACGTTGCTCGCGTGGCCCAACTTCGAGGTCCGGTGGCCGGTGACGGAGATCACCTTCGCGCCAACCCGTCGGGCGATGTTCGCGACCTGGATCGCGCTCATCGTCGAGCCCGTGTTCGACACGATCAGGACCGCGTCGCCGTCGCTGACGACTGGCGTGATTGTTTCCCCGATGAAGTAGCAGTCGATCCCGAGCTGGACCATCCGCATTGCGAAAGCCCGCGCCGCGAGCCCGCTCCGACCGACGCCGTACACGAACAGCTTCTTCGCGGACGTCAGGATGTCCACCGACTCGCCGATTTCCTTGGATCGCTCGACCGCGAGGATCCGCGCGAGGTTCTCGAGAAGGTAGGCCGTCGACTCCGCGGCCGTGGTCGCGTTCGCCGCTGCGGACGCGCCGCGTTTCACCGGCGTCTTGCCCCCTTCTCCTTCTCCTTCTCCTCTTTCTCCGGCTTCTCGGGCTTCGTCGGCCGCACAAGTCGCTTCGCCAACACCCGCTCGAGGATGACCTTCATGTACATCGCATCGTGCTCGAGGAGCGGTGACGACGAGACAATCGTCAGGTCGTAGTCGTCGTCGAGCAGACATTCGGCCAGGGGCTCGAACCGAAGGTCGCCTTTCTTGATCGGCGTGTACCGCAACTCGTTCCCGTCGGCGTGCTCGACTCCGCTGAAATGCGCGTGGATGTGTCCCCCATCGGAGGCCTTCTCGACCTTCGACAGGACGTCGTCGAAATCCTCGGGCCGCTTGAAGAGGCCGAAACCGCGGGCGTGGACGTGGGCGAAATTCAGGACGGGCAGGATTCCCTTCGCATTCTTCACCAGGGTGAGGATCTCGTCGAGGCTGCCGACGACCTCCTGACGCCCGCTCGCCTCGATGCCGAGCCGGGACTTGATCTTCCCTTTCTTGTACGCGTCCCGGATCGCTCGCAAGTTCTTTGCAATCCGGTTCATCGCCTCCTTCGGCTCGAGCTCGCCGAACATGCCGAGGTGCGTCACGACGATTGGAGCGCCCATCGCCGCCGCGAGCATGCCGCCCCAAATCACGCTCTGGACGCTCTTCTGCGAGAGGCCGTCCGCATCGGCGAGGTCCATGTAGTACGGCGTATGCAGTGAGAGTTCGATGTCGAGCTCCCGAGCGAGGGTACCGAGTTCCTCGAGTTCGTGGTAGTCCCCGGCGATCCCCGATGCGAGGCTGTACAAGACGTCCCCTTTCTCGATCTTCTCGTCGAGGGACGACACGAGGACCTCTTTGCGGTCCTCCTTGCGGCCGATCTGGACAACGAGTTCGCCCGGGATCTCTCGCAGCGTTCGGCCGAGGTCCTCGTCGCCCGCGTACCGTTCATTCAGGTTCACCCGGACGAGCTGGACTTCCATCGCCGTCAAGCCGAGGTTGTGGATATCTTCGATGCCGTCCCGTAACGTGCGGCCCTTGCACGACAAGGGGATGCCCGACGGACCAAAACGGATCACAACTGCACCGCCCGGGGACGCACCCGCAACCACTATTATTCTGTAAGCCCTGATATTAGTACTTTTGTACCCGCGATTGGACCTTGGGGTGGGCGAGAGTTGGCGGCGGTCAAGCTCGCCGGAACCATGCCAGGCCGTTGCGAATCCCCCTGCGTCGATGGAGTTCATCCAAACGTTTAAATCGGTCCCAACTTTACAACGCGAGGCCGAGGCCCGTTTTCCATGGCCAAGACCGCCAAGACGAACCCTAACCTCCAACGCGTGGTCCAGGGACTCCGGGATGTTTCCCGCGAGGCGGGCTCCGCGATCTGGCGGGACGTGGCGGACCGACTCGAACGGTCTCGCAAGAACTGGTCCGAGGTCAACCTTTCTCGGCTGAGCCGCTATGCGACGAAGGGGGAGCAGGTCGTGGTGCCGGGCGTCATCCTGGGCACGGGCGAAATCTCGATGCCGGTGACTGTCGCGGCGTTCCGGGCGTCGGGCGCGGCGCGGAAGAAAATCGAGGCCGCCGGAGGAAAGGCGGTATCCCTTCTCGAGCTCGCGGTCCAGAATCCGAAAGGCTCCGGGATCCGCCTCATGGGGTGACGATGGCGACGATCGATGCGACCGGTCACGTGGTCGGCCGCCTGGCCTCGATCCTCGCGAAGCGCCTCCTGAACGGGGAGGATATCGTCGTCGTGAATGCGGAGAAGGCCATCGTCACGGGCCGCAAGCACGTCGTGTTCGAAGAATACCGCGCGCGGCACGCACGCGGGAGCACCGCGAGCCGGATGCGAGGCATCGGGCCGAACTATCCGCGCAGGCCGGACATGATCCTTCGGCGCACGATCTCCCGGATGATGCCGTACCAGCAACCGCGAGGTCGGGAGGCCCTCAAGCACCTCCGGGTTTACTTGTCCTTGCCGGACGCATACAAGGACAAGCCCCTCGAGATCGTCGAGGTGGCGAAACGACCACCCCAGGGGCCGTACATCAGCCTCGGGGAGATCTCGAGACTCTTAGGGTCCAAGTTCGAGGGCTCCCCATGAAGGCGATCGTGGCGAGCGGGAAGCGGAAGACCGCCGTGGCCCGCGCGACCTTGACGAAAGGGCGGGGCGTCGTCCGGATCAACAGCGTCCCGGTTGAGATCTACCCGTTCGAACTCGGCCGCCTGAAGATCCTCGAGCCGTTGAAGCTCGCCGGGAGGAAAGTTGACTCGATCGATATCGATGTGAACGTCCAAGGGGGAGGCATCATGGGCCAGGCGGACGCGGTGCGCACGGCGATCGCCCGCGGGCTCGTCCAGTACCTGAACGACAACGAACTCGAAACGCTCTTCCGCGAATACGACCGGACGCTGATCGTCCCCGACACGCGACGGAAGCTGCCGAAGAAACCGCTCGGCCGGGGCGCGCGGAAGAAACGACAGAAGTCGTATCGGTGAGGGCATGATCATCCCCGTCCGATGTTTCACCTGTGGCAAAGTCGTCGGGAGCGCCTTCCCGAGCTTCGTCGAGCGGACGCGCCAAGGCGAGGAACCGAGGAAGGTCCTCGATGAACTTGGCCTGAAACGGTACTGTTGCCGCCGGATGATCCTGTCCCACGCGGAACTCATCGACGAAGTGCTGCCATTCGGATGAGCGGCCGGGGAAGCATTTTTACGTCCACAGTCCTTCGACGGCGCCGCGGGTCCGTGGGGTAGCTTGGTTTGGGCGCGGGGTCGTCCCGGTCCACAAGAAATCCTACCAGCTTGGGGTGCTGGCGACTCCGGTTCAAATCCGGACGGACCCACTCCTGCTCCGGCGGAGCTTCGCTCAACATTTGAGCCTGCGAGCAGTCAACCCGGTAGGACACGGCCCGTCGGCGCTCCGAGTGGCCGAGTCCACAAGAATACCTGGTATTCACGTTGACACTTCCACGCTTATGCCTCTCGACGAAAATCGGAGGAAGCATGTCAGAGCGGACGGTTCCGATCGCGAGGCGTGGGCAACGGGGGCTGGTTTTCTTGGTCATCCTGCTTGGACTCGTCATGTTGTTCTCTTCGATGCCGGCGGCGCGCGCCGCAGATCCTGGGACGGGAACCATCTCCACTTCGGGCCCCAGCACCTCCTGGCAGGGGCATTTATACGCCGCAGGGGCAACCTCGCTCCCCGATGAGTGCCCTCCCGCGATCGATCCGGTAGACGCCCTGTGCGACCATTTCGATTTGAACATTGACCTCGATCCGGCCTTCTGGCTCACGCACGTCGGCTCCGTGGTCATCACAATCCAATGGGCCAGCAGCGACAACGATTTCGATCTGTACGTGTACCGGCAGAGCGACGGCGCACAGGTGGGCTCGTCCGCTTCGGGAGGGACGACCTCGGAGCAGGTGGCGCTACAGAGCCCCATTCCCGGTCCCTATGAGATCCGCGTGGTTCCTTTCTTGGTCACGGCATCCGACTACAGCGGGACCGCCTCGCTCTTCTACCTCAACACGCCCCCGACCCCCAACCCGACGCTCTCGAGTGGCGGCATCGCGTTCGGACCCCACACGATCATCGACCCGCAACGCACCGAGGGGGAGCCGCTCAACCACATCGACAAGTTCGGCAACATCTGGGAGACCGGGCCATGGGGCTTCTCGACGGCTCAAGGCTTCGTGCACAGGTCTACAGACGGGGGCGACAGCTTCCACATTGTCTCGCCGGAAGGTCTGAGGCCCAACCCCGCCCTCGCGGGAGGCGGAGACACGGACATCCTTACGGATGATCAGGGCTTCGCCTACTTTGCCGACCTCGAAGGGCTCGGCCAGGTCGGAGTCGCGGTCTCGAACGACGCCGGCAATAACTGGAGAGAGAACTTCGTCGCGGCCCAGGAGCCGCTGACGGATCGGCAATGGCTGGCGATCGACAACGGCGCGACCTCCGGGGTATCGGACAACACCGTCTTCCTCACCTACAATCAGCTGACGAGCGGCTGGCAGGTGACATCTTCACCGGGTTCGACGGGATCCAACGACCTGACCGGCGGTCTCGTTTACCAGAACGCAGCCACCACGAACGTGGTGACGACGGACGATCGTTGTGGACGGCTTCTCTTCGATCCTGCGAAGCGGATGCTCTACCTGCCCTGCAACAACGGGGACCATGTGGACATCTGGAGAGCGCATGTCGATGCCGGCCAACGCACCGACCTGGAATTCAGCTCGGTCCAAACGCCCCCGAGCCCGGGTGGGCTGATCGGACTCGGCCGACTCTTCTCCGATGTGGCAGCCGATTCCGCAGGGAACATCTACGCGGTGTGGGTCGACATCAACAACAACAACGTGTACCTGAGCGCCTCCACTGACACCGGGACCACATGGACGACACCCGTCCAGGTGAACGGGGACCCGGCGAACAGCAACGTCATGCCCTGGGCCGTGGCGGGAGCTCCGGGGATCCTCGACATCGCCTTCTATGGGACCGACATCCGCGGCGATCCGAACACCTTCCCTTCCTGGCTCAACAACCGGGTGGCGGCGACCGGCATCAAGTGGTTCGTGTACTTCGTCCAGGTCCAATCTGCCACGAGCGGCTCGCCAACGATCTACCAGGTGAAGGCGAGTGAGCATCCTACCGATTACGGCCAAATCTGCACGGGCGGCCTCGGCTGCTCGGTGAGTGGCGGAGATCGGACCCTCGCGGACTTCTTCACCCTGGCGATCGACCACGACGGCGCCGCCCGCATCGTCATGAACGACCTCACGAATCAACACCACGGAGCAGCTCTGTTCGCGCTGACGCAAGTCGCAGGGCCCTCGGCCTACGGCACGACGCTCAAGAACAAGTCCCCGAATCCCACGAATGGGGTCATCGACGCGTCGGGCGACGCCCAAGTTCCTCATTACGCGCCGCTCGGGGCGGGATCGAATCAGCCGGCCCTCGACTTGCTCTCCATCAAGGTGTCGCAACCCGACCTTTCGCACTTGACCGTGACGTTGAAAGTAAAGAGCCTCGCATCCCTTTTGCCCCCCACCGGAGCCGACGGCGTGATCTGGCTGACCCGTTGGCAGTTCCTCTCAACCGGCGACGATGGCGAAGAGAGCTACCGAATCTTCTACGTCGGTGCCGACTCCCTTGCCGGCCAAGCCCCAAGCTACTTCGCGGGAACCGGGACATCCGCCAGCGACCTCGAGGTCCAAGGGACGGGCTGCGTGACCAACACCCCGCGGAATTGCAAGATCGTCGTGTACCCGGAGGAGTCGCCCGCGACGGGGACGATCAACTCCGCAACGGGCACCCTTACGGTCACGGCATCCCTCGCGGACCTCGGCAGCCCGATCCAGGGCGACACGCTGTTCAGCGTGACGGCGTTGACCTTTGGCTACATCACGGGCGACCCCATCATGATGGATGCCGACGCGACGCGAGCCTTCGATTACCTGCTCGGGGCGACTACCCTTCCAACGAACTGCCCCGCAGGAACGACGTGCAAGGTGACCGGTGGCGGATACATCTATGTGGACCCTCAACAGGATCGCGGTAGCTTTAACATCGAACTGACCGTCGACTCCTCCGGAAGGACCCGGGGGAAGATTAGCTACCGAGACCCGGCGGCCGCGTTGGCCTTCCGAACGCTGCGGATAACCTCTGTCCGGCTCGATGGAAACACCGCAACGATCAAGGGCACCGGTAGCGCAAACGGAATGGAGACCGGCTTCGTCGTCAAGGTCGAAGACAAGGCCGAACCGGGTGTTGGACAGGATACGTTCTCCATACAACTCGAGACGGGATATTCGAAGTCAGGAGTGCTCCAGGGCGGCAACATTCAGATCCACTGACAACCTCCCTCGCAGCCGGTGCGAATCAAGAGGGTCGCTCAAAGTCTAGCGCTCGCTCGCCCGGAAGCTCCTCGCCCCGACGTCACGTGAGCAGGCTCGCCTTCCGGATCTCGATCTTCGTCCGCGGGCGGTCTTTGTCATCCTTCGGCGCGCGGCTGATCGCGTCGACGACTTCCATCCCGCCCACGACGCGGCCGAACACGGGATGCTTCCGATCCAGCCTGAGGTTGTCGACGACGTTGATGAAGAACTGGCTCCCGCCCGTGTTCGGACCCGCGTTCGCCATCGAGATCGTGCCCCGCCCGTTGCGGTTATTTGGCGGGAGCTCGTCTTTGATCGAGTACCCCGGACCTCCCATCCCCGTGCCCTCGGGGTCTCCGCCTTGAATCATGAAGTTCGGAATCACGCGATGGAAGATTGTTCCATCGTAGAAGCCCTGCCCGACGAGCTTGCGGAAGTTGCCCGCCGTGATCGGCATCGTCTCGTCGAGCAGCTCGATCTTCACATCGCCCATCGTCGTCTGGAGAAGGACGGTCGTCATGCAGGCGCCATCCGCTCCGCCTACGTAAAGGATGTTGCCCGATCGCACCTGACCCGCTAAGGACTTCCGCGATTCGGAGAGCGAGGGGGCTCGTCGCGCTTCCGCCTCCGCCGCACGAACCAGATGAGGAAGACCGCCGCGATGGCGGCGGCGACGAAAGCGGGGAACGGCCAAGACGTGGCGAGGGGGGAAAGTTCGTTTGCCACGACGGTTGCTGTCCACTCTCGCGAGACGACAAGGGAGCCATCGGACACGGTGACGTTCACGATGTGAGTGCCGGGGGCCCCCGACACGAAATTCAGCGCGCTCGAGTTTCCGCCCGCAACGGTGCCATCGACTCGCCACGTGTAGGACAGCGCATCCCCGTCGGGATCCCACGCGATGACGGTGAACGTCTGGGTTGCGCCGGCACCAACGGTCAGGGGGTCGAGTCCGGGGGTGCTCGAGGTGATCTGAGGCGCTCGGTCTCCAACCGTGATTGTCTGCGCTGTGCGATTCGAGATCCCGAGGTTGTCCACGACCGTGAGCTCAACCCGGAAGGTTCCCTTCCTGCCGTATGCATGCGACACCTGGACCCCGGTTCCGAAGGATCCGTCCCCGAAGTCCCACGCATAGGTCACGATCTTGCCGTCGGGACCGCGAGAAGCCGATGCGTTGAAGGTTACTGTCGCCCCGACCACGGGTGAGCTCGGACTCGTCGTGAAGGAGGCAGCTGGCGGCGCGTGAACGACGACGTCCCGGTACGCCGTCGCGGTGAACGATTCGTTGTCGGTGACTGTGAGTGTCACGTTGAATGTGCCGAACGTCGGGTATGCGTGGGTCGTCATGGCCTCGCTCCCTCCCGTCGAATCCCCGAAATCCCAGGCATATGAGACGATGGCTCCATCCGGGTCCGAAGAGCTAGAGCCGTCAAAGGTCACGGTCGCCGCCACGAGCGCGGGATTCGGATTCGCGGTGAAGGAGGCGATCGGCGGTTTGCCGGAATCCCAATACCGATAGATGGTCGTGGGCGTCGTCAGCCAGATCGCCCCGTCCGGTCCGGCCTCGACCTCGATGATCGCCAGCGGCGCGGTCCAGAGGATCGTATCCGATGCCACGAAGTCGTAGTTGGGCGGGACCAGGTCCAGCCGATGGAAGCGACCCGTGTTGCAATCGCCCATGAACAGGTCCCCTTGCCACGTCGGGAAGGATGGTCCCCGGGGGATCGCCGCGTTCGTCGGGCAGATCGTGGTCCCCCACCACCAGATCGGCAAGACGGGATTCGGACCGTCCCGGTTCGTGTCGGAGGGCGGCGGCAGGCTCCCGCACGCGGCCGTTGGTCCCCAGCCGTAGTTGCTCCCGGCCGTGAGCAGGTTCACTTCGTCGTTGCAGTTCGGGCCGTTCTCGGTGACGTACACGCGGCCCGTGATCGGATGGAACGCGAGGCCGAACATGTTCCGGTGTCCATACGTGTACGTGAGGTTGTACCAGGCGGGGTTGCCGTAGAACGGATTGTCGCTCGGGGCACTCCCGTTCGGGTACATCCGAAGGACCTTTCCCAACGGGCTCATCGGATCTTGGGAGAGAGACGGATTCGCGTTCTCGCCGACGACCGCGTACATTTTCCCGTCCGGCCCGAATGCGATCACGCCGCCGTTGTGGTTCGTCGCACCGCTCAGGGGAGGCATCCGGAGGATCACGGTGTAGGAGATCCCGGTGTCCCCGCTCGCGAGGATTCGGACGATGCGATTGTAGATCGTTCCGTTCGTGAGGTCGTCGTACGTCTGGTATGCATACACGTATGGGGTCGCGGGAAACCCCGGGTCGAGCGCGAGGCCGAGCAGACCCCGCTCTCCGGCATTCTGGGTGTTCGGGAGCGTGTAGAACGGCATCGGCAGTAGCGTCCGGTTCGCGAGATAGATGATGCGGATGATCCCGGTGTCCTTCTCGGCGAAGAAGATCCGGCCATCCGAGGAGAACGCGAGGGCGATCGGAAAGTTCAGCCCGTTCTTGTAGACCTCGATCTGACCTGCGGCGGAGACCGGTGACGCGGGCGCGAGAATCGCGACGGAGCCCGCGACCATCAGTGCGAGAAGTCCGATGGAGATCGCGCGGCGCACGGCCGGAGTATGGTCAGCCCGCGCTTGAGGATGTTGACGCGGTATCATCCCCGAGTGCGTCGGTCGGAGTCCTGTTCCCTACTGCATTCCCGGCCTTCGGCGCCCGAGCCACGCGAACAAGCCTACCGGCAGGATGCTCCCCAGGAAAGCGAGGTACACCCACGCCGCCGGAGCGCTCCAGTTCACGTCGCCGGCATACCGCGCAACCGCGACGAATTGCAAGACCGCGAAGGCGATGTAGCCGCCGGCCAGTGGCCGGATTCGGAGGAAGTCGTTCTCCCGGTTCGCATGGAACGCCGCGAAGCCGATTCCGACGAACCATGCTCCGATCGCCCGCGCCGTCAAGGGGGTCAGGGTCCACGGCCACGCCGACCCGACGATGGTCGGCACGAGCAAGAGGCCGACTCCGAAGGCGAGCATGCCTCCTCCTTGGACGAGCACCGTGATTCGCATCCACATCGGGGCGGGGGGCCCGCGAGGTGGATCGCCTCCTGGTGCGCGGAGTTGCAAAAGTCCGATCACCAGCATGGCGACCGGCACGCCGGCGTAGATCGCGAGCCAGAACCAGGCCGCGGCTTGGGCGCTCGGGGTCCGGCTCGAGAAGTGGAAGCTGTCGAAGTGGACCAGCGTGACGACGAGCGTGAGCGTGGTGAATAGCCAAATCGCGGGGACCGCGATCCGGGCCTTCGCCCATGTCGCCTCGCGGGCAGCGAGGACCTCCACGGGGACCGCCGCCCAGTAGGCGGCTCCGAGGAAAGCCGCCGTGATAGGCGACAAGATCGTCCACGCGAAGTAGGCGCCTGTTTGCGCCGTGAAGACGGTGAGTTGGAAGCCCGCAAGGAACACGAGGACGCTCGCCGCGTAGAGGAGGTACCGCATCAGGGTGGTTAGCGGGCGAACGCCTACTTCTGGCTCGGAACCCGTCATGCCGCAAGTCCCGTTCGCGGGAAACGACCAGGGCCATAAGAAGTATGTCGGACGTTCGCTCGTCCTTAGCCATACCGGCGAGTTTTCCGATCACCGGCGACCAGGCCTGGGTCGCCACCGTGATGGTCCACCGCCCGATCGCGGTTCCCGCTCGCGACGTGTCCCCTCGTGCCCGCGGACTTTCGGCGGCGGAGGGGCGCGGTAGTCGAAGTCCGGCAGAGTGACGCGGGGGATCGCCTTGCCGAGGGCCCGCTCGATTCCCCGGAGATCCCCTTCGTCGTCCGGCGTCACGAATGTGATCGCCTCGCCGGCGGCCTCCATCCGGGCCGTCCGACCGACCCGGTGCACGTAGTCCGTGGGGACCGCCGGGACGTCGTAGTTGATGACGTGAGAAATGCCCTCGACATCGATCCCGCGGGCCGCGACATCCGTCGCCACGAGGATCTGGTGCCGCCCGCTCCGGAACCCCGCGAGCGCCGTCTCCCGTTGGCTCTGGCTGCGGTCTCCGTGGATCCGAGCGACGTCGAAACCGGCCGCACCGACTTGGCGGGCCACGCGGTCCGCGCGCCGCTTCGTCCGCACGAAGACGAGGACCGACATCATGTCCTCCCGACCGAGGAGCCGGACGAGGAGGGCGGTCTTCAGGTGCTGGGGGACCGGGTAGACTTCGTGACGAATCGTCGAGGGAGGCCGATGGGGTGGCGAGACGGAGATGCGGACGGGATTGCGCATGATCGTTCTGGAAAGGGCCTCGATCTCGGACGGCATCGTGGCGGAAAACAGGAGCGTCTGGCGGTCTCGCGGAAGGGCGCCAACGATCCGCCGAACGTCCGGAAGGAATCCCATGTCGAGCATGCGGTCCGCCTCATCGAGGACGAGGACCTCGAGACCGCGGAAGTCCACGTTCCGGCGGGACATGTGGTCGAGGAGCCGGCCCGGCGTCGCGACCACGACATCGACTCCCGAGCGGAGGGCGTGTTCTTGAGGCGTCATTCCGACGCCGCCGTACACGGCATGGCCGCGGATCCGCGTCCCCTTCGCGAGGCCGCGGAGGGCGACTTCAATCTGGGCTGCAAGCTCGCGGGTCGGGGAGAGGACGAGGGCGCGGGTTTTTCCGGGTGATTGCTTGAGGAACCGCTGAAGGATTGGGAGGAGAAACGCCGCCGTCTTGCCGGAACCGGTCTGGGCCGTCCCGATCACATCCCGGCCAGCAAGGATCGGAGGAATCGCCTCGCGTTGGATCGGAGTTGGGGTCTCATAGCCAAGCCCGTCGACGGCTCGCACCAGGGCGGGATCCAGGCCGAGATCCGAGAAGGAAGATCGATTCTCCATCGCGTGCGGTACGGTGTCCCGACGATAAGCGTTGCGGAGCTCCGAGCGCGCTGGCCAGGCCTGATCGCCTCGGGCCGCTCCGAAAGACGGGGCAGGTCCAAACACTGATCCACAAATCCTCAAGCCAAGCTCCGGAGTTTGGGCGAAATCCAAGATGCCCACCGCTACAGATCTTGCTCCCCTCGTGAACGCGTACACTATTGGCACGGGCCCGACCAAAACGATCTCGATCCCGAACGCCTCCGCGCTCGCTGCTCTCCAGGACGTAACGGTCCCGGGGACTCTCATCAAAAAGCAAGTCATTGCTCTTAACCCAAGGACCGGGCGCCGACAGGTCTCGCTCGGCGCGCGAGGGGGGACGTACGGCATCGAGACGGACGGCGATCTGCACTTCTGCCTGGGGGCCCGCCCGCTCCAGCCCCACATCACGTGCGAGCTCCAGAACGCGAAAGCCTGGCTCGCCACGTTTCAATCGGCCGTGGGCCAGCCGATCACGGTCGCCGGCTTCTTCCGTTGCCTGTTCGAACATCCGGGTTTCGCCTCGAACGACGACGCTCACATCTTCGAAATCCACCCGGTCCGCGCGGTGACCCTGGCTGGGCAAATCCTACCGTTCAACGTGGACATCCCGGAGCAACGGTCGATCCACACCTGGACCTCGCCGCATCCCTTGAACGATCAAGACGGCCGCATCCGCGTCGCCTACGACCAAAGCAAGGACACATGGACCTTTGCGAACATGGACGGCAAAGACGAGAATTACGTTCGCGTCGCGGGCCTCGTGAGCAACGTCAATCTGAACGTGTCCGGCGGTGCGCCGGCAACCTTCACCTTCACGAGCCCCGACATTGGACATCCGATCCAGGCGCTCTGCCTTCAGGGCACGACGGCGGCGCGGCAATTGCGTCAGCTCATCTCGAATGCGGTCACGATGATCGCGCTTCGGAACATCGATCTCCAACAAGCGCTCGCCAATCGGTACGTCATTAATCTCCTCGCCATCGACATCCGAACCGGAGGATAGTCGTTTGACTCTCATCTGCGCGACTCGACTGCTGAAGAACGCTCGACACGTCCAAGCCACGGCCCCCGAGGTTCTCCCTCGAGTCGAGCCCCTTCAGGGTTTCGGCAGCCGGGTTCCCGACCGCGTCCTTTCGCGGCTCCATACCGCCCTCCGACCCGACGACCTGAAGGCTTATCCGGAACTCGCGGCCGCCCTCCGGAGGGCCCCGGTCCCGAGGCCTCGGACGGTTGCCACGGAGCCGCTTTTCCAAGGGACGTTCGTTTTCGTCCAGGTGACGTTCCGCACCTCGTCCGGCTCCGCGGCGGTCGACGCCCGCGATCTCAAGACCGCGATCGCCTACTCGAAGCGCGCGGTCGAACCGATTTCACGATATGCGGCACAGTACGGAACGAACCGTCTGGCGGTCTCTCCGTCGGTCATCCTCTTCGAGGCGAGCGTGCCCGGTGGGCAGTACAACGATCAGACGCTGCAAGGATGGGTCCGTTCCATCGTCGCCCCAGGTGGGCTCCCGACGAACCCGTGCCTCATCATTCTCAATCCACCCGAGGTCGTGAACGCGGATGCTGACCCGAGGAAGGGCATCGGAGGGTACCACAATTTCGCGGGCGTCCCGTACATCTTCGTGAATGCGATGGGCAGTGGCTTCACGATTCCGGATCCTGCGAACGTCTTCGCACTCGCCCTAAGTCATGAAATCGCGGAGACCGCGGTCGATCCACGCGCGGACGGGGTGAACCCGGAGGTCTGCGACCCTTGCGGGCCCAATTGTCAGACCGTGTGGATCGACTTCTTTGATGAGAAAGGCGCATACCTCCGCACCACTCAGTCGTTCCCTCCGTCCTTCCCGTATGCGTTCTTCATCAACGCAATCGTCCGGCCCGAGGCGTCGACGCAGTGTCCGGCTCCGGGCTCCGGATGCAATTACGCTCCTCCGTGAGACGGATGCGATGTCTTCCACTCTGTCCGACCGCGATGGTGTGACCATCTGGACCATCGGCCACTCGACCCGCTCGTTCGACGAGTTCCTCCCGCTCCTCACCACGAACCGGATCGAGTTCCTCGCGGATGTTCGGCACTTCCCCACGTCGCAACGAGCGCCTTGGGCCAAGAAGACCGTCCTCGCCTCCGAAATGAGCGGGAGAGGGATCGAGTACGAGCATCTCGAGGCGCTCGGCGGGTTCCGCAAGCCGGTACCCAACAGCGTCAACACCGGATGGCGAAACGCAGGGTTCCGGGGCTACGCCGACTACATGGCCACGGCGGAGTTCGCGACGGCCGTCGAACGCCTCATCGCACGCGCCGCGGCGAAGCGAACCGCGATCATGTGCGCCGAAGCGGTCCCGTGGAAATGCCATCGTTCGCTGCTTTCGGACAGCCTCCTGGCCCGAGGCGTCCGCGTGATCCACATCCTCTCCGGGGGCAAGACCCAGGAGCACCGGCTCACACCATTCGCGCGCGTCCACGGCGTCCAGGTCACGTATGCCGGCCCGCGCAAAGCGGCTTAAAGTTCGAGGCCGTTGACGCGACGGCAATGGAACGCGAAGTGCGCATCGAAGCCGCCAACGGAATCGTGGTTCGCGGCTGGCGGAGCGGGGAAGATGGCCTGTTCCTTCGCGTCCGGGGACAGGGCGACGAAGTCCGCCTGGTCTGCCGATGCGGTCGCAGCCATTGGATCATAAGGGAGCAGTCTGCTTCGGGACGTGCCTCGCTGCTCGTGACCTGTCACACCTGCGGCACGAGAGGCTCCTTCGTCATGGAAGGCGTGACCTTGCCGGCTCCATGATTCGAGCTATCGGAGCGCGTACCCGCCGTCCACGACGATCGTTTGTCCCGTGACGTAGGATGCGTCGTCCGAAGCGAGGAAAGCGACGACCTTCGCGACTTCCTCCGGCGTCCCCCACCGTTTCAGAGCCGGCTCCTGCGCGAGAGCGGCGCGGTCCGCGGCCTTCGTCCCGCGGCGGGTCGCCTCCGAGCCGATGCTCCCCAGCGCGAGCGCGTTCACGCGAATCCCCTTCGGCCCATAGACCAGCGCGAGGGCCCGGGCCAAGGCCAGAATTCCGGCCTTCGCGACGAGATACGGAATCCCGACCGTGTCGCCCGTCAAGGCGGGCGTCGATCCGATGAGGATGATACTTCCGCGCCGCGCCTTGACCATGGAAGGCAAGAGCGCTTGGCACACAAAGATCGATCCGAGCAAGTCGATGTCGAGGGGGGCGCGCACCTCGGCGGGTGCGAGGGCGACGTACTCCTTGTACCACTCCTCGTCCCGGAATGGATGACCCGCGAAACATGCGCCGATATCGAGACGTCCGAACGATTTCAATGCGTCCCCGACGAGCCTCTTGCAATCCGGCGGGTTCGATACGTCCGCTTTGACCGCGATGGCTTTGTGACCGAGTTCCTCGATGGCACGGACAGCCGACTCGGCGGCCTCTTTCCCTCGGTTGTACTGCACCGCGACGTCGGCCCCCTCCTTGGCGAACTCCAACGCGGCCGCGCGTCCAATCCCCCCGCTGCCGCCCGTCACGAGGGCTGCGCGGCCGTTGAGACGACCCACGACGGCCCGACCCGCACGGAGCGTAATAAATCCTCGGACTCCGATCACGGGGCGGTCGAGCCGACCGGGCGAACAGTGAGATATACTCGGCAAAGCGTCCGGAGTCCGGCCATGCGTCCCCCCGTCCGGATCTCCACGGAGTTTGCGTTTCTCCTGTCCGGTGTTTTCATCATGCTCGTCGCTTGGGCCCTTAACCTAATCGGAGTCCTCGCGGGCCAGACGAGCTCGGGTCACGGCGTGAGCGACGTTTACCTTTGGCTCATCCTCATGTTCCAAGGGCTCGCATTCTCCACGATGGGCGTCGTCGGTTCGAACTACCGCGAGCTCATGGCGAACCCGGTCCTCAGGAAGCGATACCTCGTCGGATTTCTCCTCATCGCGGACGGAGGGCTCCACCTGCTCGCGCTGAATCAACACCTCGATAACGTAGCGGCCGCGGCGTTTTTCGCGATTGTTTCCCCCGTGCAGATCGTTGGCGGAATCGTGTTCCAGTTCCTCCCCCGCGGACTCGACCGCGCGTGGCTTCTCTTCACGGCCTTCTTGATCGCCGCCTTCGTCGTCACCCGGACCGTTCCGATCTGGCCAATCGGCTACGTGGAGGACGTCGACCCTCTCGGGCTGTTCTCAAAGCTGGTCGAACTCGGCACCGTCGTGATCCTCGTCTCCCTCGTTCGTGCCGATCGCCTGGCGAAGACGACTCGCTCTTCCTCGTTGCCGGTCAATGGCCAGTGAGCTCCGTTGTCTCGGCCTCGCGGGACGCAACGCGGCACTTCAGACGAGTTGGCCCACGAGTCGTCGGGGATCTTGCATCTGGAAGAGCTAGCACGACGCGTGGCACAAGAACGGCGCGATCATGCCCTTCTGCCGGTGGCCGGACACGGGACAAATATAGTAGAAGTCCCCGAGCTGGCTGAGATTGATCTTGACTTGCCGGACTTCGCCGGGAGTGAGGAGATCCGTTTTGTTCAAACCGCCGAGAAATGCCCCAGCCGTGGAAATAATCTGGAATCCGTGGAAATTTATGCCGGTGTTCTTCAGCGTAATCGTGACGGTCCCGTTGACCGCGCAGATGGTGGGACCGCCCTTGGCGAACTGATTGAAGCCCCACTCGTGCTCGCTGAGCTGGACGTTCGCCCCGGTGAGGATCGCTCCGCCTCCGAGCTGAAGGGCGGGCGGGAATACGAGGTTCGTCCAGATGAGGCCGATCCACGCGAGCCCCACGAGACCGGCTACGATTCCTGCGGCCACATCGATCCGGAACGGTTTCTTCGTCAACCTCAATTCCTCCCTAGGGAAGCGAACCGTGGTGCGGCATCACCACGGAGTAAAGCAAGGCAATGAACAGAGGGACGACGGTGAGGAGCGAGATCGCGGCGAAGACCGCGACGGGGCGCGGACCGTACCGTCCGTGCATGTACACGAGGAAAATGAAGAACGCCTGGAGGGAAGCGATCGCGATAATCGCGGCTCCCGCGAAGGCGCCTAGAATGCTCCCGTCGACCGCGATGAGCAACTCGACGATCAGCCCCAGCATGAGAATGCCATACACCGCGGCGTACTTCGTTTCATCGATCAACGTCACCCCTCACAGCAGATAGAGCAAGGGAAAGAGGAAGACCCAGACCGCGTCGACCATTCCCCAATAGATCCCGAAGATTTCCACCGCACCCGCGGCCTGTGTCGTCGAACTCGCCTTGAGCGCCTTGACCATGAGGTAGACGAGGGCGGTGAGACCCGCGACCACGTGCGCGCCGTGCACGCCCGTCAGGACGTAGTAGATGCTCGACGCCGTGTTCGTCGAGAAGGTGAATCCGCCAGCGAACAGCTCGCGCCACTCGAACGCCTTGTTTACCATGAAGAACGCGCCGAGGGCGAACGTCGCGACCAAAGAGCCTTGCAGACCGCGGTACGATCCTCTCCGCGCGAACGTCAGCGCGAAGACCATCGTGAGTCCGCTCGTCAACAAGACGATCGTGTTGAACCCGCCGAAGAAGATGTTGTGGACCTCCCCGGGCCTCGGCCAGACGAATCCGGTCAGCAGGCTGTTCATCCGGAGGAACACGTATGCGCCGAATAGCGTCCCGAAGAACGCGATCTCGCCGAAGATGAAGAACCACATCCCGAGGGAGACGTTCTCGAGTCGGGCGAACGGCCACTTTTCCCCGACCGCCTCGATCGGCTCCGAGAAACGTCCGCGGAGCGTCTCGCGGCCCCACCCGATGAAGGCGACGGCGAGGATCCCGGTCCCCAGGAAGAGCGCGGGCAGGCTCATGAGGAGTCCCCACAACGCAATACCGGCTCCCGCGGCGACGACGATCGGCCAATGGCTCCAATGCTCTTCGTGAGACCCGGCTCCATAGCCGGCGTCCGCGTGGCCGCCGTCCGCCATGGCCACCGGCCGGTACGTGACGCCGGTCGCGGAAATGACGGGGACCCCCTCCGGGAAGTTGAATTCCGGCGGCGGGGATGGCACGCCCCATTCGAGCGAGTATCCGCCCCACGGATCCTTGTCGGCGGCCGGGCCGCGGCGGGCACTCCAGAGCAAATTCGCGAACATGATCAGTTGCGAGATCCCGAAGGTGAACGCCCCGAAGGTGATGAGGAAATTGTAACCGACAAAGAGGGAGCCGATGTAGAACCCCGCATTGAGACTACTGCCGTACGTGAAAATGCGTCGCGGCATGTCGTAGAGAAGGTGCATCGGGAAGTAGAGCAGGTTGAATCCGATGATGTAGACGACGAAGTGAATCTTCCCGAGTCGCTCATTGTACATGCGACCCGTAATCTTGGGGAACCAGTAGTACAGACCGCCGAAGAGACCGGTCAATCCGCCGCCGACGATCGTGTAGTGGAAATGGCCGACGACCCAGAAGGTGCCCCGGAACGCCGTGTCGAGCGCGACGGATGAGTTGAACACCCCGGTGATGCCCCCGATGATGAACAGGCCGAGCGATCCGACCGCGAACAGCATCGGCGTCGCGAATCGGATCGAGCCGCCCCGCAGTGTAAGGATGTAGGCTATGACGATGATTGCGAACGGGATCGAGATGAGTTCGGTCGTGACGTTGAAAGCCTCCAGGAGGCTTTGTGAGATGCCGGTCATGAACATGTGATGAGCCCACACGGTGAAACTCAGGATGCTCGCGATCGCGAGGCATGGGATGATGATCTTCTTCGCATAGAGCGGCCGGCGGCTGAACGTCGACAACAGGTCTCCGGTGATCCCGAAGCCGGGCAACAGGAGGACGTACACCTCCGGGTGGCCGAAGAACCAGAACATGTGGTCCCAGAGGAGAGGACCGCCTTGGGTCGAGGTGAAGAACACGGTCCCAAAGGTGCGGTCCGAGATGAGCAGGGTGAGGGCCGACACGAACGAAGGGAACGCCCACAGCATGAGGAGGCTGGTGAAAATCCAGGCCCACGTGAACAAGGGCAGCTTCATCAGCGACATCCCAGGAGCGCGAAGCCGGAAGATCGTGACGAGGAAGTTCACCGTCGACACGATGCTCGATGCCATGAGGAGCATCAGCGCGAGCCCCATCATCGAGCCGCCAACCGCGGGGCTGAACTCGACGGTGTTCAGCGGCGCGTACGTCGTCCATCCCCAGTCCGCTGTCCCGCCCCCCGCCAAGAAACTCGACAAGGCGAGGAGGCCGCTCGCGAGGTAGACCCAATAGCTGAGCGCATTGAGCCGGGGAAACGCCATGTCCCGCGCGCCGATTTGAATCGGCACGAAGTAGTTCGCGAACGCGGCGCCGAGCGGGGTCAGGACCCAGAGGAGCATAAGCAGGCCGTGCGTCGTGACGGCCTGGTTGTACTCATCCGGTTGAAGGAACGTATTGGACGGAATCGCGAGTTGCGTCCGGAACGTGAGGGCGAGCAGGCCTGCGGCCACGAAGAAGTAGAGCGAGGTCAACAGATACAGGATGCCGATGTCTTTGTGGTTTGTCGTGAAGAGCCATCGTTTCAGAGGGTGCCAGTCCACCATGTGATTCCCCGATTACCCCGTCAGATACCAGTCATGGAAGTTGTCCGCGCTCAAGACAAGGAGATCCGCTATCATGAGGGCGTGGCCGGTCCCGCAGAGTTCGTAGCACCGAATCGCCTCCGGGTAAATGTCGACCTTCTCCGCCACGAACCATGCTTGGTTGATCCGACCGGGGATCGCGTCCCGCTTAATCTTGAGGAGCGCGATGCCGAACGAGTGGAAGACGTCCGCGCTGGTGATGTTCAGGACGACCGTTCCGCTCCAGCAACCTCGGACCGCCGGGGTGCAGGTGCTGTTCAGGACGGGGACTCGAAGTTCGCCGATCAGCTCCCGGGCGTTGGGATAGACGAATCGCCAACCCCACTGGAATCCGATTACGTCGACGTACAGGGCGTTCGGGTCGTTCGGCGGGTTCTGCAGAAATGCATTGAGCGCAAAGGTGTTGAGCGTGAGGCCGAAAAACAGGGAGACCAATAGGGCGGTCAAAATTGCCGCGAGCGCGGGGTTCCCGCGGTCTTCCATGACGCCAACTCGCGGCGCGTCTTTCGGTTCTGCGGTCCCCGGTTTTCGCCGGTACTTCGCGAGGAAATAGAAGAACATGACGAAGACGGCCCCGCCGACGATCACCGCGGCGATGATGTACAGTGAGAACAACGACTGCCATTGCTCAGCCGAAGGGGCCAGAGCCGGCACGAGGCCCGGTAGTCCCGGTCGGGCGTAAAAAGGTTTCAATCCACGCGGGCGCGTTGTTCAGAATCTTTAAGCTAGGATAACTGATGCCCCGCCCGAGAAGGGGTCATGATGGAGGCTGAACCGTCGTCCGGCACGGCCGCAGGAGCCGCGCCGAAGAAGGGCGCTTTGTGGATCGCGATTGCGATTGTCGTCGCGGTCGCAATCACCGCGGCCGTCATGGACTTGGCGATCTTTCCCGCGTTGGCGCCATCTCAGAATTACGTCAGGGTCCACATCATGACCTTCGACGTCGGGTACGATCGCGCCAACTTCAATCCGGAAATCGATGCGAAGGCGGGGCAGCTCATCATCATCGAGATGAACAACAGCGGGACGATGGATCACGAGTTCCTGTTGTTCGACAAGGACCGCGCAACCATCTTGACATCGGCCAAGTACGCCCTCGCGCTCGCTGAGTCGCACCACACTGGATATCTCACGAACGAGTCGATCGGGAATGACACGGTCGACGAGTACACCGGGTACCACGATTCCTGGGCGAACTTGAGCCGTGTTGGCTGTCCGGATTCGTGCATCGATCACGACGTCGCCGCCGACGGCGGGATCACCTTGTTCTGGTTCGTCATCAATACCCCGGGCAACTACTTCTTCGCGTGCCACCAGGTGGACCGGACCGACTGGAAGATCCACCAGGACAAGAATATGTGGGGCACCGTTGTCATCTCGGCCTGACGCGTAGAAACCGCATCCGGTCTGCCCCGCGTCTTTCGCCGCCGACTCGGGCGTAAGTCGACGCGGAGGCTTCGACGGAGGTCGAGGGAACGTCCGGCAGCAACACATTCGTGAGGAAGGAGATCACGGTCCACAGGAGGACCAGCGTCACGATCAGCAAGAGCGTTGAGAATCCGAGGAGCCGCGAAAACGCGGATGCTGAGCCCATCCCTCCCATGAACGCAATCGGCGCAACGTAGGCGAGGAACAACCCAGAGACGGGCCCGCCGGCGCAGGCGGGGCATATCACCGCGAGCCCGAGGAGAGGACCCGGGAGGGTTCTCGCGGCTCGTTGGCTCGTCGCGATGACCTGGAAGGCCAGCGCGAACACGAGTCCCGAGAGAAGCGACAGTGCCGCAGCCGCAGCGACCGAATATGGCCGGAGCTGGATGCCAAAGGTGGTCGTGGGCGCCCAGGCGATCCCGGGACCGTAGCCGATCGCGCTTTCGATGACGACGAACACCGGTTGCAGCGAACCCGAAAGGTCTACGACAAAGATGCCTTGCAGGAGCGCGTACGCGACCGCGTAGACCAGCGCGGAGATCGCCCAAACCTTGCGAACGTTCCTCCCGCGAGCCCGAAGGACTCGAATGTTTGGGACGAGAAACGCGCTCGCGCGGCGCATCGCCGGGCCAGTCTTCGGAGGGACGAGGTCGGGACTGAAGTACAGCCGGAAGAACGCGTAGAGCACAAGGATCGAAGCGTCGATCCAAATCAAGGGCGCAAGCGAGACGAACCAGTCGAGCACGACATCGGTCCGAATCTCGCGAAGGACTTCACCGAACTCCGCGAACGACAGCGCCATCAGAATCAGCGAGAGCTCGAGCCAAACGATCCGAGTCCGCATTCAGGTCCGCAAGGAAGACCGAGGAAAAGAAGTTTCCCGAGCAACGCAAAAAGGCATTATACCGACCGCATGATGGCCGCGTCGCGGGGGTAGCTAAGCTCGGACAACGGCGCCGGACTTAAGATCCGGTCTCGCAGGAGTTCGTGGGTTCAAAAGCCTCGCGCGGGCGCGCGGGGCGGAAATTCCCATCCCCCGCACACTCGTTCACCATTCCATCATGATAATTGCGGAAAACATTTATCCGGGGCAATCTTCTCGCGACGCCCGAGGCATGGACGATGAACCGATCTGGGAAGGCCCTCTGGGTCGCGACTCTGACGTTTGCATTCGTAGCATCCGCGATCGCGGTCGTTCCGGCGCGGGCGGACACGAAGAGCTTCACGCTGTACGGGGGCATGTCCACCGGCTGGGGGTTCTCGAGTGCGTCCCAGTCAAACCCGGGTCCTACGATCATCGTGAATCGCGGGGATACAGTCGTCCTCACACTAAACTCGGTTGACCCCGCAAGTACGACGCACAACTGGTTCATCGACTACAACAACAACCTCACGGCGGATACCGGCGAGCCGAAATCGAGTGACTTCAGCGGAACGACGGCTGGCAGCTTCACGTTCACGGCAAGCCAGGCCGGGACCTTCACATACCGCTGCGCCTACCATCCGACGACGATGAAGGGCGTCATCGTGATCCAGTCCCCGCCGACGTTCGAGTTGTATGGCGACGGCATCCGGGGATGGGGGCTGCAGAACACGACGACGGGCATCACAAAGCCCGGTCCCACCCTAGTCGTGAACCAGAGCCAAACGATCACAATCGACGTGCATTCGGCGGACGGGATGCTACACAGCTGGTTCATCGATCTCAACAACGACAAAACGCAGCAGGCGACCGAACCGCACTCAAACGACACGGCAAGCTCCACCCGCTACACGTACACGGTAACGCTGAATCCGGGAACCTACACATACCGCTGTCAATACCATTTCACGATGATGTTCGGGAACATCACGGTGCGCGCGTCCGCCGGAGGCGGGACGACGACCGGGATCGATACGACCCTCGTCATCGGCGGCGTCATCATCGTCGTCGCGATCGTTGCGGTCGTGTCCGCGGTGATGTTGCGCCGGAAGAGGCCCTGACGCTCAGAACGTATCGAGCCGCAGGCGCCTCAAGATCCCGCCCACCGTTCGGATTTCCCGGCCACTCAGGGACCACCCTGCGGCGCCCGCGTTCTCCTCGGATTGAGACGCTCGCTTCGCCCCGGGAATCGGGATGACGTGCGGATGGCGGCGAAGCCAGGCGAGGGCGACCTGGGCGGGCGTCTTCCGATGGACCCGTCCGATCCTCCGGAGCTCGCGGATTAGGGGGACCGTCGCGCGCAGGTTCGCGGGTTTGAAGAGATCCTCTTCCGCGCGGATCCGGTCTTTGGGCCTCTTCCCGTCGTGGTACTTGCCGGAGAGGATGCCTTTTCCGATCGGACTCCACGCCAAGATCGCGATCCCCTCCCGCTTGCAGTAGGGGAGAACCTCCGCCTCGATCGCTCGCTGGAGCATGTTGTAGCGCACCTGGTTTGAGACGATGTCGACACGGGAGAGATGGGAGCGCGCCTCTTTGAGATCGCGGACCGCGAAGTTGCTCACGCCGATATTCCGGATCTTGCCGGCGCGGTGGAGCGCTTCGAGGGCCTTCATCGTCTCCCGCAGCGGGACCTGGCTCCACGGATCCGGCCAGTGCACCTGATAGAGGTCGACCTCGCGAACCCCGAGGCGCTTCAGGCTCGCGGCGCATGCCTTCTTCACGTCGTCGCCCCGGAGGTGCCATCCGCCGACTTTCGTCGCGATGAAGACGTGATCGCGCCCGACGTTCTTGATCGCCTTCGACATCACTTTCTCAGAATGGCCGTCCCCGTACGCTTCCGCGGTGTCGACGAGGTTGATCCCGAGTTCCACGGCGCGCTCCATCGCCCGCTGGCAATCCGCATCGCGGACGTCGCTGCCCCAGGCTTTCCCTCCGGCCTGCCACATTCCGACGCCGACCTCGGAGACCTTGGGACCGCCGCGACCCAGAGGAACGTAGTCCATGCGAAACCCCGCGCCGCGGACGCGCCAGAAAGCCAAAAACCTATCGAGGCGCGAGGTCGAACCATTCCGGCGGATGGTCGGGCAGACGGAACCGCAAGAACGACTTGTTGTATTTATCGTGCAAGCGATCGGACTCCGAGATTCCCTTCCGGTACGCCTTCTCGAAGGCGGACCAGTCTTTCGATTCGATCGCGGCCGTGATCGACCCGAACGTGTCGCGAACGAACGCCGCGATGTCGTCGGAGTACTTCGGCCGCGCCACCGAGGCGGTCTTGAGAATCTTCTGAGCCTCCTTCGCCATGTAGTTCGCGAGCGCCCAGTTTCTCGCCTTCGCCGCGTAGAAGAGGGTCCAGTACCTCCGACTCAGCTCGTCCATCAGCCGCGCCATGCCGGGCTGCATCGCCGCGATCTCGTCGACGGTTAGCGCGCCGTGCTTCGTCGACGCTCGGACGCGCGCCCCAGGAATCGGACCCTCGTCCATCGGCGCCCGCAACGAAGGCGTCCATCAAGGACGTTTCGGCTCGCCGGCCTTCGCTTTCTCGACCGCGTACTCGACCATCGCATCCGCGGCGTTTACTCCCGTCGCGTCGAGCAGCCCGTGGAAGCCGGGGGACGCGTTGACCTCGAGGACGTACGGCGTGTCACCGCGGAAAATCATGTCGACACCGCTGATCTCGAGGCCCACGGCCTTCGACGCCCGCACCGCGATCTGCTTCGCGTGGTCCGAGAGTTCGATCGCGACACCTTTCGCGCCGAGGTGGATGTTCGCCCGCCATTCGTTCATCTGGGCGACGCGCTTCATCGAGCCGACGACGCGGTCCCCGACGACCAAGACGCGGATGTCCACGCCGGGGTTCGGGATGTACTCCTGGAGGCAAACGACCTCGCCGAAGAACTTCAACGTGTCGACGATCGACGCGGTCTCTTCGAGGCTCTTCACGCGCATCACGCCGATCCCCTGCGTGCCCGACAGGATTTTCAGGATCGCCGGATAGCGGACGAGATGCGCCGCCTCCACGAAGTTCGGCCGCGAGGCGAGGAGGATGCTCCGCGGGATCGGGATGTTCGCCTGGCGAAGGGACTGGAGGGCGAGGAACTTGTTCCGCGCCGTGATGAGCCCGTCGCTCGCGAGCGTGGTCCGGATGCCCATCAGCTCGAGCTGCCGCAACAGCATCTTCCCGAAGTCCGTCATCGAC
>Ga0209158_1000480_pt1 | contig 29737 bp, 34 predicted proteins | sample GraSoiAngelo_140_FD_185897 | JGI IMG/M metagenome (GOLD analysis project Ga0209158, IMG submission 185897) | Grasslands soil microbial communities from the Angelo Coastal Reserve, California, USA - 14_0929_12_30cm (SPAdes) (version 2) | ecosystem: Environmental > Terrestrial > Soil > Grasslands ...
GCGGCGCCTCCGCGGGCGACGATCGTGGGGATCGCGCTCAGCGTCTCGACGTTGTTGATGACGGTGGGCCGGCCCCAGAGACCGGCCTCGACAGGAAACGGCGGCCGCGTTCGCGGCTGAGCCCGGCGTCCCTCGATCGACTCGAGGAGCGCGGTCTCCTCGCCCAGGACGAAGCCGCCGGCGCCGCGACGAATCTCGACCTCGCAGCGAAAGCCGCTTCCGAGCACGCGCTCGCCGACGAGGGTGGCCGCGCGAGCCTCTACCACGGCCCAGTTGAGGCGCTGGGCCGAGAGGTCGGCCTCGCCGTGTATATAAAGGATGGCCCGGCTGGCCCCGGCCGCGTAAGCGGCGAGCAACACGCCCTCGAGGATCTGATGCGGATCGCCCTCCATCAGGTGGCGGTCCTTGAAGATGCCCGGCTCGCCCTCCTCGCCGTTCATCACCATGTATTTCGGCTCGCCCGCTGCCTTGCGGCACGCCTCCCACTTGAGCGCGGTGGGAAAGAACGCCCCGCCCCGGCCCTGGAGCCCCGATGCCTTCACCTGCGCGATCACGTCGTCGGGAGATCCGTCGAGCGCGCGGGCCAGCGTCGAGTAGGCGCCGTGAACGAGGGCATCGTCGAGGCTGTCGGGATCGACGGCGCCGGCCCGCGCCAGCAACACCCGGTGCTGGCTCTTGAAGAACGGATGGGTGGCGAGCGGGATCATCCCCGCGGCGGGCCACGTCGCCGGCTCGCCTGCCAGCGCGTCGAGCAGCGCCGGCACGCGCGCGCGCTGGAGCCGCTCGACCACGAAGCGCGCGGATTCCGGTGTCACGATCTCGACGAGCGGCGCGGCGTAGCACATGCCGTTGCAGGCGCCTTCGATCAGATCCGCGTCGAGCCCGCGCTCGTTGATCCCTGCACGCAGCGGCTCGAGCAACGTGTCGGCGCCGACCGACCGACCGCAAGTGCCGGTCTGCACGATCACGCGGATCCCGAAGCCGCGCTTGGCGTGGGCGAGCGTGGCCAGATCGGCGAGCGCAGCCCGGGCGGACGCGGTCGCTTTCGGGACGGCGGATTCCATGGCCAGCATCGGAGACGGGCTGCCGTGACGCCGGCGGTGGCTGAACCAGCTCTCGAGGTCGGCGAGCTGAGATTCGCTCACGCGGCCACGGTACTCACCGTCCACCTCGATCGCAGGCGCCATCGAGCACGCGAAGAAGCAGTCGGCGGCCTCCAGGGTCACCTCACGGTCGGCGCCCGATGCACCCGGTGCCGCGTCGAAGCGCTGCGTGAGTTTCGCGAGGAGCTGGCGTCCGCCGAGAAGCGCGCAGGATACTCCGGTGCACACGCGCACGTGATGACGGCCGTGGGGCGCCAGATGGAGCTCGGGAAAGTGCGTGGCCACGCCGTACACCTCGGTGGCGGGCACGCGGAGGTGCGCGGCGACCTGGGTCAGCGCGTCTTCGCTGAGCCAGCCGTGAGCATGCTGGACGGCCTGGAGGGCGGGAAGGAGCCACTGACGCTCGCGCGGGAATTGCGCGAGGACGGTATCGAGGGGTTTGATCATGAAGGTTGGGGGGGATGAGACATCCCCCCCAACTGCCCCCCCGATTGCGCGGGGTGCGACACGGTTCCGGAAGCCATCATGGACGTTGCCCCCCCGATTGCGCGGGGTGCGACGCAGCAAGCAACTCCACCTTCACGGCGCACACCTTGTACTCGGGGATCTTCGACGCTGGATCGAACGCCGCGTTCGTCAGGAAGTTGGCCGCCGAGTCCTGGAGCTTGACGAACGGCACGAAGATCGCGCCCGGCCGCACGTCGGAGGACACGCGCGCGTCTCCCGTCAGCTCGCCTCGCCGCGACGTCACGCGCACACCGTCCCCGTCACCGATGCCGAGGCGTGCGGCATCGACCGGATGGATCGCCACCTCGAGCCGCGGCGCGAGCGCCAGCAGGCCCTCGACCCGGCGCGTGATCGTGCCGCCGTGCCAGTGGTACAGCAGGCGGCCCGTATTGAGGATGAGCGGATAGTCGGGATCCGGCAGCTCGGCGGCTTCCACCGTCTGGATCGCCGGAACGAACTTCCCCTTCCCCCGCGGGAACGACTCGGCGTAGAGGAAGCGCGTCCCGGGATGATCGGCCGTCGGGCAGGGCCACTGCAACCCGCCTTCACGGTCGAGGCGCGCGTGGGAGATTCCTCCGAGGAACGGCGTCAGCCGCGCCATCTCGTCGAAGACGTCGGCGGCGTTCGCGTAGTCGAACTGGCCGTCCACGCGCACGCCCAATCGGCGCGCCACCCGCTTGGCCAGCTCGCTGGTGATCCACCAGTCGGCCCGCGCCTGGCCCCGGGGCTCCAGCGCCTTGCGCACGCGCTGAACGCGCCGCTCGGAGTTGGTGAACGTCCCTTCCTTCTCGGCGAAAGCAGCGGCGGGCAGGAACACGTGAGCGCGCTCGGCCGTCTCGTGCATGAAGAGGTCCTGCACCACGAGCCAGTCGAGCTGGCCGATGGCCTTCTCGGCATGATGCAGATCGGGCTCGGAGAGCAACGGATTCTCGCCGACCACGTACATCGCCCGCACGTCGCCGCTGAGACACGCCTCGATCATGTCGGTCACGACGAGGCCCGGCGTCTCCGGCGGCCGCACGCCCCACGCGCGCTCGAACTTCGCCAGCGTCTCCGCGCCATAGCTCTGGTAGCCGGGAAGGTTGGGCGGGATACAGCCGGCGTCACCGCACCCCTGGACGTTGTTCTGCCCGCGCAGCGGGGAGATTCCCGCGCCGGGAAATCCGAGCTGGCCGGTGACGAGCGAGAGGTTCAACAGCGTGTGCGCGTTGTGAATGCCGTTGACGTGCTGGGTGATGCCCATCCCCCACACCAGGCAGGAGCCGGCGAACGGGGGCCTGGCGTACCAGCGCGCGGCCTGGGCGATGTCCCGTTTCGGCACGCCGGTGACGCGCTCGGCCTGCTCGAGCGTGAACGGCTCGAGCGACTGCCGCCAGGTCTCGAACCCTTCGGTGCGCGCGCGGACGAAGTCCAGATTGGCCAGGCCCTCGTCGAGGATCACCTTCGCCATCGCGTTGAAGAGGGTCACGTCCGTGCCCGGTCGCTGGGCGATCCAGAGATCGGCCTGGTTGACCAGCTCGATGCGCTTGGGGTTGATGACGACGATGCGCGCACCGTGGTGCATCGCGCGCCGGAAGCGAATCGCGATGACGGGATGATTCGCGGAGGCGTCGGCGCCCACGACCATGACGCAGCCGGCCTCCTCGTAGTCGACGTACGAGTTCGACGTGGCGCCCGAGCCCATCGAGACGAGCATCGCCTCCACCGACGGGGAGTGACAGAGGCGCGTGCAGTGATCGACGTTGTTCGTGCCCATTACGGCGCGCACGAACTTCTGCATGACGTAGCCGTCCTCGTTGGTCGCCTTGGCGCTGGCCAGCGCACCGAACCGGCGATGATGGCGCGCGAGCCCATCGGCGGCGAGGTCGAGCGCCTCGTCCCACGAGGCCTCGCGCCAGCGGCCGTCGACCTTCACGAGCGGCGTCGTGATGCGATCGCGCGCGTGGACGAACCCGGTCCCGAAGCGGCCCTTCACGCACAGCGTGCCCAGGCTCGAGCGGTTGGCGGGAGCGTCGTCGGCCATGACCGCGAGTCGACCATCGGCGCGGACGTCCACGCCGATCCCGCAGCCCACGCCACAATAGGGGCACGTGGTCTCGACGCGCCGGTCGATCGGCGCCGGCGCCTCCTTCGACCTGAGCGCGCCCGTCGGACACGTCGCCACGCACTGGCCGCACGACGTGCAGACCGACGACGCCATGGTGCCATCGCCGAACACGCCGACCTTCATCGCGTGGCCGCGCCCGAGCATCGCGATCGCGCCGATCTGCTGGACGTCGTCGCAGGCGACCGTGCAGCGGCCGCAGAGGATGCACGCCTCGCGGTCCAGGACGAAGAACGACTTGGTGTCGTCGGGCTCGAACTGGTGGAGTGACGCGAACGACCCGTTCCTGACGCCATGACGTTCGCAGGCCCGGCCGAGCTGACCGAAGCTGTCTCGGCCAGATCCCGACGTCAGCATCGAGCGCGTGAGATCGAGCACGGTCTGCCGAACGCGCACGACCTCCGGATGCGTCGTGCTCACGGCCATTCCATCCCGCGCTGGCAGATGACACGCCGCCGGCGTACCCCGCTGGCCCTCGACCTGGACGAGGCAGGTGCGGCAGGCGCCGAGCGGACTGCGGTCGGGGTCCTTGCAGAGCTGGGGCAGCGGGATGCCCAGCGCGTTGACCGCATCCAGCACGGTCGCGCCGGCCGGCACCTCGACGGGGCGCCCATCGATCGCGAGCTTCATCGCGAACGTATTCTAATGGATACGGCGAGTTCTGGCCCGACACGCCTCCCGGCGCGCTCACGCGATGGTCTCCAGCACGTCTTTTGCTCACGACGTTTCGAAAGGGAGGAGGCTATCGTGGCGGGCTGGGGCAAGATGAGCAGCGGCATGGCCACGGTGGTTGGCAACTTCGAGAACATGGGGATTCCGATGCCCGGGATCGCCGGGCCGCTCATCGTCAGCCTGGAGCTCTCATCGGCGGCCTCCTGATCTTCCTGGCGGGACCGGGAAGGGCTGCCGTGGACGCACTGTGGTTGGAAGAAGACGACCGCGCACGCCACCAGATCATGGAGCGCGCGGTCTGAACGCTGGGCGCGCGAGTCAGGCGGCCGGTCGCCGGACTCGGCGAGGGCGATGGGAAGGAGGATGGCGCGCGCGAAGTAGAGCGCAGCGACGATCAGAGCGCTGCCGGCCAGGACCAGGAGCGAACGAGGCACGCTTCCCAGGGGAGCAAGCCGACTGCCACGCCGCGTGGGGAAAAATTTTGCCTATGCGCGTATCCCCCTACAAAACTTTCCCCCCTTTCCCGGACGGGCATTCGTGCCATACTTACCTTCTCTGTCTGTGATGAAAGACCTTACGGCGCCGACCAACAGTCATCGCGTCAGTGGCCTCGTCGACGTCCTCGATCGCGTCCTGGACAAGGGGTTGGCGGTCGCGGGTGACATCAAGGTCTCTCTGGCGGAAGTGGAGCTCCTGACCATCCGCATCCGCCTGATCATCTGCTCGATCGACAAGGCACAGGAAATCGGCCTCGACTGGTGGAAATACGACCGACATCTGTCACCCGGTCGGGATGGCAGCAATTCCGAGGAGCTCCGGAAGCAAGTGAAGGAACTCGAGCGAAAGGTGGCTCTGCTCACTGCGTCGCCGGCCCCGCCCCACCCCCCCGCGCGACGGAGCAGCAGGAGCCGGAGACCCAAGGACGCAGGAGGATGAGCAATGCCCGTTGAACGCACAGCCGGCGGCACGAGTCTCATCGATGTTCTCGATCGCGTCTTGGACAAGGGCATCGTCATCGACGCCTGGGTCCGGGTCTCCCTCGTCGGCATCGACCTGATCACCGTCGAAGCGCGGGTCGTGGTGGCGTCCATCGACACCTACCTGAAGTACTCGGAAGCCGTCGGGCAGGTCGTCCCGGCCTCGCGCCACGCCGTCGACAACCGCAGCCAGGAAGCGCTCATCGAGGAAAACGCGGCGCTGCGTGCTCAGCTCGCCGCGAGCTCCGCGAGCTCCAATGGCAGAAGGCAGCGGCGTCCAGCGCAGGTCTAATCGGTGAATCGATCCGTCGCGATTCGCGCGACCCCCGGCCCGACCGGCCGGAGCGACGCAAGGCTCGCGCTGGCCGAGTTTCTGCTCAAGTGTGAGGTCGTCCACGAGTGCGCGCTGTGGTCGCTCGAATGGCTGGGCGATCTCGTGGGCGTGCGGCGGGCCGCGTGCTTCCTCGTCGATCATGATGCCAACGAGCTCGGTGCGGTGGCGGTGTACGGTGGGGCTCCGTCCACGATCTCGCGGATGACGATCTCGCTCGATCAGCGCGATCATCCGCTGGTCGCGGCCTTGCGGACGCCCCGGCCGATCCAGCTGTCTCCGTCGACGTTCGGGCCGCGCCTGCGCCGACCTCCGCTGAGCGGATCGGCCCCGTTCCTGGTTCTCCCGCTCGGTCACTCCGGCGAGGAGGGCAGCGAGGCCCCGGGGCTCATCTTGTTGAGCCCGGCTACGCCCGACGCCGTGCGCGAGGCGACGTGGCTCGCCGGGATCCTCGGCCGGCACCTCACGCGCCTGCGCGCCGTCGAGCAGCGGGCCGCCGCCCATCGCCGGCTGGAGGGCGAGCTCGCCCTCGTGCAGGGCATGATCAACACGGTCCCCGATCCGATCTTGCTGACCGACGTCGAGGGCCGGGTCGTCCTCGCCAACGCCCGCGCCGAGGCGCTGCTGGTGGCGACCGAGCGCGAGAGCGAGGGCCGGCGCCGCGCGATCGCGCTCAACAACATGCTGTTCTCGGCGGCGCTCACCGGACGGGCCATCCAGCGCACGGAGATGCAGCGCCGCGAGCTGCTGCTCGTCGACCCCGTCGATGGCTCCGACCTCCTCTTCGAGCTGATCAGCGCCGTCACCCACGAGCCCACCGGCAACGTCGTGGTCGTCTCGGTCCTCCGCAACGTCATGGACCTGCGCCGCGCCGCCGAGGAGATGGAGGAGAACTACCGGAAGCTCCGGCTGGTCGAGGAAGAGGTCCGGGCCGAGCGCGACCGACTCGACCTCATCATCGATTCGGTGGCCGATCCCATCCTGGTCACCGATCCCGGCGGCGTGACGCTGCTGATGAACGCGCCGGCCGAGATGCTCTTCGCCGCCGCCAGCGAGGCGGCCAGCGAGGTCCTCGTGCGCGTGCAGTCGAACGACGCGCACTTCTCCTCGTTCCACGCCAACGTGCTCTTCGCCAGTGGCACGATCCGGCACACGGGGGAGATCGGCCTCGTGAACCCGGAGACCGGCGAATCGTTCCCGGTCGAGGCCGTGGCCGGCAAGGTCTTCTCCCAGCAGGGTGAGCTGATCGGCATCGTGACCATCCTCCACGACCTGACCCAGGCGCGCGAGCGCGAGCGACTCTACGCCGAGCTCAAGCGCGCCTCCGAGCAGCTCGAGGACAAGGTCCGCGAAGCCACCGCCGAGCTGGTCAGGCAGAACGAGCTGCTGCGCCGCCAGGCCTTCCAGCTCGAGCAGGCGTCGGCCCTCAAGTCGCAGTTCCTGGCGAACATGTCCCACGAGTTCCGGACGCCGCTCAACGCCATCCTCGGCTACACGAACATGCTGCTCCAGGGCATCAGCGGCGAGGTGCCTCCGCCCCAACGGAAGAGCCTCAGTCGCATCGATTCGTCGGCCCAGCACCTGCTCGCGCTCATCAACGACATCCTCGACATTTCCCGTATCGAGGCCGGCAAGATGCCGATCCACGTGGGCGACTGCGCCATCGCCGACCTCGTCGGCGAGATCGTCGCCGAGGTGGAGCCGATCGTCTCGCGCACCAAGCTCACGCTCATGCGCGAGATCAATGCCGACCTGCCGCTGGTGCAGACCGACCGGGCCAAGGTCAAACAGGTCGTCATCAACCTCCTGACCAACGCGCTGAAGTTCACGCCGGAGGGCTGGGTGAAGATCGCGGCCAGCTACGATCGGGCGAGCGATCGCGCGGTCATCGCCGTCAGCGACACCGGCATCGGCATCGCCGACGAAGACCAGGCGCGGATCTTCGAGGACTTCACGCAGGCCGACTCCTCGTCGACGCGCGCCTTCGGCGGCGCCGGCCTCGGCCTCAGCATCTCCCGGCGCCTGGTGACGATGCTCGGCGGCCAACTCACGCTGACGAGCAAGGTCGGCAAGGGCTCGACCTTCACCCTCTCCGTGCCCAGGAACATGAAGCGCTGATGAAGCGATCGCGGCGAGCGACCAACGACGACACGACGAAGACGGCCGACCGCCCGCCGCTCGTCCTGCTCGTGGACGACTTCCAGGACAACCGTGAGATGTACGCGATGTATCTCGAGCACGCCGGGATGCAGGTCGCCGAGGCCGGCAACGGGCACGAAGCGCTCGATCAGGCCTTCCGCCTCCTGCCCGACCTGATCGTGATGGATCTGTCGCTGCCCGGGATCGACGGCTGGGAGGCCACGCGACGGCTCAAAGCCGACGAGCGGACGAAGAAGATTCCGGTGGTGGCCCTGACCAGTCACGCCCTCGAGGGGTACTCGGAGGGCGCCCGGGCGGCCGGCTGTGACGCCTTCGTGACGAAGCCGTGCCTGCCCGAACAACTCTTGAGCGAAATTCGGAAAGTTCTGGCTGCGCCCTAGGACGGCGGGGGATCTTCATGGCGAACTCGAAAACCGGAGGCAAGATGCGGGGGAGTACGACGAAGAAGACGAAGCCGGCCGTGGTCGAGACGCGTCGCCCATCGCCGGCCCGGGCAAAATCCACTCCGCCGGAGACCGGCGGCGATAGCCTCGGGAAGTACGTCTACTGCGTCATCCAGGCCGACGATCCGCAGCGCTTCGGTCCCATCGGCATCGGCGCCAAGCCGTCCGAGGTCCACACCATCAACTACAAGGACATCGCCGCAGTCGTCTCCGACACGCCGCTCGAAGTCTACGATCCGACCCGTGAGAACGTGCTGGCCCACGAGAAGGTGAACGAGGCGGTGATGCGCCAGCGCACCGTCATCCCCATGTCCTTCGGCACGGTGTTCAAGACCCGCGACGACATCGTGGAGCTGCTGCGGGGCGCCTACGACGCGTTTCGCGACGTGCTCAACAAGATGGAGGACAAGCTCGAGTTCGGCCTCAAGATCCTCTGGGACCGCGACGTCATGATCCGGGAGATCGAGAAGCAGGACGAGGACGTGCGCCGGCTCAAGGGCGAGATCGCCACCCAGAAGGGATCGACCTACTTCGCCCGCGTCCAGTACGGACGGCTCGTCGATGCCGCGCTCGGCACCCTCAGCGAGCGCTACGTGTCCGAGATCTTCTCCGAGCTCCGCGACGTGAGCGTCGCCTCCCGGGCCAACAAGGCCATCGGCGACAAGATGATCCTGAACGCCGCCTTCCTGGTCTCCCGCGATCAGGAGGCCGCGTTCGACAAGAAGGTGAAGGAGCTGGGCGCGCGCTACGACAAGCTGACGTTCCGGTACACCGGGCCGTGGCCGCCGTACAACTTCGTCAACATCCGCCTGAAGCTCGAGCGCGCCAAGGACACGAAGTGATCATCCTGGACTCGCTGCTCATCGGCGGCATCAAGTTCGTTCTGGGCAAGCTCGCCCAGGCGGTCGATGCCGAGATGAACGACGAGGGCCGCCTGCGCGAGGAGCTCCTGGCCGCGCAGATGCAGTTGGAGCTCGGAGAGATGAGCGCCGAGGAGTTCGCCGAGCTCGAGCGTGCGATTCTCGCCCGGCTCCGCGAGCTTCGCGCGGACGCTGGCCCCTCGCTCTCGTCGCCCGACGTGAAGGTGACGGGGGTGGAGGCGCGCGCCTGGGACGAGGAGTAGCGCCGCACTATCACTTCGTCGGTGGCAAGGGCGGCGTCGGCAAGACGACCTGTGCCGCCGCCCGGGCGGTCGCCGCCGCCGACTCCGGCCGACGCGTGTTGATCGTCAGCACCGACCCCGCACATTCTCTCCTGGATGTCTTGAACTTGGGGGGGCCCCTGCGGCTTCCCCCCAAACCCCCCTCTACGCGCGGGGTGCGACAGTCGAGTCCGCCACGCCGCGATTCGCTCGTCAGAATTCCGACGCGGCGTGGGGAGCTCCGGATGGTGGAGCTCGATGCCGACGGCGCGTTCCGGCGCTGGATGGGACCGCGCCGACAGGCGCTACGCACGATCGTGGCTCGCGGGACCTATCTCGACGACGACGACATCGATCGATTCCTCGCCCTGTCCCTGCCCGGCGTCAACGAGCTCATCGGTCTCGTGGAGCTCGAGCGGCTGGTGGCGCGCGCGCCGTGGAACGACGTCGTCGTGGACACGGCGCCCACCGGGCACACGTTGCGGCTGCTGGCCATGCCCCAGATCCTCGGACGGATCGCGGGCGTGCTCGACGGCATGTTGGCCAAGCACCGCTTCCTGGCCGAGAGCCTCGGCGGCGAGTACCGTGCCGATCCCACCGATGCGCTCATCACCGAGATCGAACGCGAAAGCGCCGAGCTCGGGGCATTGCTGCGCGATTCCAAGCGCTGCGCGTTCTCGTGGGTGTTGCTCCCCGAGGTGGCGGCGCTCGAGGAGGCGCGTGACGGCGTGCGAGCCCTCGAGGACGCGAGCATGACCGTCGCCGAGATCATCGTGAACCGCGTCGCGCCGCCAGCGTCTGGCCGCTGCGACTTCTGTAGCGTGCGGCGCCGCAGCGAGGCCGGCGTGATCGCCGCGACACGCGCCGCCTTCCCCGGGCGTTCGCTCGTCGCAGCGCCCGATCTTGGCGCCGAGCCACGAGGCGTCCCCGCGCTTCGTCGGTTCGCTCGAACTATCAAGTTGGGAGGCCCCCTGCGGCTTCGCCACTTGGGGGGACCCGTTCCGCTTCCCCCCAGACCCCCCTCTTCGCGCGGGGTGAGACAAACGCAGAAGAATGATCACGGGTGGTTGGAGGCGCTGGCGCCGAGAGGGTTGAGGCTGCTCGTCGTCGCGGGCAAGGGCGGCGTGGGCAAGACCTCGTGCGCGGCGGCGCTCGCTCTCGCCCTGGCCGAGCGTGACCACGATCAGCGTGTGCTCCTGCTCTCGGTCGACCCCGCGCACTCACTCGCCGATATTCTCGAGTTGGGGGGACCCGTTCCGCTTCCCCCCAGATCTCAGTTGGGGGGACCCCTGCGGCTTCCCCCCAAACCCCCCTCTTCGCGCAGCGGGGACACAACCGTCACCGTTGCGGGGACGTCGATCGCGAATCCGGTCAGAGTGGACGGAATCGACGTCGTGGAGCTCGACGCGCAGGCCGCGTTCGCACAGCGTCGCGCGCGGTATCGCGACGCTGTCGACGAGCTCTTCGACGGGCTGCGCGGCGGCTCCAGCTTCGACGCGACCTTCGATCGCACCGTGGTCCAGGACCTCGTCGATCTCGCGCCATCGGGACTCGACGAGGTCTTCGGCATCGTCGGCGTGATCGAGGCCCTCTTTCCTGCCGCCGGCGCCGCCGCTTACGACGTCGTGGTGCTCGACACGGCGCCCACCGGGCATGCCCTGCGCTTGCTCGAGATGCCGGCGTCGGCCCTCGAGTGGGTCCACGCGCTGCTCGCGATCCTGCTCAAGTATCGAAAGGTCATCGGCCTCGGCGAGTTCGGCGCCGACCTCGTCGAGATCGCACGCGACTTGCGACGACTCAAGGCGTTGCTCGGCGAGCCGCGCCAGACGCGTGCCGTGCTCGTCACGCGCGCCGCCGAGATGCCGCGACTCGAGACGGCGCGACTGCTCGCCGCCCTGACGCGGCTGCACGTATCCGTCAGCGGGATCGTGGTCAACGCCCTGACGCCGCCGGGGTGTCCACACTGCCGCCGCGCGGCGACCGCGGAGTCCCGCGCGCTCGACGCGCTCCGGCAGGCGCGGCAGCCGCCCAAGCGGTGCGCTATCATTCTGGCGCCGGCCGAGGCACCTCCGCCGCGCGGGGCCGCCGCGCTCTCGCGCTGGCGTGACCAGTGGATTCCGGACCGCCGATGACGGACGCGAACGGCACCGCCACCTACGTCTACTGCCTGCTGAGCGCGCGGCGCTCGCCGCCGCGGGCCCGCGGGCCGCGTGGTCTCGCCGGGACCGGGCCCGTCCGCGCGCTCGATGTCGACGACGGGTTGCGCCTGATCGTCGCCGACGCGCCGTTGAGCCGATACGGCAGCGAGCCGATCGAGCAACACCTGCGCGACCTCGGCTGGGTCTCATCGTGCGCGGTCGCCCACGAGCGTGTCATCGAGCACTTCGCGCGTCACGGGACCGTCATCCCCATGAAGCTCTTCACGCTCTTCGCCGGCGACGAGCGCGCCGTCGACCACGTGCGGCGCTCCCTCAAGCGCGTGCGACGCGTGCTGACCCGTGTCAGCGATCGCGAGGAGTGGGGCGTGCGCCTGCGGCTCGACGAGCAGCGTGCCCTCCGTCAGCGCATGGCCACCGCGGCCAAAGCGCCGGCCGCCGCCGGCGGCACCGCGTTTCTGCTGCGCAAGCAGCGAGAACGCCAGGTCGTGCAGAACGTCGCCAAGGATGCCCGGATCGAGGCCGATCGGCTCTTTACCGCGCTGGCCCGCCGCGCCGACGACGCGCGCCGCCAGACTCCGAGCCAGGCCGGCACCGGCGTCAGCGTCGCGCTCGACGCGGCGTTCCTGGTGCCGACCAAGCGCGCCGCGGCCTTTCGAGCCGCCGTGAAGTCTGCCGCCGCGACGCTCGAGCCTCGCGGCTTCGACGTGACGCTGACCGGGCCCTGGCCGCCCTACAACTTCGTGGGTGACCCGACGTGAAGAAGGCGCGCGTCAGCAAGGCGCAAAAGATCCTGGCCGAGGCCGACCCTTCGCTGCTGGATCTCGTCGATCACGTCCTCAACAAGGGCGTCTTCATCGAAGGCGAAGTGATCCTGGGGCTGGCCGACGTCGACCTCGTCTATCTTCGGCTCTCGGCGCTGTTGTGCGCGGCCGATCGCCTCGCCAGGCCATGAGCCTCTATCTCTATGCGCTCGTCGGCCGGCCCGTTCGCCGGCCACTCGGTCGCGGTCTCGGCGGTGAGACGCTGAGGCTGATCGAGGTCGCCGGCCTGCTCGTCGTCGCCGCCCGCGTCGGCGACGCGCCGCGAGTGACGCCGACCGCGCTTCGTCGTCACGACGCCACGGTGCGGCGCCTCGCCGGCCGCACCGACGCCGTGCTGCCGATCCGGTTCGGCACCGTGGTCGGTGACCGGCTCGCGCTGGCGCGCGCGCTGGCGCCGCGGGCCGCCGGGCTACGCGAAGCGCTGGCGCTCGTCGCCGGCCACGAGCAGATGACGCTGCGTGTGTACGGCGAGGCCGTGACGACGTCGGACGAGAGCGCCGCCGAATCGGCGGGCGCCGGCCAGCGCTATCTCGCGCGGCGCCTTCGCGCGCGGCGCGCGCCCGAGGTCGATCCGGTCCGTCGCGCGCTCCGCGGACTCGTCAGCGCCGAGCGGATCGAGCGCCACGAGCGACCGCCGTTGCTGGCCAGCGTCTACCACCTCGTCCGGCGCGGCGACAGCAAGCGCTATCTGGCCGCGGTCGCCGCGGCCAGCGCTCGGCTGGCCGGCGTGCGTGTGAGCCCGAGTGGTCCGTGGCCGGCCTACGCGTTCGCGCCGGACGCCGTGGCGTGAAGAAGCGCCGCACGACACCGCGCCGCCGCCCGGCCAGCCGGCCGCCCCTCATCGCCCGTGAGGTGCGTGACATCGAAGCGCTGCGCGAAGAGCTCGAGCGGCGCGTCGACGGCGTGACCTCGCGCTGGAATGCCAATCCCGAGGACGTGCAGCGGTCCGTCGCCAAGCTGGTGCTGACGCTCGTCGAGTTCCTGCGCAAGCTGTTCGAGCGGCAGGCGCTGAGACGCATGGAGGCAAAGACGTTGACGCCCGACCAGACGGAAGCGATCGGCCTCGCGCTGATGCGTCTGGAGGAGACCATCCAGGACATGGCCAAGCGCTTCGATCTCGCTCCCGAGGACCTCAACCTCGATCTCGGTCCGCTCGGGCGCCTCACCTGACGCACCGCGGAAGCGTGACCCGCACCACTCTGGGAAAACTTCTTCACACACAGCGTGCGTGGCTCGTCAGCGAAGCACGATCGGACGCCGGGTTGCAGCGTGGCGGTCGTCTTGCACGCGTTTCCCCCACTCCTGGCCGCCAACGTCAACGCTGGGAGTCTGGAGGGACGATCGATGCAAGCGCCAGAATCTCTCGATCAGTTGCGCGCACTCGGTCGGATGGTCTGGCTCGGCCACGCCCGTCGCTGGGTGGCCGAACCCGAAGAAGTGATGGGAGCCCTATCGCACGATGGCTTTCAAGAGGTACAGTACGAGACGGCGCGCCTCGCGCGGCGGCCGCCGGCGGGCGGCGTGTGGCAGGGGCTGAATCCGCGCACCGGCGCGGTGGCTTCGGCGATCTGGGTTGCTCGGGCGCAGTCAGAACGACCGCTGATGTCATCGACATCGACGGGACCGCCATCACGGGATGACCGCGCGGAGATCAGGCATGGATGACTGGTGGTCGGTGGACGACGAAATCCTCGCCTGTCTCGCGGTGAATCCCTACCTCACACCGGCCGAGCTCGGCCACAAGCTGGGCATGAGCGAGCCCGCGACCAGCTCGCTGCTCGCGCTGCTCGCCGCCGAGGGCAAAGTCCGGCTCCGGACGGTGGAACGCGCCGACTCCCCGGATCGTTAGTACACTGGCGTGGCGTTCAAGCCACGCCAGAGGGGGTCACGTCATGCGCAGCACACTCGTCCGGGGGTTCGTCCTCGCGCTGCTCGCCGGTGTCATGCTCACCGGGACGGCCGGGGCGCTCGGCGTCGGAGACAAGGCGCCCGAGTTCGCGCTGCCGGCCGCGGGCCAGCAGCAGCCGGTGAAGCTGAGCGATCTGCTCGGCAAGGGCCCGGTCGTCATCTACACGGCCATCCAGGTCTTCACACCGACGTGAATCAAGGAGATCGCGGGCTTTGAAGCGGCACTGCCGCAGTTCAAGGCCCTCAACGCCCAGGTGGTGGGCGTCAGCGCGGATCACGTCGCAACCCTCAACGCGTTCGTCAAGGAAAACCACACGCAGCACCTGCTCCTCTCCGACTTCCGTCGTCAGATGCTCCCGCAGTACGACGCGATCGTCACCGATGAGAAGAGCCCGATCTACCGCTACGCCAAGCGCGCGTACTTCATCCTCGACAAGAACGGCACCGTGAAGTACACGAAGGTGATGGACAACCCCCTCGACCTGCTGGACGCCAACGAGGTGCTCAGGCAGATCAGAGAGTCTGGCGCGGCCTCATGAACACGGTGATCGGCCTGGCGCTGGCGGCAGTGCTCGCGTTCGCGACTGCTGCTAGCGCCGCCGGTCACGACTTCGCCGCGGTCGGGTTCCAGCCCTACGACCCGCCGAAGCCGGCACCGGCCTTCGCGCTTCCCGATCTCGACGGCAAGACCACGAAGCTGGAGGACTTCCGGGGCAAGGTGCTCCTGCTGTTCTACTGGGCGACGTGGTGACCGACCTGCCGGGAGGAGTTACCTTCCGTCAACCGGATGTACAGCGAGCTCAAGGCCAAGGGCCTCGAAGCTCGGCTGATCGCGTTTCGCGAGAGCGCCGACCTCGTTCGCCGCACGGTGAAGGAGCGCGGCTACGTCGTTCCGTCGCTGCTCGACGCCAACGGTGACGTCACCGGCCGCCTCTACGGCGTGTTTGGCCCGCCCACCGTGTATTTCGTCGATCGCCAGGGGCGACTGCTGGCTCGCGGCGTCGGCCCCCACGACTGGGCGTCGCCGGCCACGCGCGCGCTCATCGAACGCCTGCTGAACGGCAGCTGAGCGACGCGCCACATCACGGCGCGACCGTGATGCGGCCTTCGACGGTGGCGGTCACGAGTCCGCGGGCGCGGACCGCGCGGCTGATCGTCTCGGCGATCAACTCGCGCGTCACGCCCGTCCCGTTCGCCAGCATCCCGTAGCCATCGCCCCCGCTGTAGACGAAGTCGCTCGTCGCCGCGGTGTACACGGTGTCGTCCGGCGCGATGGAAGCGCCGCCCGTTCGCGTCACGGCCACGACGCGGCGGCCGGGCGGCCGGCGCGGATCGAACGTGTAGCGCAGGCCCGAGACCTGCAAGAACCGTCCGACCCCGTTCTGGAATCGGCCGCCGACCCAGGCTCCCTGACTGACGCCGTTCTCGAGGGCCGCCCACAACGTGCGCCCGCTGACGCGAAACGTGACCGCCACGTTGTTGAATGGGAAGACCGCGTGGAAGTCGCCCTCGACCACGTCCCACGGCGGCCCGGCCGCGTACCCGGCGGAGGGACGGCGCAGCCGACGGTCGGCCGGCTGGTACGTGGACGGCACGTCGTCGCGCAGAGCGCCCGACACGTCGAACGCGAAGTCCGTTCCGTAGGTGGCGCGGAGGGCGTCGGTCTCGAGGTTGCCCAGGCGCGACTCCTCCTGGCGTGAGCGGTCGAGACGCACCGCCGCGGCGCCGACCGTGACGTCGAAGAGCGGCCGGCTCCGCGCGTGATATTCCTCGATCAGCGCCTGCACCGTGGGATCGGGGCGCACGGCGTCGGTCCACGGCCGCTTCTGAACGGCGGCCTTGCCCACGACGGCACGGGCACGCCGATCGTAGTCGACGGTGACCACCGCGTACTCCACGCCTTTCGAGCGGTTCTCCACGACGAGCACGCCGTTGATCACCGTGTTGACGGTCATGTCGGTGTGATCGCCGATGAGGACGTCCACGCCGCGTGCCCCGCGCGCCATCTCCACGATCGCGCCGCGCGGCGTGCCATCGGGGGCGACGGCGATAGCGCCCACGTGGGCGAGGACGATCACGACCTCAGCGCCACGGGCACGGACCGCGCGGGCCTCGGCGTTCATCGCGGGCACCGGCGGGAAGAACTGGAACTCACCGCTGCGGCCGACGGCGACGACGGCGGGCGTCTCCGGGTTGCCGATGCCGACGATACCGACCTTGATTCCATTGAGCGTGGTGAGCCACGACGGCGGCACGAGCCGGGTGCCGTCCGCCGCGATGATGTTGGCGGCGACGTACGGGAAGCGGGCGTGCGCCATCAGCGCGCGCAGGTGGCCGACGCCGCGGTCGAAGTTGTGATTGCCCAGCGTATCGACGTCGATGCCCATGAGGTTCGCGGCCAGCACGGCGGGGACGTCATCGAAGAACGCCGACAGCGGCGGCGTGGCGCCGAACGCGTCGCCGGCGGTAACCACCAGCGTGCCGCCGGGATTCGTCGCGCGCTCGGCGTCGAAGTAGGCCTTGAGCGCGGCGGCGCCACCGACCTGGCGCGTCTGACCGCCCTCGACGACGCTGACCGGCTCGATCTGGCCGTGCCAGTCGCTGATGTCGACGATCGTGATTCGCGCGACGTCGGGCGTCCCGGGTTCGAGGCGCGCGCAGGCGGCGAGCGCCAGGACGAGGGCGAGGCGGAGCACGAAGGTGCGTCGCACGCTGGGCTAGGCGCGCGTGAAGAAGAGGGCCCAGGTCGCGCGCAGCGTCCACATCGAGAGCATGAAGCCGCCAGCGACGGCGAGAGCGACACCCCCCACCAGCCTCACACGTTCCTGCAAGACCTGGGTCCGGTGGTCGCCGCGCGCCATCAGCGTGCCGGCGACGGCGAGTGGAACCACGAGGCCGAGGCCGTACGCCATCAGGGTGACCGCGCCCAGCCACGGGCTCTGGCTCGCGGCGACCCAGCCGATGATCAACGCGTACGCGGACAGTGGGCTGAAGATGGCCATCGTCGCCCCGAAGGCGAGCGCGATGATCAGCGCGCGGCGCGACAGGCTGCTCGTCCCCGGTCCCGTCGGCATGGTGCGGACCTGGGGCAGCAGCGGTCGGATCACGCCCAGCTCACCGAGCGCGACCACGAGCGCGAGCACCCCGACGACCGTCAACGCGATCGACGCAATGGCCTCGCGCGCCCACGGCGTCGTCACCTTCGCCGCCACCGCGGCGCCGGCCCACGCCATGGCCGCGCCGAAGGCGCCGAGCACCACGACGAGCGCGGCCGTGAAGATGCCGAACGTCCTCAGCCACTGCCGTTTCGTTTTCGCCTCCTGAACCAGGGGCGTGATCGTGAAGATCATCGGCGTCCATCAGGGGACGCAGATACGACTGACCCCCGACGTGAAGGCGAGCAGGACGGCGACGGAGGCCGTCACCACCGGGACGCGCGGATCCACGAACAACCGGATGAACCCTTCGTAGGCCGCCTTGAAGCCCGGCCAGTTCCAGGCGTACCCGAGCACTGCGCCGCCGAGCGTGGCCACCACGAACGTGATCGTACGAGCGCGCATGCATCCTCCTCGACGCCCCTCACGGCGTCTGACCATCCCACGATGCCAGCTCAACGCACAACGTTCGATCAGCGCCGGGTCGGCTCGGGCCCGACGCGAACGATCACCTTGCCGAAGTTCCGGCCCTCGAGCAGGCCGATGAGCGCGCGCGGCGCCTGCTCGAGCCCATCGACGACGTCCTCACGATAGCGGACGCGGCCCTCCCGCACCCAGCGCGTCATCTCCGTCAGGAAATCGGCCTGACGGTCGGTGTGATCGGAGACGATGAAGCCGCGCATGCTGACGCGGTTGACGAGGACTGGCCGCAGGTCGGGCCCGCGCACCGGCTCGGTCGCATTGTACTGGCTGATGAGGCCACAGAGCGGGATGCGCGCGCCGGGGTTGACCAGGCGGAGCACGGCGTCCAGGACGGGACCACCGACGTTCTCGAAGTAGACGTCGATGCCGGAGGGACAGGCCAGGCGGAGCGCGCCCACGAGATCGCTCGTCCGATGACTCACGCACGCGTCGAAGCCGAGCGTGTCGACGACGAAGCGGCACTTGTCCTCGGAGCCCGCGATGCCGACGGCCCGGCATCCCTTGAGCTTCGCGATCTGCCCGACCACGCTGCCCACGGCGCCCGACGCCGCCGACACGACGACGGTCTCGCCGGGCCGCGGGCGGCCGAAGTCGAGCAAGCCGACGTACGCGGTGAGCCCGGGCATGCCGAGAACGCCGAGCGCCGTCCCGATCGGCGCTTGCGTGGGATCGAGCGTCCGCACCCCGGCGCCGGTCGACACCGCGTAGCCCTGCCAGCCATCGTGGCCGACGACGAGGTCGCCGGCCTTGAAGGACGGGTGGGGCGACTCGATCACCTCGCTGACGGTGCCGCCCACCATCACCTGGCCGAGGTCGACCGCCTTCGCGTACGAGCGTCCCTCGCTCATGCGGCCGCGCATGTACGGATCGAGCGAGAGGTAGATCGTCCGACAGAGCATCTGGCCGTCGCCGGGCCGCGGCACCGGCGACTCGATCAGCATGAAGTCGTCAGGACGCGGCGCTCCGGTCGGGCGACGGGCCAGTACGATCTGGCGATTCAGCGGCGTGGTCAGCGGCGCTCCTCGGCGCGCGACGCCCACACGGCGTACAGCGGATCCCCGGCTGGCGACGGATGCGCCCACTGCTCGATGTCGGTGAAGGCGGCCGAGGCCGCGAAGTACCCGGTGACGATGGCGCCATGCTGGTCGTCGTCGGCCGCGTGCCAGAGCGCAACCGCCTTCTCGGGGAAGCAGCGGTTGCTGAACGAGATGATGAAGGGCGCGCGCGGCCTCAGGCAGCGCGCGACTTCGCGGAAGACGTCCACCGGGCGCGTGAGGTACTGGACGGACACCGCGCACAGCGCGGCGTCGAACGCGGCGTCGTTGAACGGCAACGACGGCTCGCGATTGAGGTCGTGGACGATGCCCTGACCGAGCTGAGGGTTGTCGCGCATCTCGTCGCGATTCATCCCGAGCCCGATCACGGTGCCGGTGAAGGTTGGCGGCAGATGGCTGCGCCAGGAGGACATGAGATCGAGCACGGTGGCCGACGCCGGGACGAGCGCGGCGTAGAGGCCCCTCAGCGCGGCGATCGCCCCGTCGTCGATGTGGACGACGCGCCGGGGCAACGCATAGAAGAGAAGATCGTCCTCCTCGTTCATCCGGCGGAAGGCGCCTGGAGGAAACTCGATCGCCTTCGTCACGCCACCACCCGGGCGGCCCGAAGCCGCGCGATCTCGTCGGCGAGGCCGGCTTCGCTCAGGACGGCGTCGGTGTGCTCGGCGAGCTGCGGCGCCGGTGTTCGGATCGTGCCGGGCGTGCGCCCGAACCGCACGGGCGTGCCGAGATTCGTGAATCTTCCGGCGCGCGGATGCGTATCGGGGACGAGCATGCCCGTCGCCGCCACCTGGGGATCGCTCTTGAGGTCGGCGTAGCGGTTCACGGGCGCGCACAGGACTTCGCGAGCCTCCAGACGCGCCATCCATTCCTTCACGGTGGCGTGGGTGAAGATCGGCGTGAGGATCGCGTTGAGCGCGGCGCGGTGGCGGACGCGCGACTCGTTGGTGGTGAAGCGTTCATCCTTGGCGAGATCGGGACGCTCGATCGCCGCGCAGAACGGCGCCCACAGCCGATCGAGCCATGCCGCCACGTAGATCCAGCCGTCGCGCGCGGCAAAGGCCTGGAACGGGGAAAGATACGGATGGGCGCTGCCGTGACGGCCGGGCTCCTCGCCCGTCGCCAGGAAGATGCTCAGTCGCGCGGCGTGAGCGAGCATCAACCCGTCGAGCAGGCACACGTCGACGCGCTGGCCCTGGCCCGTGCGCTCGCGGTGCAGGAGCGCCGTGACGATTCCCTGCCCGGCCAGGAGTGCCCCGATGGTATCGACGACGGGCGCCCCGGTGAGGATCGGCGTGCCGTCGGGCTCGCCGGTCACCGCCATGAGCCCACCCATCGCCTGCACGAGCATGTCGAGGCCGGGCTTCTCGCGCCACGGCCCGCTCGGCCCGAAGGCGCTCAGCGAGCAGTACACGAGTCGTGGATTCTGCGCGGCGAGCGAGTCGTAGTCGATCCCGAGGCGCTCGGCCACACCACCGCGATACGCCTCGATCACCACGTCGGCGCCTTCGACCAGGCGGTGGAAGACGCGGCGGCCATCGGGATGCGCGAGATCGAGACCGACGCTCCGCTTGTTGCGGTTCACCGTCACGAACACGGCGCTCTCGCCGTTCAGATGGCGCGCGTACGCGGTGCGCGACGCATCGCCGCTGCCGGGATTCTCCACCTTGATGACGTCGGCACCCATGTCGGCGAGGTACATCCCGCACGCGGGCCCGGCGATGAGATGGGCCATCTCGAGGACCCGGTACCCCGTGAGCGGCAAGGCCACCCGGAGAGTCTAGATCAGGCCACGGCCACCAGCATCGGATTTGCCGCGCTCACTGGAATCGTGGCTCGAGGGCGTCGGGGCCCGCGCGCTCATTCAGGAGCGCGGCCCGAGCCAGGCTCGCCACCGCACGCACGGCCGGGCCAGGCCGAACTCGAGAATCCACGCGACCCGGGCGTCGTCGGTCATGTTCGGTCCCGTCTGATGGAGCGTGTGCGGCAGGTGCACGGTCGCGTCACCGGCACGGAGCGGACACGCCACAGCACGCGCGGCGTTCACGCCATCGACCTCCATGACGTGAGCGCTCTGGCGGTGGGCGCGCGGGTGATGCGGGAGAATCGGCCCCAGGTGACTCCCGGGGATGAACTGCATGCATCCCATCTCGAGCGACACGTCGTGCAGCGGGATCCAGAAGTGCACCGTCGTGGCCACGCTATCGGGACCGGCGTACGCGCCATCCTGATGCCACGGCGTGGCCCGGCCGTTGTGCGGAGGCTTGAGGATGGCGTGGTCGAAGCCCGTGTGCGCCGCGCGCCCGCCGAGGAGCTCGGCGGCCAGCTCACGCGCTGCTCTGAACGTGGGCGTCCGCTTGAGCGCGGGGATGAGACGGGTCGTCCAGTTGATCTCGGGGATCTGCTGAATGCCGGCATGGCGGCCCTCGTCTCCCAGGTCGAACGCATGGCGACCGGGCAGCTCGTGAAAGCGAGCGAACAGCGTGTTGAGCCGTCGGCGGATGTGGCCGAGGTCGTCCCCGCACGTCAGGCGCTCGACGACGAGGAAGCCGGTCGTCCAGAAGGTTTGAATCTGCCCCGCGGTCAGTGGCAGCATCGCCCCTGTGGCATTGCAAGTAACACACCGCCACCACAGGGCTGCGAGGGCCTACGTGAAAAGGGCCCGACTGTGCAGACCGTCGCATGCCTGTCGACAGAATGCAGACGGTCAGCGAGACGGGGGCGGCGTCAGGAAGCGAGTCGGAGGCCGGAGCGCATCTCGAACTCTTCTTGGTCCAGGAGCGAGCCACTCTGGATGCGATTCATGGCGCCGCAGTAGCGGCAGTGTACGAAGGCAGGCTCGCGGACGATATAGGTGCTGTCACATTTGTGGCAGCGGCTGGGATCGTGGGCGCGCCCGTTACGGCCCGCCCGTGCCGCTCCCGCGGGCACGAACCTCACGATGGTGGCGCCGGCGCGCCGCTCGATCGGCTCGGCCTGCTTCGATCGCCTCGGTGCCTTCATAAGCCCGCGGCAAGCATACAACAAGTCGGTCGATAATAAGGCAATCGCCGGGTCAACCGGCGACCGTGCTCATTCGTCATCACCGGTAGGGCTGGACGAGGCCCGCGAGGAGAGCGTGGAGGGGGGTCCGAGCTATGACGACCTGTTCGACGCGCATGCCCGGCGTCTCCACCGTCTGTGTCGGCTGCTGCTCTCCGACCCCCAGGAGGCCGAGGAAGTGGTTCAGGAAGTGTTTTTGAAGCTCCACAAGGCCCAGGGCGAAGGCATGGCGGCCATGTCGTGGGCAGCCTGGCTCACCCGTGTGGCCGTGAACCTCTGTCACGATCGCCGGCGCGCCGGGTGGTGGCCGCGCTGGCGGTATCGGACCGATCGTATCGAGGACGTGGGCCTGATGGCGCGCGAGCCCAATCCCGAGGAAGCCGCGATCGGCGAGGAGACGCTGCGGCGCATCTGGACGGCCTTCCGTCGGCTCTCCGACCGCCAGCGCGAGGTCTTCGTCCTCCGTCACCTCGAGGGCTGGACGACCGAGGAAGTGGCAACCGCTCTCGGCCTCCGCGCGGGGAGCGTGAAGAGTCACCTCTTCCGCGCCGTACGCGAGCTCCGGACGGCCGCCGGAGGAAGCTACCGATGAGCCGGTGCCTCTCCGAGCGGACGCTCATGCGTCTCATCACGGGAGGAGGCCGCGAAGCCCAGCGGGCTCACCTCGCCGCGTGTGATCGGTGTGAGGCACGCTATCGAGCCATCGGCGACGCCCTCGACCGCGTGACCGAGGTACTGCTCCACACCGAGCCTCCGCTCCGGTCGCCGTCTCTGCTCGCACGCTACTGGATGCCGGCCACCGCCGCGGCCGTGGCCAGTCTCGCCCTGCTCGTCTGGGTCGAGATCACCGTGTGGCGCGCGGTCACGCCCGCCCAGCCCGAAGAAGTCTCCGCGTTTCTGAGCGATCTCTCGGCGACGATGTTCTCGGCGCGCGACGCGCTTGCGGCAGGCGACGACGGCGCGTCCGGCCCGTTCTCCGCGGACGGCCTCGCCAGTGGCTGCCCGTCGGATCCTCTGGCGATTCTCGGATGCGAGAGCGACACTTCGAGCGACGCGCCCACTGACACGTACCCGGAGAGATCACGATGACGACGAAGCTCGCCTCGATCCCGCTGGCGCTCATGCTCGCGGCCGCCGCGCTGCTCACGAGTGGGAGCGCCGTCGCCCAGTCGGCCGGCCGCATGGGCGGCGGCGGTGGTCCGATGGGTGGCGGGGCGGGGCTGCTGCCGTTGATGCTCCGCTCGGCCAAACTCACGCCCGAGCAGGACGCGAAGGTGAAGGAACTGGTCGCCGCCCGCCGGGCCGTGGCGCGATCGCTGATGCAACAGATCCGACAGTCCGAGGACGACCTGGCGGGCAAGCTGCTCGCGCCAGGCAACGTGAACTTGGCCGACGTGCAGCCGCAGCTGCAGCACATCAGTCAGCTCCGCGAACAGGTCCTGCGCGACAGCGCGCAGACGGCGCTCGACATCCGCGCCCTGCTCACGCCGGAGCAGCTCGGCCGCGCCGCCCAGGCCAATGCCCGGATGCGGCAGCTGCAACGAGAGATGCGGCAGCTCTGGCAGGAGGGAAACTGACATGCGCAGTCTCGCCGCGCTCGCGTTGATCGTCGTTCTCCTCATCGGGATCGCTGCGCCCGCGGATGCCTGCGGATCGCCGTGCGGGGTCGCCATCGGCCTCGCGTCCTTCTTCTTCCTCAGCGCGCTGCTCGCGCCGTTCACGTACCCGTACGGGTATCCCTACCCGTACTATGGATATCCGGCGTACACGGGATATCCGGCGTACACGTACGCGGCGCCGGTGGCCTACGAGCCCCCGGTGGTGTACACCACACGCCTGGTGGTCTCGCAGCATTCGGTCGCGCCGCCTGCACCACCTGCGGAGACGCGTGTCGTGCATTATCCGCACGGCCGTTACGAGCTGCGCGGCGACGGCGTGAGGACGGCGTACCTGTGGGTCTGGGTGGTGACGGAATCGTCAGTCGCTCCGTCGCTGGCAAGCCTGCCGCCGGCCACGCCGCCACCGGGCCCGACTCCGTAGCTGACGATGTCGACGGCGGCAGCTCCGACGACTCGCGTGGAGTCTGTCCTGCAGCGGGCGGAGCTCGAGCTCTGGCGTGACAACATCGACGGCGCGCTCGACCTGCTGGCGCGCGCCCACACGCTCGCGCCCGATCACCGATATGCCGCCCGCGCCGAGGAGATTCGGTCGTGGCTCCGCCACCTCGAAAGCCGCGGGGCGTACGCGGCCGCCTATGAGGAATATTATCGGCGGAGCAAGGGTCGCCTCGACCTCAAGCGGCTCGAGCGTGACGTGCGAATCCTGCTCGGTCGCAAGACGCGGAAGACCGTGCGGCGCGTCGTCGAGTATCCGGAATACCAGTGGCTCGAGCGCGAGATCATCGAGCGGCGACCCGCGCGCGTGCTCGATGCCGGATGCGGCGAAGGCCGGATCGCCTTGTGTCTCGGCCACAGGTGTCCGTCCATCCGGGTGACGGCCGTCGAGGTCTCGGCGACCAACGTCGGCATCGCGCGGCGGCTCAATCGCTTCCGCAACGTGGCGTTTCAGCACGGCCTCGTCGAGGACGTGGTCGGCGCCATGGCGCCAGGGTCCTTCGACCTCGGCTACTCCTTCGCGGTGCTCGAGCACGTGCCCGACGTCGAGACGACGGTGGGCGCGCTCCTGCGTACGCTGCGACCGGGCGGCCGGTTCTGTTTCGCCGTCGCGATGAACGAACTGATGGCCACCGGCGCGGTCCCGGCGTTCCAGCCGGTGGCCGGCGTGGCCGGCCACGTCCGCGTCTTCACCGAGGTTGGCCTGCGCGAGCGGTTCGGGCGCCTCCCGGGATTCTCGCTCACGAAGCTCCCCGGACGCTGGCGGCCCGGGCGGTACCCGGCCACGATCGCGCCGCTCGAGTACGGAGCGTTCTTCGTCGCGGTGTCGGCGCCGTGAAGGAGATCCTCTCCGGCACCGCCATCTGGCGTTTGCTGGTGGGCGCGATGGCGGTCGCGCTCCTCCTGGTGTTGCACACCGTCTTTCGCTAGTCACGCCCTTCCACGCGGCGGGCGCGCGCTGTATAGTGCCCGCCACCCGAGCCCACGATCATGCTCTTCGACGAGCCGACGTCAGCGCACCGCATACTGGTCTCGCGTCGATGAGCACGCCCCGGCTCGGCGTGGGGTTCAGTCGCGGCGTCGGGCCCGCGGAGATCGTGGAGGCCGTGAAGCTTGCCGAGTCGCTCGGCTACGAATCGGCGTGGATGGCCGAGGGCCACGCCGGCGACCAGTTCGCCGTGCTCGGAGCGGCGGCGGCCGTGACGACCCGCATCCGTCTCGGGACGAGCATCAGCAGCGTGTTCGTCAGGACCGCGCCCACCATCGCCATGGCGGCAGCGACGCTCGACCACCTCTCGGCCGGGCGCTTCGTCCTCGGACTGGGCACGAGCCACCGCGAGCAGGTCGAGCCCGAGCACGGCGTGCCCTTCGCCGAGCCGACTGCTCGACTGCGCGACACGATCGCCATCGTGCGCGCGCTCGTGCGCGACGGATCGGTCACGCACCACGGCCGCGTGGTGACGATCGAGCGCTTCGATCTCTGGTTCACACCCCGCCGGCGCGAGCTGTCCATCTATGTCGCCGCGCTCTTTCCGAAGATGCTGGAGATCGCCGGCGAGATTGCCGACGGCGCGCTGTTGACGTGGCCGACGCTCGACGCGCCACGGCGCGCCGCTGAGCACGTCGCGCGCGGCGCCGCGCAGGCCGGGCGGCGGCCGGGCGAGATCGCCTCGCTCATCCCCTGCGCGGTCGCGCCGAGCCGCCGCGAGGCGCTCGACGCCCTCAGGCCCGCGGTGGCGCTCTACGCGGGGTTCTTCCCGCGCTACAACCGCCTGCTCGCCGACGGCGGCTTTGCCGACGAGGCGCGCGCGATCAAGCAGGCGTGGGATCGTGGCGACCGTGACGCGATTGCTCGGCTCGTCCCCGACGCGATGGTGGACGCCGTCACGATCGCCGGCACGCCGGCCGAGTGCCGGGATCGTCTCGCGCGCTACCGTGCCGCCGGCCTCGATCTGCCGATCATCAGCCCACGTCCGGCCGGCCCCGACCCTCGCGCCAGCGTGCTGGACACGATCCGCGCGCTTGCCCCGACGGGATGAATGCGGTATCAGCGAGAGACACGGAGGAATCCCCCATGTCGCGCTCTATAAAGGTCGCCGCCGCCCAGATGGGCCCCAACCAGGACGGAACGCCACGGGAGGCGATCGTCGAGCGGATGCTCGGCCTCCTCGACCAGGCGATCCGCGACGACGTCGAAGTCATCGCGTATCCCGAGATGGCGCTGACGACCTACTTTCCCAAGCGAATCCGCACCGACTTCGATCAGTTCTTCGAGACCGAGGTGCCGCCCAAGGCGCTCGAGCCGCTGCTGCGCCGGGCTGCCGAAAAGCGCGTCGCGGTCCACGTCGGGTTCTGCGAGAAGGCCGACGGCAAGTACTTCAACACGGCGCTCCTCACCGATCGCGACGGCCGGCTGGCCGGCGTGTTCCGGAAGATCCACCTGCCGGGAACGAAGGCCGTGGACGGATTCGCCCAGGTCTACGAGCCTTATTACTTCGCCCACGGCGACACCGGCTACGAGGTCTTCGACTGCGCCGGCGCGAAGGTCGGCATCGCCATCTGCCAGGACCGCCGCTATCCGGAGAGTTATCGCTGTCTGGCGCTCCAGGGCGCCGAGCTGATCCTGATCGGTTACAACACGCCGATCTCCGCGCTCGCGCTCGACCTCAACGAGCTGTGCATGCGCTCCGGCGCCTACGCCAACCTCTGCTTCGTCGTCGGCGTGGCCAAGGCCGGTATCGAGGACGGCGTCGAGCTGATCGGCGGCTCCTGCATCATCAACCCGCTCGGCCAGGTGCTCGCGAAGGCGGCGACGACGGGCGATGAGCTGATCGTCGCCCGCATCGACCTCGAGCAGATCGCGCCCGTCAGGAAACGCTGGAACTTCCTCGGCCGGCGCCAGCCCCAGCACTACGGTCGGTTGCTCATGCCTGTCACCGAGAAGGAGACCCACCGGTGAGCGCGGCGGGCGTCGACGTCGTCGTCAGTGGTGGGCGTGTCGTCACCTCGACCGAAGTCATCGACACGTCCGTCGCGATCAAGGGTGGTCGGATCGTGGCCCTCGGCGAGTCGACCGCGCTGCCGCGCGCCGACCGCGTCATCGACGCGACCGGCAAGTACGTTCTGCCCGGATTGATCGACTGCCACCTGCACGTCGGCCCCGAGTACGACGACTGGCGGACGGCGCCGCTCGCCGCCGCCCGCACCGGGCTCACCACGCTCCTGCCCTTCGTCGTGTACGACGACGGCGAAAGCGTCCCGGCGGCCGTGAAACGGCTGCGCGAGGAGGCCGAGGCGCTGTCAGTCCTCGACTTCGGCATGCACATGATCCTCAATCACGAGCCCCACGTCCTCGACGGCCTCGCCGAGGCGGTCACGCTGGGCGTGAGCTCGTTCAAGCTCTTCATGACGTACAAGAAGCGGCCCAAGCGTATGGTCTCCGACGAGTTCATCGCCAAGACGATGGAACGCCTGGCCGCGCTCGGCGGGCTCTGCCAGCTCCACTGCGAGAACGGCGACGTGCTCTGCTACCTCGAGGACAAGGCGATCGCCGCGGGCCGCACGGCGCCGACCGACTTCCCGGCGACGTGCCCCGACTGGACGGAGGAGGAAGCGATCAACCGCGCGATCCTCATCGGCCGCCTCACCGGCTGCCCCGTGTACGTCGTCCATCTCTCCACCAAGCTCGGCCTCGAGCGCATCAAGCGCGCTCACGCCGAGGGCCAGCGGGTGTGGACCGAGACGTGCCCGCAGTACCTCCTGCTCACCGACAAGGAGATGGAGCGCTGGGGACCGTTCGCCAAGATCGGCCCGCCGCTGCGTCCCGCCGGTGGCCCTGACGGCAACGCGCTCTGGGGCGGCGTCGAGCACGGCCACATCGCCACGGTCGCGAGCGACCACTCGCCGCGCGTGCCGGCGGCCAAGGAGCCCGGACGCAAGAACATCTTCGTGGATCCGCAGGGCAGACCGATCCCGTTCGGTGCGCCATCGCTCGAGACGCTCGTGCCATTGATGTGGAGCGAAGGTGTCGCCAGGCGTGGACTGCCGCCGACGTGGATGGCGCGTGTCATGGCCGAGAACCCCGCGCGGATCTTCGGACTCTACCCGCGCAAGGGCGCGATCCGCGTCGGCAGCGACGCGGACCTCACGATCTGGGATCCGGAACCGGAGTGGACCATCGACAAGGCGCAGCACCTCGGCATCGCCGGCTTCACGCCGTACGAGGGCTGGAAGGTCCGCGGCCGGCCGTGGACGACGCTGGTCCGCGGTCAGGTGATGCTGAGCTCATCGGGCGAGCTCGAGCAGAAGCCAGGCTTCGGCCGCTTCCTTGCGCGCGGCGGCCCGCAGCCGCCGCTCGGCGGGAGTGTTCGTTGAGCGATTATCTCGGTCAGCTCGCCGCCCACGCTGCCGCGATCCGGCTCGACGCGCTACCGGCGAGCGCGATCACGGCGACGAAGCTCGTTCTCCTCGACACGCTCGGCGCCATCGTTGCCGGCAGCCGGCTCGACGAGAACGTTCGTCTGGCCCGCCTGGCCAGTGCTCGTGCTCGGCACGGCGCGGCGACGTTGCTCGGGCATGGCTCGCGGTCGGATGCCTTCTGGGCCGCGCTGACCAATGCGACAGCCGGTGTCGCGCTCGAGGTCGACGAGGGCAATCGCCTGGGCGGCGGTCATCCCGCCATCCACGTCGTGCCGGGCGCGCTGGCCGTCGCGGAAGAGCGCGGCCTCGACGGGCGTCGCTTGCTGGAGAGCGTCGTCGCCGGCTATGAGGTCTGCTCGCGCATCGGAGGCGCGACGACCGTGCGGCCCAACGTTCACTCCCACGGCACGTGGGGCGCCATCGGGACCGCCGTCGCCGTCGCGCGACTGGGGGATGCCGCCGCGACCACCATTCGCGAGGTGATCAACCTCGCGGCCTCGATGAGCCCGGCGAACACGTGGACGCCGGCCCTCGAGGGCGCGACGATCCGCAACCTCTATCCCGGCCGCTCGGCCTGGAGCGGCCTCCTCGCCGCCGAGCTCCACGCCTGTGGCTTCACGAGCCTGCCCGACGCGCCGTCGGACGTGTACGGCACCATCCTCGCCGACACGTACGATCCCGAGCTCGCCATCGCCGGTCTCGACACCGTCGGCCACGGCGAACGTTTCCGCATCGAGCAGAACTACTTCAAGCTGCACGCCTGTTGCCGGTACAACCACTTCGCCCTCGACGCGGTCGCGACGCTCCGGCGCGGTCACCACCTGGCCGCCACCGACGTGGCCAGCGTCGACGTCACCACGATCCCGTTCGGCGCACGCATGGCCGATCCGGCGCCCGCCACCATGCTGGCGGCGAAGTTCTCGATTCCCTACGCGGTCGCCGCGTCGCTCGTGCTCGGGCGCAGCGACACCGCGGCGTTCGAGCCCACCGCGCTCGCCGACCCGCGCATTCGCGATCTCGCCCGTCGCGTCACCGTGCGCACCGACGCCTCGATGTCGCCGCGCAGCCTCGATCAGCCGACGGCGCGCGTGCGTATCGCGCTGCGTGACGGCCGGATGCTCGAAGCGGGGACGACCGTCGAGC
>Ga0209158_1000486_pt1 | contig 29481 bp, 34 predicted proteins | sample GraSoiAngelo_140_FD_185897 | JGI IMG/M metagenome (GOLD analysis project Ga0209158, IMG submission 185897) | Grasslands soil microbial communities from the Angelo Coastal Reserve, California, USA - 14_0929_12_30cm (SPAdes) (version 2) | ecosystem: Environmental > Terrestrial > Soil > Grasslands ...
GCGCTGCGCCACGCTCACGACTTCGTCGTACGGGACGCCGAATTTGGCCGTCTTCTCGCCGGTCTTGGTGTAGGGGTGCGTCTCGGTGGCCACGTCCGGGTTCACGCGGATCCCCAGGGAGGCACGTCGCTTGCCGCGTCGCGCCACGGCGATGGCGGCGTCGAGCTCCGCCGACGATTCGACGTTCAGGTACCCGACGCCTGCGCGGATCGCCTCGTCGAGCTCGGGCGCCGTCTTGCCGACGCCCGAGAACACGATCGCGCCGGCCTCGAACCCGGCGGCGAGCGCGCGCCGCAGCTCTCCGACGGACACGATGTCCGCGCCGGCGCCGAGCGCGCGCAGCACCTTCAGGACGCCGAGATTGCCGTTCGCCTTGACCGAGTAGCAGATGCGGTGGGGCACGTCCCTGAGGGCGTCGTGCAGCGCGTGGTACTGGGCTCGGATCAGGTTGGCGCTGTAGACGTACGTGGGGGTGCCGACCCGCTCCGCGATGGCGCGGAGCAGTGCGGGATCGAAGCCTAGTACGCCTGTGCCCATTTTCGGAAGGGATGTGGTGGCAATCGGTTAGCGTGTCCTCGCCGGAACAGAGTCGTTTTCAGAGCGCGTTTCGGCCGCCGGAGGGCGGCCAGCTTGTCGCGCAAGATAGCGGCGTGCCGCTAGACGCGGTACTCAACAACGTCCGACCACACGCGCGTCACGCCGAGATGCCCGTACATCTTGCGGACGAGCGCGTCCCCGCCATGACCGAGTTGCGGCCGACAGTGAACGGGCTGACGGGCACGCGAGGAGACGTTCTCTGTGAGGGGCCCGCGCGACATCCGGAATCAGGCTGTGATGCGCGCAGTTTTCGGCCACCAGCGCCTTCCAGGCAGGTGACGTTGACTCGGCTGCCGAGGGTAGATACCTAAGGAGGGGCTTCGATACTCCTTGGAGATGTGCCACCAACAGCGTCCGATGATGAGACTTTGGCCGCGACGATGAGTTGCGCGGAGGAGGTCGCCATGCGGCTCTCATTCCTCGTCTCTTCAATCACCCTCTTGAGCCTTGCCGCCTGCAGTGGTCCGACCGCACGGCTTGCGGGCCCCACGTCGGCTCTCGGCGGCAATTGGCGAACAGCGCCGGCAGTCCCGTCTGGGAGTGGCATCGATCTCCAGCTTGCCACGAACGGACCTATCGTCACAGGTGCTGGTCAGGAGTATGCAATCCTGTACCTCAAGGACTCGTTCAGTATCACCGGCAGGCAAGGTTCGGATGGCACTTTCCGTCTCACCTTGACCTCCCGTGACGGGACGGTCGGCACGCACGGTGGGCACCTCGTCGGTTCGAACGAGTTTCGGATGTGGTGGGTGCAGCCGCCGTGCCCCGGGGGGACCCCTTGCGGGCCCGATTCACTGACCTTCGTGCGAGAGCCACAATAGGACGAGTTGCGGTGGTCGCGTAACAAGCGCTCGACGGAGGATGAACACTATGTTGAGACGCTCACCCGTTTCCAGTGTCGTCGCGGTTCTGGCTACGGTGCTCACGCAGGCGGCCCCCGCGCAAGCCCGCGTCGAGCTTGGACCGCTGCTTGCGCTCTACACACCCCTGAGCGGTTTCCAGCCTGCTCCCTACTACACAACGCGGCTCCCAAATTCTCCCGGTGACCTAAGTGGCCTCGCTTGGGGTGGGGAAACACGCTTGTGGTTCGCACAACGGGCTGGGCTGCAGCTCCAGATCGCCTCGGCGTCGAGCATGGTCGGCGGAGGCAATACGCCCGGAGGCCCTGTTCCCAGTACCCCTTCACGCGTCCTCACAGCCAGTTTGCAAGCGCTCTACACCGTCGCGACCACCCCGCATGGCGCTCGGCTCTGGATCGGCGGGGGTCTTGGCGTCGTACGCCACGGGGGCGCCGCCTACGCTCCATACGGCGCTCCCGTTCAACTGGCCACCGCTTTGACGCTCGGGTCCGCGATACCAATAGGCCGTCACCTGAAGGCGACAGTCGGCCTCACAACGTTCCTGTACTCCATCGATGTTAGCGATAGTGCGGGTACGAGTCTCGAGCACGGCGCTCAGGTGGATCCGCTCGTACACGCCGGCCTCGTTTGGAGCTGGCGCTGACGGCGCGGCATCGCCTAACAAGCGCTTGAAGCTGACGGGCGGTGATCGCCTTACGGGGAACGGAGTGTTCGCACCCTAGTACGCCTGCGCCCACACCGCCTCCGCGACGCTGGGCTTGCCGCACCACATGCACGTCGTCGGCGCCTCGGCCGAGCGGAACTCGGGATCGGGCAGCACGCGCACGGTCGCCCCCGTCTCCTGCTTGATCTCCGCCTCGCACCCGCCCGAGCCGCAGAACCCTCCGTAGGCGAAGCCCCCCCCGCCGGCGCCCTTCATGAACTCGATGAACTGCTGCTTGGTGACGCCCCGGACGGAGTGGGCCTCGCGCCGCTCGCGCGCGGCTGCGAACAGCCCTGCCTGGATCTCCTCCAGTACGCCGGCGACGGTGCGCGCCAGGCCGTCGAGCTTGATCGGCGCCTTGCCGCCCGTCCGGCGCGCAGCCATCGCCTGCCCCGCCGCCACGTCGCGCGGCCCGATTTCCAGGCGCAGCGGCACGCCCTTGGCCTCCCACTCGAAGTATTTCGCGCCCGGCTTCATGTTGTCACGCAGATCGAGCTCGACGCGGATGCCCGCCTGCTCGAGCTCCGTTTTCACCCGACCCCCGACCCCCGATGCCTGGCCCCTTTCTTCTTCCGACTTCCAGATCGGCACGATCACCACCTGCACGGGCGCCAGCTTGGGCGGGCACACGAGGCCGTTGTCGTCCGAATGGGTCATCACGAGCCCGCCGATCATGCGCGTGGTCACGCCCCAGGACGTGTTCCACACGTAGTCGAGCCCGCCCGGCGCCGTTTGGTACTTGACCTGGAACGCCTTGGCGAAATTCTGCCCCAGGTTATGCGAGGTCCCCGCTTGGAGCGCCTTGTTGTCCTGCATCAGCCCTTCCAGGGCGTAGGTCCGCACCGCGCCGGCGAACTTCTCGCTGTCGGTCTTGCGCCCGGTGATGACCGGCATCGCCATCCACTGCTCCTGGAACGTGCGGTACACGCCGAGCATCTGCCGCGCCTCCGCCTCGGCCTCGGGCTCGGTGGCGTGCGCCGTATGCCCTTCCTGCCACAGGAACTCCGTGGTGCGGAGGAACAGTCGGGTGCGGAGCTCCCAGCGCACGATGTTGCACCACTGGTTCATGAGCAGCGGCAGGTCGCGGTAGCTCTGAATCCACTTGGCGAACATCGCGTAGATGATCGTCTCCGACGTCGGCCGCACGACCAGGGGCTCCTCGAGCGCGGACGCTGGATCGGGCATGAGCGCCTGCGCGCCTGCCTTCCCGGTCGCCATGAGACGGGTGTGCGTCACCAGCGCGACTTCCTTGGCGAACCCCTCGACGTGCTCGGCCTCCTTTGCCAGGAAGCTCATCGGGATGAACAGCGGGAAGTAGGCGTTCTGGTGACCCGTCGCCTTGAACATGTCGTCCAACGCCCGCTGCATCAGCTCCCAGATGCGGTAGCCGTGCGGGCGGATCACCATGCAGCCGCGCACCGGCGAGTGGTCCGCCAGCTCGGCCTGCATGATCACGTCGTTGTACCACTCGCTGTAGTCCTGCGCACGGGGGGTGATCTTCTTAGCTTGAGCCATCACTTGAAGACGCCCTTGCGGACTTGGGCCAACGCCACCTTGCGCTGCCTCCCGCTCTTGAGATCCCGCACCACGGCCACCTTGGCCTTACGCTCGTCGGGCCCGACGATCACGGCGCGGGACGCGCCCCGCGCCGCGGCGAGCTCGAGCTGCTTCCGGATGGGGGCGTCCCGCAGGGCATACTCGACGGCGACGCCGCGATCGCGCAGCTCGTGGGCGAGCTTGAGCACGGGTGCCACGTCCTCGCCGCCCACCGCTATCAAAAACGCGTCGAGTCGACTCGGCGCCTCGGCGGCCTTCCCGTGCTCCTTCAAGAGTTCTCCGAGCACGACGTCCCCCATCCCGAACCCCACGCAGGGCAGATCGACGCCGGCGATCTCCTGGATCAGCGTGTCGTAGCGGCCGCCTCCACAAATCGCGCGCAGCGATCGCTTGGCATCGAACAGCTCGAAGACAATCCCGGTGTAATAAGCGAGCCCGCGGACGATCCGAAAGTCGACGTGGACGAAGTCGCCCAGACCCATCGCCTCGAGCCGCGCGCCGCATTCCCGCAGCTGCTCCGCCGCAGGAGTTGCGAGCAGGCGCGCCACCGTCGGAGGGTCCTCGTTTGCGAGGAGACTCAGGAACGAGTGAACCGAGGCCTTCCGTTCCGGGGAATCGCCCAGCGCATGTTGCAGCCGCCGCTCGGTCAGCGCCGGCTCGTCCCCCCACTTGTCCAGGGCGCTCAGGACGCCCAGCATCTCGCCGTCCGCCACCGCGTGGCCATGCTTCAGCTCGTTCGCGAGAATCCGTCGGTCGGACACCCGCAGGCGCACGTCCGTCGACGTGAGCCCGAAGGCTCGCGCGATGTCGATCACCGCCGCCATGATCTCGGCGTCGGCCGCCGGCCCCGCCTCGCCGATGATGTCCATGTTGAGCTGGAAGTGCTCGCGCAGGCGTCCCCGCTGCTGCCGCTCGTACCGGAACAGCTGGGGGATCGCGAACCAGCGGATCGGCTTCTTGAGCGCCTGCGCCCGGGCGCCCACCATGCGGGCCAGGGTCGGCGTCATCTCGGGCCGCAACGCGACCTGGCGCTCCCCCTTGTCCTGGAAGGTGTACAGCTGCTGTACGATCTCCTCGCCGCTTTTCTCGGTGTACAGCTCCAGCGGCTCGAGCGGCGGGCCGTCGTATTCCTGGAAGCCGTAGCGCCGCGCCACGTCGCGCCAGGCGCCAAAAATGTGGTTGCGGAGCGCTAGTTCTTCGGGATAAAAGTCGCGAAACCCTGGTAGGGCTTGTCCTTGCATCGCAACAATTTAGGCGACCGGCGCGAAGCCGGGCAAGCGGGCGAGGGCGTCGCCGACGGTGTGAAACGACCCGGTGACGATCACCGTCGCCGCGCCCACACCGACCCGCTCGAGCGCGCGCGCGAACTGCGGCTCGAATTCATGCGCCACCGCAAGTCCGCCGAGCTCGCGCTCCAGCCGGCCCAGGTCCCACCGTCGCCGCTCCGGCGCGGTGTCGGGCACGGTGAACACGAACGCGTCGACCTCCGGTGCGAGCGCGTCGATCATGCCGAGATAATCCTTGTCGCCGAGCACACCGACCAGGGCATGACGGGGACGCGGCGGATTGCAGTCGCGCAGCGTGTCCGCGAGCACCAGCGCCCCGTCCGGGTTGTGTGCCACGTCGAAGATCCACTTGCCGCGGACGTCGAACCGGCCGGGGACGTACGCACGCCCGAAGCTCTCCGGCCAGGTGTCGCCGGCCGGCCCGAACGGCGGCGGCAGCCGCTTCAGCGCCTCCAGCGCGACCCACGCGTTGGCCTGCTGGTGGCGGCCGAGCAGGCCCAGGCGCCGCGCCGGAGGGGGGGGACGCGTGGTATCGGCGAAGATCACGGGCGCCGCGCCCCGCCGGCCCGCCTCGGCCGCGAGCTCCTGACGCACCGCCGGGTCCCGCTCCCCCGTCACGAACGGTACGCCGGGTTTGGCGATTCCAGCTTTCTCCCGGGCGATCGCCGCGAGATCGGTTCCGAGGTAGTCGGTGTGCTCACGCGCGATCTTGGTCACGACCGACACCAGCGGCGTGATTACGTTGGTCGAATCGAGCCGCCCGCCCAGTCCCACTTCGATGACGGCGACGTCCACCCCCCGCGCCGCGAGGTCGGCCAAGGCGATGGCGGTCGTCGCCTCGAAGAAGCTCGCGTCTAGGCGTTCGATCTCGGGCTGGAGAAAGCTCGTCCACTCGGCGAAGGCTTCTTCCCCGATCGGCACGCCATCCACCTCGATGCGCTCGCGGACCGAGACCAGGTGGGGCGACGTGTACAGCCCGACCCTCAGGCCGCGGGCGCGCAGCTCGGCCGCCACGAATGCGCAGGTGGACCCCTTGCCGTTGGTGCCCGCGATGTGGACGGACGGGAAGTGCCGCTCGGGATGGCCCAGCACGCGCAGGAGCCCCTCGGTCGGTTCGAGGCTCCATTTGATGCGGCTCCCTTGTCGGGCGAAGAGAAAGCGGCAGGCGTCCTCGAACGACAGCAGGCTCAGTCGGCAGCCTCCGCCGGTTGCCGGCCAGCCATGTGGCGCAGCAGCTGGCCGGTGGTGTCGCGCAGCTCGCTGCGTGGCACCACGGCGTCCACCATGCCGTGCTCGAGCAGAAACTCCGCGGTCTGGAAGCCCTCCGGCAGGTCCTGGCCGATGGTCTGTTTGATCACGCGCGGTCCCGCGAATCCGACGACGGCACCCGGCTCCGCCACGATCACATCACCCTGCATGGCGTAGGAGGCGGACACCCCGCCGGTGGTGGGGTTGGTGAGTATGGAGATGAAGGGCACGCGAGCGGTGCGCAGCCGGGCGATCTCGACCGACGTCTTGGCCATCTGCATGAGGGACAGCACACCCTCCTGCATCCGGGCCCCGCCCGAGGCGGAGACGATGATCAGCGGCGTCCGCCGCTCCGCCGAGCGCCTCGCGACCCGGGCGAGTTTCTCCCCCACCACCGAGCCCATCGACCCGCCCATGAAGTTGAAGTCCATCACGCCGACACCGACCGGTATCCCGTCCAGCCGGCCGTACCCCGTGCGGACGGCCTCGAGCGGCCCCGCCTTGTTCCTCGCGGTCTCGAGGCGCTGCTTGTAGTTCTCGAAATGCAGGGGATCGGTGGAGCGGAGGCGGGTGTCGAGCTCGTGCCAGGAACCCTCGTCCACGAGGAGGTCGATGTATTCCTGAGCGGAGATGCGGCGATGGTGCCCACAATTGGGGCACACATTCAAGGCCCGAACGAACCGATCCTTGATGTCGATATGGCCGCACTCGTCGCACTTCTCCCACGCGTCGGCTGGGATCTCCAACTTGATCCGCTCCGACGTGCGCGGTTTGCGCTCTTTCTTGAACCAGGCCATTCGCGCCATAGTGGGGGGGTAGAAGGCGACAATTTGGGAGCGGGTCCGGGCCGGCGCCAGTCCCGCGTGCGTAACTCATTGTCAGAGTTCAGCATACCCTGACTGGCGCGATTCCCAAGCGACCCGAAGCGAGATCCCCACCGCCAACGAGCAGGCGAGCAAGAAGGAGCCGCCGTATGAGAAGAACGGCAGCGGGATGCCGGTGATGGGCAGCAGGTTCACCGTCATTCCCACGTTCTCGATGATGTGCGAGAACAAGAGCCCCGAGATCCCGAAAACGCACAGGCTGGAGTAGGGATCGGTCGCCCGACGCGAGATGCGCAGCAGCGCGAACACGAGCGCTGCGAACAGGGCCAGCGCCAGGAGCACCCCGACGAAGCCGAGCTCTTCACCCACCACCGGGAAGATGAAATCGGTGTGCTGTGCCGGGAGAAACGCCAGGCGCTTCTGTGGGCCGTGCGTATAGCCCTGGCCCAGGAACCCCCCGGATCCGATGGCGATCTTCGACTGAATGACGTGCCACCCCGTGGCGCGCGGGTCGACCTCGGGGTTCAGGAAGGCGAGCAGACGGTTCTGCTGGTAGGGCGCGAGGCGCCGCCAGAACGGTACGGCGATGACGCCCATGACCACGTTCGCCAGCATCACCCCGAGCCCTTCCCAGACGTACGGCCGCCACCACAGCAGCAGCGCGAACAGCACCACGATCCACGCGCCCCACGCGACGGTCGAGAACGCCAGCACCAACCCGATCACCGGCGATCCGAGCAGCAGCAACAACGAGGGCTTGGTGCCCGCCCAGTAGAGCATCGCGAACAGCACCGCGATGAAGACGATGGCGCTCCCCAGGTCGGGCTGCTTGGCGACGAGCAGCGTGGGCACGCCCGCGACCAGGCAGGGGGGGACGAGGTCGCGCAGCGTGGCGGGCGCTTCGCGCCGCTCGGCCAGCCAGCGCGCCAGCATCAAGATGACGGCGAGCTTCGCGAGCTCGACCGGCTGGCCCAGACGCACGCCGCCGATCGAGATCCAGGAGCGCTCGCTCGCCGCGGTGCCCGCCCCCGTCCCGGCGGTGAGCGTGATCATGAGCACCAGGATGCTGATCCCATAGGCGTAGGGCGTCGCCCACTCGAGCAACCGCGGCGACGTGCGGTACATCAGGAACATCGCCACGAGCCCCACGCCCAACCAGATCACCTGTCTGTGCCAGATGGTCGACACGAACGTCGGCACGTCCGTCTGGCCGGCGGAATAGAGCGCCGCGAGCCCGTATGCCGCCAGCGCGACCGTGACCGCCAGGAGCGGCTTATCGATCTCGCGGAGGGGGGGTCGCATTGCCGGTGTCGGGGCGTGTGACGCCCGTGTCGGTCGGCACGATCGGCACGATCGTGGAATCCTCGACCGACGGCGGGCCAGGGAGCAGCTGCCGGGAATGCGGCGCGGTGTCCGTGGGGAAGACGATCCGGACCTTGGATGCCGCGGTGGTGTCGACGCCAAGGTAGTGCCCGATCACGCGGGTGACGAGGGGAGCCACGTACGGACCCTCGCGGGCAAACTCGATGATGGCGCCTACGACGATCTCGGGCTTCTCGGCGGGCGCGAACCCGATGAACCAGCCGTGCGCGGGTCCGTGGGGATTCTGCGCCGTGCCGGTCTTGCCGGCGATGGCGATGCTGCCCCCGAAGCGCCCAGCGCCCCGTGCCGTGCCCTGCTCCACCACGCGGTTCATCGCCTGACGCAGCCCCGCGAGCTGGTCGGGCGAGAGCCCGAGGCTCGTATTCGAGCCGGCAGCGGGATGAACGAGATACGGGGGTCGGGCGCGCCCGTCGCTCGCGAGCATCTGGTAGAACCGCACCATGTTCACGAGCGTCTGCGCGTTCTCCCCCTGCCCGATGGCGAGGTTGAGGGTGACGGCGGACGTCCAACGGCGCGGGCCGTAGACGCGGTCGTAGTAGTCCGTCCCGCCGGGAAACACGGCCGTGATCTCGCCCGGGAGATCGATCCCCGTGCGGGAGCGGAACCCCAGCCCGCTCGCGTCCTCGAGCATTGACGTGAGCCCGAGCTTCAGGCCGAGCTGATAGAAGTACACGTCGCAGCTCTGCGCGATCGCGTCCGAGAGGGTCAGGTCGCCGTGGCCGGTGGCGGACCAGCAGCGGAAGTAGCGGTTGCCATACTGCAGCCCGCCGCGGCACGGGATCGGCATGTGCGAGCGAAAGGTGACGATCCCGCGGCGCAGCGCCATGGTCGCGATTGCCAGCTTCCACGTGGAGCCTGGGGGATAAAACGTCTTGATCGCGCGATCGAGCAGCGGGTGCGCCGGGTTGACGTTGAGGGAGCGCCAGTAGTCGGGATCGACACCGCCCACGAACGCGTTCGGGTCGTAGCCCGGTGCGCTGTACAGCGCGAGGATCTCCCCGCTGTTGGGATTGAGCGCGAGCAGGGCGCCGCGCTGGCCCGCGGGGAAGATCTCCGCCACGTAGCGCTGCAGGTCCAGGTCGATCGTGGTGGAAAGCGCCCGTCCCGGAATCGGCGGCAGGGTCGAGGCCGCGCCGGCGTCCCGCACCACGCGTCCCAGCGCGCTTACCTCCACGAATCGCACGCCGTCCGCGCCGCGCAGCGAGTCGTCGTACTCCCGCTCCAAGCCATCCTTGCCAAGCAGCCCGCCCAGGCGCACCGGCGCCAGGCGCCGTTGCGCCCGCTCGGCCTCGGTCACCTCCCCGATGTAGCCCACCAGATGGGCCACCAGCGCGCTGTCCGGGTAGTGGCGTTTCGGCTCGGGCTGGATGAGCAGGCCCGGGAATATCAGGCGCCGCTCCTCCAGCGCCGACACGACCGCGAACGTCGCATTGGGGAGGACGGTGACCGGCACGTAGGGCGTGCGCCGGTAGCGGACCAGGACGCGCTCGATGCCCGCGTTGTCGAGCTTTACGAACGGCGCGAGGCGCGTCAGGGTCGCATGCAGCGAGTCTTCGTCCGCCGCCGGGAGCAGCGAGACCGTGTAGCCGGGCACGTTCTCGGCGAGCACCTTGCCGTTGCGGTCGGTGATGATGCCGCGCGGCGCCGGCAGCGGGATCGGGCGCAGCCGGTTCGTCTCGGACTGAAGCTGGTACTTGGAGTGCTCGAGGATCTGGGTGCGAAAGAACACGACCACGAGCGCCGCCAGCGCCACCCACACGACCATGCGCGCCAGCCGCAGCCGGCGCTCGAGCAGGTACGGATGGAACGAGCTCATGCGTCGCTCAGCCGCACCGCGATGCGGCGGCCCACCAGCCAGAGCACGAGCACGCCCGCAACGGCGGTGGTCAGGCTCTGGATCGGCGACCAGACGAGCAGCTCCCAGCCGAGCATGCCGCCCTTCAGCTTCCCGGAGGCGACCGCCACGGCCAGATTGCGACACCAGGTGCCGGCGAAAAAGAGACAGCCGTTCACGAACAGGTTCTCCGCGAAGAAGACCGCCTTGCTCCAGGAAGAGAGATACGCCACGAGCGTGTGGGCGAGCGCCCCGGCGCCGAACGAGGCGGGGGTGAGGGCGTCGCGCACCAGCCCCACCACGAACCCGGCCGCGGCGCTCGGCCCCGGGCGGGCGCGGATCGTATAGATCAAGAGGGCCAGCAGCAGAAAGTCGGGCGCGACCCGGTCGCCGCCGAGCCAGCGCCGCGCCGAGAATTGCAGCACGACCAGCACCGCTAGGATCACGTAGAAGCGGTACTTGTCGCTCCGCCTCACGGCGCGTCCCCGCTCGATTCGAACACCGACCGCAGGTCCCCCCGGGTCGGCGTGCCGCCCAGGATCATGACGTGCGTGACGGCCGCCGGATGCACGGCGGGGCGCAGCAGGTAGGTGCGCTCCCAGCCTCCCGCTTCGCCCGCGACGCCCACCACGACGCCGACCGGGATGCCGCGCGGCATGATGCCGCCGAGTCCCGACGTGAGAATCAGCGTGCCGTTGGGGACGAGTTGTCGATACGCCACACCCTCGAGCTCGAGCAGCCACACGCGTGGCCCCTCGGATCCGTGTGGCGCGACGATCCCGTACACACTCCCGTCCGCCGCCATGGCACTGGCCCGGAATTCGGGGTGCGCCCACGTGACGACCACGCTGGTCTGCTGATCTACGCTGCTCACGATCCCCACCAGGCCTTCGGGGCTCACCACGACCGAGAGGGGCTTGACTCCCTGCTTCTTGCCGGCGGACACGATGACGGTGAGGGGACTGGTCGGCTCGGATTCGCGCAGCACCTCGGCGGGGACATAGCCGGTGCCGAGTCGCGTCCCCAACCCGAGCAGGCTGCGCAGGCGGACATTCTCACCCCGCAGCTCCGGCAGGAACGTGGCGACCAGGGCCGCCGAATCGCGCTGCGCCACGACGGCGTCGTAGCGCGCGAGCGACGCCGAGAGGCGCTCGATCTGCTGCTGCAGGCTCAGGAACGGCGCCAGCACGGTCTGGCGCAGGGCCCGGGCCAGGGGATCCCGCAGCCGGCCGGGCAGGCTCATGGCGGCGCCGGACAGGAGGACGCACCCGAGGAAGACGAGGGTGTCGGCCCGCGACGCGTAGCGGTCCGCTCCGAGCGCCATGGCCCTAGGTGGTCAGGACGTTGCGGTATTTCTCCGGATCGTCGAGGATCCGCCCCGTCCCCCGCACGACGCAGGTCATCGGGTCCTCGTCGAGGTGGATCGGCAGGCCCGTCTCCTGCTGCAGCAGCACGTCGAGGCCGCGGATCAGCGCGCCCCCGCCGGTCATCACGATACCGCGATCCACGATGTCCGACGCCAGCTCGGGCGGCGTGATCTCGAGCGCCCGGCGTACCGCGTCGACGATCTGCTGGATCGGCTCCTGCACTGCCTCGCGAATCTCGCTCGAGTGCACCCGCACGATCTTGGGGATTCCGGAGACGAGGTCGCGACCCTTCACCTCCATCTCGCGCTCCTCCCCCACGGGCGCCGCCGACCCGATCTGGATCTTGATCTGCTCGGCCGTCGGCTCGCCGATCAGGAGGTTGTAGTTCTTGCGCATGAATTGCACAATGGCCTGGTCCAGCTCGTCACCGCCCGTGCGGATCGAGGTGTCCGACACGATCCCCGACAGCGCGATCACCGCGATTTCGGTCGTTCCGCCGCCGATGTCGATGACCATGTTCCCGGTGGGCGTCTCGACCGGGAGGCCCACGCCGATCGCCGCGGCCATCGGCTCGGCCACCATGTAGACCTCTTTCGCTCCCGCCGACTGGGCCGAGTCGCGCACGGCGCGCTTTTCCACCTCGGTGATACCCGACGGCACGCACACGATCACCTTCGGCTTCACGCGGAACAGGTGACGATCGATGATGGTCTTCAGGAAGAACCGCAGCATCTTTTCGGTCACGTCGAAGTCGGCGATCACGCCGTCCTTGAGCGGCCGCACCGCCAGGATGCCGTCCGGGGTCCGCCCGAGCATGCGCTTCGCCTCGAGCCCGATCCCTTTGATTTTTCCGGTGGCCTTCTCGATCGCGACGACGGAGGGCTCGTTGAGCACGATACCCTCGCCCTTCACGTAGATCAGAGTGTTGGCGGTGCCCAGATCCACGGCGATCTCATTCGCCGGACTCCAGGCTCCAAGCTTCCAATTCGGCCAGCGAAAGGGCACGAGGTCGTCGGGTGAAAGTCGTTAGGGGGGCGCGCGCGAGCGCATCAAGCTAATGAAAAGCGTAACTCCAAGCAAGGCTGATGCTTGACGCCTCTGACGAGGGCCGCTAGCGTTCGCCCATGCAACCCGCGCCCGCCCGCTCCGAGATTGCGGTGGTGGATCTCCAGGTGTGCGACCGCTGCGGTCTGTGCCTGCCGCTCTGCCCTCCCGAGGCGATTCACCTGCAGTTGACCGACTTGGTCGTGGACCGCGTCGCCTGCACCGGCTGTCGTAAGTGCATCGCCCCCTGCCCCGTCGGCGCGCTGACGATGGTCGCGGCGTGATGCGCGACACGGATGTCCTGGTCATTGGTGCCGGCCCCGCCGGCTGTGTGGCGGCGTGGGAAGCCAAGCGCCATGCCCCTGAGCTGGACGTGGTGTTGCTCGAACGCGACCGGGCTGTCGGGGCCCCGGTGCGCTGCGCCGAGGGGGTGGGGGACGCGGGGCTACGCGAGTTCGCCGAGCCGGACGGCGCGTCGTGGGTGGCGCGCAAGATCACGCGGGTGATTTTCCTCGCTCCAGACGACACGGCGGTCAAGGTCGCGGAGCGCGACGTCGGCTGGATCCTCGATCGCACCCGCTTCGACGCGTTCCTCGCGGCACGGGCCGCGGCGGCGGGCGTCACCCTGCTGGTCGGCACCGAAGCGGCCGGGATGAGCCGCGACCCCGACGATCGCTGGCGCGTGCAGCTGCGCGGCGCCGGAGGCGAGGAGACGTGGCGGGCGCGCGTCGTAATCGGGGCGGACGGTGTGGAAGCGATGGTCGGCCGCTGGGCCGGGCTCGATACCCGCGTGCCGGCGCGCGACATGGAGTCGTGCGCCCAGTACGTCGTCCAGGGCATCGACTTCGACCCGGACGCGATCTACCTGCAGTTCGGGGAGCAGATCGCGCCGGGCGGATACGCGTGGCTCTTTCCCAAAGGGCCCGGGATCGCGAACGTCGGGCTCGGCCTGGTCGCGCTCAAGGCCGACGGCCGCAACGCCCGGCAATACCTCGATGCGTGGATCGCCCGGCGCTACGCCGGGGGCGCCAAGACGGCGTACACGGTGGGCGGCGTGATCGTGCACACAACGATCAAAGCCACGTACACCGATGGCGTCCTCCTGGCGGGCGATGCGGCGCACATGATCAACCCGCTCTCCGGCGGCGGGATCGTGAACGCCATGAAAGCGGGCCGCCTCGCGGGTCAAACGGCCGCGGCGGCCATCTGCGCCGGCGACACGGGCGCCGCGCGGCTGTGCGCCTATCACGCCGCCTGGATGAAGCTCCTGGGCGACGACCATCTCAGGTACTACCGCATCAAGCGCGCCCTGGAAGAGGTGGACGACGCGTTCTTCAACTCGCTCGCCCGCACCGTGAATGCGATCCCGTCGGAGAAACGCACGCTGGGTCGCATCTTCACGCATGCGCTCGTCCGCCACCCCCAACTTATCCCGGTCGCCGCGAGGTTTTTCATCTAATGTTGAGCATCGATCTCCGTGGCAAGCGCGCCCTGGTGGCGGGTGTGGCTGACGATGGAGGATACGGCTTCGCCATCGCCAAAGCGCTGGCCGAGGCGGGCGCCACGGTGTGCACCGGCACGTGGCCCCCGGCCCTGAACATCTTCCTGAACCTGCTCGAGCGCGGCAAGATCGACGCGTCGCGCCGCATGCCGGACGGCTCGCTGCTCCAGTTCGAGAAGATCTATCCGCTCGACGCCGTGTTCGACACGCTGGCCCAAGCCCCGGAGGAGATGCGCGGCAACAAACGCTACAAGGACGTCGGCGATTTCTCGATCGCAGGGGTCGCCGCGCGCCTGGTGCAGGATTTCGGTGACCGGCCGCTCGACATCGTCGTCCACTCGCTCGCCAACGGTCCCGAGGTCAAGAAGCCCCTGCTCGACACCAGCCGGGCGGGCTATCTCGCCGCGGTGAGTGCCAGCGCCTATTCGCTGGTGTCGCTGGTCGCCCGGCTGGCGCCGCTGATGCGGCCGGGCGGGTCGTTCCTGTCGCTCACCTACATGGCGAGCGAGCGCGTGGTCCCGGGGTACGGCGGCGGGATGTCGTCGGCCAAGGCGGCGCTCGAGAGCGATACCCGTACCCTCGCCTTCGAGGCGGGGCGCAAGTACGGCGTGCGCGTGAACACGATTTCGGCGGGTCCGCTCGCCTCGCGCGCTGCGAGCGCCATCGGCAAGATCGAGCAAATGGTCGAATACTACGCCGCCAACGCACCGCTCACCGAGCCCCTCACCGCCCGCGAAGTCGGCACGACGGCGGCGTTTCTCGCGAGCCCCCTGGGGAGCGGGATTACCGGGACGACGATCTACGTGGACAAGGGCTACCACGCCATGGGCGCGGCCGTGGCGACGGGTGACCTGCTCTAGCGCAGTTCGGTGTTGCTCACGAACGCCACCCGGCGGCTGTCGGGCGACCACGATGGCACGTTGATCGTTCCCTGGCCGCCGTACAGATAAGCGACCACGCGTGCGCTCCCGCCCGCCGCAGGCATGAGGCGCAGGTAGACTCGTTTGTAAAAGGGGTGGTCGCTCGGGGCGACGTCCGGCATGAACGTCAGAAACACGATCCATTGGCCGTCGGGCGACACGTGGGGGAACCAGTTGTTGTAGCGGTCGCTCGTCACCTGTTGCTGCGCGCTGCCGTCCGGTCGCATCCGCCAGATCTGCATCGTCCCGCTCCGGACGGAGTTGAAGTAGATGTACGCCCCGTCGGGTGAGTACTCCGGACCGTCGTCCAGCCCTGGGGCGGTCGTGAGGCGAGTCTCTTCCCCTCCGGTGGCTGCGATCCGGTAGACGTCGAACTCCCCGCCACGCTCTCCGGTGTAGACCAGGAACTTCCCGTCCGGGGACCAGCCGTGCAGATACGACGGGCCCAGCGTCGTGACCCGCCGCGGTGTCCCGCCGCCGACCGGCACCGTGTACACGATCGACGCGTTGCGATCGTCCGCGCTGTGGTGGCTGATGCCGAGCGTCCGTCCGTCGAACGACAGCACGTGGTCGTTGTTGTTGCTGGTGGCGAACCCCGTAGTCAACGCAACCGGTCGCCGATCCGCGAGGTCGAAGCGATACAGCAGGCCCTGGCTATTGTAAATCAGCGCCGTGCCGTCCTTGGTCCAGTTGGGCGCCTGGAGCGACGCGGGCGAGCGGTACACGATCGTGCGGTCCCCGGTTGCGACGTCGAGGATTTCGAGATTGCTCCCGAGGTAGTCCCGGTACGGCACGAAGCTGTCGCGTGCGGGGACGGTGATCCGCACGTCGCGGAACGTGGCTCGCTCGATGACGGTGTCGTTGTGGGCACAGACAAATAGCCCGACGTACACCCGGTCGCCGAGTGCCAGGTCCGCCACCCGCACCGGTGCCAGCGTGTCCCCGAAGCGGCCGACCGAGAGGATGTAGCGATTTCCCGCGCGCTCGAGTTGGATGACGTCCGCTGCCGTCACGCTCGATCGGACCTCCTCGGTTGCGCCCCCGGCCGTGCGACGGAACTGCAACGCGACGAGCCCGTCCCCGTGCACCGCGGCCGTCACGTGGGGCGCTCCGGTAGCGAGAGTGGAGCGCACCGTCCACCCGAGCTTGCGATGCGGCTCGACACCGGCGCCCGAGAACCGCGCTCGCGCCGTGAGGATGAAGTTCCCCTCGAGCTGCTTCCATACGAAATGGAAGTCGTCCCGGTCGAGCCACATGTTGGCGCCGGATCCGGCGATCGTGTACTCGTCCCGCGCGGCGTCGTAGACGGCCGAGCCCGGCTTGGGGGTCCGGCCCACGTCGGCATGGCCGTCGAAGACGCCGAGCGTCGGCTGCTGGGCGAGCGCCCCGGTGGCCGTCGCGAGCGAGAGGAGGATCCAGGTTCGCATGTGCCCAGAGAGGCTACCACCGTTCACACCACTGCGCCACCCGATCGGAGCTTCAGCATCCAGCTCGTGCCGACGGCGCATCGGTTCGCGACGCTCGCGACGAGTCGTCCCAGGGCACCGGTCGCATCCCGCCGCAACCCCACTGGCGTCTCCCCCACGTCCCAGATGTAAACCGGGACGCGGGCCAGAGCGAGCGCCGATCCGCTCGCCCGCACGCCGCCGAATCCGAGCTCATACCCCGCGGCGCGCGCCAGGCGCTCGACCCGCTCGTCGCGCGCGCCAAACGGGTACGCGACGGCGCGGCCGGCATCGGGTCCGAGCCGCCCGAGCAACGTCTGGCGTGAACGACCGAGCTCGTCGGCGATCCGCTCGTCCGGGAGCCAGGTGAGCCGGGCGTGCGAGGCGGTGTGCGACTCGAACTCGAGTCCCCGCCCGCGCCAGCGCTCGATCGCGTCCCAGTCGAGGTGCGGCAGCCGGCGCCACGTGTAGCGGACGTCCCAGGTGTTGGTACGACCGACGAAGTCGGTGACGAGAAACGTCGTGGCGGTGAACCCGACATCGGCCAGCACGGGGTAGGCGGTGTCGGCGAGGCTCGCATAGCCGTCGTCGAAACTGAGGAGGAACTCGCCGGGCGACGCCGGGACGCGACGCTGCACGTGCGTCGCGAACTCGCGCAGCGTGACCGTGCGCCAGCCCGCTCGTGCCAGCGCGTGCATCTGGCGCGCGAACACCGAGCGCGTCACGCGCGTCACGCCCAGCTCGAGCGGGCCACCGATGCGGTGGTAACAGAGAACCGGCGGGATCGTGAGAGAAGAGCGCAGCGGCGCACGCCTCCCGATCACCGGCCGAGACTCAGCACCACGTGAATCAGCGTGAACGTCGCGAGGCCGCCGATCATGGGACGTCCTTTCGAGACGAGGAGACCGCTACCGCCCGCCGATCATATCAGCCGGCGCGTGCCCGTACCAGGCGCCCGGCCCACACGCTGAGCCCCGCAGTCACGGCGAGGACGAGGATGTCGCTTGCGAACATGCGTTGCCGGTCGACGACTTCCCAGATATGGGCGACGAAGATGACGGCGAACAGAATGCCGGTGACCACCAGGTAGGCTTTCATCGGGTTCTCCCTCGAGTCAGAGGAGCTGCCGTGCCTCGAACGGCCAGGTGCCTCCCTTCCACGACCAGGCGACGAAACACACGACGCCCAGCACCAGCGCGCCCAGCCCAAACGCGATCACCGCGGGTGGGGTCGTGGCGAAGATGAAGATCCATCCCAGCAGCGCGACGAGGCTCGGCAGCGGATAGAGCCACATCCGATACGGCCGCGGCATGTCCGGCGCCCGCCGCCGCAGCAGGGTCACGGCCCCGATCTGCCCGATGAACTGGACGAGAATCCGCGTCGTGATCAATGCATCGATCACCATGCCCAGCGATACAAATCCGGCGACGATCGAGAGCACGCCCAGCACGATAAGCGAAACGTGAGGGAATCCGTGCGACGGATGGAGGCGCGCGAACACCTTGAAGAAATAGCCGTCCTTTGCCGCCGCATACGGCACGCGCGAATAACCGAGCAACAGGGCGAACACCGAGCCGAACGCGGTCCAGAGGATCATCGCCGTGAAGATCGTCGCGACGCCCGGGCCGTACACCCGTTCCATGAAGATCGAGACGACGAAGTTGGACTGCGGGTGCGACGCGGCCGGGACGAAGTCGCGCCACGGGACGACGCCGATCATCGAGAGATTGACCGCGAGGTAGATCAGCGCCACCAGGACGGTGCTGATGAGAATCGACCGCGGGATCACCCGGCCGGGGTTCTCGACCTCGTCGCCGATGTAGCAGACATCGTAGTAGCCGAGGTAGTCGTACACGCCGATCCGCGACGCGGTCCCGAGGCCCAGCAGCAAGCCCAGGGAAAACCTGAAGGCGCCGGCGGGAAAGTCGAAGGCGACCCTGGGGTTGAAGTGCACCGCACCGGTCCCGATGACCACGACGACGGTGACGATCGTTCCAATCCAGAGCGCCACGGTGATGGTCGCGATCGACGTGATCCGCCGGTAGAGGAGCGCCAGGTTCGCGAGCCCGATGATCGTCACGACGAGCATGGTCTGGCGCGCCGTGATCCCCTTCCAGATGTAGCCGAGGTACTGCGAGAAGCCGATGTAGCCGGACGCGATCTCGAGGGGACCGCTGAGCACGAACTGCCACACGAAGAGAAAACCCATCAGGCGGCCGACCGTGTCCGCGCCGTAGCCGTGACGCAAATACCCGAACGAGCCGCCCGATCCCGGCAACGCCGCCCCCAGCTCGCTCCAGACCATGCCGTCGCACACGACGATCACCAGTGCGACGGCCCAGCCGAGCATCGCCTGCGGACCGCCCAGCGCGGACATGAGCAGCGGGATCGTGATGAACGGCCCGATGCCGATCATGTTCGTCATGTTGAGCGCCGTGGCGTGCAACAGGCCAAAGCGACGCAGCATCGGGGACGACCCGACCGACTGGGTCAGAGCGCCGCCTGGGCGCGTTCCGGCATCCTCCAGAGGTCGATCGGCTTGGCGATGCCGTGCGGGCGGAACGGCAACATGATCTTGCGACCCAGTCCGGCCGACGCGTAGGCCGCATACAGCACCTCTTGCACCACGCGTCCGGTCTCGCCGTCGGAGATCGGCGCCTCCTTGCCTCGCACGCACCGGGCGAAGTGGCGCATCTCCTGCGGGAAGCCGTAGTTCCAGTGCTCCTCGAACACCGGATACGTCCAGCCTCTGGTCGTGGCGGCCTTTTCGACCGCATAGCCGAACCCCGCCTCCGAGTACGTCGGCAGCGCATTGCCCATGAGAAGGTCGGCGTACGTCTGGCCCTTGTCGCCGAACACCTCGACGCAGTCGTCCATGCCGCCCGGCCGGTTCCAGCTGCTCTCCACCATCCCGGCGGCGCCGGTCTCGAATTCAATGATCGTGACCGCTTCGTCCTCACCCTGGGTGCGCGCCCGATGCACTTGCGTCGCCATCTGCGAGTACACGCTCTTGATCTTCGGCTTACCGAGGAACCACCAGCAGAACGCGATCCCGTGGCACCCCAGGTCCATGACCGCCCCGCCGCCCGACTGCTCAACGTCCCAGAACCACTCCGAGTGCGGCCCCGAGTGCTTCTCGCCCTGCTTCACCAGGTGGACGCGGCCGAAGGCTCCCTCGTCGGCGAGCTGCTTCGCCTTCACGTATTTCGGCGCGAAGCACAGCTCTTCGCCGTACAGCAGCAGCACACCCGCCCGGCGGCACGCGTCGATCATCGCGTCGGCTTCCTCGAGCGTGAGGCACAGCGGCTTCTCGCACACCACGTGCTTCCCGGCCTTGGCGGCGTCGATCGTGATCTGCGCGTGCAGGCGGTTGGGCGCCGTGATCGACACCATCTCGACGTCGGGATCGCGCAGCAGCTCGCGGTAGTCGCTGTACCACCGCGCGATGGCGTGCCGCTGTGCGAAGCTTGCGGCATGTCCGTGCGTCGGCGAGGCGACGGCGACGACCTCGGCTTCTTCCGGCACGGCGTGTACGGCCGCGGCGATGCAGTCTGCCTGAAAGCGCGAGCCGACGATCCCGACTTTCACTCTCGGCATGAAGCCCCGCCTGTCACCCTTTGACGTACGAGAGCTTCTCGGCGACCTGCCCGTCTCGTACCCGAAACAGGTCTACACCCCGAACATGGCCGCGCTTCCCGTCCTTGACCCAGGAATACACCCAACGCACGACGCACCGATCGCCGGCTGCGAATATCTCCTCGGTGTCGAAATGGGCGTGCGGTGAGCGGGCGAAGAACAGCTCCCACGCGGCTCTCACCCGGGCGTGCCCCTCGACGCGTTCGCCGTCCGGCGCTGGACGCGTATTCTCGAACACGCAGTCGGGGCTCATGAGCGCCATGACGCCGTCGACGTCGTGGCGATTGAAGGCGTCGTTGAACCGCTGCACGACGTCGACAACGCTGCCGGGTTGGGTCACTGCTCCAGGCGGATGAAGTACCCCGACACCCGCCACCCCCGCTTCCCGTCGAGGGTCGGCACCACCGTCTCCACCACATGCCGACCACCGGAGACGTCGGTCTGGTATTGCAGCAAGACATACTGACCAGGTGGCGCGTTGGGAGGATCCGTCGTGTAGCGCGCCATGATCTGATGACGTGCCCCGAAGGGCTCGAACGGCGCGCGCGCGCTGCGCACGAGCTGCTCCCACTTGGTCTCCGTGACGCCGAGCTGCAACACGAGCGCACCCTCATCCCAGCTCTTGGCGAGCTCGCCTTTGTCCACCAGGGCGAGCCACGTATGGGCGGCCGTGTCGGCAGTGCGGAGCGTCGCCGCCGTGTCCACGCTTGCTTGACCGGCGAGCGACGCTGCGAGCAGCGCCACGGGAAGTGAGGTCACGAACGCGATGCGCGACGGTGCGGTCATCCGAATCCTCCCAGGCAGGAAGCTGCCATTTCACCGAGCCGGCCTAAGCTACGCTACAGCGTCTTCTCGAACCAGTGATGCGCGTATGGCTCGTCGTTGAAGGCCGGCACTTCGCGGAAGCCGTGGCGTCGGTACAGCGATTGCGCCTCAGTCAGGGCTTTGTTGGTTTCCAGCCGGAGTAACGGAAGCCCCCGTTGCCGCGCGAGGTCTTCCAGGTGGAGCAGGATCCGGGTCCCAAGGCCGAGACCCCGGGCGGAGGTCGCGACCCACATCCGCTTGATCTCGCCGTAGGCGGCGTGACACTTCAGGGCGCCGCACCCGACCGGCTCTCCGTTCAGGGTGGCCAGGACGAAGTAGCCCCGTGGCGGCGTAAGCTCCGCCGGCGTAGCGGGTATGCCGAGCGCGGGATCGTAGCCGGCTTCGAACCGGGCCGCGAGTTCCGCGAAGTAGCGCTCGAGACAATAGCGGGCGGCAGGGCTGTCGGGCTGGGCCACGGAGAGGCGGACGGCACTGCCGCTCTCACTGTGTGTCACGCGCTACCGGCGTCGTGCCGGGACGAGGTAATCGTGCGCGGCCACGATCTGCCATCCCCCGCCCCGCCTGACCCACGTGTCCGTGAAGCGGTAGCGGCGGTCGAATGGCCCATTCGGCCCTCGGCCGCCGACCACCAACCAGCCCGTCACGACGGCGGTCGCCCCGAAGCGGTGGACGCGCATATCCTCGTTGTGCGCCGTCTGGACCGTATCCGGTCCGGCGACCACGTCCCGCAACACGTCGTCCCGGCTCATCGTGCGGTCGTCCTCGGTATAGATGAACCCCTCCGCCAGGAGTCGCCCAAACACCGCGGCATCACGATGGATCAGGGCGAGCGCCCATTCATCCTCCAGGCGTAACAGAACCCGCGGCTCGGTGTCCCGCGGTGCCGCGGTGGCGAGCAGCACGGCGGCGAAAACGAAGGTCATGGCAAGGGGCCCCGCTCCCACCGCCACACGGGTCCATCGTCCGGGTCGACCACGGTGCCGGTATGACGGAACCCGCACTTCGCCAGGACCCGCGTGGATGCGTTCGCGACCGGCAACGTGTGGGCGCGCACGACCCGGACGCGCTCGCTCGCGAACGCAAAGCGGACGAGCGCAGCGGCGGCCTCGGTGGCGTAGCCGCGACCCTCGAAGCCCGGCACGATGCCGTAGGCGATCTCGACCATCCCGTCGGAGTCGGGCGGACCCTTGAACCCGGCGCTGCCGATCAAGGATGGGGTCTCACGCGGGACTACGAAAAAGCCATGGCGCCATGGATCCGGCTGCGACGCGCTGCGCAGCGCGTTGAGCCAATCTTGGGATACATCAGCCGACACGTAGAACCCATGCAGGCCGTCGGCCAGTGGCAGCCCCACCAGCCGCTCGAACTCCTCCGGTCGGTCGATCAGGGCGAGCAGGTGCTCTGGGGAGCACGGCAGCAGGGTGAGGCGCGGGGTAGCGAGCACCTCGCCGATCGCCATGCCTATGGGCCTGCGAAACCGACGGGGACTCCCCCGGGGGCGCGCACGATTGCGATGGTCACGCCCGGCATCACCCGCGTGGGCGGGAGCATCTCCTCGGCTCCCTCGCGCAGGGCCGTGTCGAAGGCGGCGCGCGCGTCCGCGACGTGGACCGAGAAGCTGCTGCCCGGCGTCTCTGCCGGGTTGGTCTTGCGAATCCCGCCGCCTCCCTGGTCGGAGTAGGCAAACAGGTGGTACTCGCCGCCGCCGGGCATGGGAAAACTCGGCTTGAACGTCCAGCCCAGCACTTTGGCGCACCACGTCTTGGTCGCCGCCGGGTCGGCGCTGGCCAGCTCGGTATGCGTGATCCATCCGTACAGGCCGCGCGTGGGCACGTGCTTCGGCGCAGACGACCGCCCCTGCCGTGATCGTTTCGGGGACCGGCGTGTCTTCTTGGTCATCGTCGTTCCGGTGTATGGCTCGCGGGCAAAGTTGTCACATTGTGGCGTCCCCGCCAGGGCCTATGGACGTGATGTCACGAGGCGTCGCAGCAACCGGCCTGTCAGGGCCAGGCCGAGGGTGATCAGCGTCCACACGAGAGCGGACACCCCGACCATCGTTGCCTGGTAGCCGAACCCACCGAGAGCTCGGTGGGTCTCGAACAGCCACGCCTGGACCACGTAGCCGGGGGCGATCACGATGAACGCCGGGAGACTATTCATGTGCGTGACGGCCACGGCGGCCGCGACGGCGAAGAGAACGAACAGCGCCCCTCTGACCGCGATGGACCGCATGGTCGCTCCAATCTTTTCCCTAATCCTGAACGTCGCGCAACGCCTCTTTCGCCTGCGGCTCGTCCCGGCGCTCGACTTGAATCTGTACCGGACCCGTCGCGAGGTTGAAGCCGCCAAACAGGCGACCGAGACCGATCAGGTCTTGGATCCCTTCCCCCTTGGTCAGAAAGCGAATGTCGGCGGCCTCGAGCGCCAGCTTGGCGGTCGCGATCAGCACCGGGTTTCCGCTTGCGAAGACCGTCACGAGGTCGAGGGGATCGGGGTCCGGCATTGTCCTCTCGCTTTGGACCCTAGCGTTGGGGGCCCACTCGGGGCGCCTCGCGTGCCTGCGCCAGCAGCCGTTCCACGAAGTCCAGGCGCTCCTGCGTCTCGCTCAGCTCCTGCCGTAGCCGGCTCATCTCGGCCTCGAGCGCTGCGAACTTAGCCTGAACGCCTTCCAGCGCCTCGGACCGAGACTCGCGCTCGCCCCCGCCGGGACCCGGCCGCAGGCGTTGGGCCCAGAGCCCGAACCCGATGGCGAGCACCACGTGTGCCGCGGCATGCGTCGGCTCGGCTGCCCTGGCCGCGAACCAGGCTCCGACGGCGTTGATGCCGGTGAGCACGAGGGCGATCGGGTACCACGTCGCGGGCTTGAAGGTCATGTCGTGCTTAAGCTGCGGGCGACGCGCCCGCCGGCGCAAGACGGCTGGCCACCGCCGCCGGGTGAGCCATATTCCTGACGACGTCATTGGCTTGCACACGAGACGCTACGACACGGGTTCCCAATGGGCGAGCGAGACATCACGCGTCGCGGCTTTGTACGACGGTCGCTGGCGGCCGCCGGCCCGGCGGTGGTCGCTGCGAACACCCTGCCGTTCCTGTCCGCGCCGGCCGAGTCGGGCGCCGCGCGTGTGACAGTCGTTTGTGTCGGCGGGCATCCGGACGATCCGGAGTCGGGGTGCGGCGGGACGCTGGCGCAGTACGCGGCCCTCGGGCACCCGGTGACGGTCGTGTATCTCACGCGCGGCGAGCGCGGCATCTCCGGCAAGTCGTTGGACGAGGCCGCGGCGATTCGGTCCGCTGAATGCCAGGCCGCCTGTAGGATCATGGGTGCGAAGCCGCTGTTCTTCGGCCAGATCGACGGCGCGACCGAGGTCACCCGAACGCAGGTGGACGCGATGAGGCGACTGCTCGACGCCGCGCATCCCGACCTGGTGTTCACCCACTGGCCGGTGGACACGCACATGGATCATCAAGTCGCGAGCGTGCTCACGGTCCGCGCGTGGATGGAAGGGGGCCTCCGGGCGTCGCGCCTCTACTTCTTTGAAGTCAACAGCGGTAGTCAAACGGAAGGGTTCCTGCCCAACACCTACGTGGACATCTCGTCAGTGGTCGAGCAGAAAAAGGCGGCCCTGTTCGCGCACGTCAGCCAGGACGGCCAGGGAATCTGGCGCGAGCATCACGAGATCATGGCGCAGTGGCGCGGACGTGAGGCCGGTGTGCCCGCGGCTGAAGCATTCGTTCATCTGAACCGCGATGATCACACCCATCACCTGCCGGGTTTGTAATCGGTCGCTCCTCACGCGCGCTACCGTCGATCGAGACCGCGAAGGTCGCCTCCGTCGACTAGACCCGGCGTGAGAAGCGAACCAGCACGGCCGCCACGGCGAGTGCTCCCAGAAACGCCGGCACAGCAGTGACCACCGGCCACACGGGTAGTGCAAGGAGCGGCGGGTGTTGGCCGGGGCTGCCGGCAAACAGCCAGTGCACGTTGGCCGCGACCGCGAGTCCGAAGGCCCCCAGACCGACCGCCCCGGCGGCATGCAGCGCCACCGGACGCGGCGACTCGCGCAATCGAAAATGCTCGTAGATGATGTGCGCTGCGGCCACCGCGGCGCTGGCGAGCCACGCCGCCAGCCGCCACAGGCGTACCTGCCCGGCGTCGGCCGACTTGGCGAGCGCGGCAAAGCCGATGCCGATGACGACGTAGGTCACGGCAACGAGCATCATCGCACGGACCCACGAGCGGCGATCCGATGCGTCCACCTAGCTAGTTCCCCCGAAGCGGGTGCGCACGAAAGAACGCCCACATCTCACTCGTGGCATCGACGCTGCGGCTCGTGGGCCCGACCCACCACTGCGGCAGCGGCTTGCCGCCGGGCCAGGAGTGCCCTCCTCCCCGAATGGTATAGAGCACCACAGCCGCGTCTTGAGCACAGTGCGTGTACTCGATACGGCTGACGTCTGCAGCGACCGCTGATTCGACGGGGTTCGTTCCGGACCGGTTTCTCCGAGCCCAACTCGCTACCCAATCCCGCACGGCTGGAAACATCTCGGTCACGGGGTTGAAGGGATCGCCCAACGGCCCTCCCCCGTAGGGCACAATAGGATCGGCGGCCCCGTGAAACGCGATCATCGGCACCGGTCGAGGGTCCGTACACCAGCTCGCCGCCAAAGATTGAGCGGCCGACACCATCCCGACCGCCGCGATCCGATCGGACAGCGTGCAGGACAGCACGAACGCCATGCCGCCGCCAATGGACATGCCGTTGGCGTAGATCCTCGTCCGATCGATGTTGTAGGCCGCCTCCAGTGTGTCGATCAATGCCGAAATGAACGTGACATCCTGCATGAGACCGCCCCCACGGTCCACGTGCCAGACCTTGGGCACATCGCTTCCTGACGGGTAGACGACGATGAACCCTAGGCAGGCCGACGATGACCGGCATTGCGCCGACGACGAGCTTCTTGACGTTCATGCCCCGCCCGAATTGCCCGGGTGCCACTTGAACGAGTCCCGCGCCTTGTACAGGATCTCTCCGCTCCCGGTGCGAACCGTCACGACCGCAGCCAAGACCGCGGTGTCGAGGCGGTCGGTCGCCAATCGCGTGAGGAACTTACCGTCGACCGTGATGGTGCCTATCTGCGGATCGTCACAGCGGAGGTGGACCGTGTCCGCTCTGATCAGGGTCTCCAGGCAGGCCACCGGCTGCGCCGTACCAGTGGTGATCTCGGCAAAGGTGACAAGAGCCTCGGGGCGGAGGCTGAAGCCGGTGAATCGGAAGCGGTTCACCGTGAATTCATAGCCTGGGACATAGTCCCCTTCGGCGTCGGTCTGCAGGGCCGGCCTGCGCGGCTCCACGGCCGCCGCTGCCGGACGTGGTTCAGGAGCGATGGACGGGGGCGTACGCGTGCGTAGCACGACGACAACGCTGGCCGCGAGGCCCAGCACGAGAACGAGCAGTAATCGATTTCGGCGCACGAGCCCCAATCGTAGATGGAGGCGAAGTGAGGAGCTGCCGAACGGATTGCGCCTCCCTAGCTGCCAATCCGCCGCTCTTCCCGTGCCTTGCTCAGTAACCGCTCTGCGAAATCGACACGCTCCTGCGTGTCTGCCAGCTCCTTTTGGAGGTCTTGGACACCACGTTCCACTGCCTCGAGCCGCGCCGTAACGTCGGCCGAGGGTGACTGTGAACGAGCGGCGCGCAGACGGGCGAGCTTGATCACTGTGAAAGCCGGGATCCCCACGAAGATCAGGAGCGCGGCAAGAAACACAATAGGGTCCAAGTGCCCTTCCTCAGGTGAGGTCTCAGCGTCAGGCGCGCGCTAGGCGCCGCTACCATCCCGCGGATGAGTCGACGAAGGCAGAGGGGCGGAATTCGGAGGGCTCGCTATTTGTGCTGCAAGCGCGTCCATCTGGCGCCCGCGCAGACGCGCCCACCCTGGTAACCGAAGGGCGCCGCTCACAATCATGGCGACACCCGTGGCGAGCAGCAGCACGATTCCTGCCATGGCGTCGCCCAGGTGGCCAGCGATTGCGGTCGCAACCGCGACCGTCGCCGTCACCCCAAGGGCCGCCAACCCGGCTCCAATGGACGCGCGCGCCGCGCCGTGCAGGGTCCTGAAACGCAGCCGGTGGCCGGTTTCGGTCGGTTCGAGTAGAACCTGCAAGTTGCCGTTCGTCCACTGCCGCAACGAGCCGTCCGAGCGCGTGGTGCCGCGCGCGTTGAAGACGTCTCGCAACTGGACGACCAGCTGCTCCCACTCTTGATCGGTGAGCCGGCGATTGAGGTTCACCGTGCGCGCCACGCCGATCGGAAGTCCCAAGAACGTCCGCGCTGCAGCCCCTTGACGGATATCGAGGGCCTGGGCGGCCTGCGCCACCGCGGCCGGCGAGATGCCGACTTCACGGCCGATTGCCTGCAGATCGGTGAGCGTCAAGCCCTCCTCCGGTGGCACTTCCCGCTGGGGGCTTAGCGGCCCTTCCGCCGCGGCGCGAAAGATCGCCGCCATCTCCTTGTCGCTGTATCGTCGCTCGGCCATGTCCACCAAGTATCGCTGGAGCAGTAATCCGAGGCAAATACGTGGCGGTAGGAGGCGGGCGGGATGCCGGTCGACTAGAGGTCCGATGCTGCCGACAAACGCTTGGGAGCCCGGTTCCGCCAGGCTGCGATCAACGCCTCGCGCACTGCCGCTCTCTTGGCGGCTGGCAGCCGCACGGTCGTGCTGCCGCGCCGCCCCCAACCACCTGTGACTGGTTTGAATGCAGCAGGCTCGGCCCGCACAAAGAACTCCTGTTGATCAGGCGTGAGCATGACGACGCCCCACCCGCGAGTCGGGTACCCGAGCGTGGCGAAGACCTTGTCCGCTACCCGGAAGTCCGGATGTCCCATGTGCGAGGATTCGGTCGCTTGCGGCAAACTCAAGGCAAGGCGACGGAATTCATTGGCCTTCATAAACTCCTATTACTTGTGCGCGGCGTCCGTCTTCCATTGCCACAGCCCGTCTGTGGTCGCCCGCGGCAATCGCTGGCCCGTCTGGCGAGCCACCATGACGATCTGACCGCGGTGATGCGCCTCGTGCGCCACGAAGTAGGTGAGCACATGGCCGACGTCGAGGGAGAGGTTCCGCCATACGTACCCCCGTGATGGCGGCACCTGGCCTCCCGCAGCAGCGCCCAGTTTGAGCAGTGCCTCGATCCCGTGACTGCTGCGTTTCAGTGCGGCAACGAGCTGCCGACGTGTGACCCGCCGGTGATCGACGCGCAGCGGAGCCGGAATGCCGTGCTCCCGTCCCAGCGTTTTCACCCACATGCACCTTGCGTTGTGAAGGTGCGCCGCAATCGCTCTGATCGTGCGCCGTGGCGCTCCCGGAACGACGATATCCCAGAGCGCCGATGGCAAGTGCTCTACGAGGGAAACGGTGACGCGGTTGTTCGTCCTCCAGGCGGCCAGGAGTGTTGCTCGCAGATCGGGTGGCGGAGGCAAAACCAGATCTCCCGGTCGAGAGGCGCGTTGCCGCCTAGCGGATCGCGCGTAAGGTGCGGCCTGCGGCGGCCGCAAGCAAGCAAGGTCTCTTCCGCGCCGCCGCGAGGCTGCGTTGAACGTGCTCCAGCAGACCGCGCAGGGGACCGAGCGGGAGGAGCCGGGTCTCCGGTGGCCGCGCGATCGCGCGGCTGACGATCGCCGATGAACGGACGGCAGTCGCCGGAGCGCCCACACCGCCGCCGTGCGCTTGGGGGCCACCCGCCCCGTCTCCAGCGTGTATAGAATGCGGCACGCCGTGAGGGCGGCATAGCGCCGGTAGGCCGGCCTCCCACGCCATACACTGGCCCGGTTCGTGACCAGTTCGGTGCGAAGGTAGCCGATCTCGCGCTCGAGGGCCGCGTGCATCAACGCCGCTGTAATCGGCGGCACGAAAGTATGCGGGTCGGCGCCGAAGACCACCTGACCGCTCTCGAAGATGTTGGCCCAAATGATTGGATTGCCATCTGAACCGGTGCGTGACAGGCGCCCGAACTGATAGAGCCAGCCGTCGCCATTGAATCGCAGCAGTTCGCGTTGGATGAGAATCGTCAACTGCAGCCGCCGCATCCAGGAGTGACGATCGCTCAGCCTCCCCAAGTTGGCGCGAAGGCGCGACACCACAACAGGACTCAACCGTCGTCGGATGACTGCGACGCAATCCACGTCGCTGCGCCGCGCATCGAACGCGTTCTGCGTGAGCGATCCGTAGACATAGAGGCCGACGACGTTCCGTCCCAGGTCAGCTTGAAGCTGGCGGGCGAGATGGTCGAGGAGCGTGGCGACGTGTTGGAATGGAGTACACCACCTGCCGGTTCTCGCGCGCGTGTCAGGCCGCTCCCTTCCGGCTCCCAATCAGGCGACACAACTCCTCGGGCTCATCCGTCCCAACGAGCAGTCGCCGACCGTCGCCCAGCGTCAGCTGGACCGCTCCCCC
>Ga0209158_1000489_pt1 | contig 29257 bp, 32 predicted proteins | sample GraSoiAngelo_140_FD_185897 | JGI IMG/M metagenome (GOLD analysis project Ga0209158, IMG submission 185897) | Grasslands soil microbial communities from the Angelo Coastal Reserve, California, USA - 14_0929_12_30cm (SPAdes) (version 2) | ecosystem: Environmental > Terrestrial > Soil > Grasslands ...
GACTAGATTTCAGGACGTTCCGGACTGGGGAGAAGATCCGAATTGGAGGTATCGAGTTAGAGCCGATTCATGTGGATCATAGTCTTCCGGGGGCTTATGGTTTCATCGTCCACACGTCTAACGGGACGATCGTCTACAGTGGGGATTTCAGGGCGCATGGTCCGATGGCGAAAATGACATGGGAATTCGTGAATAAGGCGGCCGCTGAAAAACCGGAGATGTTTCTTTGCGAAGGCACCAATCTTGTGAGAGGAGATCTCCAGACCGAGGAACACGTTCTCGAAAAGGCGAATCATGTAGTTTCGAAAACGAAGGGCCTTGTACTCTCCAGCTTCTCCTTGGCGGATGTTGACAGGCTGAGGACGTTTCACGAGGCAGCCCGGAAGAACAATAGGTCGTTAGCGGTTTCGTTGAAGCAGGCGTATCTTCTCAATGCTTTGGCAAAGGATGCTCATTTGCAGGTGCCTGACGCTTTGCATGATCCTAATGTTGTGGTCTATAGGAAGCTGAAGAAGAACTACTTTGGCTGGGAAAGATCCATTATTGATAAGGCCCAGGTCAAGACGTCGCAGGATATTCGAGGAATGCAGGACCGTGTGATCCTTGTCTGCAGCCCCTACGATATGAATGAGGTGCTGGAGATTCAGCCTGGTCCTAGTGGAGCTTTCATCAACAGTAGCAGCGAGCCCTTCACTGAGGAGATGGAGATTGATGAGGAGAGGTTCGTGAACTGGCTCGATCATTTCGGACTCCCGAGATACCAGATTCACAGCTCTGGACATATGATGCCCACCGAGCTGAGAGAGACTATCGAAATGGTGAAGCCAAAGACATTGGTCCCGATCCATACCGAGCAACCGGAGTTGTATGCATTGTTCGTTAGAGACTTGGCCAAGGTGGAGCAGCCGAAGAAAAACGGGACGATAACTCTACAATAGAGAGAGTTCACTTGGAGTAGAACTGGATCAGATTGGAAATCGACCCCTTAAATTCGGATCCCACATCAAAAATATCGAGCAACTCTCTCGGCCCTAGCACAGATCTTATCGTCGGCTCTAACTCCTTGCAGACCTCGTCAAAACTTCTCTTCGCATCTTTCGCAAGATCGATCCCAACAATTAGATGTGGTGGTTGCCCCGATGATGGAACGAATATTTCTCCAACGAATGCCCCCTTGACGTCTCGAATTGACCCGAAGTGTTGCGCCAGTTTTTTCATGAGGATTGTTGGAGGATTCTTAGGGCGGGAGAGCTGTATCTGAACACCCTTAGGATACGGAGTTGGATGCATACGAGGTGAAGCGTCGAAATCACGCTGGGCTTCCTCCAAATGTTTGAAGATGCTTCCGTCGAGGAGACCCTTCACTCCCTCAGGTTGCAGTGTTTTGACAAGCATATGACCTGGGTTTATTGAGTACTTTTCATTCGGGCCGAGCATTTCGAGCAATACTCGGCAGTTCAGACGTACGTAGCCTGTCTCAGTGTAATACTCTTCAGGGATGACGTCAGTCATGCGCTTCATTGTCGTGTAGATAGGCACGACTGGCTGACCCTCGAATTCAAGCAACCTCATTTTGAGCTTGGTTTTTTCTGGGAGAAAGCCCTCTGCCGCATTTGATCCTGGTGCGGGCTTTCCTAGAGTGACGATGTCTGAATTCAAGAGTTCCCGAAAGAACTCGGCTGCCTGTTTTGGACTGTTGTCCATCGCTATGATGAGTTCTTCGAGGTGGTTCTCTGGAACAAACTGTGGCGGTAGTTTAGGCTTCAAAAACTATTCGCCGGACTCGTTCTCAGCAGATTGATACTCAAGCGACACTGTAGGTTGTGTCCGTTGTAAGAGACAATCGAATGGGGAACCCATTTCTATCAACTCAGGAGTCATCGAGTGGTTGCAATGTATGGTTGGACCCGCCTACACTCTCCGCCACCGTCTGATAGTCCCAGGACCCCTTGACGGATTGCGTTCTGGGATGCAGATGGTCCAATCGTCCCATGGATGCGAGTTTGTTGACGATCCATGCCGAGAATGCGGGAGCACCTGTTGCCCCCGGTGAGTTGTAGTTCGTAATGTGGTAGGAGCTTGGTCCTTCTAGTTCGATTGCCTCCTTGAGGAAGTTGCCTTTCTCATCAATGACTGATGCACGAACTCCGGCTGTACCTGGTTTGGCGAGATATTCCACCTTCATTTCAGGGAGGAACTCTTGGATTCTCTTTGCCCATTCCTTTTTGGATAATGCGGATTTCCATTCTTCCATTGCTAGTTGTAGGAAGTCACGGTTCACGAGGACAGCTAGCTTGTTCATGACTGGTGGTTCTAGGAGTTTCTGGATGAGTTCGATGGGATCTCGGAAGAAGCCGTGGTAAGTGTAGGAACCGGCGACCGGTAGAGCGCTCGGACCGACTTCTCTTCTGCCGTCGGCGCGTATGATCCAATGTGGGTCGAGGAATGGAAGTTCCGGATGCTTGGGAATGGTGTAGATATTGTGATTGGCCAGATGGTACTGATCTTTTCTAATAGTCCAGTATTCACCGCGGAAGTTTAGATCTGTGTATTGCATACCTACTCCGAGCATGTGGGCGACGTTCAGAGAGTTCCCGCCAGCGCAGTTGATGAGAAAGCGAGTCTGGACTTTGTCGTCGTTAGATGTGTGAATATTGATCCCGTCCGTAGTCGGCTTAATCGACTTGACCATTGTCCCTGTTCGGAATACCGCGCCCCGTTGTTCCGCGTCACGACGAAGTGATCTGGTAAAAGTCCTGTAGTCTACGGCTGTGTCGGTTTTGGACCAGACGGCTCCGTAGCAGTGGACGTGCGGCTCGTATTTCTTGACCTCTTCCGCGGTCAACAGTTCGAGTTCGTCTGGCTGCATTCCGTTCTTGAGTCCCCAGCTGTAGTACTTCTTGACCCGGCTGGTCTGGTCGGGTGTTACGGCGACTTCGAATGTTCCGACTGGCTTGAATGGGAGACCCTTTGCTTGGGCGTATTGCTTCCACATTCCATAAGCTGTTTGGGCGGAGCGGGCGAATATCCGGCGGGACTCGGGGTCCAGATAGAATGGGCGGTGGATGACACCCGTGTTACGGCGGGAGGTGTGTTCTGCTACGTCCCGTTCTTTTTCGAGCAGGACTATTCGGGCATCGTACTGGTCGGCCAACCAGAAGGCTGTGGAGGTGCCTAGGATTCCACCTCCGATGATTGCGACGTCCCACTGGTCCAAGCTGCGAGTCTATCCTGTGTGTTGTTCTTGTTCTGGTTTGATGTTTTCCCTCTATATGGGCTATGCCGTTCAGGATTGAGCCGAGGCTTTCCGAAATCGGCGTTTTCGATCGGCTTGCCCCATGAGCATCAGATTGAACGGTGTTGACCGAAACGCTTTTTCCTCTGAACGCCTCCCCGTAAGCGGGACAGAATATTGAAGAACTGTCCGACATGCAAGGCGGAGCTCGGAGACGAATACTCATTCTGCAATACCTGTGGTACTCCTCTATTCCTCGCTCCGATAGACGCTTCTCGTAGCCCCGTGCGAAAGAAACGGGTGACATCAATCCTGGCCTACGCGGGAGAAATGCTTGCGGACATTATCATAACCATACTTAGTGGAGTCTAACGACCGAGGGTTCAGCATCTCCGGGCTAGCCTTCAAAAGCCATTTATGGAGTCAATCGAGCATCGTCGAGCATGGTCGACCCGAAAAAACAATCCGTCTACTATGTTGTCATGGTCACAACCAAGTTCAAGTCTTTCGCAGACGCAAAAGCCAAAGATCCAGAATCCATCGTGGCTCATATCGCAAGGTCCAAGAAACTGCATGAACAGGGAACGTTAGTGATGAGCGGCGCCTTTCTGGATAATCCCGGCGAAGCCCTTAGCACGATGGGTGTCCTTACGTCACGTGAAGCCGCTGAGGATTACATCAAACATGATCCTTTCATGTTGAGGGGGATGATCGCCAAACATACAATACGGGAATGGGCGAACATGTTCGCCTAACCGGAATTTCCAGCTCTGAAATGTTCGGGCCATGATTTCACGAGCAGGGATCCGCGTCAGGGGTTATCATTGACGGGTCAGAATCCTCGGTAGTCCCTCCGCAAGCCGGTCATACTCTCCTGGAGCATTGTAGACCTGAGCGGACAATCGCAAGTAACCATGCCCGTTCCAAGCAATAGGCACAGCCTCGATCCGAAGCTCCTCTCCGAACCTGGCCTGTAAAGCACGTGCCTTCTCCTCAGTATCAGCCACGCCGTCTGGCAACTGAACCAGGGTCATCGCCTCGAACAACTCCTCATCCTTCTCAGGCATGACCGGGACCATACCTGGTACTGAGCCGACAACCTCTCTAGCATACCGGGCCAATTTTCGATTATGCGTTCGGATTCGGTCCCATCCGAGAGCTTCCATGAACCTTAGAGCTTCCGGGACAGACAGGTAACTGGTGTAGTCGTCCGTGCCCAGCCATCTGAACGAGTCAGGATACTTTTCGTTGTAGTACCAGGAAGCTATGATCGGCTTGATCAGTTTGCGATGCTCTTCACCGACCCATAATCCGGCTGATCCTCTCGGGCTGCAACACCACTTGTGAAAGTTGCCAGTCCAAAAATCCGGCTGGAGACTGTCCAGGTTGACATCTACCATCCCAGGCGCATGAGCCGCGTCCACTAGGACTAGGACGTTTCTTCTATGGAGTTCTTCGATGAGCTTCTTGACTGGATAGACGAGCCCAGTGGGGGAAGCGATGTGATCGATGATGGCTAGCTTGGTCTTCTTGGTAACACCTGCCATTATCGATTCAACTAATTCTTCGGAATCTCTCGTGGGCAATGGGACCTTGGCGACGACGAGTCTCGCCTTGTTCGATTGACACGCCCTTTCCGCAGCATGTTTGACTGCTTCGTAGGTTTGGTCCGTAACCAACAACTCGTCTCCCGCGTGCAATATCGGACTGGTAAGGACCGAGTTAGCGCCGGTTGTCGCGTTATGGACGAACGCAAACCCGTAAGGATCCGCACCTAGAAACTTGGCAGATGCCAACCGTGCTTCGTCAAGCTGTTTTCGAAGGTCTCTGGAAAGAGACTTCATCGGATTCGATTCGACTCTTCGTCGCAACTCGTCCTGGAATTTCTGGACTGGGACGGGGACTGCTCCGAAGGAGCCGTGATTCAAGTGGGCTACGGCGCTGTCAAGGGAAAATTCGCGCCTAACCTCTTGCCAGTCAGATCCCCACAACTTGTTGTCGATTGTCAATAGTTGACGGTTCGTAGGCAAGACCGTTAACGAGTAAATGTCATGTCAGAATAAGTGTTCTGCCAGACTGAGGCAGTCCAGAAGTAGTTGGTACCGAGCTTAGTCCATGCGAAGGGTTTCCCTTGTCTTTTTCCGCAGATTTCCTATTCTTCTCGATAGAGTCGGAAATCTCGAGAGCAAGAGTCGTAACCTTCCAGTTCGGACTCTTGGTTGGAGACCTTGGATCTTCTCCAACGACTGAAGGAGTCCTCCTCCACCTGGGCTAACACTTGCCAACTCGTCCGCCTTCAGACGAAGTCTTCGGAGGCGACCCTGCATGATCAGTGCTCCCAGGAGAAGTAGAACCCCAGTGATGCCCAAATTAACGAAATCTTCCAGAGGTCTGGGCAAACCACCTAAAGGACCGATTCCCAAGTTCTTTCCGAACGTGTCGATCAAGAAAACGGAGCCGATCAGAATTACAAAAACCAAGATGAATGCGAGAAAGTAAATTCCGACTAGGGAGCCACGTTTCTTTTTCGATATTTCTCGGAAGAGGGCCACGGACGCGATGATGCCTCGCCAGTCCTCAGGCTGAAGCTTCCCAACCATGGACACCGGCATCAAAAGGTAACCTCTGTGTAGAAGGCACTGGTGGGCGGGCAAGTGTTTGGTCCAGATGAGAGCGCTGGGAGAGTATTTCTCAAGACCCAACTTTCGAAGCTCGTCAATTGCTACATTGACGAATTCCGTATCTTCTGGTCTAAGGGAGACCGGCAACACAGGTTATTCTCCTAGAGAGGCAAATCTTGAAGATCCGACTCCTCCGGCTTGAAACACGGATGGTGTTTTCCATCAGCGGAGGCCAGGCAAATCTCGCTAGTCGATTCGAACCCCACTTGGTACCCCGGGTTTCAGCCCGTGCGAAGAGTTCGCCTTGTCTTTTCGTCTGCGAAGAACTGGACTCTTCCACATTGATGGCAAATGAAGAGGTTGAAAGAGAGCATGTCCTCGCCCAGCTCTGCCATCTCACCGAACAAAAGCTTCCATCCACCACTGCTGCCGCCTATGCGAAACGGGACATCCATTATGACTTCCATATCGATGTTACAAGTTGAACATTTTACCGTATCCGGGTTCGATGACTTCTGCGACGTCTGCACGTCCGTCACCTATGAGCGCACTATTATTCGAAGATTGTGCTAGGCTTGCTTACGAAATAGGCCAGGGCACTCCCGACTCCTTTCCGATCTTCTTGAGATTCTCGGCTACCTTTGGTCCGATTGGGACACCTTCTCTCCGGTATCGTTCCATTCTCGCATAGCTTTTCTCGCCGTGGACGTAAATCCGTGATTGGCCCTGCGCCTTCGGAGAATCTTTCAACTCTCTTGCCAGCCGGTCCATCTCGTGCTTGAACTCGTCAAGTGGACGGAAGGCGGCGGGATCTATGACCATGAAGAAGTGTCCAACATCGGGACGTTTCTCATCAGCGTAGATGTTTAGACCGGTGGCGGCGCCGCTTAGGACGCCGCATAGAACGTCGACCATGAGCGCCAAACCGTAACCCTTGTGTCCAGAAAACTCCTCACCCTCCCCGCCCAAGGGAAGAAGCCCTCCTCCCAACCTCTTCGCCATAGCAGCCAACACTCTCGCGGGGTCGGTCGTCCCCTTTCCAGTCTCGTCCACGGCCCAGCCGAACGGCATTTTCTTTCCGGCGCGGTCTAGCACTTCGAGCTTGCCACGAGGGACGACTGAGGTTGCCATGTCCAAAACGAACGGTTTCTCCTTCGTAGCCGGGGCAACGAGACTAATCGGATTGGTGCCCAAAACGGCTGTACGTCCGAACGTCGGAACCACCAACGGGGCAGCATTAGTCATGCACATTCCGATTAGGTCATGTTCTAAGGCCATCATTGCATAGTATCCAGCGATTCCGAAATGGTTCGAATTCCTGACAGTTACAACGCCGACCGCGGTCTCGCGAGCCTTGCGGATCGCCAATTCCATTCCCTTCCGACCCGCAACCTGGCCCAAGCTCTGACCGGCGTCTATGACGGCTGTCGCTTTCGTCTCCTTGATCGTCCGGCCATTATACACTGGCTGAATGTACCCTTCACGAAGACCAGTCACATATCTCGGAAGCCTTGCGACTCCATGAGATTCAATCCCTCGCAAATCTGCAATAACCAGCACTTCGGTTGTGACGCGGGCGTCATCTTTGGGGACGCCGTGTTTGATGAAGATCTGTTCGCAAAAGTGCTGAAGATCCTTCTCACCGATCGTTATCTGCCGGCTCTCAGGCATGGCAGCCATCAACTGTCAACGATCCACAACAGAATGACAAGGTGTTAATCATCTTATTGCTCAAACTCGCTAGTCATGGTCACCTATCGAGCTGGGCATTCATGATCTTATCGGGGGAAATTAAGAGTACAATTGGAGCAGCCGCGCCAGCCGTTGCAATTACTGCAATCACAGAAACAACGATGATTGCAGCAGTGAAAATGCTCGCGCTTTCAGCCTCTGGATCCAAACTGGCCTGGTTCACGAATCTAGTCCGCAGGTCCCTCAGACTCGTCAGCGCGTCGAGGCGGTAAGGTCGAGATTCAGGGTATGGGGATTGGGTAGCTTACGTCGCTTAGGGGTCAGGAGAGATGAATGAATGGTCCTATTGATGGATCATACCGCCTCTTATAATAATAGAACGAGCCTCTCCACCGATAGATTCGCCCCAGTCCTTGCGCAACGATGCTTCTCAAAGGCAGCAGAGAAGACGCAAAATCCAATCAGGAGTTCATATCACGAAGAAGCGCTATTCTATCGCTGATATTTGGTCTCCACATTGTTCGACTAAGGCGGCGACGCATTTTCTCGGCCTCAAGATTCGGCAAGTGCATGGCATCAATCTTCAGGAGAGTGTTGAGAATAAGGTCTTTTCCGAGTATCTTGGCCGTTTCTTGATCGGCTCGTGTTCTGTAACTTCGATAGACGAGATTGCCACGATAGACCATGTAGATTAGCCCCAATACGAAGAATGGAAGATATGCGCCCAACACCAATTTTCCCAATGAATAAGGTAGAAGATAGATGGGAGCAAAGAATCCGGCAATGACTGGAACGAAAATTGGTAATATTGATAACCCAACCTTTTTGTTGCGTTCCCAAACCAGCTTCTCGGAGTATAAGAGTGAAGACATGATGAGAGGCTTCCATTCTTCAGGTGTAAGCTTACCCTTCATCGCGTTGGCAAGTATGATATGTGTTCGTCCTATTATTGGTTCATCGTAATCGACTCTCTTGAGATATCTTCCATCCGCGACTATATCCTGCCAGTCTACTTTTGTAGGTCCGAAGTCCAGATCTAGTCTCTCACTGATCTCTCTAGTGATATTGAGGATTTCGGAATCGGAATCGTCTACATACAAGAAGCTCCCCCTCTAATGCTTGTTACAGGGTTCTTGCTCATATTCGCCGATTCAACTTTGATAAACATGCACTCTAATTTAACGATGTATCAGCGATATTGCCGGTTTCATACGCACAGAACTACCAAGGCGAGATCTACCAATTGTTCTGCCAGGGTTTTCCAACGATGTCCCCTTCTCCCCCGAAGAGAATATGTCACTCATTCACAGACCCGGCCTGACAGCGGGCATGTCTCTGTCCGAACGAGAGTAGATTATTCTTTGGTGCGGAGGAGGCGAGGGGATTGAGACAGAAGTATCTGTTGAAGAGGGCGGAGATTCCGAAGACCCGCGGAAGCCATCATTCTTGTAGAATGTGAAAGACCTCGCGAAGTAGGTGCTTGAGCCGACTTTTGTGATGTTGAGAACTCTTCCCAACGAATCGTATGCATAGTTAACACCAATGTTCGTTTCGATGATAGTCGGGTAAGTTATTGCCGCAAGAACTTCGCCGGATCAGTCGTGTGAAGATGAGAAAACCCAATTCCCCGCGTTTTCCATTGCCTGGTTCACCTGACGATTCGCGTATTGGAGATCTTGCTAAGCCTGAAGCAGAGTTTCCTAGTGGTACTTGTCCAGAAGACAAGCCATTACTGTGATGCAAATCTAACAGAGACCACAAGTGCCGCGCATCCACCGATGAGTATTGCTGCTCCAATAGCTAGAAAAGTGGTATTTATCAACCCTGAATTTGACAACATGCTTTGAATTATGGTGAGAATGCCGATCGTTGCGCCCGCGGCCATGATCCATAGGCTTAACGATAATTTTCGCTGAGCGACAATGAACTTAGGTACTTGATTGGAAATCCCTCTCTGAACCAGATAGTACGACATCGAAAAGACGCCTATCTCTATCATTATGACGGATATTTTGAAGCCGATGACATTTCGAAAGAATACTCCCAGAGTCAGACTGATTGTCGCGATGACCCACGATAGTTCCTTCGAATGGATCAACAAGATGGCACAAGGTCCAAAGGGTTAGCTCATTGAGACTGATCCAAATGTATCGGCCCCGCACCCAACCGCGAGGTTGACGGCAAAGTGTGCCACCTCCATTAAGTCGTTGGCCAAAACGACGGTTCCTATTGGTCCTACTGTTCCAGTTACGGCCGCACCATACAAAACAGCTTCCATGCCGACTTCTTCAGGAAGAACTTCCCACGTAAGGGCCACTAACGCAACCAGTCCGGCGCACTCTACAAGACCCGTCACGAAGCGGTTCGTGTCCGTTATATGGAACCGAGAAGCCCAATTGCCCACGGCTTCAATTGCCTGGTTCACCTGACGATTCGCGTATTGGAGATCTTGGTAAGCCTGAAGTAGAGTTTGAGTCACGTCATTCTTGAACTGTTGTATCTGCTGCGGAAGCGCACTAATCTCTGTTTTGATCCCTTGAACTGTTGCCTTGGTCACTGTACTAATCGCGTCGCAAACCCTCTCTACTCGTGAACATATCCTATCGACCACGGGTCTAACAACGACTTGCACTACCGTATTGAGCCCTTGTTTCGCTCCATTCCAGATTGTACCCACTGCATTACAGGCGAATGCGACGATTCCACAATCGAACATCCCAGTCGGGTCTCCAAGCGAAGTGGGAAGGTTCCTTACGTACACGTAAGTATTCAGACTTTGCGGGTTCGCCAACTGCCCTGGCTTGGCATCTACCGACATGAATCGTCCTATCGATGGATCATACCACCTCTGATAATAGTAGTACAAACCTGTCGTTGCGCTGTACGGTTTACTCGTGAACTTGTAGTTCTCAGAGTTGTTCGGTGTCCCGTTGTCCTGGCCGAACGGCTGGTAGCCATTGCTGAAAGTTATCGAGTTGGACGGAGAAGTGATGAGCCGAGTGTTGCCTAGCATGTCGAGGTGATAATATTTGACGGTGCAGTAGCAATTTCCGTTTGAGCTGTCTACGGTCGCGACCTTCATACCGTTTGCTGTCAAAAAGTCGATGCTTCCCCAGTTATCATCACTCTGCCAAAGAGTTTCGGATCCACGGTACGCGTAGAACCACGTGTCCGCGCATACACATTCGAATCCTTCCCAGCCCGTTCCAAGTAAATTGGTTACGATTGCTCAAACCTGAAAGTCCGCCATCTTTCTTTATGAGCATGGTACTCCTCTCTGCTCCCGCCTGTTGAGAGCTTAAGTCCGGAACTCAGGATCACCGGACCCGATAATGCAACTGAAGAAACATACTCACGAAGAACGACTGCAACTCAGTCGACAGCTATCCAAGCAGATAGTAGATACTTACGGAGACAAAATAGTAGCCGTCCTTGTTTCGGGTTCGACAGCAAAGAAGCTGGACAGGCCCTATTCAGATCTGGAGATGATTGTCATAGTCCGTGATGGAGTCGAGATACCGATCGCTCAATACATCCATGACGGCATGTCAATCCAGATAGACTATGTGGAAGGATCAAGCTTCCTGAAGGACGCCAACCGGGTCACTTTCAACTGGCCGTTATCACAGGATCAATTCAGAAACCGGATAGTGCTTTACGATCCTACAGGATGGGTCTCAAAACTCGACAAGGTCGTAGCAGAATCGGAGACCGCTGATACCCGGAGGACCATCGGACAACTCATGTCTGCCCTCTACGAGGGCCTGGAAGTTATCAAGAACGCTGAACTCGAACATGACGAGATCGGAATAAGAACCGCAGGCTTCTACCTAGCCTGGGACGCGGCTAGACTTGTCCTTCTCATGAACAAGCGGTACGTGCTTACCTCAAGCTGGTTCTGGAAAGAAACCAAAGACTCCGCATTGAAGCCCAAGGGTTTCTGGCAACGTGAAGAGAAGTTAGCAGGGTTCGTCACAGCATCTGTGAAAGAAATTGTTGAATCGGCCGAGAGTCTCTGTGAGGATATGTTGAAGATCGTTGAGTCACTCGGCATATCAATCGAACCCGACAAACTATTGGTCTAGCATCGACTCGGCATCCGAAGAATCGAGTCTAAGAAATAGCTACTTGACTGAGCCCTTCGCCTAGTGAGCCGTGCTCCCAAATCCTACTTGAAGGACTATAGAGTAGTGGTGACCAGAAGCGAAGTTAACTGTAAACGTGAAGCTGTTTCCGCGTCCTGTTACAATTGTTATCGTGTAACGCTCTCCGCTCGTGAAGGTGAATGCCGACCCGTGGAGAGTGCACTGTGAACAACTCGAACCGATACTGAACGTTGTCGTCGTCACGCTATTCGGCGCTAGTGACGGACCGTTCCAATTTGGGAGCGTGTATTGGTTGCCGCTGGAGTCTGTGATGTAGTAGGATGTGAGTGCAGTCGTTTCGGTGCCATTGTTCTGAAGATCGACGGCTACATTCGTGGAGTCTTCGAATGTTGTGGACCTTGGAGCTATGCTTTCCGTGTAGCTAGCGGCCATGATCCGGTTCCCACATGATGTCGTTACTGAAATCGAGGTTTCGGAGCTAGGATCTTGGACTGTTGTGAACGTTCCGTTCTGTCCTGCTGCGACTGCTATGTTGATGCTGTACAACTGTGTCCCAAGTGTGTAAGACGCGAGTGTAACCGTTTGTGATTGCCCATTATGGATGTTAATAGTGTAGGCGAAGGACGAGTCTTGACCTGCCGTGAAACTTCCCACTAGAAGGTTCGGGTCTTCAGTATTGCAGTAGGATGTGGAGGCTTGCTGAGGGCTGAGTGCTCCAGTTGAGAGAAGTGCGATTGCCCCTACGGAGACTAGGCCTACGAGTATTGCAACTAGCTTAGTGTTCACCGTTGAGCCTCTTCTGGCTCGTGAACTTAGTATTCAATTGTCATGTAACCGGGCACTGCTCCCCGCTCAATCAAGTCTGTCAAAAAGTCCGAATAAGGACGCCTCCCGGTTACACATTTCCCATACGGCAACATGGTTTTAGCTCCCGTTGAAAGACAGAATCGCAGATGAGTCGATTCCGTAGACCGCCTCCGACGAGCCCAGACGATGCAGGAATTGTAGAACTCATCGCGAGTCTGGGACAGCAGCTTGAGATCCCCAAGTTAGACGTTAGAGAGGTTCGCTGGAGCAAGATAATTCCGGTGAGCCGGGCTGCGGTCCCCATTCCTTCAGACTGGTGTTTCCTTGTCCGCCAAGCCATTGTTATGCCTGCACGCATGATGGGCAAGCTGACGATCGAAGAGTGGCGGCCTCTGATAGCCTCGTCAGTTCTCTTCCAGAAAAAACTGCGACGATCAGTGGACCGGAGGCGGTGGCTCTACATCCTTCTTCCCACCTTCTTGGTGCTGGTAGGATCGACGGCGGTTGATGTGATTCTGCGAATATACTGGATCTCGCTGATCATTCTATTGATGGTGTTTCCCGTAATCATTGTCGGGAATCGTCATTATGGGCCTTACCTAAAGAAGGCGAGACTAGATGCTGACACGCAGGCTTCTGTGCTAACTGGAAAAGAACCGTTTCTTGAAGTTCTCAGAAAGATCGATACAATGCGGCAGGGGGACGCTGAGATGACAAATGCAGAGAAAAGAAGCCGTCGACCCTTGTCTCTTCCAACGCTCGCGGAAAGGATTGACAACCTCCAAGGCATTGCATCCACCGCGACCAGCGAGATAACCTAGATTTCAAATGACCCTCGACTAAAGACCCCTTGAGAAACTTCTTCCCTATCCTGAAAGTCTCATTCTTGCTAGAATGACTGCAGATTCGCGGTCCATGAGAGGACTCGCGGCTGTGATAAGTTCGATACCGTTTGGGAGTTGGAGCATCGTCTGGGATTTTATGTAGAAGAACAGCCCTTGTACGACATCAGATTCTTCATCCTCGAACTGGAGAGCTCGTGTCATACTAGGATAAGGGAACCTTGCAGTAGTATTTGCTATAATTTTGTCTATCCGGATTTTGCTTCTGCCTTCAAGGCCATTTCTTGCTTGTGTTCGATCTGTTTCTGTTTGATCTCCTCGTAGAGGTTGCACCAGTCACGGCCAGAGACGACGAGCTGGTAGATTTTGAGCTTCGGATGAATGCATTTTGCCCGGTCAAGTAGATCGGCGTTAAGTGGATCGGTTGTGGCAAACCAGATGCAGGATAGACAGTTTCCGTTCTGCCACTGTATACCCTTCAAGCGCTTCTGTAGTTCAGACTCACCGTGATCCATGATGTTTCAGAGCAAATTTGGTTTCGATTGAGAATATCAAGATTCACACATAAGTTAGAAGGACGAGATTTTTCGACAATAACTGCCTTCAAAAGGAAGAAAGAGAAGAGTATTAGGATCTAAGAGGCAAGACGTGCTCGTCCTGTTTCTCTGCCTCGATCAACCCGGCCGCAACCAGCGACCTGTACAACTCGACCACCTGCGGCCTAACCTCTATCGGAGAAAGCTGCAACTCCATCGCGACAAGGCTCGTAAGTTCGTCTACAGTTCGGGTACCTTCGCTCCTTTCCCACAGACTGGCAATATCATCGTTGACGCAGAATCTCACGTTCGCCAAGTTGATGAGCAACATTGTCCCATCCGGATTCTTTACTAGATGTCCCTTCTTCTTCGGTTTGAACGTTGAGGGGTCAAAGATCTGGTCTATTGTCGAATTCTCTTCTTGGATCGCCTGAAGCCGTTGCTTTCCTTGGTCCGTCATCTTCTCTGGCGTCCAGGGTGGATCCCATACGACTTCCACTTCCGCACTCGTCACGCCTGGAACTCCCTGGACCGCGGCCTTCATCTGCTGACTTAGAAGCTCGTGAGCTGGACAACCTTTAGCCGTCAGAGTGTACTTGACGTGGACTGTTCCTTTGTCCACTGAAACGTTGTAGATCAGTCCGAGGTCGACAACGTTCACAGGAATCTCTGGATCGTAACATTCGCGTAACGCTTCCATTACCCGGTCGACAGTAACGGCTTGATCCATCACAGGATAGTGATCCTTCCCATAGGATTAATGTGCTTGCTTTCACTGATGACCGTCCTATGGTGACAATGAGGCTAGATCTGAGATTCCGCTCGGGTTAGGAGTAGTCCACTGGAACATCAACCAACGCCACCTTTCGCGAAGTGAGTGCTTCCCGCAGCATTGGTTGCAGTTCGTTCACGTTTTCTGGGCGGTATCCTTTCGCTCCGAAAGATTCTGCAAGCTTTACTAGGTCCGGGTTCTCAAATGAGACCCCAGTAGCCCTGCCAAACTTTGCAAGCTGCTTCTTCCTTATCGAACCGAAGGCATTGTCTCTAAAGACAATCACCACGATAGCAGTCCCGAGCCTCTGAGCAGTTTCTAGTTCGTTGCACGTCATCATGAACCCCCCATCTCCACAAGCAGCCACCACGTTCCTCTCTGGATGAACAAGTTTCGCCGCGATCGCACCCGGGACCCCAATACCCATCGAGGAGTATCCGTTGCTGATCAATACCGTGCGCGGCTCATACGTCGTGAACAATCGCGATATCCAGTTCTTGTGCTCACCCACGTCAGAGATCAAAATGTCGTCCCGTCTCAACGCGGCACGAATCTCATGTAGAACTCTTCTCGGCTTCATCGGATATGATACGTCGTCACTGCCATCTTCAACTTCTCGCAGAATCTCTCCCCTAACGGATTCGTCATAATCTCCTCGTCTTGTTTCCATGTAGCCTGTCAGGAGTTGGAGCGTCTCGCTAATCTGGCCAATGAGCTGAATACGAGGCTGATAGCTCGCGTCTACTTCCGCAGGCGTACTGTCAATATGGAGAATCTCCCTATCTGTTCTCGTGTTCCACGTCCCTGGAGGATATTCGACAAAATCATAACCTATTGTCATTACAAGATCTGCCTTGTCGAGTGCAATCGCCGCTGGTCCTTTCCGGTCGATTCCGATGGCGTAGAGAGATAGAGAATCATCGTCAGGGATCGAACCCTTGCCCATGTACGTGTGGACAACAGGGATTCGGGATTTAGCCACTAATTTTCTTAGACTGTCGCTTGCCTGTGCCCTTGCGATTCCCGCCCCTGCAATGATGACCGGAAACTTGGCCTTGTTGACTAGTTGAGCTGCCGCCTTCAAGTGATTGGTCGAGGGTCTTGTTAACTCGATGGTCGAACGTATCAGAGGCTTACTGTCTGCCTTTGCCTCCGCAATATCATCCGAGACTTCGAGGTGACAGGATCCGGGCTTTTCTGTTTCGGCGATGTTGAAGGCTTTGCGTACGGATTCGGGAATTGTTTCCGGCTTCTGTATTCTAGAATTCCACTTGGTTATTGGATGAAGAACGTTGACGATGTCAACATACTGATGGTACTCCTTGTGCGCATACGCGAGAGCCGCCTGGCCAGTAATAGCGATGAGCGGAGCACGGTCCATGTTAGCATCTGCGATTCCCGTTGCAAGGTTGGTCGCTCCCGGTCCCAACGTAGCCACACAGACTCCAGCCTGCCCTGTCAACCTGCCATAAACACCGGCCATGAACGCGGCCCCCTGCTCATGCCGGACCGTGACTAGTTTGATCGATTTGGACTGACCGAGCGAATCTGTAATCGCCAGAGTCTCCTCGCCCGGTAAATGGAAGACGTAGCGGACCTGTTCGTTCTCCAAGCACTCTACAAGTAGGTCCGAGCCTCTAGTTGACGCCATCAAAAACCCGATCGTAGCTCGATGGTTAAGCCTTAGCTATGAACGGTGTGTCCGACCGATTACCGCATGATTCTCCTTTTATCCCGCTTAGAAACGAGACCAGAACCATGACTTCGAAAGATGGCAAGGTCAAATTATCTGACTCAGAGATACAATATCTTGACAAATCGGAAATATGCAGATTCGCCACAGCATCCAAAGATGGACAGCCACACGTCGTCCCCGTCTCACATCTCTACAATGATGGCTACATTTACGTCGCTGTCGATTACAAGACGAAGAAACTGAAGAATCTCAGAGAAAATCCCAAAGCCGCCATGATCGTCGATAGTTACAGTCCTATGAGGGCAGTGATGATCCAAGGATCTGTGAAGCTCCTAGAGAAAGGGGAGGAGTACCGTGAGATTTACAAACTGTTCCATTCTAAGTTTGCATGGGTCCGCCGAGATCCGTGGAAAGAGGGTGAGGCCCCGTTCGTGAAGATGACACCAACCCACAAAGTCTCCTGGGGTTTCAGAACCAGATGAGTCGTGCCGTCCAAAGTCTTAAGCAATTGGAGAGTTTTCTCCGGTTCGCAAAATAGAAGCGAGTGGTTGAAATTGCAAGAGAGCGCAACCCTGGAAGGGATTCTGCTGTCATTCGGAAATAACATTGCCACCGTATCTGACGTAAAAGCCGATCCTGGCCCTAAGGGAGTCTTTCGTTATACTTGCGACTCGCTTACTTTCGACCTGTCTTGCCAAGGGAAGATCCACAAGTTCGAGACAAAGAGCACAGCGCATGGCCTGTGCAAGATTGTTAGCTACCAATGTAGTCACGAATAGGTAAGTTTGTTACCCTGCCCATAGTTGGGGGATCGAGCGAGACTACGGTTACGAAGCCTGATTCCTCTCCATGACCTGCCCACTCTTGACACTGGGAACTGGCTCCTCGAGTATTGTCTTGACCTGACTCTTTGCATACATTGCCTTTGGTCTGTATGTTGTGATGACTACTACTGCGGCAATAATTATTCCAGCGGCGACGATCGTTCCAATGGTCACCGCTTCTCCTGCCAGTGACCAGCCTAGAAAGACGGCTACGACAGGATTGACGTATGCGTAGGTCGAGACTTTTGCAGCTGTTGTCACCCGTAGCAACCAGATGTATGCGGTGAATGCGACCAGTGAGCCGAAGAATATCAAGTATGCAACCGAAAGGCTTGAGAGAAGAGACACGCTCGCGGGTTTGAAGCCAGCCCATTCGTTCGAAATCACCTGGCAACGAAGAATATTGCACTACCCATGAGCATCTGCATAGCCGTAGAGAGCTGGGAAGACTTGGGCAAAGGAGCACTCCTAGAGTAGAGAGAACCTATCGCCCAAGACAGGGTTGCGCCCACAACTATCGAAGCTCCGACCAACGGCACAGGATTGCCGCCGGAGGATAACCCGCCTTGCCCGACCAGTAGAATCACTCCAAAGAAGCCTATCGCGATCCCAACAACAACTCCTTTCGTCGGTCTTACTCCCTTTGGTCTAAGTGCCTCTATGAGGACCATCCAAAGAGGAACCGTCCCAACCAGAACTGCTGCGATTCCTGAGGGAACTGTTTGCTCCGCCCACACTACCCCACCGTTTCCACCGAAGAGAAGAAGCCCTCCTACTGCAGCGGCTGCTTTCCAGTTACGGAAAGACGGACGTTCAGCACCGCGAGATCTCGCCCAGACATAGAGTATGAGTCCAGCGATGAGGAATCTGGTTCCTGCCATGAGGAATGGTGGAATCGTTTCGATCGCGAAGCGTATTGCGAGATACGTTGACCCCCAGATTATGTATACGGACGTTAGGGCCAGAGCGATCTGCCAACGAAGACTGGGCTGTGGAATTTGCAAAGTCAGATCACTCCCGGCGTCATCAAGAATTTTGTTTTGACACTGAATCCGTGTAGAATAAGGTTGATGCCGTCGAGGGTTGGCAGGGCAGACTCCGAAATACTCTTAGACCCCGTCTCATGCCTCCTCTGGAAAGGAGCAATGCAACTCACATGTCACAGGAAGAGCAGCCTCAAAAGTTAAGATTCCGAATTCGTCGCCGGGATTATGAGGTAGAATTAGAAGGAAATTTCGATTATGTTAAAGAGAAATTCGAGAGTCTGTCCGAGACATTTCAGCATCATCTGAAACAGGAACTGCCATCAAGTCCCTCCCACGACACATTAGAGCCAGTCCTCTCATCCTTGCCGTCGCAGCCCCCAGAATCATTGACAGGGATCATCCAGTTCTCCGGCGAAGGCAAGCCCCACTTGACAGTCCAAGCTGACCGTCTCACCGCGAAGGAGGCTCTCGCCCTAGTCCTCTTCGCGACTCATCCAAAACCGATCGGGGACGATGACCTTAGCGGCCTACTAGGCTCGTCATGGAAAACCACCAGTGGAGCAGTTGTAAGAGCTAGAGCTAGTGAGCTAAAGCGAGAGGGAAAGCTGATCGCTGAGAAGGGAAGCTATGTCCTCTCAGGCGCTGGGATTCAGTGGGTTACAGGTGACCTGATTCCTGGCCTTAGGAAGACCCTCTAGTTCATACAGAAAGGGAATCTGAGAGACAGAGTACTCTCTTTGGATCTGAATCTGTGACCGTACAGCCCCGCGCCGCGCCACCCTTCTACGAATATAGATCGGTCATAGTGTCGTGATGTGCGTCTAACCTACCGCTCACTGCTCAAGACACTTCTAGGAGCCAGCTTATGGGGTCTCTCTGGAACCGCAGCACAGGCACTCTTCCAAATCTACAAGTTTCCTGTAGCCGGCCTATTGACAATCCGCATGCTTGTTTCAGGGGCAGTCCTCCTAGCTGTTCTGCGACCGCCAAGACCCACAAGACCAATACTTCCACTGATACTATTGTCAATATTCGGTTACGCCGGCTCCCAATTTTTCTATCTGGCAGCCATCCAGTTCTCCAACGCTGCAACAGCAACGCTTCTACAATTCCTGTTTCTTCCAATGGTCGCTGGCTACGAAGCAGTCACTAAATCGCTCAGTTGGTCCCATCGCTGGACCGTCACATTGTTGCTAGCCGCGACAGGAACTCTTCTACTTGTAGTAGGGTCCACCTTCAAAATACTAGTCACTCCAATTGGGCTAGCCACTGGACTTACAGCCGCCGTTGCAGCCGCATACTACACTCTAGGCTCCCGACACTATGTTCGTACTCTAGGATCCTGGTGGATAACTTGTTGGGGCTTCACGATAGGAGGACTCGTCACATTGCCCTTTGGATTGGTCTCTCTCAGCGACTACTCTTGGCCATCGAGTGCGAGCAATCTAGCAGAGGTAAGCTTCCTAGTTGGTTTTGTCATCGTCTTCGGCACTATCCTTGCATTCGGCCTGTACGTCTCTGGCCTCCAACATTTGTCAGCTACCGAAACAGGTATTGCTTCATCCGCAGAACCCATAATGTCCACCATCGCAGCATACCTCTTCCTCGGAGTAGTGCTGATCCCAACCCAATATGTCGGGGGCGCACTGATGATATCCGCAGTACTACTAGTCGCAACAAGACGTAATCAAGTCAAACAATCAGTGCTTGGTTCCACTCGGGACATGTAGACCGAACAAGCCCAATGATCAAGCAGGCGAAACCTGCTTTTCGTACATTATCATTTCAATCAACGCTTTAACCCGCTCCCAGCCTCAATCTAGGCGGATGTCGCTTCAGCAGGGCTCCGTCACCGACGCACGCCCCTCCTATCGAGGCATGGAACTAGTCGATGTTTCAGACTATCGCAAATTCGTCTCTGCCCATGATCGGGTCGTCATCGGGAACGTCGTCGTGAAGATTGGCAAGCCCTGGAGCATCAAGGACTATAGTCCTCCGCAGGATTACAAGCCGGAGGATTCTACTGTCTGGAGTTTTCCTACCCGTGGAGACTGGGCAACCCATTCCGGTAACTATCGGGGAAACTGGAGTCCCTACATTCCCCGCAACCTGATCAACAAGTACACCAGTCCTGGTGGCTTAGTCTTGGATCAGATGTGTGGTAGCGGGACTACTCTGGTCGAGTGCAAGCTTCTAGGAAGGAACGGGATAGGAGTCGACATCAACCCGGACGCGGTGATGGTTGCTCGTGATAGGCTCAACTTCGACTATTCTTCGTTAGAGAGGACTGACAATGTCAGTAGCCGAACCTACATGGGAGATGCTAGAAACCTGGACAGGATAAAGAGCGAAATAATCGACCTGGTCGCGACACATCCTCCCTACGCTGGGATAATTCACTACACCGGCAAGTCCGTCCCTGATGATCTATCGAGGCTCAAGCTCCCGGAATATTTGGCCGCAATGCGGGTTCTTGCCGCGGAGTCCTATCGCGTCCTGAAGCCAGACCATTACTGCGCGGTCCTGATAGGCGATACCAGGAAGGCGCGACACTATATTCCGATATCGATCGGAGTCCTTCAAGCATTCCTAAGCGTCGGATACACGTTGAAGGAGGATATTATCAAATTACAGCATAAGATGATGGTGACTCGGTTGAAGTGGAGAGGGCGCAATTATGACTTTTACAAGATCGCACATGAACACCTCTACGTATTCAGGAAACCGGGTATGGAAGAGGATCTTTCGAAGGTCAAGTATAGTCGGAGATGGTGGTAAACGAAGTCGACGGTTATGGTGTCCCGGCGAGTATTACTCGTTGCAGTCTAAACCAGGTATATCCGTCGCTTTCCCGTATCTGGAACGCCCGGCGAAATCTTGGATTTGCTCCAAGCATCATACGTCTCAATACATCCGTTCTCTCCTTGTCGCATCCAGCCCTCATCGCCCAATCCTCCAATTGAAGCAACACGGGAGAATACTTCCATCCCTTTGTCGTCAATCCGGCCTCCTTGTACAGTTTGTTGAGCTCTGAGAGTTTCAAGGCCTTCTGATGGCTCGGATCCCGGAACCGTTCAAATTCATCATGAAACCTTGCGGCCTCCTCGTCCTCTGGAGAGATCTGATCAGCGATTATGATTCGTCCTCCCTGCTTCACCAGCCTAGCCATCTCTTTCACCACGGGTCCCGGGTCCGGAATATGGTGCAAGGCCAGTCTGGAGACCACATTGTCGAAGGACTGATCTGGAAATGGTTGTCTGCTACCTTCTGCAAGCAAGAAGGTCGTGTGATCGTTAACCGCCTCCCTCTCAGCATGCTTCCTGGCCCAGCCAAGCATTTCTCTCGTGATATCGGTCCCAATGACGAGACCCTTCGTCTTGTGAGCGAATTCGACCGCGACGAAGCCTGTCCCGGAGGCAACGTCGAGTACAGTGCTACCCGGTTCTAGTTTTGCGAGACTGATTATCTTGGACAAGAATTCCTTGTCGGAGTGGACTTTACTCTTGGCGAATTGCTCGGCGATTCCAGCTTTGCTGAATTGATCTCTAGATAACGCCAACAATCATCGCCCCGCCAGTGATTATGCCAATTCTTCCTTTTTCCAAAACATTCGTCACAGCGGAGCCTCCTTGTAATAACGGAAAGATAATGTTGTTTGCTCGCCGACAACTGACGACTGAGCCTTACTTTTAGTCGAGCCAGCGAGGTCTGGCACAAGACTTTCGTACTTCGAAGTCAATCCGAAATAGACCGTTCCTGAGTCGTCATCATCTATGGATAGCCCTGTGGTAATCAAGGAATTGACTCCAAGACACCTAGGAGACTTCCTGCACTTCTTTGACCATGAAGCGTTCGCTGACAATCCCAAGTGGGCCGGATGCTACTGCATGTACTACTATTACGCCGGCCCTAAGGAAGAATGGAGGGTCAAAAATGGCCCCGTCAATAGAACGGACATCGCCAAGCTGATCGAATCTGGACATGCGCAAGGATTCCTAGCGTATCAGGATTCAAAGCCAGTCGGATGGTGTAATGCCGCACCGAGGAAGATGCTTCCCACTCTCGAAAGATACCCATCAATGCGAGTCGACGATCCAGACAAAGTGGGTTCCATAGTATGTTTCGTAGTTGCGAAAAACCACAGAGGGCGAGGGATCGCGAAGCTGATGCTTGAGGCGGCCTCTGACAGATTTCGGAAGCAGGGATTGTCCTATGCTGAGGCCTATCCAGCTTCGGAAGCGAAGAGTGAGGCCGACAATTACCCCGGACCATTATCAATGTACCTCGCAAACGGGTTCACAATCTATCGGCAAAATGAATCGGTCACCATCGTCAGGAAGGCACTCCATCCTTCAGTGTCATGACGACATCAGTTGAAATCTCGAACCTCTGTTTCGTCCTATTCTTGGGATAATCCAAACTAAGGGGGAAACTTATCTACGGCGAAGCCACTAGATTTCAGGTTAATGAACACGCGCGGTGCACTCATCGCGTACGCGGTAACTATTGTCAGCATAGGCTTCTATCTCTCATCCCCCCGATTCGGCGGAGGATACTACTACAGCAACTATGACCGTTACTTGCTTCTAAGTAATATTTTGTACTCGGTTGGAATCGGTGGAATGGTAACCGGGCCGTACTTTGGCGTTGCCGCACTGTTGGTGAAGAAGGATGAATCTGTGTGGGCACTCGTCAACAGGCTCATACATGGACACATCTCGGTACCCTTCATAGGCGGGCTCGCCCTCGCCTGGGGAGGAGCATTCTCTGGTTTTGGTGGATCGTTCTTTCAGGGAATGGTCATTGTCCCTTACACAGTTTTCGTATTTCTCGCCACTCTGATCACTTACATGGCGAGTCGAGAGACAGCCGCAACAAGTCCAGCCCCAGCCCCCAAACACGTAGCACTCATTTCAAGGTCTGTTTAGAATCTTGAAAGTCATCGCTATTGATGATCTCAAGGTTGACTGGCTCTTTGCCAGAAGATAGTTTTGGCCTTTTTTTCCATGAAGACTTAAGCTCGGAAGTTCCGTCCCGCAACGGATGGCCGTAACGGAAACGTGAATTCTCTCCACCACATACCCTTGCCGAGGAGTTCCTAGTGAAGCTATCATGGGTTCGAAGCTATGGAAGATCTTGGCTGAAAACATTTTGCATCGCCCTTTCTTCTTTTACTGTTCTCCTCATCCTCTTGGATCCACCCATTTCGTGTGTTCAATCATTCCTCGCGGACATGGTCTGTAGTCCATTATGGATTGTCTATCTCTATCTCTTCGTACTAGAAATTATCCCCATGGCCGCGCTAGTAACATCTGGTCTGACGCTAGCCGTCATTGCCACGCAGTACGTGGGTCGTAAAAGGAAACTTGCGTTTCTACAAGTATTCAGGCCTTACTCCAACATTGCCGGAGGCTTAGTCACGCTGGCGTCAGTCGGACTCCCCTGGTGGGTATTCGGCGTTTACCAGACTGTCACTGGTTCGTCTTACTTGTGGGACGGACGGATCCCTGGCGTGTTCGACGCATTATCGCTTGGTCTTACTGCCTTGATATTGTTTGGAGGCCTCTTGTCGATGGTGTCAAGGTTGGGGTCTGTTGCGACACTGTTCGCGTGCGCGTCATACTTCGGGACTCGCTCCGGTGTGTTGTCCGGCCTAATGGGAGGTTGGAGTGGACTTGGATACGGATTCTGGCTTGCCCTGGAAGGAGCAGTCTTTTCACTCATAGGTGTACCATGGAATTCTCTCCTCATCGACACCATAACCCGAAGGGATGGGTCGGGGGAAAAAAGCAGGCTCGCCGTATCCGACGGCGTGATGAGTCCCAGATCTTTCTGAACGGAGAGTGCAGACCGAAAATGTTGACCTGACATCCCAATGCCGCTAGCCTGCCAACCCAACTTTGCTAATTCTCCTCGTGGCCCTTGTATGATCGTCCTCGTGAGGTTTACGAATTGAGCGTGAAATTTGAGCACGAGAGGGGAGGGGGGTATACCTTTCAAGGAGAAAATTTGAGCGTGGAAACAAGGAATCCCCGAGGATTCACGAGTCGTCAGCCCGGGCTCTGGGAAGAGTGAAACTATTCAGTCTCTATCTTTCTCGGAATCCTCTCAGGACACTGTCTTCCGAACGACGCTTCTTCGTCCTATCGAAGACTACGATAAGCCCGCCCGCTTGCATGACCAAGACCGTCCCAACTCCGCCAATCATCGCGGGACCGATCAAGAGGGATGAGAGTATCAAGGAGAACCCTATGAACTCCATCCAGCTGGTTCTGTGCAAACGTCCAATCGAAGCAGTATTCACTTGACGATTGTTTAAAACGGGACTCGACCGTTTCACGGAAGAAAAGTAGGCGACATTCAAAAAGACACGAAAACCTAGCGCTCGCTCGAACGGGGAAACTGAGCAATTTCTAGAGACAACGGTAAACTCAACTAGTAGTACACACTTTCATGGCAAGGGGAAGAATCGAGATTGGCGAGAGTGGAGCTCAAACATCTGCCAAAGGAAACCTCACATGAAGCGGTTGAGTTTCTCCAGTCCAAATTTGAAACATCGGCCAAGGTTCACGGGTCCACAGTGGACGTTGAAGGAGTCACTGACAAGCAGCTACGACTTATAATTCGGAAATTCTTGCACTCAAGATCAATGGATGAGTACCGAACAGTTAGCGAGCCAGGACAGGTTGAGATCCTGCCTCCAAGGCCAGAGCTTGAACACGTTAAGATTGACAAGAGAGTGACGGCACAAGCCGCCCAGACGATGCCGTGGTATTTCCCCGGCACTCCCGTCCTCAAACCGCTTGGGAAGAAGAAGCAATAGTCGAATGAACTTCGCTCTGTCGCGACTGTAGAGCTCGCGTTGAAAACGAACCCATCATAACACCTAGACTCGCAACCAAAAGTCCAAGCAAGGTCAGAGGCCACCAAGGGTGAGCGAGACTAAGACGAGAGACATCCGTATAGCACCCATTGGGGGGAATCTTCCCATTTACTACTCCTCCCACCACGTTCGGGCAATATGATGGCGGGGTCGGCAGATTCAGGAAAGCTCCCATCGTCCAAGGATACAGAACGAGAAATACTCCGACTGTTACCAGCACGTAAGCAAGGACGAAGTTCAGAAAACTCTTCCGGGAAAAATGGACCTTTGCCATGTGTCCGTACAACACTCCACCAACAGACAGAAGCAGCAGGCCGATTCCGAGCATGAAGTAAACATCGTAGAACCCAAACCTCAGTCGGGGTCTAGCATAGTCCGGTCCGGTCGAGGCCACTCCGGCATAATCGACTGAGGTAACATATCCAGTTGGGAAGATGGGTAAGCTTACAATCGCAATAGCACATAGAATCGCTCCGGAGAGAGCTGACGCGGGGAATCCGACTAGTCGGATGAGCCGATCCGACCAACTGTTGACTAGCGAGCCAGCACCTATTACCAAAAGTGGAAGTCCGACTCCAAGGAAACAGATGTAAACAAGGATCTGATTTTCAACCCTTAGAGTCCCCAAGTCCACTAAGTTGGATTGGAGGAAGACGTAGAATGCAAACGCTCCAATTGCCAACAATACGACTCCTACGAACAGTGAGAATACTGCGACCTGTCTGACTAAGCCCAATCCAGAATGGTAAATCTCTATTATTTTCGAAATAGGCTTATCGTTTCTACACGTGGGCACACTCCTTATAATCAACCTCCCTCGAAAAGTCAGCTCTAGGAGACTTGGATGACCATCTCTGGAGCTAAGCATCATGACGGCTATACAGTCCTCTTCATTGGTCAAGGTCTACCACAAGTCCAAGACTCCAGCCCTCAAAAAAGTCTCGTTAACCGTTAATCGCGGTCAAATCTTCACTTTACTAGGAAGAAACGGTGCCGGCAAGACAACCTTCCTCCGAGTCGCAGCCACTCAACTCCTCCCAAGCGATGGCAAAGTCGAAGTCCTAGGCTCGGACGTAGTCTCGGAAGCAGCCAAAATCAGGAAGAAGATAGCAGTTGTCCCGCAAGAGGGCAACACCATCGGACCATTGACACCATGGGACCACGTCTACCTCACCCTACTCGCCAGAGGAATGACACGAGCAGACGCTCGCGACCGAACAAGGAAAGTTCTAGACCAACTAGAAATGACATCATACCAATCCAAACCAGCGGACACCTTGTCCGGCGGATTGCGCCAGCGTATCAGAGTAGCAATGGCCGTAGCTACTGATGCAGAGCTTCTATTCCTCGACGAACCCACTCTCGGACTAGACGCCATCAGCAGGCGACGCATCTGGTCGGTGCTGAAGGACATCTGTCGAGAAGGACGAACAATCCTATTGACCACTCACTATATCGACGAGGCTGAGATACTTTCAGACAATGTGGCAGTCATCAACTCTGGAACACTTGTAACATCTGGAAGTCCCAAGGAGCTGCTCAGCAAAGTGGATGAACGCGTACGAGTTGATGTGACCGGAGACCGGTTCACAGAAGACGATTTGGCCCGGTATGGTCGACCGGTCAGAATAGCAGAGAGATGGCGCGTACTGACGGACAACAAACGGGCAGGTGAACTAACAATCGAAGCAGTAAGACGGAATTGTGATGTCAGCGTATCACCCGTCTCACTGGAGGATCTGTTCGTAGATTTAGTTGGCGGCGAGGAAGAGAACGCGACAATGAGCGGAGACGAGAAATGAGCGTCTATCATACTCTGAGATCATCGGTCGTGATCGGGTACATGCTGTCGATCGCATGGGTCCGGCGAAACCTTCTCAGTCTCGTCTGGCTATTCGCCACCCCATTCAGCATATTATTCTTGATCACCGTCACAAGCGGCGGCCACGCGTTTGTACAGGCCACGATAGGCACGATACTCTTCGTCCTTGCGACCGTCGGAACCGGTCTAGCGGGAGACGCTACATGGTACAGGCTAGAGGTGAAACTCCAAGATCTATTCGTTGCCTCCCCCGTATCCCAGATGGGCTACCTGCTAGGAATCGCACTCAATGGCCTATTCTTCGCTACCCCAGCGCTAGTCATCCTCCTGCCAGTCCTCGTATATCTCGGACTCCCGTTAATCGATCTTCCACTCGTCATGCTAGCGGTTTGTGCGGTCTGGCTCTTCTCAGCGACTATTGGATACATTGTATCGACATATGTGACGAACCTGCGAAACGGTTGGCAATCAGGACTTTTACTAAGCGTGATAGTAGCTGTAATACCTCCAGCCTTCTACCCCGCTGAAATTCTCCCACCCAACATCCTGCCGATCGCCTACTTGATGCCTACAACTCATGCCTCACTGATACTCCGGAGTTTCATAGGACAAACCCCCGAGCTCGCGTACTGGAGTCCCGCATTCGGATGGACTATGCTAGGTGTTTCACTAGTCGTAGCTCTGCTGGTGATGCTGCGCCTCGCTAGGTGGAGACAACCCTAGCCTAGTGCTCAGCGCAGGGTGCCGGTTTCAACTTAGACTGCGTCTAATACTCTCTGCAATAGTCTTCATCTTGTCCGCGGAAATACTCTTCACGTTAGTCTGGATCGGAAACTCTCCATGGCCATCATTAGGAAATCGTGGAATCAGATGAATGTGGGCATGATGTACTCCCATGCCTGCGATCTCGCAAGCTATCCACTCCGTCTTCATAACCTTCTGTGTTGCTTTTGCAATTCTTGTGACCACCTCGAAATATAGGCCGGGTATTGGGACGTCCCAGACCCATCGGTAATGCTTCCTAGGAATGACTAGAGTATGTCCCGGATTTAGGGGTCGAATGTCTAAGAACGCGAGAAAATTCTCGTTCTCAAAGACTATGTTCGAAGGAATCTCATGACTGGATATCTTGCAAAATATGCAATCTATCATCGTGTTTCTTCCTTCTACACTCTGAGAGTGGGCACGTTCAGCCAAGTTAATAGCCAATATTAGTTTGTCCCAATTCTGGAAATCTGTCTCTGATCAATTGGACCGCTCTAGCTGCATCAGAAGAAGAGGCGAAAGCAACTAGAGTGTTGGTCCGATAAATCTTCTCTCCGAGTACAAAACTCATTGATGTTTTCCACTCAATCTTCCCAGGCTCTAATTCCTGCTCTCCGTTGCCATCAACCAACATAACAGAGTCTTCGACGAACCTCAACAGTTTCTTGACCGGTCTTCGCAACATGATTAGTGTCAACCAAAAAAACAACACCGGTAAGAGAAAAACCAATCCTAACAAAACAACTCCCAAGACCGTCAATCCCGATAATAGCAAGGCGATCGAAGACCAAAACTCCCAAAAGACGACGAGGAAGAGGAACGGAACAATGGTCCTCGTTGATATCACCAGACTTGTTGTGACCTCGATGTCTTCCTTCTGAGCTGGACTTCGCTCCAGAACGAGTGGGAATGATTCTACTATGGCTTTTCCGGCTCGCACCGCATCGTCCGCGGTCTTGAACCGAAGTAGGATCCTTTGTACGTGCGAGTTCCTGTCAACACCTGACAACAGGAACTTGTTCGGTTCCTGCCAAGATAGTCTTCTCGGCCGAATTTCACGGATACCATCATCCGTCGTGACGACAATCTTATCATCGGCGATAGAGAGCCTCGCAGGGATCCATAGTTTGCCCTTGTCCTTCGCCCTTATCGCCTGTCGTAAAGTGAGGGACGATCGTTTGGTTTCCGCGTTGAAATTAGACAGTGGAGGCCGTCCTGGATGTTCTACACGTAATCTTATCTCTATCCTTAATATTTAGATGAAGAGCTGATCAAAGCATGCAAGTCACCTCTCCAAGAAAAGTAACCTACGTCACAATATTGGCCGATCCGACCATCCATCCACGATACGAGGAAGCATTACGCGAGGTCGAGAAGGACTTTGGCAAACACCATCCAATGTACATCAATGGAAAACAAGTCCGCGCAGGTGAAGGGGAATTCGAGCATCGAAGCCCCGTCGACACGAGCATTGTCATAGGTTATTTCCAGAAAGGAACTGGTCTCCACGCCCGGAAAGCGATAGCCGCCGCGACAGATGCTTTCAAGGAATGGGGCAGTATGGACTGGAGGAAAAGAGTCGCAATTATCCGTAAAGTAGCCGACGTAATGTCCCAGCGACAGTTCTACCTCGCCGCACTGATAACTTACGAGGTCGGTAAGAATCGTAC
>Ga0209158_1000492_pt1 | contig 29162 bp, 19 predicted proteins | sample GraSoiAngelo_140_FD_185897 | JGI IMG/M metagenome (GOLD analysis project Ga0209158, IMG submission 185897) | Grasslands soil microbial communities from the Angelo Coastal Reserve, California, USA - 14_0929_12_30cm (SPAdes) (version 2) | ecosystem: Environmental > Terrestrial > Soil > Grasslands ...
CGAGCTCCACTGCCACTCGGCCTTTTCGTTTCTCGACGGCGCTTCGCTCCCCGAGCAGCTGGCGCTCACGGCGTCGCAGCTCGGCTACCCCGCGCTCGCCCTCACCGACCACGACGGGCTGTACGGCTCCATGGCGTTCGCGCAAGAATCCCAGAAACTCGGCCTGCAGGCCATCACCGGCGCGGAGCTGACGCTGCTGGACGATTCTCACGTGACGCTTCTCGCCGAGACGCCCGAGGGCTACGCGAACCTCTGCCGGTTGATCACAGAGGCGCATCTGGGCCGGGAAGACCGGCGCGACCCGCGGCTCGACTTCGCCTCGCTCGAAGCCCGGCATGCCGGGCTCCTCGTGCTGTCGGGATGCCGGAACGGACTGCTGCCTGCCGTGCTCCGGCGCGACGGCCCGGCCGCGGCCCGCCGCTTCGCCGAGCGGTGCCGTGCGGTGTTCGGCCCGGAACGATTCTTCGTAGAACTGCAGCGCAATTACGTCCGCGGAGATCGCGCGCTCACGATGGCACTGAAAGACCTCGCAGACTCCGTGCAACTTGGCGTCGTGGCGTCTGGCGACGTGCATTACCACAAGCGCGAGCGGCACCGGCTGCACGACGTGCTGGTAGCGATCCGGCACCGCACCACGCTGGACGGCTCTCACAGCGTGCGCCATGCGAACAGCGAGTTCTTCCTGCGGCCGCCGGACGAAGTCGAGGAGCTGTTCCGTGACTGTCCCGATGCTGTCGCCAATACGGCCGCGCTCGGCGAACGCTGCAGGGCCTTCGACCTGACGCGCGACCTGGGGTACACCTTCCCCGATTTTCGGGGGGCTGACCTCACCCCCGCCCCACGTGCTCTGGCCGAACTGTGCAGGGCAAAGCTGGAGCAGCTCTATGCGCCGGGCTCAACGCACCGGGAAAGCGCCCAGCGGCGCCTCGAGCAAGAGCTGACACTCATCGAACACCATCGACTCAGCGGATTCTTCCTTGTCTATCACGACCTGTTCGACCTGGCCCGGGAAGTGGCGGCGGACGTGCGCAGCGGCAGCCGGCGGGCGCACGCCAACCTGCTGCCCGGCCGCGGGCGCGGCTCGTCGGTGTCGTCGATCGTGTGCTATCTGCTCGGCCTGTCGCACATCGATCCGATCGCGAACGGGCTGTTTCTGGGACGGTTCTTGAACGACACCCTCGCCTCGGTGCCGGACATCGATCTCGATTTCCCGCGCGAGATCCGTGAGGAGCTGATCCGGCGGGTCTACAAGCGTTATGGCGACGAGCACGTGGGGCTGGTGTGCTCGTTCCCCACCTACCGCCTGCGCTCGACGGTGCGCGAAATCGGCAAGGCGCTGGATCTGCCGCCGGGCGAGATCGAGCAGGTGGCACGACTGGCGGACCGGCGGTCGGGAGGACTGGCGGACGAGCTGGAGCAATTGCCGGGCTTCGAGGGCCGTACCACGGCGCCTCTGTGGAAGGAGTTGTGTGAGCTGGCGGAGGAGATCGCCGGGCTGCCGCGGCACATCTCCCAGCACGTGGGCGGGATGGTCATCTCGAGCCGGCCGCTGGTCGAGATCGTGCCGCTCGAGCGCGCCGCGATGGAAGACCGGGTGGTGTGCCAGTGGGACAAGGACTCCTGCGACGACGCGCGCTTCATCAAGATCGACTTCCTGGCGCTCGGTATGCTGTCGCTGGTCGAGGAGTGCGTCGAGCTGGTCGCCGGGCGCGAAGGCACGCCGCCCGATCTCTCGCGCATCGACTTCGCCGACCCCGCGGTCTACGACCGCATCTGCCGGGGCGACACGGTGGGGCTGTTCCAGATCGAGAGCCGGGCGCAGATCCAGATGCTGCGGCGCACCCGACCCCGGAACCTCGAGGACCTGGCGGTCGAGGTCGCGATCGTGCGCCCGGGCCCGATCGTGGGCGGCGCGGTGAATCCGTACGTCCGGCGCCGCGAAGACCAGCGCCGCGCCCGCGAAGCCGGCCGGGCATACGAGCCGCCCCTCGACCATCCGCTGCTCCGGGAGGCGCTCGCGGAAACGCTCGGCGTGATCCTCTACCAGGACCAGGTGCTGCAGGTGTGCCAGGCGCTCGCGGGATTCACGGCGGGCCAGGCGGAGGCCTTACGGCGCGCGATGAGCCGGCGCCGGAGCAGAGAGCTGATGGCGGAGTTCTGGGAGGAGTTCCGGGACGGTGCGGCGAGGCGCGGCGTTCCGGAGGCGACCGCCGAGCGGGTGTTCACGCAGGTGATCGCGTTCTCCGAGTTCGGGTTCCCCAAATCGCACGCCGCGGCGTTCGGGCTGCTCGCCTACCAGTCGGCGTGGCTCAGGCATTATCACACGTCCGAGTATTACTGCGCGCTCTTCAACAATCAGCCGATGGGGTTCTACTCACTCGACGCGTTGGGACGTGACGCGAAACGAAACGACGTCGAGATTCTGCTGCCGGATGTGAATGCGAGTGATGTGTGGTGCACGATCGCAAGGGACTCGGGACTCGGGGCTCGGGAATCGGGAGCTGTGAGAGTCGGGCTCGGGTTCGTGCGCGATTGGAGCGAGGCGACGGCGACCGAGCTCGTGCGCGAGCGGGAGCGACGCGGGCTTTTCACGAGCATCGGCGACCTGGCACGTCGGGCGCCGCCTCAACTCAAGCGCACCGCGATCGAGCACCTCGTGTGGGTGGGGGGCTGCGACGGCTTCGGGCTCACCCGGCGCGAGCTGTTGTGGCAGGTGGGACTGTGGCTGCCGCCCGAGGCGGCACGCGACTCGGATGCCCGCGCGCGGCGGCAGCTCGAGCTGGCGCTCAACCATCCCCACGAGGGGCTCCGGTTCGGCGGTCTCGCGGCGGACGAGCGGCTGCTCGCCGAATACGCGGTCCTGGGATTCGCGCCGAGCGGACATCCGCTGTCGCTGCTCAAGGACGCGCTGCCGCCGGGCGTGGTGCAGAGCGACGCGCTCTCCCGCCGCGAGCATGCGACGACGGTCGAAGTCGCGGGCCTGGTGGTGGCGCGCCAGCGGCCCGAGACGGCCAAGGGCTTCATCTTCGTGCTGCTCGAGGACGAGGCGGGGATGGTGAACGTGATCGTGAGGCCCGACGTGTACGAGCGCTATCGGCCGGCCATCCGCGGCGAGCCACTCTTGTGGGTGCGGGGCAAGCTCGCCAAGGACGACGGGACGGTGAACGTGCTGGCGGAGGAGGCGCGGGGTCTCAAAGTGGGAACGCGGAACGCGGAACGCGGAACGGACGACATGCCTGCCAGTTCCGCGTTCGCCTTTCTCAAGTCCATGCGCCGTGTTGCACCCGAGTCTAAGGACTGGGGCTAGCGTCATTGACATCGTCCCCGCCGCGGATAGCCTTGCTCCATGCCCATTCCCACCGAACCCGTCGGCAGCATTCCCCGGCCCCCCGAGCTGATCGCGGGGATGCAGCAGTTCGCCGCCGGCCGAATCTCGCGCGACCAGCTCGCTGGGCTCCAGGACGCCGCGACCCGCGACACGATCCGGCGCTTCGAGGCGACCGAGTCTCCGGTGATCAGCGACGGGGAGCAGACGAAGCCCAGCTTCGCCACCTACCCGATTCACGGGCTCGCGAGCCTCGCGCCGGATGGCGTCACCATCCCGTTCGCCGACGGACACACGCGGCGGCTCCCCCGCCTGACCGCGGGACCATTCCGCTATCAGACCTACGCCGATGCGTATCTCGTGGCCGCGCGGGCGCACGCCCACGTGCCCGTCAAACAGGCGGTGATCGCGGCCTCGGCCCTGAGCCTGCTGTATCCCGAGGACGGGATCCGGGGATACCCGCGCGACGCGTTCCTCCAGGATCTCGTGCGCGAGGCGGAGACCGACATCCGGCGCTGCCTGGCGGCGGGCGCCCATGTCGTCCAGATCGACTTCACCGAGGGCCGGCTCGCGGTCAAGCTCGACCCCACGAAGGGGCTGCTCAAGGAGTTTGTGGACCTGAACAACCGGGTGCTGAAGCGTTTCACCGCGGACGAGCGCCGCAGGATCGGGGTCCACACCTGTCCCGGCGGGGACCAGGACTCGACGCACAGCGCCGACGTGGACTACGCGGAGCTCTTGCCGACCCTGTTCGAGCTCGAGGCGACGAACTTCTACATCCAGTGCGCGAGTGAGCCGGACCGCGGCAGGGCGCTGCGCCTGGTGAAGCAGCACGCCAAACCCGGGCAACGGATGTTCATCGGGGTGACCGATCCGATCGATCCGGAGGTTGAGACGCCCGAGCAGGTCCGGGACCGCGTGCTGGAGGCGGCGGAGTACCTCCCGCTCGACCGGCTGGGGACGACCGACGATTGCGGTTTCGCGCCCTTCTCGGACGACACGTCTACGGATCGGGACACGGCATTCGCCAAGATCCGCTCGCGCGTGGCCGGCACCGCGCTGGCGGCCCGGAAGCTGCGTGTCTGATGCCGCTAGCTTTCAGGTAACCCCACCAGGAGAAGACCCGATGCCACAGCGCGAAGTCGCGACCCTCGCCGGCGGGTGCTTCTGGTGCCTCGAAGCCGCGTTCCAGCAGCTGAAGGGCGTCGAGCAGGTGCAGTCCGGCTACGCGGGGGGCCACGTGCCCAACCCATCGTACGAGAACGTGTGCACCGGCACCACCGGCCATGCCGAGGTCGTGCAGATCACATTCGATCCCGCCGTCGTGTCGTTCGACGAGCTGCTGCACGTGTTCTTCACGATTCACGATCCGACCACGTTGAACCGGCAGGGCGGCGACGTGGGTACGCAATATCGCTCGGCAATTTTTTACCACTCTCCGGAGCAAAAAGCCACGGCCGAGCGCGTCATGGCCGAGCTCGCGGCCGAGCAGGTGTGGGACGATCCGATCGTGACCGAGCTCGAGCCGCTCGCGGCGTTCTACCCGGCCGAGGAGTACCACCGCGACTACTTCCGGCGCAACCCGAACCAGGGCTACTGCAGTGCGGTGATTGCGCCCAAGGTGGCCAAGGTCCGCAAGCTCTATCTCGACAAGTTGAAGCAGCCGACGGCCTGAACGGGCTCCGGGACAAGGAGGTAGACATGCTGCGTTGCGCGATGCTCGCCCTGCTCTTGGCGGTGCCCGCAGCGAGCGTCGCCCAAGGGGCGCCGCCGGCGGGCTCGACCGAGCCGTTCGTGGTGGAGTACTACTACAAGGTCCGCTGGGGCTTCGCCGACGAGTTCATCCGGCTCTTCAAGAAGAACCATTTTCCGGTCCTGAAGCGCCAGATCGAGCTGGGCCACGCGCAGCAGGTCACCGCAGAGGCGCCGCGCTTTCACGGCACCGAGGACGGCCGCTGGGACTATCGCGTGACGATCGTGTGGAAGAACGCGGCGGCGCCGCACGAAGCGTTTCCCGACGCGGAGCTCAAGCGCCTGTTCCCCGACCAGGACACGTTTCGGCGCGAGGAGCAGCGGCGCTTCGAGATCCTCGCGGCGCACTGGGACCTGCCGGTGGTCAGCGTGGACCTGACGCGGCCGTAGTGCCGGGACGAGACTTGCCGAGATAGGCGCGCACCAGCGGCGCCACGCGGCCGCGCACCAGTGCGGCCTTGAGCCGCTCCTGTTCCTCCGGTGTCGCGTCCACGAGGTAGCGCTCCCCGGTCCCCGCTCCCTCCCGCACGGCGACGGGAATGCCGTCCCGGTACAAGATCCGGTTGGTCGCGAGCCCGGGCACGACGTCGCCCGGCGTGATGATCCCGGCGAGGTTGAGCGGATCGGCGCCGCTCACCGCCACCAGCTCGCCCGTCGGCGCGTCGCGCCGCACGGTGCGCAACAGCCCCACCGCCTCTGGCAGGGCGTACTGCTCGCCCGAAAAGCCGCCCACAAAGCGACCGCCGCGGATCTCACCCCGCGCCTCGAGCCGGCGGTACGCGCGCAGGATGTCGCGCCACGGGGCGAGCAGGGTCTCGCGCGTCGCCAGCCGGCGGAACACGACGCCGTAGCGGCGCAGCAGCTGCCACGCCACGGCTTCGGCGACGTGGTCCTCGGGGAGGGACGCGGGGCTCCGCACGCGCGACCACCGCCCGGCCGTTTCCACGCCGAACGGCGCCACCTTGCCCCGGCGCCGAAAACCACCCACCGGCCGGCGGCGGTCGGATGGCACGAGCAGCGCCCGCAGGCCTGCGAAACTGTCCGCCGTCACGAGTCCCCACGCCACCAGCTCGCCCAGCCCCTTTTCGACCTCGGTCCGGAGCAGCCCGGTCGCGTTCACCAGATCGCCGAAGAACGAGGCGCCGCGCGCGTCCAGCGCCTCGGCGATGGCATGGGCCGAGTGTGAGAGCGGGAGACCGGCGGAATCCAGCTGCGGCGTCAGGGACCGCCAGATCGCTCCCCGCTCCCTTCTGAACAGCGCCACGGGCGTCGTCCGTATCGGCCCCGCCTTCCTGTTCCGCGTGCCACCTTCCGCGTTCCGCGTTTGACTCAATCTTCCCCAGGCGATTTCCCCCGAGAGACACAGGCCGTCGAGCCACAGCGGGTCGTACTCGCCCAGCCGCGCGGGGAGCACGTCGCTCTCCCATGCGCCCGCCGGCACCTCGAAGCCGTCCAGCAGCTCGAGCACCGCCGCCAGTCCGTCCGGACCCTCGGCGCGAGTGTCCGGGGTGAGCCGCTGCCAGCGGAGCAGGAAGCGCATGAAATCGGCCGCGCTGACGGGCTCGATCTCCTGGCGCAACCGGTCGAGCGTGTACCGATGGATGCGCGCGAGCAGCCGGCGCTCGCACCACTCGAGCTCGGCGACGCCGGGCGTGAACTGGCCGCGCAGCACGAACCCCTCGTGCTCGAGCGCGCCGAGCGCGAAGTCCACGTCGGACTGAGGCACCCCGAGCGCCGCGCCTATCCCCTCGGCCGTGGTCGGACCGACGACCTCGAGCCGGCCGCGCACCAGCTCCCGCAGCGCGTCCTCGCGGGTCCATGTCTTGGCGCGGTCGCGCTCGGGGGCGACCACGGCCGGCTCGCATTGGACGCCAGGGAACGCCGACGCGAGCATCGGCAGCCGCTCCGCGGCGACGCACAGCCGCGGTTCGTGCAACAGCAGTCCTGCCCGCCCGGCTTTGACCAGCTCCTCGAAATAGGACCGCTGTTCCGCGTTCCGCGTTCCGACTTCCGCGTTCGGAAGGGCCCCCATCACGAGCAGCGCATCGTGCAGCTCGTCGGCGCTTGCGACCTCCGGCCAAGCTTCCTCACAAACGCGTTCAATGGCCGCCTGATCGAGCCTCCCCAGCTCCTCCGCCGTCTTCACGTCGAGACCGCGACGGGTAATCACCGCCTGGGTGCGGCGCTCCTCCAGCGGAGCGTCGTCCAGGAACGCGTAGGGCTTGGCGTTGATCACCTCGTGCGACAGGGGCGACGGCTCGGTCGTGTCGCGCGCCACCAGCTGGCAGCGCCCGGCCTCCATCTCCTCGAGCACCCGCTTCAGGCCCGGGAAGTCCATCGCTTCGAGCAGGCAGTCCTGGATGGTCTGCTGCACCAGCGGGTGGTCGGGAATCTCGCGATCCCCCACCAGATTCTCCGGACAGGCGAGCTGATCGGGAAAGATCGCGGCCACCAGGTCCTCCGCTTCCATGCGCTGGAGCGGCGTCGGCACTTTCTTTCCTCCGCGGGCGCGCAGCACCGCCAACGCCCGCGTCGCGTTCCAGCGCCAGCGGGTGCCGAACATCGGCGCGTCCAGCATCGCCTGCACGAGCAGCTGTTCGGCGGTGGCCGGCTTCAGGTACTGGAACACGTCGTCGAGCGGGAAGCTGTGGTGGGGCCCGAGGGAGATCACGATCGCGTCCTCGGTGGCCGCCGCCTGCAGCTCGAAGTTGAAGCTGCGGCAGAACCGCTTCCGCAATGCCAGGCCCCAGGCGCGATTCACCCGGCTCCCGAACGGCGCGTGCAGGACCAGCTGCATCCCGCCCGCCTCGTCGAAGAAGCGCTCGAGCACCAGGGTCTGCTGCGTGGGAATGACGCCGAGGATCTTGTGCGACGCGGCGAGATACTCGACGACCTGCCGCGCCGCAGCCTCGGGCAGGCCGGGGATCTCCGCGCCGAGCCAGGCGATCGCGTCTCCCGCATTCCCCAGCCGGCCCGCGATGTCCTGCCGCAGCCGCGAGACCTGTACTGAGAGCTCGGGCGTACGCCCGGGAGCTTCGCCGATCCAGAAGGGGATGGAGGGTGGTTGTCCCTGCGCGTCCACCACCCGCACCTGGCCCGACTCGATCTTCTGGATCAGGTACGAGGTGTTGCCGAGCTGGAAGATGTCGCCCGGCATGCTCTCGATCGCGAAGTCTTCGTTGAGCGTGCCGACGAACGTCTCGGTCGGCTCGAGAATGACGCGGTAGTCACCGATGTCCGGGATCGCCCCGCCTGACGTGAGCGCGGCGAGGCGGGCGCCGCGCCGGGCCTTGAGGCGCCGGTTGACACCGTCGTAATGCACGTACGCGCCCCGGCGCCCGCGCCGGGTCGTGAACCCGTCGGCGAGCATCTGCACCACCGCGTCGAAGTCCTTGCGCGTGAGATCGCGGTACGGGTAGGCCCCGCGCACCAGCTCGTACAATGAGCCTTCGTCCCAGTCCTCGCACGCCACCGCCGCGACCACCTGCTGCGCGAGAATGTCGAGCGGGTGGTCCGGGATGATCAGCCGGTCGAGGTCGCGCTCGCGCGCCGCGCGCAGCAACGCCGCGCACTCGATCAGTTCGTCGCGCGACAGCGGGAACACGCGTCCCTTGGGGACGGCGGCCAGATGATGGCCCGAGCGGCCCACCCGTTGCAGCAGCGTCGCGATCGCGCGGGTGGACCCGATCTGGCACACCAGGTCCACCGCGCCGATGTCGATCCCCAGCTCGAGCGAGGCGGTCGCCACGAGCGCCTTGAGCTTCCCCTCCTTGAGTCGCGTCTCCGCATCGAGCCGCTTTTCCTTCGAGAGGCTCCCGTGGAGCGACGTGACGTGGTCCGCGCCCAGACGCTCGGACAGATGCAGCGCGAGCCGCTCCGCGAGCCGCCGCGTGTTCACGAACACCAACGTGGTGCGGTGCTCCGAGATCAGCTGCACCAGGCGCTCGTAGATCTCGTCCCACACCTCGGCCGCCATCACCGCCTCGAGCGGCGACGACGGGATCTCGATCGCGAGATCGAGCGTCCGCGCGTGGCCGGAGTCGATAATGGTGGGGGCTCGGGAGTCGGGGCTCGGGGCTCGGTGGGCGCCGACCAGGAACTGCGCGATATCTTCGATCGGCTCTTGCGTGGCCGAGAGCCCGATGCGCTGCAGCCGCCGGCCCGCGAGCTGGTCGAGCCGCTCGAGCGTGAGCGCCAGGTGGCTGCCCCGCTTGTCGCGCGCCACGGCGTGAATCTCGTCCACGATCACGGTCCGGACGGTGCGCAGCATCTCGCGCGCTCGCTCCGACGTCAGAATGAGGTAGAGCGATTCGGGCGTGGTCACGAGGATGTGCGGCGGTCGCCGCACCATCTCCTGGCGCGCCGCCGCCGGCGTGTCGCCGGTGCGCACCAGCGTGCGGATCTCCACGTCGGGCAGACACAACGCTTCGAGCGTGCGACGGATCTCCGCCAGCGGCTCGGCCAGGTTCTTCTGGACGTCGTTCGAGAGCGCCTTGAGGGGCGACACGTACACGACCTGCGTCCCGTCGCCCAGCGTGCCCTCGAGGCCCTGGCGCAGCAGCGAATCGATCGCCGCCAGGAAGGCGGCGAACGTCTTGCCGGAACCCGTGGGCGCGGCGATGAGGGCGTTGCGCCCGGCCTGGATCAGAGGCCAGGCACGCTGCTGGGGCTCGGTCGGCTCCCGGAAGCGCGACCCGAACCAGCGCTCAATGGCGGGATGGAACCCCGACAGGGACATGCTGAAATATGGCGAAGATTTCCCGAAGGTGCGACCCTACGCGAGGACCGCCTCGAGCGTCAGGCCGCGGGCCGCCGCGATGCGCTCGATCGTCTCACCAATCTTGTTGTTGGGTGTGGAGGCGCCCGCGGTGACGCCCACCGTCAACGGGCCCGCCGGCAGCCACGCGGTCGCGCTCCGCTCGGCATGCGCGCCCACGGGGCGAAACCGGACGGCGGCGCCGGCGGGATCGATGCACGCCGCATCTTCGATGTGATAGGTAGGCACCTTCTCCTGGCAGATGGCTGCGAGGTGAGTGGTGTTGCTCGAGTTATATCCACCGATCACCACCATCAGGTCGAGCGGCTCCGCAATGAGCTTCAACACCGCGTCCTGGCGATCCTGCGTGGCCGAGCAGATCGTGTCGAACGTGCGGAAATGCTGGGGCAGGTCCTCGTCGCCGTAACGCTTGGCCAGCGCCTTCCTGAGCTCCGCCGCGATGGCCAGCGACTCGCCCGACAGCATGGTGGTCTGATTGGCCACGCCCACACGGACGAGATCGCGCTCCGGGTCGAAGCCGGGGGACATCTTGCCGTCGAACAGCTGCAGGAACCGCTCGCCGCTCCCCGCGCCCTCGATGTACGCGCACACCTCGCGAGCTTCAGCCATGTCCCGCACCACGAGATACCTGCCGCCCGGGTAGCGGGTGACCTGGCTCGACGTCGCCTTGGTCTCCTCGTGATAATGCTTGCCATGGACGATGGCGGTGAACCCGTCCTTGGCGTACGACTCGACCCGCTTCCACACGTTGAGCACGGAGCCGCAGGTCGTGTCCACCAGCACGCACCCGATCGCGCGCAGCCGCTCGAAGTCCCTCACGGTGACGCCGAACGCCGGCAGCAGCACGACGTCGCCGGCGGTGACGCTCCCGAAGTCGAACTCACCGCCTTCGGGCCGATGCAGGAACTCGACGCCCATGGCCCGCAGCTTGGCGTTGACGTGGGGATTGTGGATGATTTCGCCGACCAGGAGCAGCCGCCGCCCGGGGAACTTGGTGCGGGTTTCGTAGGCATACTCGACGGCGCGGTCCACGCCGTAGCAGAAGCCGAACTCGCGCGCGAGCTTGAACGTCAGGTCACCCAGCGTGAGGACGTACCCGAGGGCGCGGATCCGGTCCACCACCCGGCTGTGGTAATCGGCGGCCAGCGCGCCTTCGATGTCGCCCTTGAGGCCGAAGCCGCGCCGGAAGTAAGTCTGCTCCACGGGGTCAATCTAACCGCACACCCCTCCCGGCGCGCACGGCGTCCATCACGCGTTGGACCGCGAGGCCGTCGTAGAACGTGGCGGGCTCTCCCGCCGCTCGCCGGCCGTCGAGCACGACGACCAGGTCCCGCATCAGCCGCACGAACGAGCGGGCCCACATGTTGTTGGGAGCCGTCTGCTCCCATAGGTCATCCGGGACGCTGGCATCCTCGAGGGGGCCGCCGGGACGCCCGAGTTCGAGCGTGGTCTCGCCGGTCAGCACGAGCGTGCCGTCGCGCCCGGTGATCTGGGCGAAATGCCCGGGTCCGTGCGCGGCCACCGTGGTCAGCGTGATGGTGGCGACCGCTCCGCTCGCGAGCCGCATCACGAAGCTCGCGTATTCGTCGGCGGTCACGGCGTGCCGCACCCGCTGCTCGTCGTAGCGCTCGGGAACGAAGGTGGCTGTGCGGCCGCTGACCTCGACGACTTCACTCCCGGTCCAGAAGCGGCACAGGTCGATGAGGTGCGACCCGACCGCGCCCAGGATGCCGCCGCCTCTCGCGGCATCGTACCACCAGCTCCAGGGCGCATCGAACGCCTGCGGCCGCCCGTCGCCACGCACGTACGGCCGGAGCACGAACTCGAGATGTAGGATCGGGCCGATAGTGCCGAGCCGGATCAGGTCCCGCACTTTGCGTCGATTGGGCTCGTAGCGCAGCTCATGGTCGATCCGGGCGAGCCCACGGCTCCGTTCCGCGACCTCGAACATCTGCTCCGCCGCCCGGGTCGTGAGCGCCATCGGCTTCTCGCACAACACGTGCTTCCCCGCTTCGAGCGCCGCGATCGCCTGCCGCGCGTGGCAGTCGGGGGTGGAGGAGACCAGGACCAGGTCCACGTCGGGCGCGCGCGCCAGCTCCTCGCCGCTCGCGAAGGCGTGCGGGATGGCGAACTCGGCGGCCACCGCGCGGGCGCGCTCCATGCTGCCGCTCGCGATCGCCGTGACCGTCACCCCGGGCACGAGCCGCAGGGCCGGGAGCTGGACGCGGCGGGCGAACCCGGTGCCGACGATCCCGATCCGCACGCTCACAGCTGGAAGCGGCACGAGACGGTGTCCGCACCGACGGGTGCGGCATCGAACGTCGCCTCGACGTTCATGCGCGTCGACGAGACCGTTTCGGTGCCCGTGCCCCGCGCCACGAGCGCGACCGCGCTGTCGGCGCGCGTGACCCAGACGGTGCCGCTGTCGAGCGGCGCGCCGTGCGCCACGTCGCCGATCAAGAACCGCACGCCGACCATCGCGCCGCGCGGGGACAACGTGTCGCCGCGCTGCAGCACCGGCCAGGCGCCGACACTGACGGGGGTCGGGGCGCGCAACCACACCACGACGCCGTTGCCGTCGTTCACGCCCTGGAGCAGGAGGCCGCCGCCGATCTGAGCGTGGAGACCGGTGCAGCGCTGCGCGCGCACCGGAGCGTCGATCCGCAGGGTGTCCTTGCCTTGCCGAGTCAGGACCGCATGCACGCGTGGCTCGTGGCGGGGCGCCCGGCACCAGGCGGTGCCGAGTACGCTGAGCGCGAGCGCAGCGGCCTCCCGACCTCTCAGGCGGATGCCCCCTTGTCCGGGGGCGACGGCACGCCCAGCAGGGCGCGGGCGGCGGTAGTGGTGAGCGTGTGGGGAGCGAGCGCCTGCACGAGCCCCAGCGGCAGCGGCTCGGGGCGAAGGCGCTTACGGTCCACGCACACCAGCACCATCCAGCCGGCGGCGCCGAGCACCGGCGGGCCGTCGCGCAGCACGTCGAAGTTGAGGGTCATGGACTTGGTGCCCACCCGACCGACGTAGGTCGCCACGCGGAGCCGGTCGTCGAGGCGGGCCGGCCAGTAGAACTCGCTATGGACGGCCTTGCGGGGGAGGAAGATGTCGTAGCGGTCGAACACGCGCGCGTACGCGAGGCCGCACGCCCGGAACAGCTCCGTCTCGGCGATCTCGAAGAACCGGACGTAAGAGCCGTAGAAGATGATCCCGGCGAAGTCCACGTCGGACCAGCGGACGTATTCCTCGATGACGTAGGGCGTGGCCGGCATCGCGTTCCGCACGGTGGGAGCCGAGCGGGAAGCTAGACGGCGCGAAACGCCGACGCCAGGATCGAACGGAGGGGTGGCGCGCCCTAGGCGCGCGCGCCCGACGCGTGGCCAGCCTGCCCGTTGGGTCGCAACCCATAGGCGCGTAACCGGCGCCACAGGGTGGTACGGCTGATCCCGAGCCGACGCGCGGTCTCGGCCAGCTTGCCGTGCGTGACCTCGAGGGTGTCGAGGATGGCCTGCCGCTCGCGCTCGGCCAAGGTGCGGCCGTGATCGCCCTCCGGCAGGAACACCGCCTCGCCGAGCTCCATGGAGCCCTGCTTCAGGGTGCGCGCGCGGCCGCCGAACGCCATGAGCCGCTCGCGCAGGTGATCACCGCGATGCGTGGCGCCATCCCCGAGCCCTTCGATCACGCGACGGGCCCGCTGGTTCGCGTACAGCATCCGACCGTACGGGTCGAACACCACGACCCCCTCGCCGAACGTTTCCAGCACCGCTTGACCGAGCGGCGCGAACGCCGGCTGGGGTGGGAGACTGGAGTTCTTCTCTCTCGCTGACATACGTCCTTGCATAGCCGTAGTCCCGGGTCAAAGTTCCAGAGAGCACCGACCCCAAAAGAAGTGACCCACCGCAAGCGCCAACGTCACACCCCGGGCTTGGCCCTGCTTCGTGTCAACGACCAGCCCTCCCCCCCGGGAAGAGTCGGCATGGATTGTGGCGTCCGAGTGACACCAGAGTCGGGCGTAACGCGAGACCTAGCGACGCCGTCCCCGCCGGCCCCCTCGCACCAGGCGCTGCCGTTCCCCGTTCGACAGCCCGCTCAGTCCGCGACGCAGCTCATCGAGCGAGTCCGATCGCAGCGCCTCGCGCTTGCCCCGCAGCACGGTAAAGCGCAGTGGGCGATCGAACGGCGGCACGTCCGACGGTTGGAGCCTCCTGGCCTGACCTTCCTTGAGGCGCAGCCGCACGACGCCCACACCCCGCTCGACCTCGTAGTCCACGGGGACGCGGTCGCCGTACAGATGCACGGACGATGGCAGTGCCTCGAGCGCGCGCCGCTCGTCCTCGGGAATCAGGGCGTCGACGTCGAGCGTCAGCCGCGTGCCCAGGAACTCCTCCCACGAGGCGACACGCGCGAGCTCCGCGCCGAGCCGGGCCGCGACCCGCTCGGTGCCGGCCGCGGCGAGCCGGCCGCCCGAGCGGCGCCAGTAGAACCCGAGTCGCTCGAGCGCCCGCCGCAGCCGCCCCTGGTCGGGGTGGGGCGTCTCGCCGGCCAGCAGCGCCTCGACCAGTGCTGTCCGCGCGGGGTCCGCGAGCTCTCCGGGGAACGGGGTGGCCAGGGGCTCGACATCGCGCTCGAGCACGAAGCCGAAGTACTCGACCGTCCGGACCACCATGAGGCCCTCGCGCCGCCGCTGCCGTTCGAACACGACGGTGGGCGCGCCGCGGCGCGCATAGCGACGGATGGCGCGCTCGGGAAGCGAAGTGCCCTCGATACTCGCGCGCGGCACGCCGAACCGGTCCGCGAAGTACCGCAGCGTGCCCGCGACGGCGCCCCAGCTGCCGCACACCGAGCTGCGGCTCACGCGCGCCTCGCGCCCGTCCGCCGTCGCTTCATCGATCACCAGGTCGAACGGCATGATCTTGGCCACGAGGTCCGCGAACGTACCGAGCGTCCTGTCGCCGGCGTACGGCAGCCGCTCGGGAAGTGGGAGCTCGAGCTGGCGATACACGGACGCCGTGCCGAGCGCCACGTCTTCGATCGCCTTGACGAGGACGCCGCGCCCCTCCGCCCAGGCGTCGACGCCGTCGCGGAACAGGTGTCGCGGCAATCCATAGACTTCCCCCGCATAGCCGTGCTTGTTGACCGCCTCGGCGTACACGTTGTACGCGGTCAGGTGATCGCTGCCGGAGACGGTCAGCCCGCGCAGGTCCCGCTCCTCCCGCGTCATGCGGTGCAGCGACTCGATGTTCGCGGCGACCGCCACCATGGCAATGAGCTCGGCGTCAGCGTGGTACAAGAGCTCGCCCCACGGCCGCTCCACCGGCATCGCCTCCACGTCGCGGCCGTACCGCGTGAGCCGCCCGTGCTCGATCAGGCCGCGCCTGGAGAGGAGCTCCACCGCGTCGCGATACGCCTTGCGGTCGAGCGGCACGGGGAGGTCCAGGTCGCGCGCGTCGACGCCCAGTGCCGCGCACGTGATGGCAACGCGCTCCGCATCGCCGGCCAGCTGGAACTCGGGAGGGGTCGGCTCGAGCTGCTCGAACACCAAATCGCGATCGCTCAGGATGTAGACCTCTCCCGCGTCCACCCGCCCGTGCACCCGGCCCGCCATCTGGAGAATCTCGTTCGCACCCAGGTAGAGCCGCGTGAGCACGTTGCGGCCCCGCTCCACCACGTTGGCGTAACGCGCGTCATAGATCACTACGGTGTCCAGGCCGCGGATGTTGAGCGCCGATTGCCCGGCCGCGGTCATCGCCAGCAGAAACGGCCGTCGCACCTGTCCGTCGAGGAAGGGCCGGATCACCCGGATGGGCTCGCCGCCGTGGTAGAACGCGGTGGGGAGTCCCTGCCAGCGGTTGCCGAGCTCCTTCGCGATCTGCTCGACCTCGGCGCGGGTGGGCACGAACACCGCGACGCCGCGTCGCTCCCGTAGCACCCGCTTCATGAAGCGCTCATCGAGAAATTCGAGCGGCTGCTGCGCCAGCACGCGCACGCGGGCGGCCTTGGCGGGATCGAACGCGCGGGTCTCGAGCACCTCGACCGACCCGAGGTAGCGGGCGTAAAACGAGGGGTCGACCGTCGCCGATAGCCACACGAAGCGGCAGCCGGCGCGCTTTCCCAGCGCGAGGCACAGCTCCAGCTCCGCGGAAGTCTGATGGATCTCGTCGACCACCAGTGTGTCTCGCGCCGAGATGAGCCCGTCCTCGAACCAGCGGCGTGCGATTCCGGTCGTGACGATCACGACGTTCCACGTCGGTGTCTCGGGCGTCGCCTCGCGCTCGCGATTCACCACGCCGACCTTGAGCGGCGCTCCGAGCACCGTGGCGGCGATCGGTCGGATGGCGAGCGTCTTGCCCGTGCCCGTCCCCGCGACGATGCCGAACCCCCGGCCCGAGGCCGCGAGGCGACGGATGTCGTCGCCGTGCTCGCGGGCGAGCAGCGTGTCGATCTCGAGGCCCATCGCCAGCTCGATTGTCTCGCACGCGGCACGGGTGGGGGCGATCACGATCACGCGCCCGGTCGCGGGCTCGGCGGCGAGGAAGGCGGACGGATCGGGGGGAAGGAAGTGATCGCGAGACAGGCGCACGGTCGCAATATAGAAAGACGTCAAACGAAAAGCGGGAGGCGTGCGCGCCTCCCGCTCCACAGCTCGACGGCTGCCCCGTCGCTTCAGCTACTCGTCGTCGCCGTCGTCCCAGCGGTGCCGATGGTGGTAGCGGTGGTAGGGCCGCGCGTGCACCCGTCGTACGAAGAGCAGCGGCCCCCGGTAGCGGTAGAAGTACGGGCGCCGCACGACGACGACCGCGGGGGGATAGTACGCGAACGGACGGCCGACGACGACCACACCGTCCACGAACGGTCGCGGGACGCCGAACCCGACCGCGACGCTCACTCGTGTCTGCGCCACCGCAGGCGTGGCACGGAGTGCGAGCCCCAACCCGATCGTCCAGATCATGTGTTTCATAGGTCACCTCCCTGGCTCCGGCCTCCATTGGAAAGGCCGTGCCACGACTCGGGCCGTCGGGCTAACGGCCGCCGTTGACGGGAGTTGGGATCGCGGCGCGGGAGCGCAGCGGACCGGCGGCATGTCCCCTGCCGCGGTCAATCGCCGTCCCCGCGTTTCACCGCGAGGGCGGCGCGACTTGCTGCATCAGGCGCAGCACTTCTCCCGCCTCGGCGTGCCGGCCCAGCGTCTTTTTGGAGAAGATGCGGCGCCCATCCACCTCCACCTCGAACACGCCGCCCGACGATTGGATCAGCTTCACGTCGGCATGGGGATAGGTCTTGCGGATCTCGGCCGCCAGACCGGCGGCCCGCGGCTCGTAGTTTCAGACGACGCAGTATTCGATCGTGACGCGCATGACGTAAACGATAGTCGCGCTTGACACGCCACGCCAAGGGGCCGACCTTGCTCCGGGCTTGCCATGAGTTCCCTCTCCCGTCTCAAGGCGTCGCCGGGCCTGGTGATACGCGCGCTGGTCGCGCTGGGCGCCGCCGCGGCGATCGCCGCCGCCGTGGCAACCTCCGCCGCGGAACGCTCGACGCTCGGAGCGGACGCCGTCGAAGAGCTGGTCGTGCTCGTCGTCGTCGGCGCGCTGGCCCGGCGGTTCGGCATCGCGCTCCCCGGGAATGGCTTTTCCTCCTACATCCTGGGCGTCATGGCGTACGCCATGCTCGACCGCGGCTGGCCGTTCGGCGTCGTGGTCGGCCCGGTCGCGATGGTGCTGGGCGATGTGGCATTGCGCCGGTTGCCGCTCGCGGCCGCGCTCGATAACGCCGCGCATCTGACCGCCGGGGGAGCCGTGGCGGGGCTCGTGTACGAGCGGCTCGGTGGGGCGACGGGCGCCGCGGCCATCGCGGCGGCGAATCTCCCCGCACTCGTCGTCTTTCTCCTGTTGCTGCCCCTGGTCGTGAACGCGACGTTCTACCTGGAGCTCGCGCTGGGGCGCTCTCTCGCCTGGGTGGACCCGCGACTCACGGCCCGCTGGGAGGCGGTCGTGTACGCCTGCTCCGCCGGCATCGCACTCGGCTGGCTCGCGCTGATGCACGCGAGCGTCGACACGGCCGTTTTTCTCGTGATCGCCGTGGCGCTCGCGGGCGCCACGGCGGCGACGCTCTCGGTCATTCGCCGCGGTGTGCGCGCGGACGAGCTGGCCCTGATCCAGGGGCTGGGCCAGGCGATCGCGCGCGACATCAGTCTCGCGAAGAGCTTTCCCCGTATCCAGGAGCTGGCCCGCCGGCTGGTGCCGTGGGAGCATATGGGGTTCGCACGCTACGACGTCGCGACCAACGAGATGCAGCTCATCGCCGACACCGCCGCCACGCCCGGCGGCACCTTCCGCTACGACGCCAATGCCGGTCTCACGGGCGAAGTGCTGCGGCTGCGGCGTCCGGTGGTGGCGCGCGCGCTCGCGCGCCAGCAGGTGGTGACGCCCGGGCGGGAGCAGCCGGGATCGGAGGTGCTGGTGCCGCTGTACCACGCCGCGCAGCTGGTCGGCGTGTGGAGTGTGCGTCACTCGGATCCGGCCGTGTACCGCGATTCCGACGGCGACCTGCTGGCTCTGCTGGCGCCGCAGCTCGCGCTCATGCTCGCCATCGAAGGCTCGGTGCAACCCGTCGTGGGCGCCTCCGACCGCACCAGCGCCTACATCCAGACCCTCACGGCGACGACCCAGCAGATCCATGCGTCGAGCGAGGAGGTCGCCGCCTCCGCGCGCCGGGCCAGCCAGGGCGCTGCTCAGGCCGCGGGCCTGGTGAGCGCGCTCGCCCGCGACGCGACGGAGCTGGCCCAGCACGCCGGCGAGGTTGCGGCCGCGGGCGACGAGACCCGCGCGTCGGGAGCGCAGATGGAGCAGACGACGGAGAAGATCCGGCTCGCCACGCAGGCGGCGGCGCGCCGACTCGCGGACCTGGGCGTGACCACCGAAGAAAGCGCGCGCGAAGTGCGCCGCTTGCGCGACGTCGCGGAGCAGGTCGAGAAGTTCTCGGAAACGATCGGGTTCATCGCGAACCAGACGAACCTGCTGGCGCTCAACGCGACCATCGAGGCGGCCCGCGCCGGCGTGCACGGCCGCGGCTTCGCGGTCGTGGCCGACGAGGTCCACAAGCTCGCCGAGGAGAGCGGTCGCGAGGCCCGCAACGTCGGCAAGTCGGCGCAGGAAACGCGCCGCGCGCTGGACCGCGCGGCACAACTGCTCGAGCGCATCCGGGGCGACCTGGCCGAGGTGGTCCAGGGCTCGACCGACTGGGTCCAGGACCTGACCCGCATCGCCGAGGGGGCCTCCGGCACGGCGCGCGCCGGCAAGCGGGTGGCGGACCTGGCGCACGGCATCCGCGAGCGGGCGGGCACGATCGGTAAGTCGCTCGAGCAGGCGAAGGGCGGCGCCCACGCGTCCACCCAGGAAGCGGAGGCGGTCGCGGCCGCCGCCGCCGAGCAGCTCCAGGCGATCGAGGGGCTGGCGCGCGGCGCCACCGAGCTGGCGGCGCTGGCCGACCACCTCGCCAGGGCCGTGCGCTTCGTCCGCGGGGAAAACGGGCGCTAGTAGGCGTGATGTGCGTCACGCGCAACGGCCTCCGGGGGTTTCAAACCGGAGGCCGAATTGTTACCGTAGTGCGACCTCAGGAAGGATCGGCCGCCGGTGCGCACGCTCGCGATCGTCCTCGTCTCGGCAACGGTGCTGGCCGGCGCTCCGGCGGGCCTCGGCGCCCAGCGCGCACACCAGTTCGAGCTCGGGGCCTTCGCCTCGATGGCACGCTACGACCAGCTGTTCGATCTGGAGAACCAGGTCGGCGGTGGAGGCCGCCTCGCGTACTTCTTCAATAACGTCGTGAGCGCGGAGCTCGACGGCAGCTACCAGAGCCTCACGCCGCGCACGGGCGGCGCATCCGCCACACTCGCCGTCGGGGCCGCGAGCCTCGTCCTGAATTTCGGCGGCGCCCGAAACGTGTTCTACATGCTGGGCGGCTATTCCCGCCTCGACTTCGAGCAGGCCTCACCCTACCGCTTCACCGACAACGCGATCCACGGCGGACTGGGCGACCGGGTGTTCCTGGGCGATCGCGCTGCGCTGCGGCTGGAGGTGCGCGGCATCTACGCGCCGAACACCGCCTTCGCCGGCGCCACGTGGGCCGGTCATGTCGTCGGGTCGGTCGGGCTGTCGATCTTTGCCGGCGGCGGCCCGGCGATCGACTCCGACGGTGACGGCGTGCCGGATAGCCGCGACGCCTGTCCCCGCACGCCCGCCGGGGCCACGGTCGACGCGCGTGGCTGCCCATCGGACTCCGATGGCGACGGCGTGCTCGATGGTCTCGACCGTTGCCCCAACACCCCGCGCGGCGCTCACGTCGATGCGACCGGATGCCCCATCGACTCGGATCACGACGGCGTGCCCGACGGCATCGATCAGTGCCCCGACACGCCCGCCGGCGCCACGGTCGACTCCCGAGGCTGTCCCTCCGACGCGGACGGCGATGGAGTGTTCGACGGCATCGATCAATGTCCCAACACGCCGGCGGGCGCCGTGGTGGACAAGGTCGGCTGACAAGTGTCCCAACACGCCGCGCGGCACGCGCGTGGATGCGTCCGGGTGTCCGATCCTGTTCACACCCGAGCGCACGCCGGTGATCCTGCGCGGCGTGATCTTCGAAACCGGCAAGTCGGCGCTCAAGCCGGAGTCGTTCACGGTGCTCGACATCGTCGCACAGTCGCTACAGGCGAATCCCGACATCCGCATCGAGATCGCCGGTTACACGGACAACACCGGCGCGGCCGCGACCAACGCCCGCCTGTCGCAGGCGCGCGCCGAGGCGGTGCAGGCGTATCTCGCGACGCGCGGCGTCGCGCCAAGCCGCCTGGTCGCGAAAGGCTACGGGCCCGCGAATCCGATCGCGCCCAACACGACAGCGGCGGGACGCGCGCAGAACCGGCGCGTCGAGCTGCACCAGCTGCCATGAGACGAATCGCGTTGGTGACGGGCACGCTCGCGCTCGCAGCGGGCGCCCTCGCGGGCCAACGCGCGGGGCAGTTCGAGGCCGGCGCGTTCGCCTCCTATACGCGCTACGACCCAGCGTTCGGCCTCGGGGAGAAACCGGGCGGCGGTGTCCGCCTGGGCTATTTCCTGGGCAACTTGGTCGGCATCGAAGGGGACCTGCTGTTCCAGCCCGAGTACACGGTGACCCCGCCGGGCGGGACCGCCAATACGCTGCAGCCCTTGATCGCGGGCGCGTCGCTCGTAGTCAACGCGTTGCGCTTGCCCCGGCTCACGGCCTACGCACTCGGCGGGTATTCGCTGCTCGATTTCGGAACGCGCGCCCCGTACCACTTCACCGACAATGCCGTGCACGGCGGCGCCGGGATCCGCCTGTTCCTCACCAATCGCATCGCCCTGCGCGTCGAGGGCCGGGCGATCGTCACCCCGAACACGCAGTCGAACTTCGGGTTCAAGTCGGTGACCCACTATCTCGGCACCGTCGGCCTCTCGGTGCTGCATCTCGGGACCGTCCGCAAGGACTCCGACGGCGACGGCGTGCCCGACGACAAAGACGCCTGCCCAAGCACACCGGTCGGCGCGGTGGTCGACGCGCGCGGCTGCCCGATCGATTCGGATCGCGACGGTGTGCCCGACGGGCTCGACAAGTGCCCGGGCACTCCCCTCGGCGCGCATGTCGACGCCACGGGCTGCCCCACCGACGCCGACGGCGACGGGGTCCCCGACGGGCTCGACCAGTGTCCCAACACGCCGAGCGGCGCCAAGGTCGATGCAAAGGGCTGCCCGATCGATTCCGACGGCGACGGCGTGCCCGACGGCATCGATCAGTGCCCCAACACGCCCGCGGGTGTGGCGGTGGACGCCAAGGGGTGCCCCACGGACTCCGATGGCGACGGCGTGCCGGACGGCCTCGACAAGTGTCCCAACACACCCAAGGGCGCCACGGTGGACGCCAACGGGTGCCCACTCGATTCCGACTTGGACGGCGTGCCGGACGGCATAGACCAGTGTCCCAACACGCCCCCCGGCACCAAGGTCGACGCGACGGGCTGCCCGCTCCCGGTCGAGGCCGTCAGGGCCCCGGCCCCGGCCGCCGCGCCCGCGCCCGCGAAGTGCCCGCCGGCGCCGCCGGGAAGCCAGGTGGATGCGAACGGCTGTCTGGTGCTGTTCGCGCCCGAAGCGGCGCGACCGACCGCGCCGGGGGCGCCGGCGCCGCGGCCGACGCTGATCCTGCGCGGAGTGAACTTCGAGACGGGTCGGTCAGTGCTGACGCGCGACTCGTACCTGGTGCTCGACGCCGTTGCGGCGTCGCTCCTGGCGAACCCCGAGATCCGGATCGAGGTGGCGGGATATACCGACAGCACCGGGACGAAGTTCTCGAACCTGCGGCTGTCGCAGGCGCGCGCCGCCGCCGTACGGTTCTACCTGGCGCGCAAGGGTGTGCCGCCGGTGCGCATGCTGGCCAAGGGATACGGCGCGTCGGGCCACATCGCGCCCAACAGCACCGCCGGCGGGCGGGCGCAAAACCGTCGCGTGGAGCTGCACAAGCTTCCCTGACGGCGGTGGTCAGACGGGGCGCGCCTCGATATCTTGGGCCCCCCATGAGGCATGTCCCGCTCCTCGCGTGCTGCGCGCTCGTCGCCGGTGCGCTCGCGCCGGCCTGGGCGCAACACCGCCCGTCCCCGTCCCGACGGCCGGCTCCGGCCAGCCGTCGGCCCGCCCCCGCCGCCGCGGCCCGCATCCCCCCGCCGCGTGCCGTGCTCGGCTTCGAGCCGGGCGACGATCGCAAGCTGGCCGACTGGCCGACGCTGGTTCGCTATTACCAGGCGCTCGCGAAGGCGAGCGACCGGATCCGCTACCACGAACTGGGGCGCACCACCCTGGGCGCGCCGTTCGTCGCGCTTGCGATCTCGAGCCCCCAGAACCTGCGGCTGCTGGATCGTTATCGGGAGCTCAACGCGAGGCTCGCCGACCCTCGCGCCCCCAAGCGCCCGCAGGACGTGGAGGAGGCGCTGCGGACCGGGAAGACCATCGTCCTCATCACGTCGGGGATTCACTCCAACGAAGTCGGCGGACACTTTACGCCCGCCCTGCTCGCCTACCGGCTCGCGAGCGACACCGGCGCCGCCACCCGGGCGATCCTCGACAACGTGATTCTCTGGCTCGTACCGTCGCTCAATCCCGACGGGGTCACGATCGTCGCCCACTGGTACGGCCGCACGCTCGGCACCCCGGCCGAGGGCAGCGACCCACCCGAGCTCTATCACGCCTACGTCGGGCACGACAACAACCGCGACTGGTACGCGTTCACGCAGATCGAGACGCAGCTGGTCGTGGACTCGATCCACAACGTGTGGCATCCGCAGATCGTGCACGACATCCATCAGCAGGACAGCGACGGATCGCGCCTGTTCCTGCCGCCCTACCTCGACCCGATCGAGCCTAACGTCGACCCCCTGCTGGTGGACGGCGTGAATGCGCTCGGTACGGCGATGGCGTGGGAGCTGGCGGGCGAAGGGAAGACGGGCATCGCCATCAGCGCGATCTACGACGCCTGGACACCGGCCCGCTCTTACCAGCATTACCACGGCGGCGTCCGCATCCTGTCCGAGGCGGCCAGCGCGAATCTCGCGTCGCCCGTCGAAGTGCCCTTCGAGCGGCTGGCCACACGCGCGCGCGGCTTCGACCCGCGGGAGCGGTCGTGGAACTTCGGCCATCCGTGGCCGGGCGGGCGTTGGACGCTGCGCGACATCGTGAGCTACCAGACCGACGGCGCCTACGCGCTGCTCCAGAACGCGGCGCGCTACCGCGACCGGTGGCTCGCGAATTTTCTCACGGTCGGGACGCGGGCCGTGCGGGGCTGGCGCGGCTGGCCGTACGCGTACGTCATTCCTCGCCAGCATCAGGACTCCCTCGGCCTCGTGACCCTGCTCGGCATCCTGCACCGCGGCCAGGTCGAGATCCGCACGGCGCTGCACCCCATCGCACTCGGCGGACAGCGTTTCCCCGCGGGAAGCTATGTCGTGGTGCTACGGCAACCGTATGCCGCGTTCGCGAAAACCCTGCTCGAGCCCCAACGGTATCCCGACCTGCGGCTTTATCCCGGCGGCCCACCGCTCCCGCCGTACGACGTCACCGCCCACACGCTGCCGCTCTTGATGGGGGTGTCGGCCGTCCTCGCCCACGACTCGCTCCGCATCGGTCTCTCGGCCCCCGTCGAGCCCCCGACCGCGAGCCCGAGCTACGCCCACTTCGCCGGGCCTGATGCCCCCCGCGTGGGGCTGTACCGCTCGTACGCCGCGCCGATCGACGAGGGCTGGACGCGCTGGGTGTTCGACACCTGGAAGGTGCCGTACACCTCGATAGTCGACTCCGTCGTACGGGCGGGGAAGCTCCGCGCGGCGTTCGATATCATCGTTCTGCCCGACCAGTCGCCGCACGAGCTGCTCGACGGCGTTCCCCGTGAGTATCCCGCTCCGTACCCGGGCGGCCTGGGCGAAGACGGCGTGAAGGCGCTGCGCCAGTTCGCCTCGACGGCGTTCCCCGTGAGTATCCCGCTCCGTACCCGGGCGGCCTGGGCGAAGACGGCGTGAAGGCGCTGCGCCAGTTCGCCTTGGACGGGGGCACGCTGGTCGCCCTCAACGACGCGAGTCGCTTCGCGGTCCAACAGCTGCTGCTCCCGGTTCGCAACGTGCTCGAAGGCGTGGCCGACGACGAGTTCTACGCTCCTGGGTCGATCTTCCGCCTGGAGCTCGACCCGAGCGATCCGATCGCGCGCGGCATGCCGGCCCAGAGTATCGCCTGGTACGAGGGCGGCCCGGCGTTCGAAGTGCTCGACTCGAGCGCGGTCCGCGTCGTCGGTCGCTACCCGACGGATCCCGACAAGGTGCTCTTGTCGGGGTGGGTGTTGCATCCCGACCGCGTAGCCGGGCGGGCGGCGTTGGTCGAGGTGAGGCTGGGACAGGGCCGCGTCGTGCTGTTCGGCTTCCGGCCGCAGTACCGGGGTCAGAGCATCGCCACTTACCCGTTACTGTTCAACAGCTTACAGCTGACCCCCAAGTGATGTGACTCAGGTCTCTTGTCCGATTACCACGCCATTCCTATCGTGTAGCCCCCTATGGTTGTGGTCCGGCAGGCAGGCGTGCTCTTGCTGGCCGCGCTCATCTCGAGTCGCGGCCTTTTTGCGCAGGACGGCGCGACACACGACTCGCTCGACCAGGCCGCGGCGGTCGTGACCACAACGGCGGCGGACGAAGCTTTTTGCGCAGGACGGCGCGACACGCGACTCGCTCGACCAGGCGACCGCGGTCGTGACCACAACGGCGGCGGACGAAGTGAAGGTGCTGCTCCGCCCCGTCGAAATCCACTATGTGCAGCAGGAAGACGTGCTGCTCCCGCGCGCCGCCAACATCAAGGCATTGTACGTGAACGCCTGGGCGTTCGGGTCGCCGAAGCTGTGGCAGCTGGTGCGGCTGGCGGATGAAACCGAGGTGAACGCCTTCGTCATCGATGTGAAGGACGACACCGGGTGCCTCTTGTACCCATCGTCCGTGCCGACCGCCCAAGAGATTGGCGCCAACAAGTGTGTGCGTGCCAAAGACGCGCGCGCCCGGCTCGACACGCTCGCGGCGCACGGCATCTATGCGATCGCGCGCATCGTGGTGGCCAAGGACCCGCTGCTCGCCGAGCGCAAGCCCGCCTGGTCGGTCAAGGAGCGTGACACGGGTGGCCTGTGGCGCGACCGGATCCATATCGCGTGGGTCGACGCGTACAACGATTCGGTGTGGATCTACTCGGCGGAGCTGGCGCGCGAGGCGGTGCGCCTCGGCTTCCAGGAGGTGCAGTTCGACTACGTGCGCTTCCCCGACGAGCCGCGGGAGCGCATGGCCACCGCAATCTTCCCCGCCCACCGCCCGGGTGAGACCCAGCGCGAAGCGGTGCGTGCCCACGTGGCGCTCATGAAGGAGCGGCTCCGGCCGCTCGGCGTACCCGTCACGTTCGACATCTTCGGCCTTACCGCTTCGGTGACGACGGGCGATCTCGGTATCGGGCAGGTGTGGGAAGATTTCGTGCGCGTGGCCGACGTGGTGCTGCCGATGGTGTATCCGAGCCATTACTATCGCGGCGCCTTCGGATACGCATGGCCCAACGGCCAGCCGTATCACATCGTGCGCAGCGCCCTCACCGACGCACTGCACCGGTCTCGCCCCCTGCCCGGCTCGGCCGAGATCCGGCCGTTCCTCCAAGCCTTCACGCTGGGACGCAGGCTGCCGCGCTACACGCCGTTCGAGATCCGCGAGCAGATCCGGGCGGCCGAAGACCTCGGCATCACGTCGTGGGTGCTGTGGAACCCGCGCAGTGTGTATCAGCGCGGGTCGCTGCGACCGAAAAACGGCGCCGAGCCGCCCGCTACGCCCGGCCTGTCGGGGACGAGCGGCGGCCAGTAGGCCCGGCCGTCAGGCCGGGCGCCCGGCGAGCACCATCCCCTCCTGCCATTCGGTGATGTAGCCGGCGATCGCCGACGCGGCGACCGTATAAGGATTGGCGAGGTAGAGCTGGCCCGGACCGGAGCGGCCCGGGAAGTTGCGGTTGATCGCGCTGATCGTCACTTCGTCCCGCGTCTGCGAGACACCCGGACCCGCGTTGATGCACGCGCCGCACGAAGGCTCGAGGAACGTCGCCCCCACCTTCCGGAACAGCTCGAGGTAGCCCCGCTCCTCACAGTAACGCTTCACGTCCTGCGAGCCGCACTGGATGTAGAACCGCACCCAGGGCGCCACTCGCTCGCCGCGGGCAGCCGCCTGCCCGAGCACGCGCGCGTACATGTCCATGTCCGCTTTCTTGCCGGCGGTGCAGGATCCGGCGTAGGCGATGTCCACCCGGACACGCTCCGACTGCTCGATGGTACGTCCGTTTCCCGGATCGCCGGGCACGGACACGCTCCGACTGCTCGATGGTACGTCCGTTTCCCGGATCGCCGGGCAGCGCGATCATGGGCCGGATCGCGCTCGCGTCGATCTCGATCACTTCGCAGTACTCGGCGTCCGGATCACTGCAACCGCCGGCGCACAGCCGCTCCGCTTGAGCACGTGACATGCTCCGGTACGCCATCAAGTACTCGACGGTCTTCTCGTCGGGCGCGACATAGCCGGTGAACCCGCCCACCTCGGCCGTCATGTTGGTCATCGTGGCCCGCTCATCGACCGACAGCGACTCGACAGCATCGCCACAGTATTCCACCAGCTTGCCGATCGCCTGCCCGCTCTTCACGTAGGGATGGCGCAGGATCTCGAGCATGAAGTCCTTTGCCGTCACGTTGTCGGGCTTCCGCCCCCGCACCACGACCCTGACGGTCTCCGGTACGGTGAGGCGCACGTCCTTGGTGATCCAGGAGTTGAAGATCGCCGTCGTGCCGACGCCGAACGCGACGCACCCGACCGCACCGGCGTGCGGGGTGTGGGAATCGCTGCCGATGATGATCATGCCGGGCTCGGCGTGGCCCTCGAGGATTTTCGAGTGACAGATCGCCTCCGAGCCATGGTGGCCGAGCCGCAGCTCGCCGTACAGCTTGATCCCCTGCTTCTCCGCGAAGGCGCGCTGCTTCTTTTCGAGTTGGAGGGCCACGTCGAGCAGGCCCTCCTTCACGCGCTCCGGGGTCATCGCCTCGCCCAGGAACGTGAGGTGGTCGCGGAACATGAGGATGGAACCGGGGTCGTGCACCTTCTCGTCGTGGCCCACGAGCTGTTCGAAGAAGATCGCGGCCATGGGTGTCACGTATTCGTGACTGAAGCGGATGTCGGTGACGACGAATCCTTCGTCTCCCGGCTGCACCGCCGGCACCCCCACCTTGCCGCGCGAGGGGTCCACCACCCAATGGCGGGCGAGGATCTTCTCGCCCAGCGTCATCGGGCGCGGCGGCGTGGCGGGGGGTGTGAGCACGACCTTCCCCTGCAGCCGGGCGACGTTGAAGTTGAACAGGCCGCCGTACTCGATGATGCCCCGCGTGATCTCACCCTCACCCGCAGTGAAGGCGCTGAGCGGGATCGGGTCCCCGCGCCGCACCGTGTCGAGGAGGGAGAAGTCGGTGGTGGTGAGCACGCCCAGGTTCTGGCAGTTCTCCTTGTAAATGCGCTCGATATTCTCCGCGACCACGAGCCTGATCCCCGCACACATCTCCGCGTAGGGGGACTGCTCGCGCGAGGAGCCCTTCCCGCGCCGCTTGCCGCTCACCGAGGCGACGAATCCGCCGCGCTTCACCGCGCCGCGGGTGATCGGAAACTCGTCGCCGCACTTGAGGCCCAGGTAGGGGAAATCGCCCAGCGTCTCGTCGTAGTAATAGCAGATGTAGGCGGGGGTGATTTCATCGGTCGAGATGTCGTCGCGCAGCGCAACTCCGGGACGCCATGTGAGGTCTTCCCCCTCGAGCTGACGCCGCACCAAGTCGGCGTCCGAGGTGAGGAACAACACCCGTCCGGCAAGCCGGACATGGTCGGGTAGTTTCTCGACGCGCCGGGAGCGCAGCGCCTGGAGCATGGGCGAAAGATGACCCCTTGCCGAAGGTGGATCAAGCGGATTTTCTTCCGACCCCCGTCACGAGGATCGCTTCCCGATGCGCAGCGTCACTCTCGTCGCCGCCGCGGCCGTGGCGTGCGCCACCACGGCGTCGCTCCCGAGTCCCGCCCCCGCCCCCGCCCTGTTTGCTCCCAGCGCCGCGGCGATGGACGCGCACTTGAAGTATCTCGCCGACGACCTGCTCGAGGGGCGGGCGCCGGCCACCCGCGGCGGACGGCTGGCCGTCAGGTACGTAGCGGCGCAGTTCGAAGCGATGGGCCTCGAGCCCGGCGCCGCCGACGGATCGTACTTCCAGCCGGTGGCACTCGTGGGGATGACGCCGCACCCGTCGCTAGTGTGGGGCAGGGGCGGCGCGCCACACGCGCTCAAGTACCTCGACGACTTCGTCGCCTGGGCGGAGCGCCCCGAGAGCCACATCGTGACGGACGGCGACGTTGTCTTCGTGGGTTACGGGATCCAGGCCGCGGAGTGGCGCTGGGACGACTACAAGGACACGGACGTGCGGGGCAAAGTGCTCCTCATGCTCGTCAACGACCCCGGTCTCCAGGACTCCACGATTTTCAACGGCCGCGCCCTGACCTACTACGGGCGCTGGACCTACAAGCTGGAAGAGGCGGCGCGCCGCGGCGCCCTGGGCGCGTTGCTGGTGCACACGACGGAGAGCGCCACGTACGGATGGGACGTGGTGCGGGGCTCCTGGTCGGTGGAGCAGTTCAAGCTCGATCGCCCCGCGGCGCAAAGCATCGCCTTCGCCGGGTGGGTG
>Ga0209158_1000497_pt1 | contig 28943 bp, 21 predicted proteins | sample GraSoiAngelo_140_FD_185897 | JGI IMG/M metagenome (GOLD analysis project Ga0209158, IMG submission 185897) | Grasslands soil microbial communities from the Angelo Coastal Reserve, California, USA - 14_0929_12_30cm (SPAdes) (version 2) | ecosystem: Environmental > Terrestrial > Soil > Grasslands ...
GTCCTCACACAAGCGGTGGGCGGCGCGCGCGACCGTGACGACGTGCTCGAACGGCGCCTCCTTGGGATCGAGATCCAGGACGCACCAGTCGGGCCGCTCCAGCGAGCCCACACGACTCGCCCACACGTGCAGCGGGATCGTCGCCATGTTGGCGAGGTAGAGGAGGGCCGCTGCGTCGTCGCACACGAAGTAGTCGATCTCGCGCTGCGCGTCCTCGCTCCACATCCGCTCGGTGCGCATCCAGTCGGGGATGAACCCCGGCGCGTCCTTCTGGAAGAACGACTTGCCCGCGATACCGTCGGGGAACCGCGTCAGCACGACGGGGCGATCCTTCAGGTACGGCAACAGCCACGGTGAGATGGACCGGTAATACTCGATCAGGTCGCCCTTCGTAAACCCGTCCTCGGGCCAGAAGACTTTATCCAGGTTCGAAAAGACAACTTCGTGGGGAAGGGGGGACGGGGGCGTTCCGGCAACACCGCGAGTCACGGTATCCACCGTCTCGTCCCCCTTCCCCCCGTCCCCCCGCCTTGGTAGTTCACAGTCTTTGGGCTCCTTGTCATCCCGAAACCGCACGAACACGGGATGCCTGAGCAGCCCCTCCTCCGTCCACTCCTTGTAGCGCACCTCGGCGACGAGCTTGGGCTGGACCCAGGTGTGGTCCTTCCCCGTCGGCACGGGACCGTCCGCCGGTGGCTTGGGGACCCGCAGCGCCTCGAGCTGGGCGGCGACTTCTTTCAACTGCTTCGACGTGAAGCCGCTCCCCGCGCGGCCCGCGTACACCAGTCTGCCGCCGTCGTAGGCCGCGAGGTGCAGCGCGCCGAACCCGCCGCGCGAGCCCTTCGGCGCCGAGTAGCCCACGACGACGAACTCGCCGGTCTTGTCGGCTTTGATCTTGAGCCAGTTGGCGGTGCGCCCCGAGCGGTACGTGGAGTCGGCCTTTTTCGCCATGATCCCCTCGAGGCCCATCTGCACCACGCGCTCGTACAGCTCCTCGCCCTTGGTCTCGAAGTGCTCGAGGAACTTGAGCGGGCCCGCCCGCGGCAGCAGGCGCTGCAGGATCTCCTTGCGGCGCACGAGCGGTAGCCCGCGCAGGTCGTAGCCCTCGAACGCGATGAGGTCGAACAGCCACAGCGCGGCGGGGGCGGCGACCGCGGCGCGGCGGATGTCGATCGCCCGCGACTGCTTGGCGCGGTTCTGGAGCCGCTGGAAGCTGGGCCGCCCCGTCTCGTCGGGGACGACGAGCTCGCCGTCGAGGACCACGTCGTTGAACGGCAGCGCCGCCAGCGCCCGCGCGATCTCGGGAAACAGCGGGGTCAGGTCGTTGCCGTTGCGGGACAGAATCCGCGCCTCGCCGTGCTCGCGGGCGGCGCGCACGCGGTAACCGTCGAGCTTCAGCTCAAACACCCAGCCGGTTTTCGAGAACGGCTGATCGCGCGTCTCGGCGAGCATCGGGGGGACGTCCTTGGCGGTCACTGCCCGTAGCGGCGCCTTGAGTTTCTCCAGCTCCTTGCGGATCGGCGCCGCGCGGTCCTTCCCTTCCTTCATCTCTTCGACCGTCCAGCCCGACAGCACCGAGTCCTCGGGGAAGACGTCGCCGTTGGTCGCGACGTACGCGTCCCTTTCCTTAATCAGCAGCCATTCCTTCTGGCCCTTCTTGATTTTCACGAGGGTCCAGCGGCCCTTGAGCTTGTAGCCGTTCAAGTCGAAGAGCAGCTTCCCCTTTTGGAGCCCGGCGAGGGGATCCTCCACCGGCGTCCAGGTGCCGCGGTCCCAGACGATGACCGCTCCCGCGCCGTAATTGCCTTCGGGGATGATCCCCTCGAAGTCGCCGTACTCGAGTGGGTGGTCCTCGACGTGCACGGCGAGGCGTTTGTCGGCGGGATTGCGCGACGGGCCCTTGGGCACCGCCCACGAGCGCAGCACCCCTTCCATCTCGAGCCGCAGGTCCCAGTGCAGCCGCCGTGCGGCGTGTTTGTGAACGACGAACAAGCCGCCCGCCGCAGTCGGCGGCAACGCGAGCCCCGCCGGCTCCGGCGTGCGCTCGACGGAACGTTTGGCGCGGTAAGCGCTTAGCGGATCGGTCGGAGCGGCGGGGGGCCGCTTGTCTGTCGGCATGGGGAGTGTTTCTATCATAGACCCCATATGAGCGCTCATGCAATCGGCTCCGCCACGATCTCCTTCGGTCTCGTCTCCGTGCCGATCAAGCTGTTCTCGGCCGGCGAGCCCACCACCGCGGTCTCCTTCAACTGGCTGCACAAGACCGACGGGTCACGCCTGAAGCAGCAGTACTTCTGCCCTAAGGACGGCGAGGTGGTGGACAAGGACGGGATGATCAAGGGCTACGAGTTCAGCAAAGGTCAGTACGTCAAGTTCACCGCCGAGGAGCTCAAGGCCCTCGACGAACGTGGCACCGGGGCGATCGACGTGAAGGAGTTCCTGCCCGCCGAGCAGGTGGATCGCATCTTCCTCGAGAAGACGTACTTCCTCGGCCCCGACAAGGGGGGCGAGCGCGCCTACCGGCTGCTCGCCGAGGCCCTGAAGAAGACGGGTCGCGTGGCGATCGGCCAGTACGCCGCGCGCGGCAAGGGCTACCTCATCATGATCCGTCCCATCGGCGGGCGGCTCGCGATGGAGCAGCTGCGCTACGCGGACGAGCTACGCTCGATCGATGAAGTGCCGGTGGGGGAGGTGGAGATCAAGCCCGCCGAGCTGTCGCTCGCCGTGCAGTTCATCGAGCAGGCGGCGACGGAGCAGTTCCGCCCCGAGGCCTACGAGGACAAGGTGCGCCAGCGCATCCTCGGGGCGATCCAGAAGAAGGTCGAAGGCCAGGAGATCGTCGAGGCGCCGGAGGAAGCGCCGAAGACGCAGATCATCGATCTCATGGAAGCGCTGAAGGCCAGCCTGGCGAAGGGGAAACAAAAAGAGGAAAAAGAAGAGCGGCCCGCGAAGAAGCGCGCGCGCGGCTAGAACAGCTTCGCGAACTGCTGCGCCAAAGCGGGACCCTGCCCCGCTTCCTCGTGCTTGAAGAACACGAAGGCCTCGCGCCAGGCGGCCCCGATCTCTTTCACCTTGCCGGCCCAGCTCGCCAGGTCCTCACCGGTGTAGCCCTCGTCCCGCAGGCGAAAATAGCCGAAGTCCGCCGTGCCGACGAGCGGCGTGTGGCCGTCCTCGGTGTCGGCGACGCACAGCGCCGCGTTCCGGGCGCGCAGCATGTGGTAGACGTCGTCAGCGAACCAGCTCTCATGGCGGAACTCCCAGACAGTGCGGATCGTCTCAGGCACGAGCCGCAGCACTTCGCCGAGCCGGTCGGCGTCCTTCTTGAAATTGGGCGGGAGCTGAAACAAGAGCGGCCCGAGCTTCGGCCCCAGCTTCGCCGCCGTATCGGTGAAGTAGCGGAGCGGCTGCTCGACTTCCTTGAGCCGCGCGTGGTGAGTGATGCGCTGCGAAACTTTGAGCACGAACGTGAAGCCATCAGGCGTGGTCTCCAGCCACTGCCCGATCGTCTTCGCGTTCGGCATCCGATAGAACGTGTAATTGATCTCGACCGCGGGGAGCCGCTCGGCGTAATAGCGCAGCCACTGGTCGGCAGGCAGCTTCTCCGGGTAGAAAGTGCCCTTCCACTCGTCGAAGTTGTAGCCGGAGGTACCGACGTGGAGTCGCATGGCCCATAAAAGTATCGCCGTCGGGGCGGCCGTGGCGCTCGCGGGGGCCGTGGTGCTGCGCCGCCTCGGCGTCGAGCCGGTCCCCACCGTTTTCTACCTGCTCGCGTGGTATCCCACCCTGCTGTTGCTCGACGCGCTGGTCGCCTGGAAGGGCGGTCCGTCGCTGTGGGACCAGCCCCGTGACACGGCGGCGATGCTGGGGTGGTCGGTCGTGATCTGGTGCGGCTTCGAGACCCTCAACTTCCGGCTGCGCGACTGGTACTACGTGTTCGCCCCCGCGAGTCCGTGGCAGCGCTGGGCCGGCGTCAGCATCTCCTTCGCCACGGTGATCCCGGCGATCCTGCTCCCCGAGCGGCTGCTCGACCGGCTGGGCGTCGCGCGCGGGCTCGCCACCCGCCCCGCCCGGCTCACGGCGCGCGATCTGCGGCTCGCCACCTTCCTCGGCGCGGCGCTCCTCGCTGGCGCGCTGGTGCTGCCGGCGGTACTCCATCCCCTGACCTGGGGCGCATTGTGGCTCCTCGCCGAGCCGCTGCTGTACCGCGTCGATCCCCAGCAGTCGCTGTTCGGAGACATCGGTCGTGGGGCGTGGGGCCGGATCGTGCGCCTGATGCTCGGCGGACTCGTCGCCGGCGTCCTGTGGGAGGCGTACAACGCCCTGTCACGGGCGAAATGGATCTACACGGTGCCGTTCCTCGAGCAGCTCAAGATCTTCGAGATGCCGCCGCTCGGCTTCGTCGGCTTCGCTTTCTTCGCGCTCGAAGCGTGGTCGCTGTATCACCTGTGCCGCGCGTGGCGCTCCGCATGGCGCGCTGTTTTCGCGCTCGGGTTCGTCGTCCTGGCCCTCGCGGGCATCGATCGCTGGACGGTGAGCTCGACGCTGCCGTACGTGGACGACCTCCCGGGGGTCTCCGCGACCGCGCGGACGCGGCTCGAGCGCGCCGGCCTGCGCGACGTGTTCCGCCTCGCCGCGCTTGCGCCGGACTCGGTCGCGGCGCGCAGCGGCCTCCCACCCGGCGAGGCGCAGGGGGCGGTGACAGCGGCGCGCCTCGTGACGCTGCGCGGCATCGGGACGCGGCACGCGGCCCGGCTCCAGGCCGCCGGCGTCACGAGCGTCGCGCGGCTCGCCCGCGCCGATCCCGACAGTTTGTGGCGCGCCCTCCCCCACGACCCCCACCCCACCCCGGCCGAGGTTCGCGTCTGGGTGCGGGCGGCCCGCCGCGCGCCTGGTTCCGGGTGGTGACCTGAGTCACGGGATGTCGGGTCGCCCGGAATCGAACATTGGGTCTTGCGGACGAGCACGCTCGCGCCGCAACATCAATGGGCGCCCCTACCGCTGCCTGCGAAACCCGCGCGGGTCCGCCGGGTACCACGCAGCGGAATCCTTGCAAGGAGAAACTTCGATGTACCGACACCTCCGCATTGTGGTGGTGGCCGGGGTCGCCGTCGCCCTTGCCGGAGCATGCCGGCAGGGCGACTCGCCGCAGGCCCTGGCCAGAATCGATTCCCTGTCGCGCGCCGGCGCGCAACGGGATTCGCTGGTTGCCGAGATGGCGTACGACGCGCGGGTGCTGAGCGACATCAGCACCGCGCTGGCGCGCGTGTCGATCCCCAAGGGCAAAGTCAGGAGCTCCGCGGAATCGCCGATGCAGGCGGCGCGGGACAGCCTGGTCCAGCGGGTTCGCTACGTTGCGAGCCGCTTGCCCGAGGCGGAGCGGCTGCTGCGGTCGAGCGAGGAACGCGTCGCGTCGTTGACGACGATCTCGGACAGCCTGCGGACCACGCTCGAAGCGACGCTCGCGAACTACCGGGAGATCGTGGACTCGCAGAAGTCCCAGATCGGCATGCTCGTCGCGTTGGTCGACACGCTGCGCGGCGAGAACGTGGCGCTCAGGGACACCGTCGCCAACATGTCCGTGCGCGAGAACACGGTCTACTATGTGATCGGCACGAAGGATGAGCTGGAGCAGCGCGGCATCGTCCAGCCCGAGGGCGGCAGCCGCTTCCTCTTCGTGCTGTGGAAGACAGGGGTCACCCTGACGCCGGCGCGACACCTCGACCCGAGCTCGTTCACGGCGATCAACAAGCGCGAGGTGACCAACATCCCGCTGCCGGACCCCAACGCACATTACCGCATCGCGTCGCGGCAGGACCTCTCGGCCCTCGGGGGCTCGCAGGCCGACGACCACGGGGAGATCTCCGGAGCGGGGAGCCTGACGATCGCCCACCCCGAGCAGTTCTGGAAGAACTCGAAGTTCCTGATCATCGTCATAGGCTGAACAACCGCAGGAGACGTGGGGAAGTGGGGAAGTGGGGGCGTGGGCCAGAGCGCCCACCTCCCCACGTCCCTCCATCCCCGTATCTTGGGCCTATGTCCCTCGCCCGCCGCCTCCTGATCCGCGCCTCCCGCAGTGCGTGGCTCGCCGAGCAGTTCCGGCGCCGCGCGTTCGCGCGACGGGCCGTTCGTCGCTTCATGCCGGGCGAGGACGTGGATTCCGCGCTCGACGCCGCGTCCCGGTTCGCGGCCGAGGGCCGTGCTCACCGAGCTCGGCGAGCAGGTGCGCTCGCGTGATGAGGCCGACGCCGTGCGGCGCCACTACCTGCAGGTCCTCGGCGAGATCGAGCGGCGCCGCCTCGGATCTCACGTCTCCGTGAAGCTCACGCACCTGGGGCTCGAGACCGACCCGGGCGCGTGCCGCCGCGCCGTTGACGAGCTGGCGCAGCGCGCGAAAGCGGCAGGCTCGCTGTTGTGGCTCGACATGGAAGAGTCGACCTACGTGGACAAGACCCTCGAGGTCTATCGCGCCGCGCGCGGGACAGGCGCGGACGTCGGGGTCGCCCTCCAGGCGTACCTGCGCCGCACCCCCAAGGACCTCGAGGACTTGCTGCCGCTCAAGCCCTGGATCCGGCTGGTCAAAGGCGCCTACAGCGAGCCGCCGCACGTGGCGTTTCCGAGGAAGCGGGACGTAGACGAGGCGTATTTCAATCTGGCCGGGCGCCTGCTCGGCGAGGCCGCGAAGGGCCGGGCCACTCCCATCTTCGGCACGCACGACGAGCCGCTGATCGAGCGCATCCGCCGCCGCGCCGCCGACCTCAAGGCGGCGCGCGGCAGCTACGAGATCCACATGCTGTACGGCATCCGCGCCGACGCGCAGCGGCGCCTGGCCGGCGAGGGGGAGCGGGTGCGCGTGCTGATCAGCTACGGCACCGCGTGGTTCGCCTGGTACATGCGGCGCCTGGCCGAACGCCCCGCGAACATCTGGTTCGTCCTGCGTAACTTGATCTGACTCCCATGGAAGACGCCGTGATCGCGGGCGCGGGGCCGATCGGTCTCGCGTGCGCCGTGTCCGCCAAGCGCCGCGGCTTGGATGCCCTGCTCGTGGACGGCGGGGTGCTCGTCAACTCGATCACGCGCTATCCGATCGGGATGACGTTCTTCACGACGCCGGAGCGGATGGAAATCGGCGGGCACCCGCTGGTCTGCGCTGGCCAGAAGCCCACCCGCGAGGAAGGCCTCAAGTACTACCGCGGTGTCGCCCGCGTGGAAGGCGTGCGATTCCGGGCGCACACCCGCCTCGTCGCGGCCGAGCGACGCGACGGGACGCTCGACTGCCTCGTCGCCGGCCGCCGCGGCGAGGAACGGATCCGCGCGCGGCGGCTCGTGCTCGCGACCGGCTACTTCGACCACCCCAACCTCCTCGGCGTCCCGGGTGAGGACCTGCCCCACGTCAGCCACTATTTCGACGAGCCGCACCGCGGCTACGGGCTCGACGTGGTCGTCATCGGCGGGCGCAACTCGGCGGTGGAGGCGGCGCTGGAGCTGTTCCGCGCCGGGGCGCGCGTCACGCTCGTGTACCGAGGCAAGGGGCTTCCCCCTTCGATCAAATATTGGGTCAAGCCGGACATCGAGAACCGCATCAAGGCCGGCGAGATCGCGGCGCGCTTCGGCGCCACCGTGGAGCGCATCGACGAGCGGGCGGTCACGATCCGCGCCGGGCGCCACAGCGAAGAGCTGCCCGCCGACCGCGTGTACGCCCTGACCGGCTATCACCCCGACTTCGACCTGTTCCGCCGGCTCGGCATCGCGCTCGAGCCCGATACGCTTCGCGCCCGGCTGGATCCGGAGACGCTGGAGACCAACGTCTCCGGGATCCACATGGCCGGGAGCATCTCGTCCGGGCGCGCCATCTCGGAGATCTTCATCGAGAACGGCCGCTTCGACGGCGAGAAGATCTTCAGCAGCCAACCTCCGCCTTCCACTGTTGGATCAACAGGATGAACTTCCCGACCAGCGACGTCAGGTCCACCGGCGGGATGCTCGGGTCCTCCTTCAACTCCTGCACCCGGGCCAGGCTCGTCGACGCCTTGCCGTAGCTGCTGTCGGCCACGATCGCCGCCTGATACGCCTGCGCGGCGGCCGTGAGATGCCCCGACCGCTCCAGAGCGATGCCGAGGTTGTTCTGGAACGTGGCCACCTCGGGCGCGAGCTGGGTGGCGCGGGCCAGCGGCCCCAGCGCGTCCGCGAACTTCCCCTGGCGCATGAAGACCATCGCCAGGTTGTTCATCGCCCAGAAATCGCCGTCATCGCGGACCAGCGCCTTCTGGTAGGCCGACACCGCGCTGTCGGTCTTGCCGAGCGCGTCGTAGGCGCGGCCGAGTAGCCGGTAGCCTTCGCTGGAGGCGGAGTCGAGCGCGATCGCCCGCTCGATGTGCGGCACCGCTTCCGACGGCCGTCCATCCTCGATCAGCACGCGGCTCAGGTTGAGGTACGCCTTGACGTGCGTGGAGTCGAGCTGCAGCGCCCGGCCGAACGCCGCCTCGGCGCCCGTCCGGTCGCCCGACTTCCACGACGCCATCCCGACCATGTAGAAGCCCCACGGGTTTTCGGGCTTCGTCTCCGTGTAGGCCTTGAACAGGGTCGTCGCCTCGTCGAAGCGACGCTCGTGATACACCGACTCGGCGCGCTCGAACGTCACCGGCCCCACGATGGTCGCGGTGGTGCCGGGCGTGGTGACGGTGGCCGTCGGTCCGACCGTGCCCTCGCTCGCGTCGGCGCGCGGCGGGGTCTTGTCGCCGCACGCCGCCGCGAGCACCATCGCGACGATCACAGCGACGAGGGGAATGAGCCCCAGCCATTCAAGGTGGCGGCGGGGCTCGTTGAGGGTGAACTGGTAACGCATAACTCCTCCGGGGTGTTGGGGTCGCCCGGAGGAAAAGCAGGACGGGTGCCACGTGTCGGGTGTCGGGGAACTACAGCAGTCAGTGGGAGATGCGATTCGGCGGCATCGAGGTCGTGTCCGCACGGACACGGATCCCGTTTGGAGATTGTGTTCCGGGTTACACAATCACTCCCGGGATATTCCGTGCCGCTTCATCACCTTCAACAGACTGGAGTGGTCGGCGAGCCCCAGCGCTTCGGCGGTGCGCGTGATGTGCCAGGCGTTGCGCTCCAGCGCCGCGAGGATGATCTGCCGCTCCGCCTCGGTCTTGAGCTCCTGGAACGACCGCTTTTCGCCTTCCCCCGTACGCCTCTCCCTCAACGCCTCTCCCGCAACGCCTTTTGTTGTTTTTCTCACCTCTACCGGAACGTCCTCGACCGTCAATTCTTCCCTGTCGGTCGCGATCACCATACGCTCGATCACGTTGCGCAGCTCGCGCACGTTGTTACGGGCCCAATCGTAGCCCATCAGCGCCTCGACGGCGCTGGACCCAAAGCGCTTGGCGCGGCCGCCGAAGCGCGCGCAGGTGGCGGCAAGTAGATGCGCCGCGAGCTCGGGCACGTCCGAGCGCCGCTCGCGCAGCGGCGGCACCCGCAGCACGTGGACGTTGAGCCGGTAGAACAAGTCCTCGCGGAACCGCTGCTCCTTCACTTCGTCCTCGAGCTGGCGGTGCGTCGCCGCGACGACGCGCGCGTCTACGGCGATCGCGCGGGTGCCGCCCACGCGAGTCACCTCACGCTGCTCGAGGACGCGCAGCAGCTTCGCCTGCGCGGCCGGCGGGAGGTCGCCGATCTCGTCGAGGAACAGGGTGCCGCCGCTCGCCGCCTCGAACGCCCCCTTGCGCACCGCCACGGCGCCCGTGAAGGCGCCGCGCTCGTGGCCGAACAGCTCGCTCTCCACGAGGTCGTGGGGGAGGGCCGCGCTGTTCAAGGCGATGAAGGGCCCGGCCGGTCGGCCACCCAGCCGGTGCAGGTCTCTGGCCACCAGCTCCTTGCCGGCGCCGCTCTCTCCTACGATCAGGATCGGGCTGGGGATCGGCGCGACACGGGCAATCAGATCGCGGAGCTTCTGCATGGCGGGACTGGACCCCAAGAGCGTCGCGTCCTGGCCGAGGTCGCGGCGCAGCTCGACGACCTGCTGCTCGAGCCGCCGCCGGGCGAGCGCCTGCGCGATCTCCTGCACCACGCGCTCCATCGGCTCGGCTTTGTCGATGAAGCCGTGCGCGCCGAGCCGCACCGCCTGGATGCAGCGGTCGAAGTTGCCGGTGCCGGTGTACACGATCACCGGCACCTTGATCGCGCGCCGCTCCATCGCCCGCAGCACCTCGAAGCCGTCCATCCCCGGCATCTCGAGGTCGAGGATCACGCAGTCCACCGGCTCGCGGCTCAAGATTTCGAGCGCTTCCTCCCCCGAGCGAGCGGCGAGCGGCTCGTGGCCGCCCAGGCGCTTCAAGTCGTAGGCGTATTGCTGCGCCATGGCGGGGACGTCGTCGACGATGAGGACCAGCGTCATGGCTCCCCCGGCAATTCAACGAAGAATGTGGTCCCCTGCCCCGGTTGCGTTTCCACCTTGACGCTGCCGTTCAAGTCCAGCACCAGCCGCCGCACGATCGACAGGCCGAGCCCGGTGCCGCCGGGCTTGGTCGTGTAGAAGTCGTCGAAGGCGCGCTCCAGCTCCGGCCGCGTCATGCCCTTGCCGTTGTCGGCGACGGTGACGCGCACGCTGCCCCCGTCTCCCCCCCGCTGCTCGGTGGTGACCGTCACGGCGCCCGCCGCGCCGTCGATCGCCTCGACCGCGTTGCGCACCAGATTCTCGAGGATGCGGCGCAGCACAAACGCGTCGGCGCGGACTCGCGGCAAGGAATCGGCGAGCGTCGTGTCGACGCGAACGCCGTCGGGCGGCGCGACGAGGCGCAGCGTCTCCCGGACGACCTCGTTCACGTCGCACGGCGTGGCCCGGGTCTCAGGATACAGACGAGCGTAATTCGTGGCGAGCGTCTCGAGATAGGCGAGGCTCGACTCGAGCGTCGTCTGCCGTTCGGCGAACACGTGCGGCAGCTGGTCCGGCTCCTCGCGGGCGACGCGAACCAGATGCCGCAGCACGTTGCGAAGCGGGGCGAGCCCGTTCCTGACGTCGTGGTTTACCTGCCGGGCGAGGTCGCCCATCGCTGCGCGGCGCTCGGTGTCGCGGAGCCGCGCCGCCCCGGCCCGCAGCCGCTCGGTCATCTCGCCCAGGAGCCGCGCCAGCGCGCCGATCTCGTCTGGCCGCTCGCTGCCGAACGCGACGTCGAGCCGCTCCAGATCCACGCGTCTGGCGGTCTCCGCAAGGTCCGCGAGCGGCCGCGTGACCCGCGAGGCGAGCCAGCCACCTAGGAGCATCGCCGCGGCAACCGTCGCCAGCACGGCGACCAGAAACCCCACGTCCATGCTGCGACGCACGTCGGCGAGGGCGGTGAGCGGCGCCGTCACCACGATGCGCGCGGGGGCGAGCCGCGCCGAGTCGCCGTCCACGAATGCCAGCGGCACCTCGCCCACGATCTCGTCCGCCGCGGTGGTATCGGATGCGCGCGACGCGAGCACGCCGCCGGGGTACTCCAAGTCGACGCGCAACGTGCTGTCCCGCGCCAGCCGCGCCAGTGCGGCGGAATCCACCGCCAGGCCGCCCACGACGGTGAAGCGGCCGCCGCCGAGCCGCAGCGAGTCCACGCGCGCCAGCGCGAGGAACGCTCCCTCCGGCGTGCGGGCCCGCACCAGCGCGACGCCACCGGGCGCGGTCGCGAGCAGCCGCGGCAGGGCGGGCTCGAGACGGTCGAACTCCTGGCGGAAGTGGCCGGAGCTGACGATGCGGCCGTTGGCGTCCTGGATCTGCAGCATGTCGAGCCCCGCGAGCCGCATCGCCGACCCGGCGTAGTCGAGCAGGTACTGGCGATCGACCGCCTGCACCGCGGCCGCGCGGAGGTGGTTGTCCTCGAGCGCCGCCGCCGTGAGCGCGCCGAGGCGGTCGCCGACGGAGCGACTCCGCTGGGTGAGGTCCTCCTCGATCACCGCGACCAGGGCGTCCACGCGCCGCTGGTACTGGGCCGCGAGGCGGTCGCGCACGGCCCGGCGCACGCCGATCCCGAACACCAGCAACGGCACGAGCACCACCGGGGCGAACGCGAGCAGGACGCGGGTGCGGAACGTCATCAGCGGCTCACCGGATGCGCGGGACGGCGTCCCAGTCGATGCTCAGCCGCGCTCCGCCATGGCGCACCAACATCCGGCGCCGCACGTCCAGCAGCGGGGTGATCCCGCTCCCCCAGAGGCCGGGCGACCACGCCGCGCAAGCGTCGAGCGCCGTGCGAGGCACAGAGACGACGAACCAATCGTCGCCTCGGGCCGCGAGGCGGCCGGCCAGGGCCTCCGGGAGGACGCCCACCGCGCGGCGGGGCTGCGCGTCGAGGGACAGCGCCACGAGGCGGTCGGCGAGGTCGCGGGCGACGGCGTCGCCCTGGACGAAGACGATCGCCGATCCCGATCGGACGATCGAAGCGGTTCCCGGCGGCGGGCCGGCCCCGCAAGTCGAGTCCTGCCACCAGAACGGCGGCGACGCGGGCCGCGCCTCGACGCGCACCGCATGCCGGGCCAGGTCCTCCAGGATCGGGGCCGGGGCCCGCACCGGTACCGGGGCGAGCAGCACGTAGGTCCGGTCCCAGGGGAGCGGCACCGAGCTGAAATCGGCGCGCGTCGCGGCGTACGCCACCGCGCCGGGGTCGTCAGTCACGAGGAGATCGACGCCGGCGTCGAGGAGGTCACGCTGATCTCCACCGGCAGGCCGCCACCGCAGCACCGGCCGGCGCGCGCCGCCGACCGGCGCCGCGGTCAGGTCGGCGGTCACACCGCTCACCCAATACGCTCCCGTGCCGATGGGCCACGCGATGCCGGGCACCCGCTTGGCGACGGCCAGCGCGGGATCCGCGATCGCGACCGGCCCTTCCGGCGCGGGCCTTCGCCAGCGCACCGTCAACGTGTGGTCACCGGTCGCCGCGGTGGACTCGGCGACCGCGGAGATGGCGGTACCCCACGCCGCGATGACGTCGCGCGCGCCGACCGGCACGCCGTCCCAGAACCGCGCGCTGTCGGCGATGGTGAGCGTCCACGTCCGGCCGCCGTCGGGCGTGCTCCAGGCGGCGGCGAGCGCGGGGTGGAGACGTCCCTCGCAATCGAGGCGCAGCAGCGTTTCGTACAGCTGGCGGAAGAGCACGCGTTCACCGCCGGTGACGGGCACCGGCGCGTGCGCCGGATCCACAGCGCCGGGAACGGCTACGCTGAGCGTGTCGGGAGCGGCGGCCGCATCGCCCGGCACATCGCAGGCGCTGGGCGGTGCAATCGATCGTGGCGGGGGCACGAGAAATCCAGGTCCCGGCGCGCCGCGTGGCGCGCAGGCGGCGGCGGTGACGAGCGCGCCGAGAAGGGCGCAACGAGGAGCGATCATGGGGCGCGGGAGACTGCATCTTAATACCCCGGAACCCGCCACCTGTCATTGCCTTGCAACGAGGCTAGTTTACGGATCATGGCCACCTCCACCCCGCCCCGTCCCAGCCACCCCCGCGAGGCCGTCGAATCGGTCGTGATCCGCTTCGCCGGCGACTCGGGGGACGGGATGCAGGTGACGGGTTCCCAATTCACGGTGGAGACCGCCCTCGCCGGGAACGATCTCGCGACCTTCCCGGATTTCCCCGCCGAGATTCGCGCGCCCGCCGGCACGACCTTCGGCGTCTCGGCGTTCCAGATCCGTTTCGGCACGGCGGACGTCCTGACCGCGGGGGACGCGGTGGACGTGCTGGTGGCGATGAACCCCGCGGCGCTCAAGGTGGAGCTCAGGGACTTGAAGCCCAGCGGCACCATCGTCGTGGACACGGGCGCGTTCACCGAGCGCAACCTCGCCAAAGCGGGATTCCCGACCAATCCGTTGCAGGACGGCTCGCTCGCGAAGTACCGTCTCCTTCCGTTCGACATCACCAAGCTCACGACCGACGCCGTCAAGGAGTTCGGCCTCGGCACCAAAGAGGCCCACCGCTGCCGCAACATGTGGGCGCTGGGGCTGATGCTGTGGATGTACGGCCGCGAGCGCGAAGCCACGCTGGGCTGGCTGCAGAAGAAGTTCGCCAAGCGGCCCGACGTGGCCGCGGCGAACGTCGCGGCGCTCAACGCGGGGCACGCCTTCGGCGAAACGGCGGAGATGGCCGAGCACGTGGTCGGCTACACCGTCGCCCCCGCGCGCTTCTCGCCGGGCGTCTACCGCACCGTGAGCGGCACGGAGGCGCTGGCCTGGGGCTTGATCGCCGGGATGCGCGCCGCGGGGCTCTCCCGCATGATCTTCTCCGGCTATCCGATCACGCCGGCGTCGGCCCTGCTTCACACGCTCGCGAATCTCAAGGCGTTCGGCGTGCTCACCTTCCAGGCCGAGGACGAAATCGCGGCGATCGGCGCGGCGATCGGCGCGGCCTATGCGGGCGCGCTCGGCGTGACGTCGAGCTCGGGCCCAGGCATCGCCCTCAAGACCGAGATGCTCGGCCTCGCCATCGCCACCGAGTTGCCGATCGTCCTCGTCGACAGCCAGCGCGCCGGCCCTTCCACGGGCATGCCGACCAAGACCGAGCAGTCGGACCTGTTCCAGGCGGTGCTGGGGCGGAACGCCGACTCGCCGCTGGCGGTGATCGCCCCGTGCACGGCCGGCGACTGCTTCCCGATCGGCGTGGAGGCCGTCCGCCTGGCCACGAAGTACATGACACCGGTCATCGTGTTGAGCGACACGTACCTGGCGCACGCCGCCGAGCCGTGGCGGATCCCCGAGGAGCGGGAGCTGCCCAGATTCCCCGTGCGGTTCCGCACCGACCCCACGGGCTTCCACCCGTTCCTGCGCGACTCCGAGACCCTGGCCCGGCCGTGGGCGCTTCCCGGCACGCCGGGGCTGGAGCACCGCATCGGCGGCATCGAGAAGGATTTCGACACCGGGCACATTTCCTACGACCCGGGGAACCACCACCGCATGACGCAGACCCGGGCGGCGAAGATCGCCGGCATCGCGCGCGACATCCCGCCGCAGGACGTGGCGCTGGGCGAGGATCGCGGCGCGCTGGCGGTGGTGGGCTGGGGCTCGACGTTCGGCGCGATACACGAAGCAGTGCGCCGCGCGCGGGGCGATGGGCTCGCGGTCTCGCACATCCACGTCCGGTACTTGAGCCCGTTCCCCAGCAACCTGGGGGAGCTGTTGCGCCGTTTCGACCGCGTGCTGGTGCCCGAGCTCAACAACGGCCAGCTGGTGCAGCTGCTGCGCGCCGCGTACCTCGTGGACGCCAAAGGGTTCAACAAGATCGCGGGGAAGCCGTTCCACGTCGCCGAGCTCGGCGCCGCGATCCGGGAGCACGCGAAATGACCGTCGTCACCGTCACCGACCGCGAGCTGCAGCCCAAGGATTACGCCTCCGACCAGGAAGTGCGCTGGTGTCCGGGGTGCGGCGACTACGCGATCCTCAAGGCCGTGCAGAAGGTCCTCGCCGACATCGGGGCGCCGCGCGAGCGCACGGTGTTCGTCTCCGGGATCGGCTGCGCCGCGCGGTTCCCCTACTACATCTCGACGTACGGCTTCCACACGATTCACGGCCGCGCGCCCACGATCGCGACCGGCATCAAGCTCGCCAACCCCGAGCTCGACGTCTGGGTGGTGACGGGCGACGGCGACGCCCTCTCGATCGGCGGCAACCACCTGCTGCACGTGCTGCGCCGCAACGTGGACCTGCAGCTCGTGCTCTTCAACAACGAGATCTACGGCCTCACCAAGGGACAGTACTCGCCGACGTCGCGCCGCGGCACCCGCTCGCCGTCGACGCCGCTCGGCTCGGTCGAAAACCCGGTGTCCGCCTGCCAGGTCGCGCTCGGCGCCGGCGCGCGGTTCGTGGCGCGCTCGGTGGACACGTCGATGGCGCACCTGGTCGGCGTGCTCGAGCGGGCGCACGCGCACCGCGGCGCGTCGTTCGTCGAAGTGTTCCAGAACTGCGTCGTGTTCAACGACGGCGTCTTCGACAACTTCACCGCCAAGGAGATCGCCCCCGAGGCCCAATTGCCCGTGGAGCACGGCAAGCCGCTGCTGTTCGGGAAGAGCCGCGAGAAGGGGCTGCGCCTCGTGCCGGGCAAGCTGGAGCTGGAAGTGGTGCCGGCGACGGCGCCCGACGTCCTGGTCCACGACGAGCGCAACCGCGCCCTCGCCCAGCTGCTCACCGGGCTCGAGCCGCCGGCGTTCCCCGTCGCCCTCGGCGTCCTGTACTGCGACCCCGCACCCGCCTTCGAGGCCGAGGTGCACGCGCAGGCGCGCGCGGCGGGCCTCGGCACCGACCCGGCCAGCCTCGATGGCCTGCTCCGCAGCGGACAGACGTGGACGGTGGGATAACGTGCTGACACCCGACACCCGGCACTCGAGACCTGCAGGATGATCGTTTTCTTCAACGGCGAATTCATCGACAAGGCACGGGCCATGGTGTCGGTGGACGACCGCGGTTTTCTCTTCGGTGACGGAGTCTACGAAGTGTTTCGGGCAACGGAGGGCGAGCTGTTCGCCGCCGACCGGCACTTGAGGCGACTTGCGCGCGGGCTCGCCGTGCTCGAGATCGCCAGACCCGCGGCGCTCACCGACGCCGCGCTGCTGGCGGCGGCGCGCCGGCTGCTCGAGGACAACGCTCTGACCCGCGGTGACGCGCTCGTCTACCTCCAGATCACGCGGGGCGCCGCGGGACCGCGCGCGCACCAGTTCCCTCCGGCCGGCACCCCGCCCACGGTGTATCTGGCGGCGAACGCGTTCACCCCGCCCGACGACGTGCGCGCGCGCGGCGCGAGCGTGGTGACCACACCGGACGAGCGCTGGGGCCGCTGCGACATCAAGTCGATCCAGCTGCTCCCCAACGTGCTCGCCAAACAGCGGGCCGTACGCGCCGACGCGTTCGAGGCCGTGTTCGTGCGCGACGGGCGGATCACCGAAGGGGCGAGCGCCAACCTGTTTGCCGTGTTGGGCGGCACCCTGCGCACCCATCCGGCGGACCACCGCATCCTCCCCGGCATCACCCGCGAGATCTTGCTCGAGGAGGCGGAGCAGCTCGGCGTGGCGGTGGTCGAGACCGCGGTGACGCCGAAAGACCTGGCGAATGCCGAGGAGGTGTTCGTGACGAGCACCTCGGCGGACGTGATGCCGGTGGTGCGCGTGGACGGGCGCCCGGTCGGTGGCGGGCAGCCCGGTCCCGTCGCGCAGCGGCTGCACGCCGCGCTGCGCGCGCTCGCGACCCGGCCCACGCCGAGCGGAGCGATGACGGGGCACTGACAGTTGCCGGTTGCCGGACGGCCGGTGCTCGGCACTTCATGGCGTTACGCTTACTGTCGCCCCGTCCCACCGGTATAATCCGGGTCCCCGCGAGCTCTCGGAGTCGATGATGCTGCCCTCACTGGTCCTGTTGACCGTCGCCCTCGCCCAGCAGCCCATGCAGGACTCGGCCTACTCGCGCACCGAAGCCATGATTCCGATGCGCGACGGCGTGAAGCTCCACACCGTGATCGTGGCGCCTCGGAACGCCGCTGGGCCCCTCGGCATCCTGATGGACCGCACGCCCTATGGGGCGGACGGGGCCGCGGCCGGCGCGGCGCACAACGCCGGCTACTTGGGCCTGAGCGGCCTGATCATCGTCGCGCAGGACATCCGCGGCCGTTTCACGTCCGAGGGCACGTTCGCCATGAACCGGCCCCCGCACTCCGGCCCCCAGGGCACCGACGAGAGCACCGACACCTACGACACCATCGACTGGCTCGTGAAGAACGTCCCGGGCAACAACGGCCGGGTCGGCGTGTTCGGCATCTCGTATCCCGGCTGGCTCACCGCGGTGGCGGGGATCGGCGCCCACCCGGCGCTCAAGGCGATCAGCCCCCAGGCGCCGATGGGCGACGCCTGGATGGGCGACGACTTCTTCCACCAGGGCGCGTTCCGGCAGAGTTACGGCCTCGAGTACTCGTGGATGATGGAGGCGTCGCCGGATCTCTCCGTGACGCCGTCGCCCGCGCGCTTCGACACGTACGAGTGGTACCGCTCGTTCCCGACGCTGGGCGCATTGGCGGCGGCGGTCGGCGCGGAGCAGTGGCCCACCTGGCGCCACTTCGCCGAGCACCCGGCGTACGACAGCGTGTGGCGGGCGCGTTCCCTCCCCCGCTACTTCACCCACACGACCGTCCCGACCCTCACCGTGGGCGGCTGGTGGGACCAAGAGGACGAGTACGGGCCGCTCGCGAGCTACGCGGCGCTCGAGAAGACCGACACCGCCGGGGTGAACTTCCTGGTGATGGGTCCCTGGTATCACGGGCAGTGGTTCGCGGATTCCGCCACGGCCCTCGGCAACATCCGGTTCGGGCGTCCCACGGGCGTGGACTTCCGCGCGCTGCAGACGCGGTGGTTCGCGTACTGGTTGAAGGGCGAGGGCGACGGGAAATTCCCGGAGGCGACCGTGTTCGACGCCGGGACGAACGAGTGGCGCAGCTTCGATCGCTGGCCCCCGGCGACGGCGCAGACGAAGCACCTCTACCTCCGCGAGAACGGCGGCCTGTCCTTCGATCCACCCACGGCGGCTACCGGCGCCGACCAGTATGTGTCGGATCCGGCGCATCCAGTGCCGTATCGACCCCGCCCCGTCGAGCGGACGTATTCTCCGCCTTCGCGCTGGCGCCGCTGGGAGACGGAGGATCAGCGCTTCGTGGACGGCCGGCCGGACGTGCTCACGTGGCAGACGGCGCCGCTCACCGCCGATGTGACGGTCGCGGGGAACGTGGTCGCGCATCTCTTCGCGGCGACGACGGGCTCGGACGCCGACTGGGTGGTGAAGCTCATCGACGTCTACCCCGACACCGTCCCCGACCGGCCGGTGATGGGCGGCTACGAGCTGATGGTGACGGGCGACGTCATGCGCGGCCGCTACCGCACCAGCTGGGAGCACCCGCAGGCGATCCCGGCAAACCAAGTCGTGCCGTTCACCGTGGACCTGCACCAGCAGGCGTACACCTTCAGGAAGGGCCACCGCATCATGGTGCAGGTGCAGAGCACCTGGTTCCCGTTATACGACCGCAACCCGCAGACGTTCGTACCCAACATCTTCAGGGCGACGGCGGCGGATTACCGCGCGGCGACGCACCGCGTGTATCGCACCGCGCGGTATCCGTCGAACGTCACGATCGACGTCGTGAGCCCCTAGACCGGAGTCCGGTGGGCGCCAGACTACCCACAGGCGCCGACTTTGCCCGACCCGCGGCTGCGGCCCGCCGCGCCCCCGAAGCTGCGCTGCAGGCGGCGCAGCGGCGACGTGGGCGCGACGGGGGAGATCCCCGAGAACACCGTCCCCACGCCAACCGAGACCACCCAGCGGGGGGACGCGGTGGTGAGGCCGTGACTCGCGTCCACCGTGACGGCGAGGGCGCCAGCGATGGCGTGAGTGATCCCCGCTCCTGCGATCCGCGTGAGCGCCTGGGTCGAATCGCCGCTGCCGACGTCCGCGCCGACGGAGAGGCCGATCGTCCAGCGCGGGGCGACGTCCGCCGCCGCCTCGAGCCGCACGGCCGTCGCCTGCGACGGCGTGAGCGAAGATTGGCCCGCGAGTCCGGACAGGTTACGACTCGCATCCGCCGAGAACCGCAGGCTCGCCGTGGGCGCGACCCCCAGCCCCGCATCGATGCCGAACGTCGTCTGGCCGCTGCCTAGGCCGCACGCGGCGTTCCCGGTAGGGAGCGACATGATCACCGCCCCGCCGAAGGTCGGTGACCACCGCCCCGGCAGCGTGGCCGCCGCGCCGGCGACGAGGGGGAGGTCGCCGAGCCCGCCGCTCGACACGCTCGTGGCGCTCGTGTCGTTGGCCACCCGAACCACTGAGGGGATCGCCGACACCGTCAGCCACGGCGCCGGCCGGATTTGCAACACCCCCGTCATCACCTGCTCGCTGCGCTTATCGGAGAGCCGCGCCGCACCCACCGTGAGGCCCGCGCCGACGGGCGTCTGCGCCGCGCCGCGGACGGTCCCAAACAGCGCCACCGCGAATACCAGGGTCCTCCGTACCATTGCTCCTCCTCGGGCGGCTGAGGTTTCGCGGCGAAACGCGCCGTGACCTCGCTGCGCTTGGTCGGTTCTTAATGATGAACCACAGTGGTCCGGCACCCCGCGCCGGCCGCTCCCTAGAGACGGAGGAAGCCCCATGAAGGTCACACGGATTCTCGCATCCACCCTGGCCGCGACGCTGCTCACCGCGGCCGCTCTGGCCGCGCAGCGCGCGAGCCGCGTCCAGAACCCCAAGCCGCCGACCAGCCACCGGCCGGCGACCATGAGCCATCCGACGACGGCGCCCAACACGCCCCGCCCGATGAGCTTCAAGGGCATCGCCAATAAGCTCGGCACGACGCCCGACATGCTCGAGGGCGCGTATCAGACGGCGCTGGCGGCCAACGCCAAGCTCACGCGCGGGCAGTTCGTCGCCGCGAACGTGCTGGCCAAGAACCTGGGCGACAAGAACCCCGCTATCACCACCCAGGCGATTCTCGACGGCCTGAAGAGCGGCAAGAGCATCGGCCAAACGCTGCAGGCGCTCGGGGTCAAGGCGAACGACGCCCACGACGCCCAGCGCGCCGCGAATCGGGAGATTCAGCAGAGCCAGAAGGATTCGACGGACTGACATCCGGATTATCGGATACTGAAGGCAGCGGGCAGGTCCAACCGGGCCTGCCCGCTGTATGTTTGGGCCCCATGCTTCCCACCCTCGCCTGCCTCGCCCTCGCGCTCCCCGCCCAGCGGCCCCAGCCGCCGACCCGCTGGGCCACCTTTGTGCGAGCCTTCGACGCCTACGCGGCTGGCGACAGCGTTGTCGGCGCCAGCGTCCTCCTCGTGACGAACGGGCGGGTCGCCGCCCATCACGAGTACGGCGCCGCCGACCGCGCCCTCGGCCAACGCGTGGACACCGCCACCATCTATCACTGGGCGTCGATCACCAAGACGCTCACGGCGATCGCCATCCTGCAGCTGCGCGACCGCGGCCGGCTGTCGCTCGACGACCACGTCACCAAGTGGATCCCCGAGCTACGGCAGGTGCACGACTCCTTCGGCGCGGTCGACGACATCACGATCCGCATGCTGCTGTCCCACTCGGCGGGCTTCCAGGGGCCCACCTGGCCGTGGACGCGCGGACAACTGTGGGAGCCGTTCGAGCCGACGCGCTGGGAGCAGCTCGTCGCCATGATGCCGTATGAGGAGATCCTGTTTCCGCCCGGCTCGCGCTACAGCTACAGCAACCCGGGGTTCATCTACCTCGCGCGCATCATCGAGCAGATCACGGGAGATCCCTGGGAGACCTACGTCCAGAAGAACATCCTGACGCCGCTCGGGCTCACCCGCAGCTACTTCGGGATAACGCCCTATCATCTCGCGGCGTCGCGGTCCAACAACTACACCGTGACGAAGGACAGCGCCGGCCGCGTGAACGTGATCGCCAACGGTCGCGATTTCGATCCGGGAATCACGATCCCCAACGGCGGTTGGAACGCCCCGTTAGGCGATCTGGCGCGGTATCTCGCGTTTCTCGGCGGCCCGGCGCACGGTGACACGATCCTCGCGCGCGCCTCGCTCGAGGAGATGTGGCGGGCGCGCTATCTCGCCGTGGAGCCGGTGGCCGGCGAAGTGACACCGGCGGATTCAATGGGGCTGTCCTTCTTCATTCTGTGGCGCGGCGGGACGCGGTTCGTCGGCCACACGGGGCACCAGGCGGGGTTCCGGTCGTTCTTCTACATCAACCCTGCGACGGGGAGCGGGGTGGTCGCCGCGTTCAACACCACCAACGAGGCGGACAACGACCGGTCCGAGGCGGGGTTTCGCGCGGTGCGGGATTCGGCGCTGGCGCTACTGGTCCGCTAGAGTCAGTCCTGCTTCGCGACGGTCTGGAACAGGCGCAGATACTTCCCGTAGCCCTCGGCGTCCAGGCGCTCCACCGGCACGAACCGCAGCGCGGCGGAGTTGATGCAGTAGCGCAAGCCGGTCGGCGCCGGCCCGTCGTCGAACACGTGGCCGAGGTGAGAATCGGCGTGCGCCGAGCGCACCTCGGTGCGCTCCATCAGCAGCGAGCGGTCCGTCTTCTGCTGCACGTTCTCCGGCTCCAAGGGCTTCGTGAAGCTGGGCCACCCGGTCCCAGAGTCGAACTTGTCGAGCGAGCTGAACAACGGCTCGCCGGAGACGATGTCCACGTAGATCCCCGCCCGATGGTTGTCCCAGAACTCGTTGTGGAACGGCGACTCGGTGGCCTCGTGCTGGGTCACCTGATACTGCAGCGGGTTCAATGAGCGCCGCAGCTCCGCGTCGCCCGGTTTGTGAAAGCCCATCGTGGTCGTTCCCTCCCCCCATAGCTCCTGCAGGCGCCGGTCGCGACCGCACCCCAGGCGGTAGGCCTTATAGGCGATCGCATGGGTCCGGTAGTAATGCTGGTGATACTCCTCGGCGGCATAGAACTCCCCCGCCGGCCGGACCTGGGTCGCTACCGGGCGCCGGAAGCGCCGGGCCACGTCCCGCTTCGATGACTCCGCGAGGCGCCGCTCGGTCGAGTCGCGATAGAAGAGGGCCGTCTGGTACTGTGGTCCGTGGTCGCAGAATTGCCCGTCGGGCGTGAGCGGATCGATGTTGTGCCAGAACGCCTCGAGCAGCTTCTCGTAGCTCACCCGTCGCGGGTCATAGACGACCTGCACCGACTCGAGGTGCCCCGTCTCGCCGGCCGAGACGTCCTCGTAGCTGGGGTGGCGGATCCGACCCCCCATGTAACCCACCGTGACCGAGACGACGCCGTCGAGCTGGTCGAACGGATGCTCCATCGACCAGAAGCAGCCGCCGGCGAACGTCGCCGTGTCGAGCGGTGCGCCGAGCGCGAGGACCGTTAAGAGCAGTGCGTGCATACTCCAAATCTAACACCGTCTTGCCGCGTCGCGTTCCCCCCAGCAGACTTTGACCCCATGGTGACGAAGCCCAGCACCACGATCACGGCTCACGACGCGGAAATCAGCTTCCGCCTCCTGGTCGAGAGCGTGAAGGACTACGCGATCTTCATGCTGGACCCGGAGGGTCGTGTGGCCACGTGGAACCGGAGCGCCGAGGTCATTCAGGGCTATCGCGCCGGGGAGATCGTCGGCAAGCACTTCTCGCGGTTCTACATACCGGAGGACGTCCAGGCACGGAAGCCCGAGCAGGAGCTCGAGACCGCGACGACGACGGGCCGCTGCGAGGACGAGGGCTGGCGGGTGCGCAAGGACGGCTCGCGTTTTTGGGCCAGCGTGGTCATCTCCGCGGTCCGCGACGGGCACGGGAAGCTGCGCGGATTCGTGAAGGTGACCCGGGACGTGAGCGAGCGCCGCCGCGTCGAAGAGAAGCTGCGCCGTAGCGAAGAGCGGTCGCGCCAGCTGGTGGAGAGCGTAAAGGACTACGCCATTGTCCTGCTCGATACCGAGGGTCGCGTGATCAGCTGGCATTCCGGCGCGCAGCGCCTCAAGGGCTACCGCGCCGAAGAGATCCTCGGCGAGCACTTCTCCCGCTTCTTCACCCCCGAAGACGTAGCCGCCGGTGTGCCGGAACATCACCTCAAATTGGCCGCGACCGAGGGCCAGTATGAGGACGAGGGGTGGCGCGTGCGCAAGGACGGGTCCCGCTTCTGGGCCAACGCGGTCCTGACGGCGGTGCGCGACGAGCACGGAGCGCTCACCGGGTTCGCCAAGGTGACGCGCGACTTGACCGAGCGGCGGCGCGCGGACGAGGCGCTGCGGGCGGCGGAGGAGTACGCGCGCCTCGTCGTCGACCTGGCGTACTCCGCCTTCGTGGCGATCGATCAAGACGGAGTCATCACCGGCTGGAACCGCCAGGCCGAGATCACGTTTGGGTGGCCCCGCGACGAGGCGATCGGCCGGCAGCTGGCGGAGACGATCATCCCGCCGCAGCACCGCGACGCGCATCGCAGCGGGTTGCAGCGCTACCTCGCCACCGGCGAGGGTCCGGTCTTGAACCGGGTGATCGAGATCACGGCGCTGCGGCGGGACGGCTCGGAGTTCCCCGTGGAGCTGACCATCTCGCCAATGCGGATCGGGGGGAAGGTGGTATTCACGGCGTTCATTCGGGACGTTACCGACCGCAAGGCGGCCGAGGAAACGCTGCAGCGCGCGGCGACCGCCCTCGAGGCGGCCAACGCCGAGCTGGAGAGCTTCAGTTACTCGGTCTCGCACGATCTCCGCGCCCCGCTGCGGGCGATCGACGGGTATGCCCAGGCGCTGCTCGAGGATCACGCCCCCCAACTCGACACGGAGGGGCAACGGCTGCTGGGAGTGGTGCGGGAGAACGCGCAGCGCATGGGCCAGCTGATCGACGGCCTGCTGCGGTTCGCGCGCTTCGGCCGTCAGTCCCTGACGATGGCGCCGATCGATATGGCCGATCTTGTCAACGTCGTTATGGACGACCTGCGACAGGGCAGCGAGCGTGCGCTCCCGCCCGTCACAATCGAGCCGCTTCCCCCCGCGCTCGGGGACAAGACGCTGATCCGGCAGGTGCTCGCGAACCTGGTGGGGAACGCGGTCAAGTTCAGCCGGGGGCGGCCCGCCCCCGACGTGCGCATCGGCGGACGCCCGGAGGGAGCGGAGGTGATATACTTCGTCCGCGACAACGGCGTCGGGTTCGACATGCAATACGCCGACAAGCTGTTTCAGGTGTTCGGCCGCCTGCATCGAGCGGAGGAGTTCGAGGGTACGGGGGTGGGGCTGGCCTTGGCGCACCGCATCGTGCATCGGCACGGCGGGCGGGTGTGGGCGGAGAGCGTCCCTGGGGAGGGGGCGACGTTTTACTTCACGCTGGCGCGGCCCTAGGAGGGCTCATGACGACCCAGGGGGAGATCGAGGTACTCCTCGTCGAGGACAACGCCAGCGACGTCGAGCTCACGCTCCGCGCCCTGCAGAAGCGCAATCTCGCCAACCGGGTCGTCGTGGCGCGCGACGGCGTCGAGGCGCTGCAGATTCTCGAGGGCCCGGCTCCCCTGCCGAAGGTGGTGCTGCTCGACCTCAAGCTCCCCAAGCTCAACGGCCTCGAGGTGCTGCGGCGCATGAAGAGCGATGAACGGACCAAGCGCATCCCCGTCGTGGTGCTCACCTCGTCGCACGAAGAGCCGGACGTCGAGGAGAGTTACCGACTCGGCGTCAACAGCTACGTCGTCAAGCCGGTGGACTTCGAGTCGTTCGCCACCGCGGTCGCCGAGGTCGGGTTGTACTGGCTGCTGCTCAATCACCCCCCCGAGTAAGCCCGGCGCCACCCGATGCGCCCCCTGCGCGTCCTCCTCGTCGAAGATTCGGCTGCGGACGCCGAGCTGATGCTGCGGGCGCTCAAGGCGAGCGGCTTCGACCCGGTCCACGAGCGGGTCGAAACGGCCGCGGCGCTCCGCGCCGCCTTCGAGGGAATCACATGGGACGTCGTGCTGAGCGACTACTACCTGCCAGAGCTGGAGGCGCCCGCCGCTCTCGCGCTGGTGCGCGAGCGTGCCCCCGACATGCCGTTCCTCGTGGTCTCCGGCAGCATGGGGGAGGACTCGGCCGTCGCGGCGATGAAAGCCGGCGCTACCGACTACATCATGAAGGACCGGTTGCAGCGGCTCGCGCCCGCCGTCGAGCGCGCGATCGAGGAGGCCGCGGTGCGACGCGACCGCCGCCGGCTCGAGCAGCAGCTGCTCGCCTCACAGCGGCTCGAGGCCGTGGGCCGTCTCGCCGGGGGCGTGGCCCATGATTTCAACAACGTGCTCACGGCCGTCCTCGGCTCGACCGAGCTGATGATTCTGGACACACCTCCCGGCGCCGCCAACCGCGAGGAGCTCGAGATCATCCGGGAGGCAGCGACGCACGCTCAGGACCTCATCCGCCAGCTGCTCGCCTTCAGCTCGCGACAGGCCCTGAAGCCGGTGGTCCTCGACGTGAACCGCCTGGTGAAGAACGTCGGCAAGATGCTGCGCCGGCTGATCGGCGAGAATATCGAGCTGACGACTGAGCCGGCCCCGGACGTCGACTCGGTGTGCGCCGACCCCGGCCAGCTCGAGCAGGTGCTCGTGAACCTCGTGGTGAATGCGCGCGACGCGATGCCGCAAGGCGGGCGCCTCACCATCGCGACCGCGAACCTGACCGTCGCCGAAGGCGCGGCCCTCCTGCCGCCGGGCCGCTACGTCGTCCTGCGCGTGACCGACACGGGAACCGGGATGGACGCGGCGACGGTGGAGCGGGCGTTCGAGCCGTTCTTCACGACGAAGCCGCACGGTAAAGGATCGGGCTTGGGCCTCGCCACGGTGTACGGCATCGTGCGGCAAAGCGGAGGCCACGTCGAGGTCGAGAGCGTGCCGGGGGCGGGCACGACGTTCCGGATCCACCTCCCCCGTGTGGAGGACGTCGCGGAACAGGGCGCCGCGTCCACGGCGGCGACACCGGCCCGGGGCGTGGAGACCGTGCTGGTGGTCGAGGACGACGAGCGGGTGCGTACCCTCGCCCGCAAGGCGCTGGAGCAGGCCGGGTATCGGGTCCTCGTCGCCGCCGGGGGCAAGGAAGCCCTCGCCGCGGCGGAGGGCCACGACGGCCCGATCGATCTGCTCATGACCGATGTGGTGATGCCGGAGATGAGCGGCCGCACGCTCACGCGCCGGCTCACCCAGCGCCATCCCGACCTGAAGGTGCTCTACATGTCGGGGTACTCGGACGAAGACATCGCCCAGCACGGCGTGTTCGAAGCGGGGATCGCGTTCATCAAGAAGCCGTTCACGCCCTCGGTCCTGACCAAGAAGCTGCGCGAGGTCCTGGACGAGACGTAAGGCTCACCAGTTGAGCCAGTACGACGCCTTCACAAGGAACGTGTTGTTGGGATGGGCGTCGAATAGATCCCCGATGTCCTTCCAAAAGCCTTGCGTGCCCATCGCCGGCTGGACATCGGGCTGCCGGCCCTGCTGCCACACCACGAACAGCGCGGACCCCGGCCGGTATTCCCACCGCAGCACCACGTTCGAGTTGAATTGCTTGAAGTTGAAGCCTCCGGGCGTGGCGCCGGCATACGGCGTGTAGCGGGCGTCATAGTCCGCGGCGCGCGGCGCGGCGAGCTCCCGCACGTTGCTGAACGTGCCTTTGCTGACGAACGGCTGCGCGTACACCTGCAGCGTCAGGGTGGTGCGGATCGTGTAGTCGAGCCGGGCGGTCAGGGACAGCTGCCGCTGCTCGAGATGGGCGAACGTGTAGTGGATCGGGGAGGTTCCGAACTTCCCGTACGGCTGGGTGTCGTTGCGGTTGTGGCTGTAGCTGAACCCGAGCGACGGTTGCACCCGGGACGAGGCGTGCAGCGTCAGCGAGCCGTTGGTGTTGAAGGACGTGGAGCGCCCCACGTCGCTGCGGGAGTAGTTGAAGAACACGTTCGGCACCAGCGCGTGCCGGTCGTCCCCATTGAAGCCGAACCACGGCGCGATGTACGGGTCCTGCCGCACCGCCGGCCCGCCGCGCGCGCAGCGGTCGCAGTAGGTGGTGCCGAGCTGGCCGATCGTGCCGCCGAAATGCACCCACCAGCGGTTGGCCAGCTGAATGTGCGCGTTCGTGTTCGCCGCGCGCTCTTGCGGGAGGCCTCGGGCCGACCAGTACTGCCACCAGTTGAAGTTCCACTGCGCGCGTTGGTAGACGCGCGTTGGGTGATTGAAGTGCAGTCCGAGCCAGTTGTTCCAGCTCTGCTGGTCTGCTCGCAACAGGAACCCGAGGTCGTTGATCTCGAACCCCGCCGAACGGCGCAGGTAGCTGGTCTCGAAGTTGGTGTGCTTGCCGGCGATTTTGCCGAAGCGCAGCTCCTCAGCGTCCCCCGTGAGGGCGGTGCGCGTGGTATCGTAGGGGAGTCCGCCGTCAGGACGCTGATAGTAGTGCACGGAGCTGCGCTGCGTCGCCGCGATCGCCTGGGGGGTGCCGGCCACGCGGCTCACGTCGATTGACCCCCCGACCTCGTAGGTCGCGCGCGCGAAGCGGTGCCGCGCGTCCACCGCGCCGACGTACGCTTCCCGCCGCAGGAACGGCGCCGACGCCGCGTCGAGCCCACGATTGACGCCGGTGAAGAGCACGCCGACGCCGGTCTGGCCGCCACGCAGGTCCTGCTGCAGCCGCACGACCGTGTAGTTCGTCCGCGGCTCGATCGTGGTGTCGGCCCGGCCCGCGGCGCGTTGGGTGAACGCTTCGAGCACGCCGACCGACAGCCCACCCGCCAGCCTGCCCGTCAGCTTCCCGGCCCCGAGAATCCTCGAGGCCGTGGGCGAGCCCGCGTCGCCGTACAGGCCGCCGAGCTGTGGACGGCGGCCGATGCGCCGCGAATAGAACAGCCCTTCCCCGTTGCAGTTCACGGCGCTGCAATCCACGTCGAAGCGGAAGATCCCCGACCCCTCGATGAAGAACGGCCGCCGCTCCTGGAAGAACGACTCGAACGCCGAAAGGTTGAGCACGCTGGGGTCCGCCTCCACCTGGCCGAAGTCGGGGTTGATCGTACCGTCCACGGTGAGGTTCGAGGTGACGCCGTACTTGAAATCGGCGCCGGCGGTGGCCTGCTGGTCGCGGCCGAACCCGGTCGCCGTCGGCACCGAGACGTTCTTCGTCACCGTGTACGGGGTCACCTCGAGCCGCCGCGGCGATCCCAGACCGTCGAGCCCTGTCAGGTCGCCGAGCTGCGAGGAGAGCCCCGCCCTCGACACGTGAAACACCGGCCAGCTGACGCGCTCGGTGTAGCGGTAGATGTCGCGCGAGATCGCCAGGCCGAAGGTGTGGGTGGCCGTGCGGGGGTAGCGCAGCTGCGAGAGGGGAATGCGGAACTCAGCCGTCCAGCCGAGAGAATCAACCGTGGTCGCAGCATCCCACACGCCGTCCCATGCGTCGTTTTCGTTGCCGTCGTTGGAGACGCTCGCGTCAAACTTCACGCCCGCCGCGGTCACTCCGAACTCGTAGCCGGTGCGCTTGTCGTGG
>Ga0209158_1000498_pt1 | contig 28858 bp, 37 predicted proteins | sample GraSoiAngelo_140_FD_185897 | JGI IMG/M metagenome (GOLD analysis project Ga0209158, IMG submission 185897) | Grasslands soil microbial communities from the Angelo Coastal Reserve, California, USA - 14_0929_12_30cm (SPAdes) (version 2) | ecosystem: Environmental > Terrestrial > Soil > Grasslands ...
AGACTCCGTTGATTGTTTTCTCGTGGTTATCGGCCGTCACGTTCCTCCTGTTGCTGGTTCTGTCCTGGAGACACAATCAGTCCACCCACAAGCGTCGGTATTCCCAGTGGGAACGCTCGTTCCTCTGCCAACGCTGTGGCACTTTGACGGAGCAGGAATAGGCCTCGAGAAAGGTCCCCGACGGAGAAGGTGGAATCTTCGAGCATCCTGCCCTTCGAGCCTTTACAACCGCCGAGCACGTGAAGGCTTGCAGGGCATCTTGGAATCTTACCCGACGGGACGGTTGTCGATTTGGTTGCCGACGACGAGGGTGACGTGTACGAGGCGCCCTTTCTCAACTGATGAGGAGCGGCGTGCCTTTGCACGAAGCACTGTCGACAGCGTGGAAACCTGCCGAGGCAGGTCGTGTCCGTCCACCCACGGAAATTCTAAATGAGCTGCACCGACGGCGGTAGCGCAAAACCCGTACTGCCTCACCAGATCTGTTCGCCGACGAACTTGCAGCTGTGTTCGAACTCCTCGGCCACGCACCCTACATTGGGCGCTTGTATAGGCAATCCCGGTATCGGATACGCGTCGGCTTCTGCTCAAGGAAACTTGCTATCACGTGTACTATGTCCCCCCGGTGACGAGGTTCGAGTTCTTGCCGTGTGGCACACGCAGCGTGGTGTTTGCCCGTCCCGCCGTCCCGTTTCACTTGTGGTTGCCGAGCGGTGCTAGAATACACAGTGTTCTTTTGTATTCGGAGGGTATTCGTGGCGGAAAACAGGGTAATGACGCTGCGGCTGGAGCCGGAGCTGCGGAAACGCCTTGACGGTCTGGCCAAGGCGCAGCGCCGCAGCCGCTCTTTCATTGCTGCCGAAGCCATCCGTCAGTACGTCGCCGTAAACGAGTGGCAGATCGAGGAGATCAGCAAGGGAATGGCAGAGGCGGATCGAGGAGAGTTCGCAAGCGACGAGCAGGTGCGGCACACCATGAACAAGTGGACCGGCCGCAAGCCGACGCGACGTGCCAAGTAAGCCGCTGAAGGTCCGGTGGCTGAAGCGGGCGCTGGCGAATCTGGAAGCGGAAGCCGAGTATATCTCCCGCGAAAGTCATGCCGCCGCGCAGCGCGTGGTGCTGGCAATCGAGCAGGCCGTGCGACTACTTGCCAGCCACCCCGCCATGGGCCGGGCAGGGCGCGTCGAGGGGACTCGCGAACTGGTGGTTATGGGTACGCCCTACATCGTCCCGTATCGGGTGCGTGAGGACAGAGTGGAAGTTCTGCGCGTCTTCCACGCCGCCCGGAAGTGGCCGCCAAATTTGTGAGGCAGAATGAGACATGAAGCTGCATTACTATCGCGAAGCCGATTCGCTCTATATCGAACTCAATCCCAAGCTGAGTGCGGATTCGCGCGAGGTTTAACGATGGGCCAGCGGCCGATTTCAACGCTGAAGGGCGCGTAGTGGGGATGAAATGCAGTGTGTATTGTTATGCCGAGTTGCGCAGATCGCAGCCGGCTATCCCGATTGTTATCTGAGAGATTTTCTGATTTTGTGAGCGGCATTACTCCACATAATCATGACGCCTTTCTGGGCACGATGCGGATAACGAGGACGTCATGCTGTCTGTCGTGGCAAAGAGAAGCAGCAACAGTCCGATCGGCAAAGACGGTGTAAGAACTCTATCGTTTCCGCGCTGAGTTTTTTGGCTGGCTCCTCCAGGTTTTAGGGCGCTCCCAGAGAGAATGAACCCCTTCCATTCTCTTCTGGAGCCGCCTGATGAGGGACCGCTCTTGCCGCTACTGGCAGCAAGCTTTTCAGCCTTCTCCTTACCATCCGCAACAACAGGTGTGCAATCAGCCTGCCTGCCAGAGCCAACGCCGCTCCGATTATCACCGGCAGAAGATCGCCTCCGATCCGGTTTATCAGCAGGTCTGCTTGGAGAGTCCACGGAAGTGGCGCAGGGCGAACCCTGACTATTGGAAGAAATATCGCCAGGCCCACCCCGAGCAGGTAGAACGAAATTGTCGGAAACAGCGCTGCCGGGACCAAAAACGGCGGCTGGTGAATCTTGCAAACAACAACTTGGCTACCTGCAAGGCACTGAGTTTTCAATCGCTTGACTCTTCTGGGGTGGCATCTTTCGCTTCTTGCAAACAACATCCTTTTGAAATCGCCCCGAGCGCTGGTTTATAAGCCGCTCATGCTGTCGGAGTTCTTCAAGTCGCAGTGCGCGGATTCAGACACTTCGACATGGTCCTGCGGGGTCCCAGCTTGAAACCTTTGCCGGGACTTTATCGGAGACGGGCTACGCCACCAGTACAGCTTGCCGACACCTTCGAGCGGCCGAACACTTCATCTATTGGACCCACCGCCAAGGCATGCGGGTGTGCAAGTGGAACGAGCAATCGCTTACGGGATTCGACCGCCACCTGGGTCGATGCCACTGCCCACACTACGGCTCTGCAGCACGGCTGAAAGTGGTCCGTGGTGCGCGCCTGTTCCTGACCTACCTGCGAGATGCCCGGATCATCACCCTGCCATCGGTTGAGCCACCTGTTCAGGAGCCCGCTCTTTTGTCGGTCTTCTGTCAGTGGATGCGCCAGCAGCGGGGTACCGGTGATGTGACCCTCCGCACCTATAGCATCTACATTCGCGAGTTACTCCAGCGGTTTGGAGAGAAATCAAGCCGTTTCGATGCCCGCCGGCTGCGCGCTTTTGTTCTCGCGAAGAGTCGCTCCTGCGGGTGGGGAGCAGTCAAAAATTGTGCCAAGGCACTTCGCATGTTCTTGCGTTTCCTGATCGCCGAGGGGCAATGCGCTGTCGGGTTGGATGCCGCCATCCCCACCGTGGCTCATTGGCGTTGGCTTCTCTGCCACGCTACCTTCAACCCGAAGACGTAGAACGTCTGATCGCTTCCTGTGATCGAGCCTCAGCCGTCGGCCGGCGGGATCGGACCATCTTGTTGCTGCTGGCCCGTAGAACTTGGCCGGGGGCCCGAAGTGGTTCACAATCTGACACAAGGCGAAAACTGTGAAGGCTATCTTTGAAAAGATTAACGACATGCAAGCTGCTGGAATAATTGGGAAATACGCCATCGGCGGTGCTGTCGGCGCAACGTTCTACCTGGAACCGTCTGCGACTCTCGACGTGGACATCTTCGCGACTCTCCCCATGGCATCCGGACAGGTGCTACTTAACCTTGCCCCCGTATATGACTATCTGCAAACTCACGGTGGAAAGCTTGAAGGTGAATACATCGTTGTCGATGGGTGGCCAGTGCAATTCCTGCCTCCGGCCGACGCGCTTGACCAAGAGGCGCTGATCGAGGCTGTTGAAACGTCGGTCGAGGGAGTGAGAACATGGGTGATGTCAGCAGAGCACTTGGTTGCCATCGCGCTGCGAACCGGTCGCCCGAGGGATCACGCGCGAATTCTGCAGTTCATTGAGCAAAACGCCATAGACACCGCTAAGCTACAAAGCATCCTCGGACGCCACGGTCTTCTTTCAAAGTGGGAGCGGTTTGAGGACAGGTATCTTGGAGGAACTGGTGAGTAAGGAGCCTATGCGGAAGAGACTTGCCTCGCTGAGCTTTTCTGAGAAGATCAAGATATTAGAAAAGCTGCGTGACCGTAGCCTGGCGATTGCGGCCAGTGGACTCAGACGGAAAAAGGAAATCATGCCGGCAAGCGGTACCAGGTAAGCGGATACCTCCAGCATGCCCACCGCTCGCCTAAACCGGGAAGCGTACCTCCGCGAACTGCTCTTGAGAATCGCCGATCACCCCATTAATCGCATCGAGGAATTGCTGCCGTCGAACATCGTCGCGAACACACCATCTGCAGTGGAGGTGTCCGGATCCGGTTGCCTTTAGCTGGGTTCTCCGTCGCGGTCGTCAGCCTGTGTGGGTTCGCGGTCAACCGACTTAAACGCACGCAGCGAGGTCTCACAAATGCAGGAAGGCGTCCTCCCTTCTTCGAGCCTTTGCAACCGCCGAGCACGTGAAGGCTCGAAGGGCACCTCGGAATCCCGTACAGTAGCCAGAACCGGTCCACGGCAGAAGGCTTGATGTAAGCGCAGGCTGGCTGTCTCGGTCCCGCGTTCGCGATCGCTGCCCGACCGAAAGCTGATTCGCTGGTGGGTGTTGGTGTTCCTCTCGATCGGCTGGATCGTCTTCTACATAAACACCATTACTAAAGATTCTGCTGCTGTCTTGTCGCCTCCGTTGGTTCTGTGGTCGGGATTATCTGCCGTCACGTTCTTATTGCTGCTGGTTCTCTTCTGGAGGCACAATCAGTTCACGCACAAGCGCCGATACTCCCGGTGGGAACGCTCGTTCCTCTGCCAACGCTGTGGCACTTTAACGGAGCAGGATAGGCTTTCCACGAAGGTCGTGTAAGGCAGACGTCGCGGAGAGAATTTAGCGCTCCCGCCAGCACGCTCCGGACTTCTTGCTCTGAGAGCCCGGTAAAGTCGATTGAGGATTCCCCTCGTTGTCCGGACGGCTCTTTATCTTTGCGCTCATGGGTCTCCTCCGAGTTGCGGCCTCTCACGTGCCGCGCAGCGAAAAAAGAGATCCGCGAAAGTCCCCGAAAAGCCGCGGTCCGGACAGTGCGGAGGGCCAAGGCGCATCAAGCGCCGGCGCGATCAGGTCGACACCTTCGTGGGTCCGCACTGAGCCGCGATGCGCCCCGAAGAGAGAGCCAGGTCTTCCCGAAAGATGAAAATCCTTGCCCATCGTTGGGTAAATCTTAGGAGTACCATTACCTAGTGCGTTTGACTCTCTGACCGTGTGGTTGCGCAGTCCCGACAGGGGGTGCTCTACCCAACAAGGGAGTTTGGTAGCTCTCCCCGGTTATCACGCCTCAAAGTTCGCCTAGGCTAGCAATCCTCCTGATTCTGATTTGGTCGCATAGCGGGGGGATCATGCAGAGCCAGAAAACATTGGCCTTCCTACCGCTAACACGTTGAATATTGAGGACTTAGAAGCAACCATTGAGATTGCTAGAGTTCGCCGAGACATACTAGCGCTAGCCGATCCATCTCTGGATTTCTGGGATTGAAAGTGCGGCGCTTGTCATAGGACAAAGCTTCTTCCAACTAACCTCGTTCTTCTTATAGTTCGCTCTTTGCTTTGGTAACCTTTGGTACGCCTCTTGCCCACCAGGCCAGGCTAGCGAGCGCGTCATGACAAGATTTTGTGTTCCAAGGTCTGCTCGCCTTGGAGGAAGGAGGCATGAAATGGATCATCGAAGGAAATTGCAGTCCGGTCAGGAGCGAGCCAGCCGCTTCTCGGTACATCCAAAGATTTTCGTTTTCTTTGACAAGAGCACCGGCACTAGACTCTTCGAAGTCACGGCCCGCGAAGACGGGCGTATGCCGCAGGAGCAGGCAGTCAGCCTGCTGGCCATGCACTGCGTGGCGCGACAACAGATGCCCAAAGATTTCGGCGTTATGGTCGCAACCGGTGAGGATCTAGTGGAAAACCTGGCGGGGCGAGCAATGGAGCTCATCCGCACTTGTTCCGCCCGCCCCGACCCCTCGAGCCCAGACTCCTCGTTGGCCCTGACCCAGCGCCAGAATGAAGTGCTTGCCTGCATCGCTCAAAATCTGTGCAATAAGGAGATCGCAGCAAAGCTGAACATTTCCGAACGCACGGTGAAGTTTCACGTCTCGGCGTTGCTGAAGAAGTATCATGTCTGCAGGCGCGTGGACCTGATCCTCGAAGCATTTAGACTCCCGGCAACAGTTCACAAGAGGGAAGCGTATAAGCAGTGTTTTTCTCGTGAGCCTTCGCGCAACACTAACGAAAACGACAGGCAGCACGTCATGATGCGAAATTGGCGCCGCTCGCGGGCAGCTATGGTAATGGATTCGATGCACCGACCTACAACCCCACTTTGATGGACAAGGATGGATTTTCGCCTCCTCTGGTGAGGGCTGGTGTTTCTCTCGATCGGCTGGATCGTCTTCTACCTAAACACCATTACTAAAAATTCTGCTGCTGTTTTGTCGCCTCCGTTGCTTCTTTTCTCGCGATTATCTGCCTTCACGTTGCAACTGTTGCTGGCTCTCTTCTGGAGGCACAATCAGGTCGGCGCAAAACGGCTTGACTGCATGTTCTCATTATGAGAACATGCGGGACGTGCGCATCATCAAGCGAGGTGCCCTCGTGCCGTTCTGGGAACGGCACCCGGACGCGAAAGCCAGCCTCGAATCCTGGTACGCGGTGGTTCGCAGGGCGAATTGGAAAACGCCTGCGGAAATGAAACAGGTGTACGGCAAAGCTGATCTGGTTGGACGAAGAACAGTATTCAACATCGCGGGCAACAAGTATCGTCTGGTCGCAAGGGTGAACTACCAGGCGCAACGAGTCTTCGTTCTTTATATCTTGACGCACGCGGAGTATGACCGAGGAGATTGGAAGCAATGAGCACGACCACAGTCGACCTTGACGAGAAGACATATGGGCAATTGCTACGCCGGACGCTGCCACACGTCATCCGGTCGGATGAGGAATGTGAACGGTTGACCAGCGAGCTTCTGCGTCTTGACGAACGCGAGGACACTTCCCGCGAAGAAAAGGAGTTGGCCGAACTCCTGACGGTACTGATTGAGGATTATGAGGAACGCCGCCATCCCATTCCGAAGGCCCGTCCGCGGCAGACACTTCACCATTTAATGGAGGCTCGCAATCTGATGCAGAAGGACCTCTGGAAAATCTTCGGATCGAAAGGAATTACGTCCGAGGTATTCAACGGCAAGCGCTCCATTAGCAAAACGCAAGCCAAAAAGCTGGCAGCATTCTTCCACGTCGGCGCCGACCTGTTCATCTAGCGAATTCCGGACAACGGGGAGCGTACTCCATGGCAGCTGACATCCATGACGGATCCTCTTACCGCGGCAGATACTACGACCCATCCGCAGGAAGGTTCATAAGCGAGGCGCCGAAAGCGCGGGTCGCTTTCGATGGTTCCGATGTGAGTTTTTTGCGCCTACGTCAGCGACAGCCAGGTGGTTTTCATGGACCCAATAGCAACAAGTTTCCAAGGTTCTGGAAAAAGACCAAGATCATTACATTTCGCGAATCCTCAACCTAGTGGCACCGCACCTCCTCGGGTAGGAGCACTTGGATAGTGATGATATTCAATCCCTGAAAGCATGTGTTGGCCCCGGATGCATTTGCGCACCAGTCCTTGACATCCTCCTCGCCGCAAGCGGCGAGGATTCCTACGGCCTCTCGGTTCGTTTTCCCGAGATGGCTTCGGTGGGTTCCTCCCACAACCGCCCTACTTCAGCGGAGGACCACGAAGAGGCTTTACTTTTGGGCTGCCCGCCCATAGGTCGTTTAGACGAGAGCATTTTATGTTGCCACATTCAAAAAGAACAAGAGGGCCTTATATCCCCGGCTTCAAAAGCCGAGGCTTGTCGGCCCTCAAGCGTAAGGCGCGAGGAAGCACCTCTTGACGGCGAGGACCGTTCGGAAATCATGTGCCAAAAGGAGATGGCCTGCTGGATACCGATTTGGCCTGCACAACCACGTATCCTATTTCCCGCCATTTCGAAGGAACAAACAGATTGCCCACATTCTGCGGGGCACTGTGACACTCCTCGACAGTCTCTTCTCCGATACAGCTATTCCCAAATAGGAACTGTTACTTCTGCCAGAACGAAATCTGTAAGAAATTGACAATAAATGACTTATGGTCTGGCTGTCTATTTCCATTGGTATGTCCACCCACCTGTCAAAACTAACAGTGGCGACTCCAGCAATACTCCAATATTTTCTGGCGCGAGCTTTGCAAGGTCAATTGCAGCCTTCGTTTCTCACTTGTTCGTTGACCAGACGTTTAAGTGAGTCGACGGGTGCAGACCTTTTGCGGGTGTCCTAGTCCACACTATTTCGTGCGCTTAAGCTATCAGGAGGTAGATGTATGAGGCTATTCATCAGAAACTTGGCGGTTGCGGTAGGAATGCTCGTGTCTGCTGGTGGGGTCTACGCTCAAAGGGACCTATTGGTACCAGCCGGGACACTCCTGCAATGCACTTTGAATGAACCAGATTTCTCTTCGGCCACCGCAACCGTGGGAGACCCGGTGCTGTGCCACCTGCGCACGCAGCAGGAGTTTGGCAAAATACTGTTTCCCCGAGGCAGTATGTTGGGCGGGCACCTGGAAGCGGAGAAAGAACCAGGGCACTTTATCGGGAAAGGTTATTTGAAGATTTCGTTCGACAGGGTGATTCTGCCGTACGGCGATTTGCCCGTGCCCGCGAAAGTGATTCAAGCGAAGGGATTTAAGGTGGACAAAAAGGGAGACATCGACGGGAAGGGACATGCGAAGCGAGACGTTGCTGAGTGGATGATCCCGGTGTTATGGCCGTGGAAAGTTGTTTCGTTGCCGAGGCGCGGTCCCCGGCCCACGTTGAAGGGCGAGGAATCGCTTGAGCTCCGCTTAATGGATGATATTTCCGTTCCGGCGACCGTGGCCTATGGGCCAATGAAGCCGGATCGGCCACCCTATGCGTCGTCGGCCCAGCCGAGCACTTTTACGGGGAGAAGTGCGAACATCGCCGAGCCGGCCTTCTTCAAGCAGATCGGTGGCGGAGAGAGTTTGGCAACCACCGCCGACTGGAAGCCGCCCATGCGTTGCACGATCCTGGTGCTGAAGTCGAACGAAACTTTGCAACTAAGCAAATATCGAAGAGATGGAAATGCGTTGGTGTTTGAGCAGTTGGATGGCACCAAAGGCGTAGTCGACATGGACTTAGTGGATTGGCGGAGGACGACTGCAAGGAATCAGATCATCTCGGCCGATTAGCCGATCGACAAGCCACTCGAAATCAGCAGACAATCCAGGCTGGCAATGCCGGCAGTCGCGGATGGCTCCTAAAACATGCTTCTGCCGAGGTCAGTTGCCGCAATAGATTGCAGATTGTCCTGGCCACACAAAGACGTAATCCTGGCTGTTGACGGTGAGGTAGTAGCGGATCGTTCCGACAGGGTGGCAGCCTTCGACTGAACAAAGGAGGGGATAACTGCGAAGGTCCCGGACCACAGATGAAACGGTCAGCGCAGTTTTGGGAGAGACGTTAAGAGTCTGCGAGGCGCCGTCCGCTGAAAACAAGTGATCATGGGAAAGAAAACCGCCGGTAAAGCATTGCATTTTCTCAGGCTCAACGGCATTTGTTGTGTTCTTGCGTTCACGCTTGTTGAGTTTCTTCCCATGAAGAATAACCGATGGAAGGGAGACTGCACGCCCATCAATACTGATTCCGCCATATCGCACAGACAGTGTCGAGTCCGAGCCGTTGACGATCGTCGTCGTGTAGTTGAGGTAAGTCCCCACTTCGTAGGCACTGACACGCTCGAATCCGATTCGGGAACTCATCTCGATTGGGCCGTACCTTAGTTTGTGGATGGAATGGCCGGTCAGCGGGTCTTCAATGGTCGAGGACATCGCGCCCGAGCGGGAATCCTCTCCCCACACAAACGCACTCACCACCTCGGTTTTGATTTCCTGGCCGACCGCACAGGGCGTAAACGCGAAAACCGCTAGCAGAACCGCGCAGCCGCGTCTCGTCATAGTCCTGTTCATGGACCGCGAGACGCTTTGCCCGCCGCTCTTAGTCATTTGTGTTCATTATCAAGCCTTCACACCGGGTCCGGCCAACTGGCAAAATGACCAGTACTTGCGGGATTTGTTTCTGCAATGCGAGAGGCCACCGAATTGAGCAAACCAGGTTCATCGAGTTGCTTCGGGTTGCAACCTAAGATGACTCCCTCCACGGCTGGCCCGACGCGCTCATCGGACACCGACTGGCCTGTGGGCGTTGAAATTCCTTCCTAAACAGTAGCAAGACGCGCCTGGTGTCTCTGGAGAAGCGTCCCAATGCTGTCAAAAGAAACAGTTTCTCTCGAGATCGCTCCGGTGGAAGAATTCTCCCGAAGGGATCGGTCTTGGAGTGATTTGGCTTTTCGGCCCCGGCACGAGATTGGCGCGCGCGAAGGCGTAGCGCCGCAGTAACGATTTTCTGACGCGCCGCGGTTAGCTGTAAGAGTTCCTACTAAACGGGGCACGTGCAGCTGCGGCGGGGGTTTCACCATGCGAATTGGTCGGTTTGCAACCCATGCTCTACTATCGGTCTTCTGCAGCCTGATTTTCGTGGTCTCCTCGCTCTTCAGTGCCAACGCGCAGCAATCGCTACCGGACAGTCCTAAACCGAAGATCGTCACGACACCACCGAAACAAGCGTCGGAGAGTAGCTGGCCGCGCACCTTCGCCAGTGATGCCGACGCCTTCACCATCTATCAGCCCCAGGTGGACAAGTGGGATGGAAACCTCGTTGACCTCTATTGCGCTGTCGAGCTGAAGGAAGCCAGAGAGACCGCTACCAAGTACGGCGTCGTTTGGATTCAGGCACGAACCGAGGTGGACAAGATCAATCGCTTGGTGACACTGGACCAGGCCAAGATCACCAAGGTGAAATTTCCGGTGGCTGCCGACAAGGAGCCCCAACTCACTGCACTTTTGGAGAGAAAGTTGCCCGGCGCCACGAGAACCATCTCGCTGGACCGACTGGAGGCAGCACTCGAAGCGGACAGCGATGTCGTCAAAGGCGTCGACGTAAAGAACGACGCGCCTAAGGTGATCATCGCGACAAAACCTTCCATGCTGGTGTTGATTGACGGCACACCTCAGATGGGTGATGTGCCCGGCACAAAACTTCAGAGCGTGATCAACACGAGATCCATCATTCTTTACGATAGCGACGAGCGGCTTTACTTCCTCCGCGTGCAGGAGAGGTGGCTTCAAGCCAAAGCGCTCGAAGGACCGTGGAAGTATGCCCAGAAACTATCTGACGCTATGAAAAGGGCCGAGGAAATTATCGTCAGCCAGAACAGTGCACAGAAGCCCGACGGAGGACAAACTTCACAGCAACCTTCCCTGAAACGAACCGAGAAGAAAGTGGAGCTCGCAGAGACTCCGGCAGTGTACGTTGTCTTCGAGCCGACGGAGATGATCGAGAGCAAAGGCGAGCCAACGTATAACCTCATCCCCGGCACTGGCCTTCAGTATGTGGTCAATACCAATGGCAATATTTTTCGGCTTGGTGACAACGAGTACTACCTCCTGATCTCGGGCCGCTGGTTCAAAAGCGGCACGCTCGACGGATCCTGGACATTCGTGACTGCGGCGGATATGCCTCCGGACTTCGGGAAGATTCCAGCGGATAATCCCAAAGGCACAGTGCTCGCGTCGGTTCCGGGAACACCGGAAGCAAAAGAGGCGTTGATCGCCAACTCCATTCCGCAAACGGCCACTATTACACGTTCAGAGGCAAAGCTCACGGTGCAGTATGACGGCGAAGCGACATTCCTGCCCATTCAAGGCACGGCCATGAGCTACGCCAACAACACGAGCGCTTCTGTCATCAAAGTGTCCGACAACAACTACTACGGCGTTGAAGCAGGAGTATGGTTCAAAGCATCGTCACCGGAAGGCCCGTGGCTCGTCGCCGACGCGGTGCCAGCACAGATCTACGACATCCCGCCCAGCTCTCCGCTCTACAACGTGACCTACGTGAAGGTGTACAACTCGACCCCCGATGTTGTGCACGTGGGTTACACGCCGGGATATTACGGCACTGTGGTTTCAGCCAACACAATGACGGTGGTTTACGGTACGGGTTGGTATTACCCGCCATATATTAGTCCGATCGCTTGGTACGGCTGGCCCTATACGTATGGTGTGGGAGCAGGTTTCACCTACAGCGAGGATACCGGATGGAGCGTCGGCTTCGGTTACGGATATGGCTACTATCCTTGGTACTACCCATGGTGGGGCCCAATGGCGTATTACGGATGCTGTTGGTATCCATATTACGGATGGGGCGCATGGGGTGGCGCTGCCGTCGCCAACGTGTACGGGGTCTGGGGCAACACAGCTTATTCGCGTACGGGCGCAGCCTGGGCGAATCCTTACACCGGGAACTACGGCGCTGCGACCAGCGGCGCCTATCACAATACACAAACAGGCAGGAGCACGATCGCTGGCAGGGGTTACAACACCAATATCTACACGGGGAACACTTACGGATACCGCGGTGGCGCCACCTACAACCCGAACACTGGTATCGTCGCAGGCGGTGGAGCTGGATATGTGGGCAACATTTACACCGGGCAGGGCACGGCTGGGCGCGGCGGGTTCATTTACAACACCAACACGAACGCAGGTATTGCTGCGGGTAAGAACAACATCTATGCAGGCAAAGACGGCACGGTGTACCGTTACAACAGAGATAGCGGTAGTTGGTCGACCAACAGCGGCAACGGCTGGCAATCCATCGATAGGCCAGAACCAAGGCTGCAAACCCAACAGCAAATGCGCAGCAAAGGCGCTCAGCGTAATCAAAACTTTAACTCGATGCGCAGCTTCGGTGGCGCTCCCATGCGTGGAGGCGGTCGGCGGCGTTGAACCTCTTCGCCCTCACCCAAAAGGTCTTCCACCACGGAAAAGCGGTAACGAAGGTCACGTACCGTTGCCCTTTTTCATGTGATGATTTTTGGGATTTCACCTTAAACACCATGCAACATTTCCGAGGCTTTCCGAGGCAGTGATTGGGGTGATTTCGCAAGGAAGGGATCTCTGTCAGCTCGGCTGCGTGCAAGCCTTCGACAGCCAAACGCATTTTGTCGACCAGGCGTTTCTTCTCCAGCCAATGGAAAGAGATATCAATCAAGTATCGCCAGAGAAATTTGGATGCAGGTCCGGCCAACGGCCCATTGGACTCGAAGATAGGACGGCCTCTTGGATTTTGGGGTCTTCGCCAGTTTTTTCGCTTGCTTCAGCGCGGTTTTATAGAGCTCAGCGATTTTCTCAATTTGCCGAAGCTTCTGCTCCGTCTTGTTGGTGATTTTTTCTTCGGTGAGCTCTTCATCATCGAACCGAACAATTTCCTTGGTGGAGCGCACGCCCTTGCGCAAGCCTTCGCCGACGACGATGATTTCCCTAATGACGATGGGCGAGCGCGTGAGGGCCTTCATGACCACGAGTTGCCCGCGGTCGATGCGCTTGGCGATGACCTGCCGCGCCCTCGCGGGTGAGCAGCAGCACTGAGCCCATCTCCCCGAGGTAGATGCGGACCGCATCGTGTGATTTGGGGTCAACAGCGAAGCTGGCTAAGGTCAAGGCCCGCTTCGGCGGCGAGTTCCTCTTTCCAGTCGGATTCGGGACCCTCCGTGAGATTTGCAGCGGCACCCGCCGCGGTGGGAAGGTCCTCGTCGATCTCAATGCCCTGGCGCTCTAAGGTGGACAGGACATCGTCAATTTCCTGCGAAATGTGGTGAGCGGAATCAAGACTCGTTGTCTTTCCGGTGGGCAGCGGTGCCGGGCTTCGTTTTCGGCGTGTGGGTGTGCTGGTAATCAGTCAGTTCTGCGTCCGTGACGGCGAAGCGAATGAAGCGAGGTTGGCCGGTTTCCGTGGCGAATTCCCGGCGAAGCCGCAGGGAACAGATGTCCGGCGCATCCTGATAGCGCACGCGATGCGCCAGGAAAGCGTCGTTCGCAATGGTCACAAAATAGCTGGAGGATTCGCCGCCGGAACCGCGGACGGTGAAAGCATATTCGCGGACCGCTCCCCTAGTTTCAAACCCAACGTATTGTAGGACAACCTCATTGCTCACAGAGCCTCACTATTCCAAAAGGGAACAGTCGCAAGTGCGACCTTAGGAGCCTCTTAAATGGAGCGAGAGGTTTCGAAAGAGCGACAAACGCGGCCCATCCATGATGGCACGCTTATCTGTTTCAGTATACAACTATCACCAGAACCGGGGATCGATCTCCCGGCGGCAATTAGCTTTCCATCTGGGCTTGCAGAAATTCCCCAGGCAAACGAACCATCCTGGGGCCGGATGTTGCCGCTATGCGTTCCACGCCAGGTCGACGAACCCGCGCTCTCTTCCCGAACGACTCGCCATTCATTGAAACTCTCTCGATTTGAATCCCAAGTGCCCGTTCCAGTTGGAAAAACTCCGTCCGCTGCTCTCTCACGAAGAGAGTCGAAGCAACACCACGCGCACCGGCTCGCCCCGTACGGCCAACACGATGAATGAAGTGTTCGGCTACCTCAGGAAGGTCATAGTTAATGACGTGTGCGATGTCCTGCACGTGAATGCCGCGGGCCGCCACATCCGTTGCGATCAGCACGCGGTACTGCCCCCGCTGAAATCCGGTTAGCGCTGCAATTCGCTGGGATTGCGATCGGTCTCCGTGGATCATCGCCGCATGGATTCCCAGGCGGTTCAGGCTCTTAGCAATCCGCTCGGTCCCGCGCTTGGTCCGGCAAAAGACCAGGCAACGGCCGGTCTCTTTATCGAGCAGATTCTGCAGCATTTCCGGCTTGCCGTTTTCGGCCACTTCGAATGCCTGGAGCCGCACATTCTCCGATGGTTTCAACGTAGAACCGAATGCCAGACGCACAGGGCTTCTCGTGTAGTCGCTCACCAGTCGGGATACCGCTCCCTCCATAGTTGCGGAAAAACAGAGAGTCTGTCGTTCTTTAGGCAGTACGGACGCAATCCGTCGTATCGCAGGTAGAAATCCCATGTCCAGCATGCGATCCGCTTCATCCAACACGAGCGTCTTGACGCCACGGAGAGATATCAATCTGCGGTCAAGATAGTCCTCCAGCCGACCGGGAGTCGCCACCACCAGCCGGGCTCCGTTGTGAATAGTGTCCAGTTGTCGGCCCTCGGGTAACCCACCAACCACTAGGGCCGCTGGTGGGGCCTGTTTTCCTTGTAGTGCGTTGGCTTGTGCGACTACTTGCATCGCGAGTTCCCGCGTGGGAACGAGCACGAGAGCGGTGATGCCCGGCGCGTTCTGCCCAAACAGCTTTTCGATCACCGGAACGAGAAATGCCAGCGTCTTGCCGGTTCCTGTCTGGGCCGTAGCGATCACGTCCTTACCCGCCAGTGCTTGCGGGATTGCCGCCGCTTGCACCGGCGTTGGCACTGAAAATCGTGCTGCCTTGAGTCGTTCCTTCAAAGAAGGAGATATTGAGAGTTCTGAAAAACTTTGCATTTTGCTTTCTTGCCGGCGAAGATTGTCGCAACAGCACACGAACATGCGGCTGAGCGCGGCAATCTAGATTGCCGGTCTTACATTCTTGAAATTACGCTGAAAACGTACGGAGGGAAACGAAGGGCGGGTATTCTCAGATCAGCTCTTTAAACCAGAGGGACCGCACAACCAACCGATGCATTAAGCGCAGTAAGAGTGTAGCACACAATCGCGATCTTCGCTCAATTAGACTCCGAGCGATCCGAGCGAACGCATGCTTGCCTTCATCGCTGACAAGGAGAGCTGGCCCCTGCCGCCCGACATCCAATATCTCGATCAGGGGCTTGTGTTGGAGCCGAGCCTCCTCTCCGCAGCTCTGGCCTTCGCGCGGCCGCAGGATCTCAATAAAACATTTTATAAAGCATTTTATGCGAGCCGCCCATGGGGCCATTCAGGCATGCTACAATAGTTACAACACTTACGTGGTAAGGGAGACTCGGTGCGGAAAACTCGATCCGTCGTCGTCAGCATGCGCCTGCCGGCAGACAGCGGAAGCCGTCTTAAGCGCATGGCCAATCGCCATGGATGGACGCCCAGTGATGCGAGTGCCCGACTGGTGGAGGAGGGTCTCAGGCGGTCGGAATTCGCGTTCATCGATTTTCGCGAATCCGCCGCAGGCCGACAAACCTACATCCAAGGGAGCACGCTCGCGGTGTGGGAGATAATGCTCCTCGTTCAGAGCTATAAGGGCGATGTGTCCGCCGTAGCCAAACATCTCAAATGGCCAGAAGCGAAGGTCCTAGCCGCCGTCAACTACGCAAAGGCCTTTCCCGAAGAGATCGAGAGCGCACTGTCCGAGAACGCTGCGACGAATTTAGAGGTGCTGAAGCGCATGTTGCCGCAGGCCAGCGAATTCGTCTCCAAAAGGGCACCCAAGAACTGAGGATGCTCAAGCTCCTTTTGGATGAGCATATCTCGCCGGCAGTAGCGGATGGCCTTCGCCGTTGCGATCGTCTGCTAGTAGTTTCCTGCATGGCGGAATGGGAGGAGGGAGAATTCTTAGGCCAGCAAGACTCCGCCTGTCTGCAGCAAGCTGCCGCCCAGGGGTTGACGCTGGTTACCTACGATCGAAGGACGATTCCCCCCTTGCTAAAAGCCTGGGCGGAAGAAGAGCGAGAGCATGGCGGAATGATTTTTGTTGACGAAAAGACCATCTCGCCGTCGGATACTGGCGGCCTCGTACGAGCCTTGAGCAATCTCTCCAAGAAAAGCGCAAACTGGGAGTGGACCAATCGAGTGTGCTTCTTGCGGCGTTGACGAGCCATCAAAATCGTGGCATTTGTGCAAGATATCCCCGCGACAAAAGGCGTCCATGCGAGAGCTTAAAGGGCCCTCTTTGTTCAGAGGCGCGTCAGCGCGTGGATTAGCACATAGCCGGGATATCGGGGAGAAACACGGTTGGCCATAGTTGTTCCCTGCCAACCTTGTGAGCGTCGCGACGAAAGTTCTTATCAGGCGGACCATCGATTCGGGCAAAGCTTCAAAGCTTCCACATTTATGACTAGGAAAAGTCCTTAATTAGGGCAAGTCCTGCAAGTCCTAACTTAACTTAGCTAAAGGCTGGTGCATGGGTTTTGGTGGAGTCGAGAACAGGCGCAGTGATCTTAGCCTCCCGGTGGCGATTGGCGAGGCTTTCGCGTCGCCGCCTCAGTCCGGTTTGGCATAGCTCTGTTTCCTGTTCCCGCTCATCGCACTGGACGTGCGGATTTCCCGCATCCAGCGCTCGGAGAAAGCTCACGGTTTCGCCCACGGACGGCTGGCGGTCTGTTCGGTAAGACTGACCAGACCAAGCACTTGGTAAAAGGAGGCCGTCGGGAAACGTTTCTTCCCCGGCCATCTCACTTTGTGCTTGATGCACAGCCACTGACGCAGCCGCTTGCGGGTATGCTGATCCACCGCACGGTAGGCTTTGCTGACTGGACCGAGGCAGAAGTAGTTCGCCCATCCGTTTAACATCTGGTTGAGCTTCTTAACGACCACCTTGGCGTCCAGCGTGGTTTATTTCGTCCGGTCTCCTCGCTGATTGAGGCACAGATGCGCTGCACCCGTTTCGTCGACGGAGTCGTGCCCAGGTAGGCTCGGCCGGAACTCCTGAGATCGAAAGTGGGGGCTTGACTCTATGACAAAGACTGTGATAACCTTCGCTAAGATGAATCCAACTGATTTGAGATCGGTGCGTCAGCAACGCGGTTGGTCTGAACAGGAGGCAGCCCGGAGGCTTGGTGTCTCTCAATCCTACCTGTCTATGTTGGAAGGGGGAAAGCGGCGACTCACTTCACGAGTGGCGCGTCGGGCAATGAGCGTTTTTGGGCTACCGCCAACTGTCCTTCCTCCGTCTCCCCCGGAGAATCAGTGGGGTGCAGAAACACTGGCGCAGCAACTCGCAGCCCTGGAATATCCCGGCTTCGCATATATGCGGTCACACAGACCGAAGAGAAACCCCGCCGAGGTTCTGGTAGGGGCACTTTCAAACGATCAGCTAGAGGCGCGGGTGGTAGAGGCCCTACCCTGGCTCCTCCTGCGGTACTCCAATACGGATTGGGCATGGCTAGTCGAACAGGCCAAGGTTCGTGATCTGCAAAACCGTTTGGGTTTTGTCGCTAGCCTAGCACGTCTGATGTCTGAAAAGGCCGCTCCGCTGGACGAAAGCCGCACTCGGTCATTGTCTGAACTGGAGAGAACTCTGGACAAGAGCCGACTTGCTAAGGAGGATACGCTCGGCAAACCGCCTCGTAGTGCGACAGAGCGAGAATGGGTTTTGGCGAATCGCACCGAGGAGGCGAAACATTGGAACCTCTTGACTGATTGGCGAGTGGAGCACTTCCAGTATGCCCTCTGAGCCGGTGCCTGACATCAATCTACCTGCGCCGTGGGTGGCTTTTTTGGGTGGGCTAGACTCTCTTGTGCCAGAGCCTGTCGCACTTCACTGCATCGGCGGATTCGTTCTCACCGTTTTGTATGGCGTTCCGCGAGTGACGTCGGATTTGGATTGTGTTGCTATTCTGCCGCATCACGACCTAGAAGCAATTGCTGGTCGCGGCTCGGGTCTTGCCAAAAGGCACAAGATTTATTTGCAGTACGTCGCTGTAAACACAATGCCCGAAGACTACGAGACACGCCTGACGGAGCTTTTTCCTGGACGGTTCAAAAACCTTCGCATCTGCGTTCCTGATCCTTACGACCTGATTCTGTCCAAACTTGAGCGAAACAGTCCCAAGGACCGCGAGGACGTAGAATACTTGGTGGGCAAATTGAAGCTCAATCCAAACCTGCTCCGGGAACGATATGAACGCGAACAGCGCCCCAATCTCTCAAACGAGTCTCGCCACGATCTAACGCTCAAATTGTGGCTGGATCTCTTTCCCCCGCAGGCGCAGTTCTCAACCTGATTGCCAGGCCGAGCAGCAGACTCAATACTTATCCAACCCGCTTTTATGGGCCATTCTCATTCTCGCATTGCTTCGCCGTTCAGATGACCCTTTATCCCGGTTGAGTAGGCCGGCGGGATTGCGCCACCGGCCTCTCGCAGAACCGGACGTGAACCTCTCAGCTCATCCGGCTCCCATCAAGCAAACACGCCAGTCGAAGGGCGTGTCTGTCGCACGCATCGAAGTCCTCCTGTTTCCAGTTGCCTCGGTCATGCGACCGCTTGACCGACCCCTTCGCTCCAGCCCCATTACGAGCCTTCCTCGCTCTTACGAGTCGGTCCGCCCCAGTGCTCCGCATCGGTACGCTCGCCTCGCGGTTTTCGCCGCTTGGGCTTCTCCCTTCGCATCAGAGCGACTGTTTCCTGCAGTTCCGCGCGACAGCCTGCATCCGCTTCACGCCCCCTCTACGCCGGTCGCCGTCCGCTCAGTCATCAGGCACCCCGCGGACTTGTCCCAGGAAAACCATACGCCCCTGGTTTCGACGACTCTTGAGTTCTTAACGACGCGTCTTCGAAGGGTTCACTTTCGTTCGTCTCTCGGATGCTCACCTGCACGAGTTGTACTCGCGCTTTTCCTCCAACGCTCACCACCATGGCTCTTTACCACAGCAGCTTGGGGCGGTTTGAGACCTGCTCCTGAAAGCCGATCCCGAGGGGCCTTCCCTCATCTCTCGCGCAGCTTAACTTATTCACACGGTTGATTAGTTCAATGTGAACTCCTTCTCCGTGTGCTTCCTGCAGCACACTCTGGTCAAAAAACTCGTCCCGGTCGCCCCCGAGCAAGAACTCATTGCTCATTGCTCAGCGCCCTTTGAAGATAAAGCAGGTCCGGGAGGTCTTTTGCCAGGGGAGATTCCCGGCATCCTTAATATATGCGATATATGCGCTGCGAGCCCATCGTCCGCTGTCCCGTCGACTCCCTCTCGTAATACTTCAGCAGGCCGCCCAGTCGTTCTCGACACCGCACTGCTCCCATGTTCCTTCTTGCCTGCGTCTGCGAAGGAAACAAGATCCGATTGTCTTTGCCTCGGGCCTCATCATGATTCCTATCATCGCGAAAGAGGGGCACGAAGGAGTGCGGGGCCAGACCTGTGGCGATTGCTGCGGAGCATGAGAGACACGTAAACCAACCTTACAACCGGCCGCGGCGACTGTACACCTCCTTGCCGGTAAGCTCAGGCCTTGACGGAGAACCCGAGGTGCCCCTAGTTCGAAGCGTGGTAGCAAGAGATTCTCTGAAAGAGCGCAGCCAGATTTACCTGGCAGCGACCACGGACCGCACAGTTATCGTGTCGTCCTTCGCGGTTCCCTTGACCGTGACCTTCTGCCCAGCCAACTTCGAGAGCTCGGCCTCGTGTCCTTCCAAGGTGTAGAGTTTTTTATCCACGGCCAGCGCGTATTTCATACCGTCCTTGGCGCACATCCGTGTGCATTCAGCGGGAGTTTTGTCCTTGGCCATGTGCGAGGTACCGCACATAGAGTCCGTGAGCGTTCCCGTGAACGTCTGTTCTTGCTGGGCAACGGCAACGCTGGCTCCAACCGCTAAGATAAGAGCTGCGAGCAGTTTCGTTTTGTCCTTCATTTTCATTTCTCCTTGTGGTTTAACGTCACATCGAACAGCTCGGCGCGCTGAAGAATGGATGAGCCGCTGAGCTAGCAATCCTTTGTCGCCTCCTCGACCTGGAGGCGGAGCGTCCCACGACGCAGGGCGCGTTCCTTCATCAGGGCGAAAAAGACGGGTACGAGAATCAGCACGTGAATCGTTGACGTAATCATGCCGCCGACAATCGGTGCTGCAATGGGCTTCATGACGTCGGAACCGATGCCGCTTTCCCACAGAATGGGGATAAGACTGGCCAGCACGACGCACACGGTCATGAGCTTTGGCCGGAGGCGCTGCACCGCGCCTTCGATGACGGCTTGCTCGATGTCTTCATGCCGCAGTGGTTGTCCGCCGGCTAGCCGGCGGTTCAGAGCTTCGTGGAGGTAGACGAGCATCACAACTCCAGTCTCGACCGCGATGCCGAACAGTGCGATGTAGCCGACCCACACGGCAACGCTGAAGTTGTAACCGAGAAATTTCTGCAGGATTAGACCGCCGGTAAGCGCATAGAGCGTCGGGAAGATGAGGACAGCCGACTCTGCGACGGAATGGAACACTATATAGAGGAGGACGAAGATGACGAAGAACACGACCGGCAAGATGACCTGCAACCGCTCCTTCGCCCGTAGTTCGAACTCATACTCGCCCGCCCATTTGTAGGTGTAACCCGCGGGCAGACGAAGCTTTTGCGTCAGCATGGCGTTGGCGGATTTCACGAAATCGCCATAGTTCCGCGAATTGAGGTCGATGTAGACGTAGCCGGTAAGAGCTCCGTCTTCATCACGAATCATCGAGGGCCCGCGCGAAAACGAGATTCGAGCCACCTCCTCTATTGGGATTTGTGCGCTGGATGGCGTAGCTATGAGAACTCTTCGTAGGTCGTCCACGTTCTCACGAAAGTCGCGGTTGTAGCGGACGTTGACGGGATAACGCTCGCGGCCTTCAATGTTTTCGGTGACCATTTCCCCGCCGATACCGGAGCTGACGGCTTGCTGCACATCAGCGACGGTGAGGCCGTAGCGTGACGCCTCCTCACGATTCACGTCGACGTCGACGTAGAAGCCTTGCGAGACCCGTTCTGAAAAAACGGATCGAACCTCGGGAAGAGTCGCAAGAACTTGTTGTATCTGCGCACCCGCCTGCTGGATTCCTTCGAGCGTTGGCCCCTGGATCTTCATCCCGAGTGGGGTTTTGATTCCGGTCAGCTCCATGTCCAATCGGTTCTCGACGGGCATGGTCCAGGTGTTGGAGAGACCCGGAAACTGCAACTTGGCGTCCATCTCCTGAATGAGCTTTTCGTAGGTCATTCCCGCACGCCACTTCTCCCGCGGCTTGAGCATGATTGTGGTGTCGTACATATCGAGCGGCGCGTTGTCCGTGGCGCTGTCCGACCTTCCGATGGTTCCGAACACGGTTTCCACTTCCGGGAAAGCACGTATGATGCGGTCCTGTTCCTGAAGTAGTTGCGTTGCCTGTCCAATGGAGATTCCGGGCAAGGCCGTGGGCATGTACAACGCCGAGCCTTCGAACAGCGGTGGCATGAACTGACTTCCAATCTTGAGCGCGAGCGGAAGCGTGACGACCAGGAAAATCAAATTGATGAGCAAGGTGGTTTTGCGAAACCTGAGGCAAAGGCGCAGTACCGGCAAGTAGAGCGCCTGCGTGATCCGTGAAATAGGGTTCTGCGATTCCGGTCGCAGTCTCCCGCGAATAAAAAGAATCATGAGCACGGGGACAAGTGTGATGGCCAGCAGGGACGAGAATCCTACTGCCAGCGTCTTGGTCCAGGCCAGTGCCCGGAACATTCTTCCTTCCTGCGCTTCAAGCAAGAAAACCGGAAAAAACGACACGACGATGATGAGCAAGGAGAAGAAGATGGCGGGGCCGACCTGTTTGGCAGAGTCTAGAAGAATCTTCCGCCGCTCCACGCCTGAAATCGGCGCCGATGCATTGGCTTGGTGCTCCGAGAGTTGGCGGTAGCCGTTCTCGACCATCACGATGGCCGCATCGACGAGCACGCCAATGGCGAGCGCGAGGCCGCCGAGCGACATGATGTTCGAGCTGACCTGCAGGTAGTACATCGGGATGAAGGATGCAACCACGGCAATCGGCAGAGTGAGTATGGGAATCAGCGCCGAGCGGAAATGAAAAAGGAAGATGATGATGACGACGCTAACGATAAGCGCTTCTTCTAGCAAGTCGCGCTGAAGCGTTTCAATTGAAGCGTGAATCAACCCGGAACGGTCATAACCGGCAATGACTTCGACGCCAGGAGGCAACGATGGTTTGATTTCGGCCAGCTTTTTCTTCACGCCATTGATGACGTTCAAGGCGTTCATACCGTCGCGCATGACAACGATGCCGGCGACGGTCTCTCCTTCGCCTTGCCATTCCGCGGCTCCTTCGCGGATATCCGGGCCGAACGTGACCGTCCCGATATCACGAATCCTCACGGGAGTGCCGTTCTTTGTAGCAACGGGCACTGTTTCGAGGTCGCTCAGCGAACGCAAATACCCGAGGCCGCGAATCATGTACTCCGCGCCGCCCATTTCGAGGACTCGCCCGCCGACTTCATTCGTGCTGGACCGGACCTTTTCAATGACTGTGGAGAGCGGTATGGCGTAGGCGCGCAGTTTGTTAGGATCGAGATTCACCTGGTACTGTTTGACGAATCCACCAATGGTCGCGACTTCGGCGACGCCCGGGACCGTTTCGAACTGGTAGCGCAGATACCAATCCTGAATGCTGCGCAATTCGGCCAAGCTGCGTTGATGGGTGCGATCCACTAGAACGTACTCGCAGACCCAGCCCGCGCCGGTGGCGTCCGGTCCCATAACGGGATGGACATCGCTTGGCAGTCCTCCCTGGATCTGCTGCATGTATTCAAGAACGCGCGACCGCGCCCAGTAGAGATCGGTCCCATCCTGGAAGACGACGAAGACATAGGAATCTCCGAACATTGTTTGGGCGCGGACCGCTTTGACGTGGGGCGCAGCGAGAAGCTTTGTCACGATGGGATAGGTGACCTGGTCTTCGATGAGGCTTGGCGGCTGGCCGGCCCAAGGCGTGTGAATGATGACTTGCACATCGGAGATGTCCGGCAACGCATCCAAGGGAATCCGGCGCAGCGACCAGATTCCTGCTAGCACGAGGAGAAGCGTTCCCGTGAACACCAGGAAGCGATTTCGTGCGCACCAATCGATCCAGCGGGCGATCACGTTACATGCCTCCCGTCGCGTTCACGCTGAGTTGTTTGCTGGCCACGGTCTGCCCGTTCTTTTTCGCGATGATTGTCACTTGCCACGTTCCGCCGCTTTCGAGCTGGCCGGCGCCCTCGTAGATGCCGTTTCCTTTGTCAGTGAGAGAGACCGGCGTGCGCATGGCAGCCATTCCCATTGCTGGCATCGCGGGCATAAAGAACGTGACCGAAACTTCCGCGCCGGAAATCGGAGCGCCATTCGCTTCGCTCAGTTTCACGCGAATCGTGTTGCTGCCCTTCCGCGGAGGCGCGGGGTCAGTAGTTAGTTCGATATTCGTCTGTGGCGCGTTCATTGCGCCTGCTGACCCGGCGCCGGGCGGAGGCGGTACAAAGGACCCGAGGGCTGCTTGCAGTTGGCTCTCTGAATCGATCAAGAAATTCGCGGAAGTCACAACTTCCTCTCCCTCTTTCAACCCTTTCAACACGATGAAATCGTCCCCGGCGCGAGCGCCAAGCTCCACATCACGCGGTTCGAGATAACCGTCACCGCGGTTTACGAACACGACTTGTCGCGTTCCGGATTGCAAAACGCCACTGGCGGGAATGACCAACTTTTTCCCCATAGGAACCTTCAAGGCGACATTGAGAAACATTCCTGGGGTAAGTTTCAGATCGGAATTTGAGAACGCCAGGCGCGCACGTACCGTCCGCGTCGTCATGTCCACCTGCGGGTAAAGGAAGTTCACACGGCCTTCGAAGACGCGGCCTGGATAGCTATCTACCGTGAGTGTTGCCCGGTCGGCGACTTTGATTCTTCCTAAATCGTTTTGGAACACTTCAGCGAAAACCCAAACAGCCGAAAGATCAGCGACTGTATACAGGTGCGTTTCTGGCTGGACCGTAAGGTTCGGCAGCGCGTTGCGTTCCGTGATGTAGCCCGAGACCGGAGAATCGATTTCCAGCTCCTGCTGAACTTGGCCGGTAGACTCAAGTCGTGCAATTTCGCGTTGCGGCACGCCCCACTGCTTAAGTCGTTCGGTCGCGGCTTCCAAAAGTGAAGCGGCACTTTCAGTGACTCCGGGAACCGTGCTCTGCGCCACATGCCGCTGGTTTTGTTTGGCCACTAGATATTCGCGCTCGGTCGCCACGAGATCTGGACTGTAGATTGTGAAAAGCGGCTGTCCTTTGTTCAGGTACTGATACGTTGCATCTGCGAAGACTTTCTGTATGTAACCGGAATAGCGCAGTTGCACGTAAGAGAGGCGCGTTTCGTCGACCGCGACGTTGCCGGTGACGCGGATTTCGTCGTCAACAATCTTGCTTTCCACATGGCCCATCCGAACGCCAATGCTTTGCAGCCGTTCGGGCGAGAGTTGGATTGGCACGAGAGCGACCTCATGCGGCGCCATTTGGGTGCTCTCCAATCCGTTCGGAGAGTTCTGAGTCGTTTCATTGGCTCCAGCCGCCATCGCAGCTTGCATCTTCGGCCGCCGTGAAGAGCGCCACCACAGCCCGCCAAGAATCGCAATGAGCGCAATATTCGCCAAAACGGCGGCAACGAAAGCAGTCCGATAATTCCGCATTGCCTTTCTCCTCTTCTATCGCAGCGCCAGTCCAGTCATCTGTTCGAGCCGAGCGATGGCAGTCTCGTATTCGGCTAGGTTTTGCCAGTAGTCTTCGTCAAGGTGCAGCACGTCCAGGAACGCAGTCAGCACCGCCTGGAAATCTTGTTTGTTCGATTGGTAGGCTGCGAGACCCGCTTGAAACTCGGATCGCGATTGGGGCGAGAGCCCCTCCCGGTGAATCTTGAGCAGTTCAGCGGTCTGCTGCGCGGTGACGTATTGTGCGCGCAGCTCAGAAGCAAGTTGATGGGATAGGGCCTCGAATTCACTGCGGGCGTGAAGCTGCTCCGCTTGCGCTTGCGCAAGCTCTGGACGCTGTTTGTGTCCGCGGTAGATAGGAACTCTCACTCCAAAGGTCAGTATGTAGTACGCCCGGAATTGAGTGGGGTCCGTACGCTGCCACATGTATTGCACGTTGAAGTCAGGATAAAAATCCTTGCGAGCCAGGTCCACCTGCAGCGACTGCTTGTCAATCATCTTCTGCGATGCTGCAAGCTCTGGGTTCTGAGATTTCGCCGCGGCGAGAAGCTCATCATAGGCCTGAGGAAGAGGCGTCTCAGTGAGATCTGCAGGTTCGATGTCGGATGAATCTTGCGGCCGGTTGAGAAGCTGCTTAAGCTGCGCTTCGAGCTTCCCGACTTCGAGATGATGCATCGCAATTTCGCGGACAAGCTTCGTCTTTTGAAGCTGGGCCTGGAGCACATCTTGCTGCGTGCCCATGCCTGAACGGTAGCGCGCGTCCGCGGCTTGCTCTACTTGTTTCAGTAGTTCGCCGTCACTTTCGAGGATAGTCAGAGTCTTTGCGAGATACGCCAGACGAAAGTAGACGGCCTTGACATCCGCAAGCACCGACCGGCGTACCGACTCGAGCTGTTGTTGCGAGACGTCCGCTTCGCGCTTGGCGATTTCGCTCCGCAGCCGCAGCTTCCCGGGATACGGAATATCTTGTGAAACTCCGACGCCAATGTACGCAAAGTTGCTATTCGTGTAGCCCGCGAACGGTCTCGGACTGCCGACACTGAACTGCTGAATCTGAAATTGCGGATCGGGAAGCGTCGAAACCTGCGCCGGAACCTGCTTCGTCGCTTGCCAGCCTTGTCGAGCCGCTTCGATCTCCGGATTGTTTTTCTCGGCTTCCTCGAGCAGGTTGGCAAGTGGAGTTACTGCTTGCGCGTGCTGCGCCGCGGGCTCTTGGGCAGGAGTTGCCTTTCCAAAGATCGAGAACACCAGCAGCGCGCATAGAGTCGGCCTCATCGCAGCCCTCAAAAGGCGTGAGGACGTACTTTTTTCGATCAGCAAGGGCATTTTCTCTCTCCTGAACGTGCGTAATGAACGATGTTTGATCGGCGCCACAGCGTGTGGGCTTGCAGCCGGCACGAGTCGACGCATGAACGGGCAACGGAACGCAAGGAGAGACACCCGTGCGCGGGCGCACGGTTCAGGAGCGGATCAGATCAGGAAGGATGAATGAAGCTTATAGAGTTCCGGAGGCGAATGTTGCGGTGCAGCGAAATCTGGGTGAGGCGTCTCCGAAAGATTCTGGACAAGTGTCGAAGGCAGGCTGTCACCGATAACCATCACCGGCGCGTGCAACGTGACGTGCGGCGCTGGCAATACGCTCGGAGGCTGCGAGGAAACCATTCCCTTGCAGCAGTCGTGGCTCTGGTTCGACGGGTCGCAGGGCATCGAGCCACAGCACTTCATGCTTTGCTGATCCTGGGTCAGCGGGGACATGCAGTCCCCAAACTGCAACATCAGGACCGCGACCACGGCCAACACCAGGAATACCGTTCTTCGAACCATATCTTGACTCTAGGGGGATTAGACGCACGAGTCAAGCAATTGGGTTTACGTTGGTTAGTGTGCAGACGTCAGGAAGGCAAAGAATGACTAGCCAGACGCGATGGCCGCTTCAACACCATCAACCAAAGTCGCCTGCGAGAGTGGCAACCATGGCTGCCACAGAAGGTAATGGGTTCTCCGTTCGGGCGCAACCGGCCCGGGTCCATGTCGCTCCCGGCGAATACCTACGCTGTCCAAACTGCAACAGCGCAGACCTCAAGAAGGTTTCTCTCGCCTACCAAGAAGGACTCTTTTATACCGCTGCCTGCACTCGACTGCGTGCTGTCGCGGTTGGCGGCTGTGGCCCGGATTTGGTAATTGGAAAGGCGACCACGCGAGGATTTCATCAGTCCGTTCTGTCGAAGCAGCTAACTCCTCCAGTGAAGTGGTCGTATCGCAAGCTGACTCTCTGGTGGGTGGTGGTGTTTCTCTCGGTCGGCTGGATCGTCTTCGACATAAACACCATTACGAAAAATTCTGCTGCTGTTTCGTCGCCTCCGTTGACCCTTTTCGCGTTGTTGTCTGCCGCCACGTTCCTACTGATGCTGGTTCTGCTCTGGAGACACAATCAGTCTGCCTACAAGCGTCGCTATTCCCTGTGGCAACGTTCGTTCATCTGCCAACGCTGTGGCACTTTAACGGAGGGTAGGCTTTGCACGAAGGTCGTGTAGTCAGAGGGTAAAAGCGGAGGCGCCTGGTGCAGCCAGTTCTACCCAAACTCGATGTGCATCATTCTTTGCCCTGAAAAAAAAGGGAATGGAAGGGGCTTGGGTTGGGCTTGGGTGACTCAACTGCCTGATGCGCAAGAGTATCGTGCGTAGCGTAAAAAGCAAATGCGGCACATACTGTGTGTATATGCCAACGAGGAAACAACGGAGGGAAGGCATGCAGCGAACAGCCAAGATCTTCATGAACAATCGCAGTCAAGCCGTCCGCTTGCCAAAGGAGTTTCAATTCAACGCCCGCGAAGTATACATCCGGAAGGAAGGGAGCGACATAATTCTGTCACCGCGACCATTAGATTGGAATTCCTACCTGACCGAGGGCCCTATTGCCTCTGAGAGCTTTATGCAGGAGGTCGAGGAACTTCCAGTGCAGGAGCGTGAGCCGTAATGCCGCGCTACATGCTAGACGCGGACACCTGTTCCTATGTCATGAAGCGCTCCAGCGATGTGCTCCTCAAACGGCTAAAGAAAACTCCAGTTAGCGACGGGTGCATCTCCGTGATCACGAAGTCTGAACTCCTGTACGGGGTGGAGGTTTCTCCACGGCGACAACAGGACGATAAAGCCCTCACCGCATTTTTGCGCTATGTCGAAGTTCTAGATTTTCGCGACGAGGCGGCGCCACACTACGCCAGAATTCGTGCTCAGCTGAGGACGAGCGGAACCATGATTGGAGCCAACGACCTTTTTATAGCCGCCCACGCGCGCAGCCTTGGCCTCACACTTGTCACGAACAATACGCGTGAGTTCGGACGGGTTCAGAACTTAGCGATCGAAAACTGGACAGTACCTTGAACGGAGCGGAACGCGTTGTTCAAGGCGCGAGGCTTTCCATACACCCATAAGCGTCGCTATTCCCAGTGGGAACGCTCGTTCCTCTGCCAACGCTGTGGCACTTTAACGGAGCAGGAATTTTAGCGCTACGAAATCAGCAAACTGAGCAAGCCATCGCTGCCTTAGCGAGAACTCCCGACCCTACCACCCAGCCGAGTCAAATCTCCGTTGTGGAAGCTTCACAAACCCCGCCTGCCCCCATTCAGGCTTTTCCCTGATCAGCAATGACAGCATATCTCCTATGGAATCCTCCATTGTTTTCATTAGGGTCGCGAGGTATCCAGGGTTGTCTCTTGCGAGGAGAACGCCAACCCCAAAAGCGAGGAGGTCGCGTGAAGCTTCATAAAGTTCGATTGCGTTTGCTTCTAGCGCTCGGTCTGCTCAGTACGTTGGCTCTGGTAATCGGCCACAGGTCCGTCATGGCCGTAAACGGGTTTAGCAACAACCAGGAGTTGACACTGCCGCTCACCGCGCCGATCGCCAATTCTGGAGCCTCGTTCAC
>Ga0209158_1000499_pt1 | contig 28848 bp, 19 predicted proteins | sample GraSoiAngelo_140_FD_185897 | JGI IMG/M metagenome (GOLD analysis project Ga0209158, IMG submission 185897) | Grasslands soil microbial communities from the Angelo Coastal Reserve, California, USA - 14_0929_12_30cm (SPAdes) (version 2) | ecosystem: Environmental > Terrestrial > Soil > Grasslands ...
TCGCCGGGCGGGAAGTACGCCCGCCCGATCCATGGCCTGCAATGTCTTGGGATGCCGGGAAATATACTTGGCCGCCTGTCCGGTCGTGAGTCCTTCGTGCAGCATTACTCACATTTACACACATCCTGCTCACCTAGGTCAAGCTCCTTCCCTAGTGATCCGTCGTTCGCACCACTTGCTCCTCTCCTAGGTTTTTCGGCTCTCTGGCGCTCGATCGGCTCCCTTCAGCTGTCTGCATCGAGCTGTTTAGGAGTCGCAGATCTTCCCCAGGTCAAGTTTCATTCCCCCGAAGAGAAAATGCAACAGGGGCGTCTAAAACGGCTCACATCAAAGGGGGTACCAGTCTCTGGGCCAACTAATGATGTCTAGATCTGGTTATCGAAAGAAGGCTTGCTGACGGGTTCCGGTGGGTTCGGGCGACGGACGGGAAAAGTGCTTCGAGGAGCGCCCCACAGCAGTCTCAATAATTTCCTCTTAGGGCGTAACCCACGTCAAAGGGCAGCTTGCCATCCACGCGGAGGACTTTCACCGAACTGTTGATGGAATAGACGTCGATAATTCCCACTGCCCCTGGCGTGGTTTCCACCAGGTGCAGCAGATCTTCGTCGCTGGCCACGATCTTTACTGTCACGTGAGACTCGTTCAGCTTGGCAATCGCGGCCTTGGGGTCGCCGCTGGAGTCGCCGAAAAGCTTCTGCACCGCCACGCGCATCTCGGGAGACTCGGGATTCCTGATAACGAGAGTGAAGCTCTTTCCGTCCGGCCAAGCCTTCTGGATGCCCTTGCACAATTTGCTGAGTTCGGCCAGTGGGATATCCGAGAGCTTACTCCCCATGGACACGACCACCGCCATGTTCTTGACCGCAGCAAGGGTTAAACCGCCAAGCATCGAAGCAATACAAAAAAGGGCCGTGCTGCGCAGCCATTTCCCGCGTACATTCTGCTTCATAACGCCCCAGCTCACTTTCAGGCAGGTTACCCACAGTATGTTCAAGCCTCATTGTCCGGAGCAAGTCCCGGTTTTTCGCCCTGTGCCCAACTGTGCGCCTCCCTTTGTCCTCAATCGGTTAACCCCTTCTTTATCATCACGCACACCTGTCCTACAGGCCAGTATCCCCGCACCCGTACACCGCGCTAGCCTGTCAATCCGGGCTCATTTCTGTTCCCCTTTGGGAAACGGAGACTGTTTGGCATGAAACGATATGCGGCGCGCTCTTTCTTTCTAATCTCACTTTCGCTCTTGGCCGTCGGCGCTCGGGCACAAACTCCCGCCTCGCGCGTCGCGGAAACCGCAAGCCGCGCGGCCAGGCACACCCCGCCGATGGTGTCCAGTGGGCAGCGCCTCTTTGGCGCCATCCCTATCTCCACGCAATCCGGAGAGGCCCGCAAGTTCATCGAACTAGCGTGGGACAAATACGAAAACTCAATGTTTGACGACGCATTAGTGAATGCCCGTCACGCCACGGAAAAGGACCCGCAGTCTGCTCTGAGCCAGGCCCTGCTTTCCTTCGTTGCCCGGCGCGGTATTCCCAACTCAGTGGCGCTGGCGAAAGCCAAATCTCTTCTCCCCCGCACCACAACCGACGAGCAACTTCTTGTTCGCTGGATGACCAGCATTCAAGAGCGCGACCTTCTCCCCGCGATCATGAACATGAACGACCTCCTGAAGCGCTACCCCAAAGACAAGCATGTCCTTTATCTCACTGCGGAATGGTTGTATCTCCAGCAGGACTACGATCGGGCGCGGACCATGATGCAGGCGGCTTTGCAAATCGATCGAAATTTCCCCGCGGTCCTGAACAGACTCGGCTATGTGTATGCTGAAACTGGTGAACCCGCAAACGCAGTCGCCTCCTTGGAACGATACGCGGAAGTGGAACCAGGCTCCCCTAATCCGGAGGACTCGCTGGGCAGGGTTCTGCGAACCACCGGTGATGATCGCGGTTCCCTAGAGCACTTCGGTGCAGCTTTGCAGATCGATCCCACCTATTTCGCCTCCCAGGTCGGACTGGGAGACACGTTGACGCTGATGGGCGACTTCAGCAGCGCACGAAAGGAATACGATCGCGCCTCTCAAATCGCGGAAAATTCGCGCGACGAACTCTACGCCGAATTTCAGAAGGCGCTGGTCTATTTCTGGGAGGGAAACGCTGCCGAGGGCCGCCACGAGCTTGCCGCGCTCTCAGAACGAGCCGCTATCAAAAAAGAACCCAACATGCAATTTGCCATCGCCTTGGGACGCGCCATGCTTGCCGCCAATTCTCCGGACGAAGTCGAGCAACTCGGCACTCTGGCTGTTTTTTTGGAACGGCCCCTGGCCGGCATGAGCGAATCGGACCGCGGGATCGCCCGCGCCACGGTGCTCCGCGAACGTGTGCGAGTGGCCGCACTGAGCGGACTCGCGGACCTCGCCTCCAGCACGATCTCCAAACTCGAAGACCTCGCGGCATCCTCCCGCGATCTTGTCATCGAAAATGCTTATGAATCCGCGCGTGGCTTTGCGCTCTTCCTACAGCGTGACTATCTAGACGCCGCCGACGAACTGGCCGCGGACTCCCATTCGCCGCTGGTGCTCCGGCAGCTGGCCATCACTCAGGAAAAACTGGAAAAGCCCGATGCGGCGCAATCAACTCGCACGCGCCTGCAATACCAGCGAGGAGCAACCGTCGAGTGGTTTCTGGTCACGCACCCAGAGACCGACACATCTCGCTAGCCTTCTCAGAAGGCAATGGAGATTGGCCCACTGGAGATCTCTTGGCCTTGGGACCCCGGTTTAATTTCTTGGCTAGGCCTTTTTCACCAGTCGCGTGATCCACACCAGAATCACCGCGCCAACAAACGCGACGATGATCGAGCCAAGAATGCCTCCGCCTGGCCAAATGCCGAGCATCCCAAACACCCAGCCGCCGACGATGCCGCCGAGGATGCCGAGGACGATGTCAATCACCACGCCGTATCCGCCGCCCCTCATCACTTTTCCGGCGAGCCAGCCGGCGATCAACCCAACCACAATCCAGTAGAACAATCCCATGTTTGCCCCTCGTCTTTCTCCCTGCGAGTGTAGCTCCCCGTGCCGCGCGTCCTTTTTAGAACCTGACTTGCACAATGTCAACGGCGCGGCTTACACTGGCTCACCAGACCCAGCCGCAACGGAGCGTTGATGATTTCTCGCATTCGGTTATTTGCTCTCCTGCTGCTGGCATTCGCTCTGACTAGCGCCGCCTGCTCCAAGACACGGAAAGACGCGGCTTCCACCTCCCTCTCTGGCACGCGTCCTACCATCATCTTCATGACCGACTTTGGCACCTCCAACGATGCCGTAGCCATCTGCAAGGCCGTCATGCTGGGCATCGCCCCGGACGCCCGTATCATGGACCTCACCCACCAGGTGACTCCCTACTCCATCGAGGACGCATCGCGCTTCCTGGAAGCGGTGTCCCCTTACTATCCGGCTGGAGCGGTCTTTGTGGCGGTGGTCGACCCCGGAGTCGGTACGTCACGCAAGCCGATGGTGGTCAAGTCAAAAAAGGGTCAGTATTTTGTTCTTCCGGACAATGGCCTGGTCACGCCGGTAATTGATCGCGACGGTCTGGATTCCGCGCGCGAGATCACCAATCCAAACTGGATGATTCAATCTGCGATTTCTTCCACTTTTCACGGCCGCGACATCTTTTCTCCAGCTGGCGCACACCTCGCCGCCGGATGGGATTTCAATCTCGTCGGCCCCGAGATCCCGCAACTCGTCCGACTTACTCCGAGAACTTCCACGCTCACCGACAAAGGCATCTCCGGCGATATCATCGCGCTCGACGATCCCTTCGGCTCTCTGGTCACCGACATTCCTGGCGACGAATTCAAGAAGCTCGGCTACAACCTGGGCGACAAACTCCGGATCGAAATCAATAAGAAATCGGTGAGTCTGCCTTATGTGAAAACTTTCATGGATGCGCCCGTCGGCGATGCGCTTCTGTTCATCGATTCTCGCGACCGCGTCAGCATTGCCGTCAACCAGGGCAACTACTCCAAGAAGTTCAACGTCGAGCCTCCCGGTGCCATCTTCATTCCGCGCAAAGGCGCCCCGCTCAAAGAAAAGTAAATCGGCTCTCACCTTGAAGTGAACCAGGTTCGCCTCAGGATCTTAACCTGCACTTTGTGCTGCGGAGCCTCCTGGGGTGATTCTCCGTCCAGCCACGATTGCTCCTTTCGTCTCAATCATGCAATCTTGCCGAGAACGCCCACAAGCTCTCTGCTATCCTGCCACCATGGAAAACCGTTCCTTCGGCGACGTCGGTGGCACTCCCGGCGGCCTGGGCCATTTCCTGATCGGCATCATCATGAGTAGCCTGGGGGGCTACTTCCTGGCCAATCAGGTCAGCGTGGTCGGTTCCTTTTGGAGCTTTTTCGGCGCGAACACTTTCGGCATCACCCTGATCCCTATGCTTTTCGGCGTGGGTCTGCTGTTCTGGAACGGTCGCAGCACAGCCGGCTGGGTTCTCACTCTTCTAGGTTCGCTCTTCATCTTCGCGGGCGTGCTCGCCAACATGCACATCTATTTTCGCCCCACTAGTCTTTTCAACACCCTCATCATGCTGGTCCTCCTTGTCGGCGGACTTGGCCTCATCGCCCGCTCGCTGCGCGCGCATCCTCCTTCCTGACGTTCCACTGTTGATACCCGTCTCCAGGTGCCAGATTTTAGGGAACTTCTCCTACCATCTGTCGTATCACCCTCTCAGATCGTCCGGTGAAGGTACCTGTTGATCAGGCACGATCAGGGTGGTGGAGCCCGATGGAATCCTTCAAAAGCCAACTCCAGCAGGTCCTGCGAAGACTCGGTCTTGCCCCGATGTTCACGGCCATCACCATCGTCACGCTGGCCGCTGGCGTGGGGGCCAACACCGTTGTTTTCAGCGTCCTCGAAGGTGTCCTGCTCAAGCCCCTGCCCTATCCCAAACCCGACGAACTAGTAGGTGTGTGGCTTACCGCACCCGGCATCCAGCTCAAGGACGCCGAATTGTCCCCCTCCGACTACTTCATCTACCGCGAACAAAACCGCACCCTGCAGGATATTGGCCTGTATCAAGGCGACTCGGTGAGTGTGACCGGTGTTGCCGAACCCGAGCAGGTCCCCGCCTTGCGCGTCACGGACGGCACTCTCCCTCTCCTCGGCATTCCTCCGCTGCTCGGTCGCGGCTTCAGCAAACAAGATGATTCGCCGGGCGCTCCCGAAACCGTCATGCTTACTTACGGTTATTGGCGTCGCAAGTTTGGCGGCGACTCCTCCGTGATCGGCCGCAACATCATCGTGGATGGCAAGAGCCGCCAAATTATTGGCGTTTTGCCGCAGCGCTTTCATTTCCTCGATGACGATGATCCCGCCGTGATTACCCCGTTCCAGTTTGACCGCAACAAGATTCACCTCGGCAATTTCAGCTACGACGGTCTCGCCAGACTCAGGCCCGGCGTCACCCTTGGGCAGGTCAACGCCGACGTTGCTCGCATGCTTCCGATTGTTATGACTTCCTTTCCCGCTCCGCCAGGTTTCGGCCTCAAGCTCTTTGAAGACGCGCACATCGGCCCCAACGTCCGCCCTCTGAAGCGCGACGTCGTCGGCGACGTGGGCCGCGTGCTCTGGGTTCTCATGGGCTCGATTGGTATGGTCCTTCTGATCGCCTGCGCCAATGTCGCCAATCTGCTGCTCGTCCGCGTCGAGGGCCGCCGTCAGGAACTGGCCGTGCGCGCCGCCTTGGGTGCCGGCCGCGGACGCATCGCTGCCGATCTTCTGCTCGAAAGTGTCATTCTCGGATTGCTGGGCAGCGCCGTCGGTTTGGGTCTCGCCTACACCGCTCTGCGCATTCTTGCCGCTGTCGCTCCAGCGGGGCTTCCTCGCGTCCGTGAAATCGGCATTGATGGATCGGTTCTGCTCTTCACGCTCGTGATTTCCCTCTTTGCCAGCATGCTGTTTGGTTCCATTCCCATCATCAAGTACGCCGGAGTGCGTCTCAGCACCGGCATCCGCCAGGGCGGACGCGCTCTCAGCCAGAGCAAGGAGCAACACCGCGCGCGCAGCGTCCTCGTCGTGGTCCAAGTCGCCCTCGCGCTCGTCTTGTTGATCTGCTCCGGCTTGATGATTCGGACCTTCCGCGCCCTCACCAACGTCAACCCCGGGTTCGCCGAGCCCGCCGCGTTGCAAACTTTCCGCATCTCGATTCTTAAGTCACAGGCGAAAGGAGACGAACAGGTTGTCCGCAGGCAAGAGGAGATCTCGCATAGGCTCGCCGCGATTCCGGGGGTATCTTCTGTCGGAATCAGCTCCAAAATCCCAATGACCGGCGGAGGCTGGCACGATCCCATCTTCATCGAGGACCGTACTTACGCCGAAGGCCAGCTCCCGCCGCTCCGCGGCTTCAAATTCATTTCGCCCGAATACCTAGGCGTTCTTGGCACACCGCTGGTGGCCGGCCGTGGAATCACCTGGAACGACACCTACAGGAAAATCCCTGTCGCCATGGTGTCTGAAAGTCTGGCTCGTGAGTATTGGCCCGATCCCTCCGGCGCGCTCGGCAAACGCATCCGTGTCGGCTCTAAGGACGACTGGCGGGAAATCATCGGTGTGGTTGGTGACGTTTACGATGAAGGGGTCAGCAAACCAGCCACTACGTCTGTCTATTGGCCCCTCATGATGGATCACTTCGAGAGCGATGAGTCCATGTCCATGCGCGACGTAGCGTTCGTCCTTCGCAGCACGCGCACCGGCTCGGAGAGTTTCTTGAACGAGGTCCGGCAAGCGGTCTGGTCCATCAATCCGAATCTTCCACTTGCCGACGTCCACACTCTGGACTTCTATTACAAGCGCTCTACGGCCCGGACTTCCTTCACCCTGATCATGCTCGGTGTTGCCGGCAGCATGGCGTTGTTGCTCGGGGTCGTCGGCATCTATGGCGTGATCGCCTATTCCGTCTCCCAGCGCACCCGCGAGATCGGCATTCGCATGGCCCTCGGCGCCCAGCACCAAACGCTTACCAGCATGTTCGTCCGCCACGGCCTGGCGCTGACGGGCATAGGTGTCGGCTGCGGACTTGCCGTGGCCGTCGTCGTGATGCGTCTAATGTCGTCCCTGCTTTTCAAAGTGAGTCCCGTCGACCCGGTTGCCTATGGTGCTGCCTCCTTCGGCCTGGTAGCCACCGCATTCCTGGCCAGCTACCTGCCTTCGCGCCGCGCCTCCGTGGTCGATCCCGTGGAGGCCCTCCGCGCCGAGTAACCATTAGCCCGCATCTCTTTTAACCGTGGCAAGCCATGGAGTCGCCTCGCCGGCTGTGGCCATGGCTCACGCTGATTGCCTGGTCTAGGCATTGCAGGTGTGTTTCGATTAAGGGCTTGGCCACAAAAATTCGAGACACACTTGAGGCCAATATCTAGTACCCTCGTCTTCGTTCTTGCCAGCCCGAGGGGCGACTAGAAGGCTAGAAGTGCCGCTGGCTCCTGCGACCAAACCTACCTGAGGGCTAGCTTGGTGGCACGGCCAATGCTGGCTGTGCTCTTTGATCTCTTCCGAATCATCAACCTGTCGGTGCCTCGAAGAAGGATCAACATCCATTCTCTTTTTCTCTGGCTGAGTGAATTACCGCCAAAGAGTTGCATTTCCCTGGGATCGGACCAACAATACAGTGGAACTCTCCACCTGCGAGGTCCCGCCATGCCCGAAGCCGTGATTGTCTCCGCCGTCCGCACTCCCGTTGGCCGTGCCTACAAAGGCTCGTTGCGCGCCACCCGTCCTGACGATCTCGCCGCCCTTTCCATCAAGCAAGCACTTGCCCGTGTTCCCGGCCTTGAGGCAAAAGAAATTGACGACGTGATTCTGGGCTGCGCTATGCCCGAAGGCGAACAGGGCATGAACGTCGCACGCATCGCCGCACTCCGCGCCGGCCTCCCCGTTGAAACCAGCGCGATGACCATCAACCGCTTCTGCTCTTCCGGTTTGCAAGCCATCGCCCTGGCCGCCGAACGCATCCGGGCCGGCTCCGCCGAAGTCATCGTCGCCGGCGGCACCGAATCCATGTCCATGGTGCCCATGGGCGGCAACAAGATTTCGCCCAATCCGTGGCTCGTCGACAACTATCCCGACGCTTACATCAACATGGGCTTGGGCACGGAAAACATCGCGCGCAAATTCGGCATCACCCGCGAGCAGGCCGACCAGTTCTCCGCCGAATCCCACCGGAAAGCTCTCGCCGCCATGGCCGCCGGAAATTTCAAGGACGAAACAATCCCCGTGGAAGTAAAAATCACCTCGCTCCCGAACGGCAACGGCTCTTCTTCCGGCGCCGGCGTGCCCCATGCTTCGCGCGGTGTTGGCGCGGGTGGGACGGTGAAGCCCACAACACAAACGTTCACATTTTCAACCGACGAACTGCCCCGTGCCGACACGAACCTAGAGGTCCTCGCGAAATTGAAGCCCGCATTCCAACTGAAAGGAACGGTCACGGCGGGAAATAGCTCCCCCATGAGTGATGGAGCGGCGGCAACCGTCCTGATGAGCGATGCTCGCGCAAGATCTCTTGGACTGAAACCGCTGGCGCGATTCGTCGCCTTTGCCACGGCCGGCGTGCTACCCGAAGAGTTCGGCATCGGTCCCGTTCAAGCCATCCCCAAAGCGCTGAAGCTCGCAGGTCTCTCGCTCAGCGACATCGCCGTGATCGAGCTCAACGAAGCTTTCGCTGCACAATCGCTCGCTGTGATTCAGCAAGCCGGCCTCGACGCCTCGCGCGTCAATCCCAATGGCGGCGCCATCGCCCTCGGCCACCCGCTCGGCTGCACCGGCGCAAAACTGACCGCTACCATTCTTCGCGAACTCCGGCGCAAAAATGCCCGCTACGGCATGGTCACCATGTGCATTGGCGGTGGCATGGGCGCCGCCGGCATCTTCGAGCGTCTGTAGCACAGGTTTTAGTCCATGTCTGGCGGGCGAAAAGTTTGTCCTGTTTTTGTGGCGCCGGCATATTTGCGGGCTTTGTCGGCCAGCCCGGAACGCAGCTGGCTTTGATGGTATGGCCCGCAGGCTTCGTCTTTGTAGCGGCGAGTTTATCTCGCCATCTTGCTTTTGGCAGTGGGTTTGCTTCCGACGGAGGTCAGAGATGAGGCCGCTTCTTTGTTCGTTCCTGCTTCTTTTCGCATTTTCTCTCAGCACCAAGGCGCCGGTTGCTGTTCCCATCCCGAAGGAGCCGCATCATCATCTGGTACTGGAAAACTCCTACGTCCGCGTATTCCGCGTGAGTGTTCCCGCGCACGATGCCACACTTCTCCATCAGCACGATGTGCCCTATGTCTACGTGGCGCTCGGCCCCGGCGACGTCATCAACGCTGTCGCCGGCAAACCGGAAGCCCGCATGGTAATGACGGACGGGCAAGTCGGCTACTCCGATGGCGGCTTCGCCCATGTCGCCCGTACCGACTCCGGCCTGATCTTGAACAATATCATCATCGAATTGCTAAAGCCTCAGGGCCGACCCCGCAATCTTTGCGCGCAAATCGTCCCAGGCGCTGAAGCCGCTCCTTGCGGGATAACGCTTGCGGACAAACAAAAGAGTTATTTCATCGAGCCGCAGTTTGAAACTGCGGAAATGACCGTGGATCAAGTCCAGATTGGTCCGAAAGCAGGGAAGCTCGGAACGATTCCACAGACAGAATCCCTGCTCGTGGCACTGAACGAATCTGAAATCCAAATCGATGTGGAAGGCCAGCCCACAAGAACCCTGAGCCCGGGAGAAGTGATTTGGCTTCAGGCCGGCTCGCTCGAAACGCTATCGATTCCGGGGAAAAAATCTGCCCGCTATCTTCAACTCAGTTTCAAGGACAGTGGCGCAAGCGCAAGACCGTAAGTAGCGACAGCGGTTATGGGTTCCACGCGCACGAGCAACGTTTCACGCGCATCTTTCATGGTCATGCACTCTCGGCTCTCGATGTTCACCGTTTCCGAAGGCCTACGCTTTGTCGGCTCTTTCCCTGGCGTCTGCGGTCATGACTGACAATCGAAGTGGCCCACGGGCCCCTCCAGAATGAAACGCGTTGATCAGCGAATTCCCGCCCGAGCTTGCCAGTTCACTTCTTCGCCTTCCACAGCCCCACCGTATTGCCTTCCGGATCTTGCATCCACGCGAATGTTGCGGTGGGAATCTCCACCGGAGGAACGAGCATCTTTCCGCCGAGTGATTTTGCTTTTTCCAGATAAGCGCCTACGTCGTCCACGCCCACATAGAAAATCGTGTAGTGATGCGGCTCATGCCCCAAGCGCGGTGATGTGGCCGGTGATGCCGCCGGCTTCCGCCGCGATCATTGCGGCAGGCCCCATCGCGTCGACCTTCCAATCGAAGAGTTGCTTTTAAAATTCCTGCGTCTTTCGACTGTCCTTGCATCCAATTTCGAAATGCACCACCGGGCGTCCCATGCGTCCTCCTGTGTTAGGTCAACACGTCTTGCAAATGTGGCGGCCATTCTATCTCGAATTTCTCGATCTGCTCTTGTGAAACGCCAAAGGCCGAGAGCCACACTTGAACGTCGATTTTTTTCCCGCGCACCTTTGATGGTGACTCCGCAAAGCGCGCCGTTGAGCTCGCGCAGGCTGACGCAAAATCCGCGTAGCGCGCGCACGAACTCTAACGCGTCCGGAATAATTTTCCGCGCCCGCCGCTTCCAGCGCGAGTCGCACTGAGGCTGCAGCCGGGAGTTCGCATCGATGGCAAAAATTCCGCCGGCTTCGAGGAGACGCGCACAGGTCTCGGCGCGAGAGACTCACTTTATGCCGCGGCCAAGCAAACTCGGCGGAGAGCGGCGCGATGCTGATCGAGCGCCCACAGCAAACCGAGCAGCATAAACCCCCAGCGGCAATCGGCCGACGCAGTGGACTTCGAGTTCAGGTGGCCTTACAAGAAAGGAACCATAATTAGTCGGCGGCGTAGCGGCGGAAGAAGGAATCGGGCTTCCAGCGGGGACGCGCGGCGATGTTGGCGGTGTCGAGGAGCAGGCGACGCGTAAATTCCTCGTAGCTTGCCGCAGTCTGGAGATCGACGGGCTGGTTCACATCGTCGGATGGAGCGTGATAGCGGTTGGTGAGCCAGTCCTTGAAGATTTTTTGCTCGGGCGTGCCGAGCTCGAAGCCCACGTCGACTTTGACGGCGGGAACGCCCTTCTTGATGAAGCTGTACTGATCGCTGCGGATGAACGCGTTGCGCAGCAGTTCGGGATCGGGGATGGGTTTCAGGCCCATGGACTGCGCAATGGCAGCGGCGCGCGTGCCGAGGTCGGATTCCTCGATGCCTTCAATCTTGAGGATCTTCAGCGGGACGATGGGCAAAAACATGTCCACGTTGATGTCGGCGACGATGGACTTCGGCGCGACGGTGGGATGGGCGGCGAAGTACTTGGAACCGAGAAGACCTTTTTCTTCGGCGGTGACCAGGAGGAAGAGGATCGAGCGCTGAAGTTTTTCAGGATGAGCCTTGAGGCTCGCGGCGATGTCCATCACGAGAGCACTGCCGGAGCCGTCGTCCATGGCGCCATTGTAGATGCGGTCGCCGTTGATGGGCGCGCCGATGCCGACATGGTCGATGTGCGCGGAGAGGACGATGAATTCGTTCTTGAGGGCGGGATCGGAGCCGGTGAGTTTGGCAACGATATTGGAGGATTCTAGCGTTCTGGTGAGGATGACGGCGTTCGCTTGGAGCGAAACGGCCAAGTCGAAGCGCGGAAGGGGTTTGCGATCTTTGCCCAGGGCAGCGATCTCGGCAAAGGTGTGGCCGGAGCCTGTGAACAGCGGTTCGGCGGAAGCGGGGTTGCAGGCCACCCCCAATTCAAGGCCGGGAGTTTCATTGAACTCGGGATCGGCGAGATCCATAGAGGGGTGATTGCGGTTGACGGAGATGCGGGACCAGGGAATGTCCATGGAGGCGGGATTGAAAATGGAAATGATGCCGATAGCGCCAGCTGCGTGCAGGAATCTCCAGCGCTCTCCGGCGGTTTGATAGTGTGAGGCAAGGGCCGTGGGGATGTCCGAAGGAGAGCCGGCGAGATAGACAGCGATTTTTCCTTTCAGGTCGAGGCCGGCGAGTTCATCGAGATTTTTTTCCGGGATTTGCAGGCCGTAGCCGACAAAGACCAGAGGCGCGGTGAGCGTGGCGGAAGTGTGCGTGGCGCGTGTATTGATGTACGCGTCGTCGGCAAAAGAGAGAGATTTGGATTGGCCGCCCGCAACCAGGGCCAAGGAGGATTTGGCTTCGTCGACCTGATATTGATTGAAATGCACGGGCTGGTAGAAACCATTACTGCCGGCAGGCTGGAGATTGGCCTTTTGGAGTTGCTCGACGGCATAGGCCTGAGCTTTCTGAAGACCTTCGCTGCCGGTGTCGCGGCCTTCGAGGGAATCATCGGCGAGGAATTTGACGTGCGACCACCAGGAGTGGCCATCGAAGTGGGAAGCGGGTGGCGTCTGCTGGGCTGGGGAATTGACAGCAGAGGCGAGGAAAAGAATCCAAGACAGAGTCTTGCGCATGAGTTTCTCCGCTAGCGAAATTAGAGGCTAGAGGATAACAGGGGCGACGGCGAAGAGTCACGCGGGGCGCGGCCTCCGGACGGCTAGACCTCACGGTGCGGAGACCATCGGCAGCTCAATGAAACTTGCTTGGCCGGGCGCATGGTAGATGCGCTGGGTGGCTTGGCGATAGTCACCAGGCTTGGCCCAGAAAATGTTGGCAACGAACGTCTGGGGATTGCGGTCGTAGAGCGGAAACCAGGCGGACTGGATGTGGACCATGATGCGGTGGCCGGGGAGGAAGACATGATTTGCGTTGGGAAGCGCGAAGCGATAAAGGAGCGGCTTGTCGGAGGCAATGGCCTTGGGCGTCTCAAAACTCTCGCGGTAGCGGCCGCGGAAGATGTCGGCCGAAACCATCAATTGATAGCCGCCCATGGCTGGCTGTCCGGCCACCTCGTCGGGATAGACGTCGATCAACTTGACCACCCAGTCGGAGTCGGTGCCGCTCGTGGAGGCAACCAGATTGGCGACGGGTGGCCCGCTGATCTTCACGGGTGCGTCCAGGACAGCGGAGACGAACACGACTACGTCCGGGCGGCCGGACGCTTCCCGCTGGTCGTCCACGAGCCACTGGGACCAGGTCAAGCCGTTGGAGTAGCCCATGGGTTGGCTAGGACGTGGGCGGAAGGGCACGGGCTTGGCGGGGTCGGAGACGTATTCGTCGAAGGCAGGATCACTTGGCGCCGGTGCAACATAGCTGAGCTTCAAACCAGCGTTGAGATAGAGAGGCGTGGGTCGCACGGTGCAGCCGCTGGCGCAGCCTGAAGGCCAAGCGGGCAGACGCCGCCATTTGTTCGTCCCGGTTTCATAGGCAGAGACGGGCGGGAGGTCCGCCTGGGGGGCGCCGTCCTTGAGGTATTGGTCAAGGAAGGGCCGCAGGATCTCTCGCTGAAAGTAGAGTGAGGTATTGCTGTTGAACTTCAAGGCGCCGAGCGTGCTGCCGTCATCGATCTCCTGGCCGTGATGCCAAGGCCCCAGGACCAGAAAGACCTTGTGGTTGTCCGTGTCTTTCGGTTTGATCGCTTTGTAGACGGCCATCGCGCCATAGATGTCCTCCTGATCCCAGAGGCTGTGCACCAGCATCACCGGCACTTTTAGGGGTTGCGCCGCCAACACACGGTCCACCGCCTGTTCGCGCCAAAAGGCGTCGTAGCTGGGATGTTCGAGAATTTTCCGCCAGAAGCCGACCTGTTCGAGGCCATGACGACGGCCCAGCTCACCAGCCGAGCCGGCCTGCATGAATTCGTCGTAATCGTCAAAGTGGCTGGTCCACCATTTGGCCTTGTTGTCGCGACTGGCCTCCTGTTCGTAGATGTAGGCCATATTCTGTTGTCGAAACGCTCCGTAGTGGAACCAATCGTCGCCCATCCACCCGTCGACCATAGGGTTCATCGGCACGGACACTTTGAGGGCCGGATGCGGATTGACGAGGGCCATCAACGGAGTGAACCCATCGTAAGAAATCCCCAGGATGCCGACCTTGCCGTTGGTTTCCGGGATGTTTTTCACCAGCCAGTCGATAGTGTCGTAGGTGTCCGTGGCGTGGTCGACCAGTGTGGGGTTCAACGGCCCGCGCAGCGGCCGGTTCATCACATAGTCGCCCTCCGAATCGTACTTGCCGCGCACATCCTGGACGACCCGAATGTAACCGCCTTCGACGATGACCTCAGTGGCGTTGTCATAGCCGCTCAAGATCGGGCCGAGGTGGGAGCTGCGCGCGTGGGAGGTGAGATCGGTGGCGTCGTAGGGTGTGCGGGTCAGCAGGATCGGCGCGTTTTTGGCTCCTTTGGGGACGAGGATGACGGTGTGCAGCTTTACGCCGTCGCGCATGGGGATCATCACCTCGCGCCGCAGGTAATCGAAGCTATCGGTGACGGGATTCAATTTGGCGGGCGTTTCGTTGGGCAAGGTGGCGGGAGCGGATGGCGGCGGAGCCTGGGCGGCGATGAGTTTGGGGAACAAGAGGACGCCCAGCACGGGCGCGAGCGACAGCAGAGCACGAATCTGATCGATCAGCCTCATAGGAATTCCTCAGTGGTGCGTAAGATGGCGTTGGATTATATCCTTGGTTTGCCACCGCGCACCACCTGCAGAGACTAGGGGCGGTGTCGCACCGTGAGTGAAAACCGATTCGACACCGGCAACTTAACGATGTTTACTGCATCATTTTGCGGGCGTAAGATGGGTTGGAAGGGTCAGGGCGTCCCACTTTAAGCCAAGGTCTGACCAAATCCCATTTATTGCAAGCGTCCCCCGCTAGGAGCGACCAAGATGGCCACCGCTACCCTCACCAAGCCTGCCGCAAAGGGAGGCAGCTTTCTCCTGGAATCGCCGCAACCGGGCGACATCTTTACGCCCGCGGACCTGACGGACGATCAGAAGCTGATCGGGCAGACGGCTGAGGAATTTGTCCTGAAGGAAGTTTTTCCTTTCATCAAAGAACTCGAAAATAAGAAGGCCGGATTGATGGCCGAGCTGGTGAAAAAAGGCGGCGAAGTCGGCTTGATGGGTGGCGGTGTTCCCGAGGAATATGGCGGCGCGGGTCTGGACAAGATTTCCACCACCGTTCTCACCGAAAAACTCTCCATCTACGGCGGGTTCGCGGTGACGCACGGCGCGCATGCGGGCATTGGGACATTGCCGATCGTGTATTTTGGCACCGAAGCGCAGAAGAAAAAATATTTGCCGAAGCTGGCCACCGGCGAGTGGATCGGCGCGTACTGCTTATCGGAGCCGCAAGCGGGGTCGGACGCGCAGAACTCGCTGACACGGGCGGAACTCAACGCCCAGGGAACGCACTATATCCTCAACGGACAAAAGATGTGGATCACCAATGGCGGCTTCGCCGACGTTTACCTTGTGTTTGCGAAGATAGACGGTGAAAAATTCACCGCCTTCATCGTCGAACGCACCTTTCCAGGATTCAAGCCCGGAAATGAAGAACACAAGATGGGCATCCATGGGAGCTCGACGACTCCGATTTTCCTGGAAAACTGCATGGTTCCTAAAGAGAACTTGTTACATGAGATCGGCCGCGGGCACATCGTGGCTTTCAATATCCTGAATGCCGGGCGATTTACGCTAGGCGCTTCTTGCGTTGGCGGATCAAAGCATGTGCTGATGACTTCTTCAAAATATGCGAAGGAGCGCAAAGCGTTTGGAAAACAGATCGGCGATTTCGGCCTGATGAAAGAAAAACTGGCGGAGATGGCCATACAGATTTTCGCGGTGGAATCGATGGTATACCGCTCGGCAGGAAACATCGAGGCGGCCATGGCGGCGGCTTCGGGCTCTGGAGATAAGATTCAGAACACCATGAAAGTTCTGGAGGAATATGCCATCGAGAGCTCCATCGCCAAGGTCTACGGCAGCGAGATGCTGGATTTTGTCGTGGACGAAGCGGTGCAAATCTTCGGCGGCTACGGATTCCACGAAGATTATCCCGTTTGCCGCGCGTACCGCGACTCGCGCATCAACCGCATCTTTGAAGGCACCAACGAAATCAACCGCATGCTCATTATCCAAATGCTGATGAAGCGCGCGATGGGTGGGCAGCTCCCGCTAATTCCCGCGGCCATGAAGCTGGCGGATGAAATCCTCGCCGGACCTTCCTTCGAGGAGGCCCCGGAAGGCGTTCTCGCGGGCGAAGCCCGCGTCGTCGCCAACTCCAAGAAAATGTTTCTGCAAGCGGCCGGAGGCGCGGTCCAGAAATTTCGCGAAAAGCTGGCCGACGAGCAGGAACTGATCGGCGCGCTTTCGAACGTGGTCATGGAAATCTACGCGATGGAATCCTGCATGCTGCGCGCGCAAAAAGCTGCAGCGACCAAGGGTGAGCCGGCATCGCAAAATATGATCGATTCTGCGCGCGTATTCATCAACGACGCCGCCGAGCGCGTTGAGCACGAAGCCAAGCGCGCCATCGCCGCTATCCACGAAGGCGATATGCTCACCACCCAGATGGCCGTCCTAAAGCGTTTCGCGAAGCGCGCTCCGGTGGACACCATCGCTCTGCGCCGCCGTGTGGCCGCTGCGATACAGTCTCAGGATCGTTACCCCTTAGAGGGCCGCTAAGCGGGCCGGTTGACTGCTCGCCTTCTCATAAAGAACCATGCACTAAGGCTGCCGAATGGCTTCGGTTTCTCCGGGGACATTTCCCATCTTGGAACTTCCCTGTTTAAGTCTTCGCTCTCCTTCCTGAAGCTGCCCTAGACTGAGGACATAGAACCACTCGGCAGACCCTCGAAGGAGCCTCTGAGGATGTTCCGCAAGGTGATGGTATTGGCATGTGTCGTTGTCGGCTTTCACATTGTGGGCATGCTGACGCTCGGCACATCTACTGCGGCGGGCGTGCTCGGCAATTCACTTCAAATTTTTTCCAGCGGCCTTGCGGCGGCGGCTTGTTTTAGCGCGTCGCGCCGGGGGTGGGGCCTGAGCCGTCCGTTCTGGTTGCTGGCCGGCTGTGGCATGGCCACTTGGGGCATAGCAGATATCGGCTGGATGTACTACGAGAACTGGTTGCACCTGGTGGTGCCGAACTACTCTGTCGTGCGCATCCTCTTCGACGTTCAGGGAATCTTCTTCGCCATCGCGCTATTCCTCGATCAAGAAAGAGACTCGCCAAGCTTCGATCTGGAGACACGGCTGGATTCGCTACAGATCGCTATCGTTTTCTTGTCCGTTTTCTTGGGTCTTAATTACGTGCAACTGCTTCGTGGCGACTCGGTTACGGCCGGTGACCCGCTGCCGACCTGGATATTTGACGAGATCAATATCGCGCTGGCGGCAACCGCGGTAATTCGGATGTTGAGCGCGCCAACGCGGCGGCTGCGCAAGCTGTATGGAGGATTGGCATTCTTTCTGGTGATCTATACAGTTTGCTCCGGAATCGCCGATTACTTACAAGCTGTCCGTCACGTTCCAACGGGCACACCCTATGACCTTTATTGGACGGCGCCGTTCCTGCTAGGAGCGTTCTGGGCTGCGGGCTGGAAGGAACCGGAGGAGCAGGGGGCCATTGCCCCGCATGCCAAGAAAAATCTCGCCCGGCTGGCCGCCAAAAACGTATCGCTGGCACTACCGCCCCTAATTGTTGTCGCCCTGGTCGTACAACTCGGGCCAGAATGGCGTCGCACCGGCTTCGCGCTCCTGGCGCTGTCCATCGTGTGCTTCGCGACGCGACTGGGGCTTAGCGAATACCGTCAATCGGATAGCGCGGAGATCGCGCGGCGAAATACGTTGGCGATGGACTCGGCCATTAACGGGATGGCCATTCTCGATGCCGGAGGGAAATACATATATGTCAACTCGACCTACGCGCGGATGATCGGGAATACCAATCGCGAAGCAATGCTGGGCAAGTCATGGCGAGAGGCTTCCGGCCCCGGGGATACCGCCCCGGTAGAGTCGGAGGTTCAGGAAGCCTTGAAGAAACATGGCAGGTGGTTCGGGCCGCTGACCGTGCATCACAGCGACGGAACGGAGGTCCCGACGGAAATGGCCGTTACCACCCTGCCCGATGGCGGCAGGATTTGCGTGACCCGCGACATCACCGAACGGGTGAGCGCCCAGCGTGCCCGCGCCGAAACGGAAATCAAATACCGCATGCTGGTCGAGCAGGTCGCCGCCATTAGCTACATCGCGGAACTCGGCATCCATGGCCAATGGTTCTACGTCAGCCCCCAAATCGAAACGATGTTTGGCTATTCCACGGAAGAATGGCTTTCGAACTCGAGAGATTGGATAAGCCACGTCTCCATCGAAGATCATCCCATCATTCATGCCGCGGAGGAAGCCAGCGCGCGCGGCGAGCCATTCCAGGCCGAGTACCGCGTTACGCGCAAGGACGGGCAGATCATGTGGGTCAGTGATACGGCCGTCGTGGTGCGCGGCAGCGACCGTCATCCCGTTATGGAAGGCCTGATCGTCGATATCACCGACCGGAAAATGCTCGAAAACCAATTACTGCAGGCGCGCAAGATGGAGGCCGTGGGTCGACTGGCAGGAGGTGTCGCACACGATTTCAATAATCTTCTGACGATCATCAAGGGTTACATCGAAATGGCCATGAACCGCTGCCCGGACCGGCCGGAGTTGCGCGGCCACATCCGGCGCATCGAAGAAGCTGCTGATCGCGCGGTCGCGCTGGTTCGGCAGTTGCTGGCCTTCAGCCGCAAGCAGGTTCTGCGGCCAAAAATCCTTGATCTCAACGCCATCGTGATGAATCTCGACCAGCTGCTGCGGCGATTAATGAGCGAAAACATCGAGATGAAAACATTTGTGTCGAAAGACGTCGGAGCGATCAAAGCAGATCCCGGTCAGATCGAGCAGGTAGTCATGAATTTGGTCGTGAATGCGCGTGATGCCTTGCCGAGCGGCGGCCGGATCCTGATTGAAACGAGCAACGTCGATCTCGATTCGACGTATACCCGCGACCTTGCGGTTGTCCGTCCGGGACCCTATGTCCTGCTGGCGGTAACGGATACTGGCATCGGCATGACGGCCGACACGGTCGCCCACATTTTCGAGCCTTTCTACACTACCAAGGAGAGCGGCCAGGGCACCGGACTTGGTCTATCAACCGTGTATGGCATCGTGAAGCAGAGCGGCGGCTACATCTGGGTGTATAGCGAGCTGGGAAAAGGCACGACCTTCAAGGTTTATTTGCCGCGCGTCAAGGATGCCGTCGAGGTGTCGGTGGCGGAAACGCCCGCATCCACGACGCACAAGGGTTATGAAACCATCCTGCTTGTGGAAGACGAACCCGCGGTTCGCGAACTGACGCAGATAGTTCTCACCGCGCGAGGGTACAAGGTGATCGAAGCACTTTCGCCGGAAGACGCGGTGCGCTTGGCCGTAAACAAAGGCGCCGAAATCCATCTGCTCTTGACGGACGTGGTGATGCCGGGAATCAGCGGACGCGAACTGGCCAAGCGGCTCACGGGGCTTTACCCCAATCTGCGAGTGCTGTATATGTCCGGCTACACGTACAACGTGATCGCGCAAGACGGGACACTTGAGGAAGGAATCTCCTTCCTCCAAAAGCCTTTTACGCCGCACGTGCTCGCGCAAAGAGTCCGCGAGGTGCTGGACCGCCCCGTTTCCGTAAAATCATAAGGCGTATCAGGCTGGCACTAGCGTGTTTCTGCTAGAGAAACGGTCTTGCCCGTGGCTGCGGACTGTCTGGCCGCATCGAGTATTTCCGTCACAATCACATTCGTCTCGAGAGAAGATTGTCCGTCCGGTTTCAAGCCTCCTAACAGCACCGCTCGCAAATAGGAAACGGAATCTTCCTTTGTTTTCTCCAGTGGCTTGGCATCGGTCGACGTCTCCACTTCCTCGAGACGCCGCACACGCACGGTGTCACGCCCGACGGTGATGGCATAGCCCTTCTGCCCATACACTTCCATATCTTTTCTTGAGAACGGCCAATTCCAGGAAGCTTGCACGATCGCCTGTGCGTTTGGATACGTCAAGATGATGGTCGCTTCATCATCCACTCGCGGGTAGACATCCGGCTTGATTTGCTGCGTGACGGCGGTTACGGAGTCCGGTCTGTGGCCATCCATCAGCCAAGTGGCCAGGTCCGCGCCATAACAGCCAAAATCAAACAGTGCGCCAGCGCCGTTTAATTTGGGATCGGTGAGCCAGGCGAGAAACTCCGGCCCGACTCCGATTTCTCTCGGGCCGCGATGGCCCGAGTGCACCACAATCTTTCGAATTCCCCCAATGGCGCTTTCGTGCGCCAGGTCGTAGACCGCTTGATTGCTGCGATACCAGGTCGTTTCGTAATTCACCAAGACATGAATCCTACCCGCGCGCGCCGCTTTCTCGATGGCCAGCGCATCTTCAAGGCTGACCGCCAGCGGCTTTTCCATCATTACTGGGACACCATACCGCGCACAGATCTCCACCACGCGGCGATGATCGTAGGTATTGGTATACGCGAGTACCGCCTGAGGATGCGTCGCCTTCAGCATTTCCTCCAGATCGGAATGGAACAGACCCGGTGCCAAGCCATAGCTCTTCGCGAAATGTGCCGCGAGCTGATGATCGCCTTCCGCGATTCCCACCACCTGCAAGTCCGTGCGCTTCTGAAACTGATCGAAGAATCCGAACGCGTGTCCGTGCGCCAGTCCCGCCAATGCGACGCGCAGCGGCGCTTCTTCCTTCTTGGCCGCTGGCTGCGCCTGTCCGCGGGAATCCGCGTTCGCGCCCGCCAACACGGCTAAGCTCATCACGAAAACAGCAAGTAAAGAATTGCGTCGCATGGGCCTCCTTCAAGGCATTGGTTGGCTGCATTAGGAATCGACAGCTTCGCATTGCCGCGGTCCGCTGGCCTGCAAACAAACCAGACGATAAGCAGCAGTGAAGAATAGAAGCCCGGCCCGGATCGCGCAAACTGAACCGAAGAAACCGTGCGTCCGAAAATCATTGCTTCGCTCTGATACCTTCCGAATTGAGTTTCAGTGCGGCCAAAGCCACCCAAAGGTGCCCGCGGTCAGCAAGCCGTAGACGAGTCCATCGAAGACTTCCTTCAGGGTCATTCCCCATGCCTGGCCCTTCCAGATGCCATTGCTCAGATGTCCCAGGCCGTAGGCGAGGAACGCCGCAGTACCTGCCACGCGGAAGACCGCCAGATAGTGTGCGCCGGGCGCGACCGTGTGCCCCGTGAGATAGGCGACGAAGAAACCGATGACCAGGCAATAGGCGAACCACATCCCCAGGAACTTGGGCATGGCGGGTGGGCCACTGGGAAACACGGTTAGCATACCCACCGGACCTTGCTTGAGTTTTTCCACCATGGCGGGCGACTTCATCTCTTTGTGGCTGCAAAAAGGGAAATGATAGAGTCCCCGCTTTAAGCCCGCCGCTCGCAGGGCGGCAAGAAGCTTGTCTTCTTCGGGGAGCTGCTGGTAGTCGCTGCGGTGGTAAGGCAGAAGCATGTACATGATGGAGCTGGCGACGAAGACGATGACCGCTGACAGAATAATCGGGAACCAAAGAGCAGTGAGGGCAACCATGGGCAACCTCCTAGGGCGAAGTTGAATGCCAAGCCCTTCGCGAAAGAGGCTATCTCCTGCTGGAGCCGTGGTCAAGGAGTCTCGAGCGGAGCTCGAGCGGAGCGCGCCCGTGCAAGAGCCAAAGATAAAATGGGTTGTTTAAACAGGCAAAGTAATTGTTTGAGGAAGACCCACTTCTGCGGTAGGTTCCACCTTCGTCAGAATCTATTTTCAGCCATAGAAGGCGCTGATCCCTATCCGGTTGTCGCGGGAAAGTGTCGAGACGGAGAACAGAATTGGGAATTTTGTTGTGCCACTTAAATCAGGACGATTGGCGAAGCCTGTTCATCAAACTGGCTAGACGTGAGCGGTCTTCATCAATCACCCCTGTGAACTTCAGTGCCAGTCCATCACCTGGCTCTACGCGCATGACAACAGCGTCAGCCCTGATCTGTCCCTCCTCAATTAGAAATTCCAGATTGACCGCGGAACCCAAGTTCCTTGGCGTTGGAGTCTCTAAAAACAGACCACCCAAACTCATATTCCGAACTCGTGAAATGTCTTCACGTCCGGCACAGCGCCAATCGACCCACACCCCCGATGGCGGCGTCTTGACTCGCGACGTGAACCTTCTCGAAGGAGAAGCGGACTGTTTCAACATGTTCCCACACGGCCTGCCTTAGGCACAGAGATATCACCGTGCAAACGTACGCAGGTCTTGACGGGCGGGAGTCGTTGCGAACGATAGGTCTTAGAATAGCCGCGGGCGCTACTTTCGACCAAGTCCCCGCCTGTTAACTGGGGGACAACAGAGGCGCAATACTAGACTCAAGAAACTGCGATTGCAACAGGAAAATTGGTCCGGCGCGGCGTTGCTGTAGCACACATAGATGGGACTGGATTGGGAATCCGAGAGGCGGGACTCGCCTCGCTAGCCTGTTCGCAACCTTGGCATGCGGTAAGTGGCAGGAACCCACCGAAGGTATCCATCGCTTAGGCGTGGAACCAGTAGGAATCACCGGACTTTAGCCCGGGGAGGAGGTCAACGTGGGGGCTTCGTGGGCGCATCGGTCGCTCCCTGGGGTTTAGCGATCGTGGAGAGCGTCTCCACATTGAACTTCTTATAGTCCCAATAGCGCGTTACTACGCTGGCCTTAATCCCCTTCACCAGCAGGAAGCGCACTCCAACGTGCGCCTCCATGTAGGTTGGCAGCCACACCTCGTTATTCACATAGGCCTGCTCAAAAACGAAGCTGGTGCCTTTCTGCAGATTCGCCAGCAAACCGCCGGCAATCTTCATATCGCCGGTAAAATATGCCTCCAGCCTTGCCACGTCGTGTGCTTTCTCGTCGATCCACACAACGCCGGCGAGCTTCTGCGCGAACTTTTCCACCATCTTGTGCGGCCTGAACTCGGAATTCGGCTCGAAATCGAAAACCAACACATCCTGCCCACGAAAGCGCTCGCGGCGCGGATTCACGAACTGGCATGCCCGCAAGAATACCTCAATCCCCGGCTCCTCTTTTTCGTCGCTCTTCCCTTCTTCTTTGGCCTTTTCCTCTTTGGCTTCTTTCTTGACTTTGCGCTTCTGCAGCTCCTCGATGCGTTTCTGTGTCTTTTCGTTTTCTTTCTTCTGTTCTTCTGCGCTCAGGGGCTTGCCGTCTTTTTTCACCCGCGTGGTCACTTCCTGCCCGCTGAGATAGAAAAAAGTGTACTCGTTGGCCTCGCGCTTCTTCACTCGGCCGTCGCCCTCGAACTCCGTCTCCTCCTCGGACTGCGACCCGGCATAATTCTCCTTGATCTTGTCGATGGCCTTCTGATTGTCGTCAATCTCTTTGAACAGCGCCTTCAGGTCCGGCAATTTGACTTGTGATTTGATCGGGAAATCAAAGACGCGTTCGCCGACGGTTCCGTTGATCACCGCGCGTGTCACGCTGATGACGTATTTCTCGTTTCCCCGGTGCAGCTCGATCTTGTTAGGTAATTTCACGCCATCAACGGTTCGGTAGTCGTCATAGAGGATCTCTTCCTCCACACCGCCAACGGTCGCCGCCTCCTTCACGATGAGGTGAGTCTGCGGATCGAAGAACGCTTGTCGCTTTACACCCGTAGCCGTGGTTACCTCGACTTCGAGCGCATCTTTCCCGCGCACCTCTGCGTGTCCCACGGGCGCCAATGTGACCTTGCTCTTCTTGAGATTGAGCAGCCGCGAATTGTAATATTGCGCTGCCGCTTCCAGTTGCATCCCTTCGGGACCCACCAGCGTGCCAAGCTCACCTGCTGCATTGCGGTGCCACGCGGACTTCCCGTTGTACGCCTCGATCAGATTCTTTTCCCCAACCAGCAATTCCGAGTAGTAGCGATTCGGTAGCTTGGTATCCAACGTGTACGTCCCCGACTTCCCGTCGACACTCGTAAAGGTCCCTTCGAGCGTCAACGTCTGGATTTTGGCCAGTGCCCGGCCACCTCCTGCGGCCTTCACGTACTGTTCCACAATCCTCCCCGCTTCCTGGGCGCGGGCGGGATCGGCCCCGCCGGTGAGCAAGCATGCGATAAATGCGATGAACAGACGTGTGCGCATGAGGTCCAACTATAGGAACGCAACTCTGACGAAAAAGTTTCCCACAATTCTTGGGTGGCAGGGACACGGCACAGCACCTGGTAGGGGCCCAGCCCGCCGCGGCGGCAAACCTCTATGGGTGCAACCCTGGCTGGAGTTATTGCGCCTTTGGCCGTTTCGAGTACTTCTCGTAGAGGCGGAGATGCCGGTTGTCCATGGACGTGCGCTGCCCCCGAATGAAGAGGTACATGACGTCAGTGGTCAGTTCAAGCGGGTCGCCGTTGGTCACGATGAGGTTGGCGATTTTGCCTTGTTCGAGGGTCCCGATTTGACCGTCGAGCCCGAAAATCCGCGCTGGATAAAGCGTCACGGCCTTGAGCGCTTCGTCATACGGCAGGCCATAAGCGACGGCGTTTGCAGCATTTTGTCCCAACCGTCGCGCGAAAGAGTTATCGAAACTCGCGAAGGCGAACTTCACGCCGGCAGCTGCAAGCTCCGCCGGCTGGGAAAGCAACCGATCGTAGGAATCGTCCTCGTCGAGCGGGAGCGTGAGTAACGGCCGGAGGATTACCGGAACGCTTTTGGAACGGAGGAGGTCTTTAACCTTGTAGGCCTCCGAACCGCCGGCAAGGATCATCCTCAGACCCTGCTTGTCGCAAAACTCAACTGCATTGCGGATCTCGCGTGAGCGGTCCGCAAAGACCAGGAGCGGCAGCTCGCCGCGAACAACCGGGGCAAGCGCTTCGAGCTTCAGGTCGCGATCGTACCTGGCGGCGGAGCCCTTTTCCATTGCCAGGGCGTAGTGCCGGGCGCGCTCCACCCAGTCCGTGATCTCATTCACCTGTTTGTCGTATTCCTGCTTGGCCTCGCTGAAGGGCTTTTCCTTTCGCGAAAAAGTGGTCAAGTCAAAAGTGTGCGTTTCGATCTCCGGCCAATTGAGCACCATCGCCGCGCTCTTCTTGATGAGCATTTCGTCGATGGTCCAACCGGCGAGGTGAATGGCCGAGGCTTGTCCGCCAATCACGCCGCCTGAGCCGTTCGAGTCAAAGCCGCCGCCGCCGGGAACGGCAAGAACTTCGGTGATACCCGCGGCGCGGGTGACGGGGATGTGCTCGCTCGAGGGAGACACGGCCGCGGCTGCAATTTTTCCATCGCGAATGAGGAGCGTGCCATCTTCGATGGCACTCCCAGCGAGCGTAAAGATTTTCGCATGAGTCAGAGCGTAAGTAGCGGAAGGCTGCGATTGCGCGCATGCCCGCCCAGACAGAGCGCAAACCGCGGCGAGCATCAGTCCAATACGGCGAATGATGGATGACGTCTTCACCGCTCACCCCCGGGCAGAACGGGCGCCGCCGATTCGAGAGGCGGCCCGGGGTTTTTTTCCGGCTTCTTTTCTTCCGGCTTTTTCTCTCCGGGTTTCTTTTCGGCGGGCTTTTGTAGAATGGGCACGGTAGCATCGGGCTTCTTGTCTTCCGGCTTCTTTTCCGCGGATTTTTTAAATTTGTCGATGAGCGCCTTCTTTTCTTTTTCGCGCTCGGAGTGTTCGGCCGTGTCGCGCTGGCGGTCGAAGTAGACGCGACCGTCGATCAGTGTTTTCTGCACAACGGCATAAGCGCTCAATGGATCGTGATTGTAAATCGCGAGGTCGGCGTCTTTCCCCACGTCAATCGTGCCCACGCGATTGTCGATGCCGAGCTGCACGGCGGGATTCAGGGTGACCATCTTGAGCGCTTCGTCGTGCGAGAGGCCGCCAAACTTCATGCTCTTGGCGGCTTCCTGATTCAAGTGCGTGGCTTCTTCGGCGTCGTCGGAATTGATGGAGACGACCACGCCGCGGCGGGTCATCAGCGCGGCGTTGTACGGAATCGCATCATAGGCTTCCACTTTGTAGGCCCACCAATCGGAAAAAGTGGAAGCGCCAACTCCGGCGGTAGCCAATTCATCAGCGACTTTATACCCTTCAAGAACGTGCTGAAAGGTGCGAACTTTGAAACCGAACTCTTTCGCAACGCGAAGGAGCATCAGGATTTCATCCTCCCGGTAGCAGTGTGAGTGAACGTAGCGCTTGCCTTCCAGCACTTCGACGAGCGGTTCGAGGCGCAGATCGCGGCGCGGCGGAATGAGATTTTTTTCACCAGCGGCGAGGCGCTTGCCATAGTCCTGCCACGATTTCTGGTAGTCCCGGGCTTCACTAAACGCGCTGCGAATGGTCTCTTCGACTCCCATACGCGTGGAAGGATACCGCCGGGGCTGACCCGGGATACTGAAATTCGAGCGCTTGGGATTCTCGCCGAGTGCGAACTTGATGCCGGGAAGCGCGCCTTCGAACGGCAACTTCGCGGCGGGCTGCCCCCAGCGCAGCTTGATGACCAGCGTTTGTCCGCCAATGGCATTGGCCGAGCCGTGAAGAATGTTCGCCGCCGTGACTCCGCCCGCTAAATCACGATAGATGTCGATGTCCTCCGGATTCAAGATCTCCGCCATGTTCACCATCGAGGAGACGGAAACGCTGCCCTCGTTGATGCTTTCCGCGGCGATGTGGGAGTGGCAGTCGATAATGCCGGGCATGACGAATTGCCCCGCGGCGTCGATCACCTGAGCGTCTTTCGGTGCATTGATGGACTGGCTGACTTCGGCGATCTTGCCATCCTTAATAAGGATGGAGCCGCGCTCGATCGTCCCATGCGAGACGGTCAGGATAGTGGCGTTTCGAATCAGAATGACGGCGGCCGCGTCAGGCGGATTTGCTGCGCTTGCCGAACGCGGAAAGTAACCTAGGCACAGGACCCCAAGAAGGCCGAGGAACAAAGTCCCCAGGCCGTGCGCGTTTAGCACCTTCGAGATTCTCACTGTGCGCCTCCGCGGTTGACCAGCGCTGATGAAACTGCGCTGGGTTTGACGCCGGTAAACTCGAGCGAGAGACCCCGCACGCTGATGCTGCCCTTCAACGAAGTCCCATCAAACGTGCCTGCGAAGATGACGTCCGCCGTCGATCCCTCGAGCGGAATGTTAATGGTGAAGCTGAATTTGTCCACGCTCAAATATCCGCTAATGACTGAGGCGGTGCCGCGCTTGCTGGTCACGGTGCCGGAGATGGTGCCGTCCCTGTCCATGGCGAGGTCGGCGGTGGCTTGCTCGGGACCATCGGGCGTGGTGTAGGAAAGGTTCCATTTACCGGTGAGGTCGCCTTTCGGCGGCTCCTTGGGTTTCTCCGGCTCGCGAACTTCAAACCGATGGCCGTCGACGAAAACCATCTTGATCTTCGTTTTTTCCTCGAAGAGATCACCATCGGTGACGACTAGATTGGCGATTTTCCCGTTTTCGAGCGAGCCCAGGCGGTCGGCGACACCGAAGATTTCCGCCGGCGACAGCGTCAGCGCGCGAAGTGCCGCGTCCGGCGCGAGGCCCGCGTCAATCGATTTCTTCGCGGCTTTGAGGGTGTCCTTTGGCGCAGTGATGCCGCCGGAATAAAACGCGAACTTGACGCCGGCTTTGACCAGCGCCGCCGGTGAGGACGGTGCGCGGTCGCGGAACTGCAGCGTTCGAAGCGATGGCTTGTCCTCGGGATCGGCGTCTTTGTCGGCTTCGGGCCACTTGAGATTCACGAGCACGGGAAGTTTTTTTGTGGCGATTTCCGAAGCAACTTCGTATGCCATCTGTCCACCGTAAATGACGCCATTGACATGCCAGCGATCGACCAGTTCGAGGGCGCGGCGGAGCTGGACTGAATTGTTCGCAGGAATCAAGACCAGCGCGTGATCTTCCAGCGCATCGGCGAGCGCCGCTTCGGTGCGGTCATAACGGGGCCGCGCCACGCTGCGGGGATTCTTTTCGTAAGCAGCCTGCGCCTTGGTGCTCCACTCGGTGTCCAGCCAGACCTGGTGAAGGTAAGCAAGCACGCCCATGATGGAACTGGGAAACCCGCCCCCGAATCCTCTCGAGGTCTGAAATACCACGGGAATCGCCACCGGCGATTTGACCACCAGCTCCCCGGCGCGTTCGCCTGTCAGATCCAGAACCGCTGCCTGCCCCGGAAGAATTCCGCCCTTTGGCGCGGAAACAACGGTGGTGAATCCTGCGCTGCGCCAGGTTTCGATGCGCTTGTCGCTCAGGCTGACCTCGTCCGCGGCGCTACGCCATGGCGTCGAGTAGGGCCGGTCCTCCGGACCCCGCGCGCTCTCTTGCGCGCCACGCGGACTACCTTCAGCAGTCCCCGGGGGAGCGGGAATCCCCACATCAGTGAATGAATCGAACAGGCCCGGGTACACGGTCAACCCCTGGCCTTCGATGACCCAAGCCTCCGGCGGGACCGCGACGTCTCTCCCCACGGCCGTTATGAGACCGCGAGAGATGACAATGCTGGCGTTTTCGACTGGCGGCCCGGAAACGCGTACGACTTTGGCGCCGCGGATGACGAAGTATTGCGGCTCGCCACCTTGTGCCTGAAGAGACGGTGCGGCAGCGAAGAGAGTCAAAAGAGCCGTGAAACAGACCGCTAGTTCACCCCTGAGAATCAGGTTGGAAGGCATGCCAGACTCCTCGCGAAGGCGTTGAAAGGAAACCGTCCCCCGGCAACCGTAAAGGTAGACGAATGAGGCTAGTGGGAAGTTTCGGAAGAGTCAAGAAGAGGGGCGCTGAAAAAAAAAGGAAAAAACCCGGAAACAAAATGCCGGGGTCTTTCGTTTCTTCTATTGCATTCCCATAGG
>Ga0209158_1000503_pt1 | contig 28645 bp, 23 predicted proteins | sample GraSoiAngelo_140_FD_185897 | JGI IMG/M metagenome (GOLD analysis project Ga0209158, IMG submission 185897) | Grasslands soil microbial communities from the Angelo Coastal Reserve, California, USA - 14_0929_12_30cm (SPAdes) (version 2) | ecosystem: Environmental > Terrestrial > Soil > Grasslands ...
CTCGCCCGCGACCCATTCCGCCGCCGCGCGGCAGTCGGCGTTGTGCGCGGGCAGCGTCGAAACCGACGGGATGCGCAAGAAGTCCGTCAGCTCGCGGAGCAGTCGATCCGTTTCCATGGCGCGGAGAATCTAGACGGCTGGACGGCTAGCCGTCTAGGCGTCGGGGGCTATATTCGTCGGCGCCATGTGGACGACCGCGTCGTACGAGCTGTTTCCGGACGCGCCGAGCGAGCGGGTGATGGCCCGCGCTCGCTACCTGGCGCGGGAGGGACGGGTCGGCGACGCCGAGAAGGCCTATCGCGACGTGCTGGCCGCGCACCCCGATCTCAAGCCATGCTGGGCCGAGTGCTTCGAGCTGCTCCGCAGCCACGGACGGCGCGAGGAGGCGCTCCACCTCGCCGAGGGGGCACGCGCGCAGTTCGGGGACTCGGCGTTCCCGCTCACGCTCAAGGGTGCGGCCCTGATCGAGCTGGAGCGCTACCGCGACGCGCTCGGCGCCCTCGAGCAGGCCATCGAGTCGGACCCGGATCTGGCGCTCGCGTGGCACGAGCTCGGGTACGCCGCGTTCCGCCTGGGCGACCGCAACCGGGCGCTGCTGGCGCTCGACCGCGCGTTTGCGCTCGAGCCGCATACGGAGACGTTGCGGCTGCGCGGCCGCATCCTGCGCGACGCCGGACGCTACCAGGCGGCGGAGGTGGCCTACGAGGGCGCGGCCCAGGCGGCAGAGCATGCCGAGCAGCGTCAGGGGGCGGAGCGGGAGATCGCAATCACGCGGCGCTACGCCTTCTACGCCCCGCGCCGCCCGGAAGACCTCTCACCGGCCGAGCGCTGGTTCGCCGAGACCGGCACGGTCGTGCTCGCCCCCGACACGGGCGCGGACGTCCCGGACGACGCGACGCTCGTCGCCGCGTTCCTGGACCTGGCGCGCGATTCCCGCTGGCGGTTCGGCCAGGTGGTGACCCTGGGTCCGGCGCTCCCCGCCTGGCGGTCGCTCGCGGACGGGCTGGGGGCGCCGTTGGTCGGCCGCGCGGCGTTCGACGCGGCGGCCGTGCCGCTCGTGGTGGCACAACGCGCCCTTCCCGGCGACGCCGGATGGAGCGCACTGCAAGCCGCAGTGACGCAGGACGCCACCGGGCTGGTGTTCGTGCTCGAGCAGGCCGCCGACGACGCCGCACCGGCGCCGGGAGCGGCGGACGTGATCGGCGTGCTCTCCGACGCCGGACGCCGCGGCGCGCGTCGCATCAACGTCGCCCACGCCCTGTCGGAAGCGCAGCACCCGGCGGCCCGCCTCGCCGGCCGCCGCCTCAAGCCCTGACTCGCTCGGAGGTCCCGTGACTGCTCCCGCCACTCCCCGCAGCGCGATGTCGGGGAAGGCCATCGTCGCGAGCCAGTTCGACCGCGCCGCCGATCTCATCAACCTCGAAGGCTACATGCGCCGCATTCTCATGTCGCCGTTCCGCGAGGTTCAGGTCGAGGTCCCGGTACGGATGGACGACGGCCGCATCGAGGTCTTCACGGGATACCGCATCCAGCACAACGGTGCACGCGGCCCCTGCAAGGGGGGCATCCGCTACCACCCCGACGCCGACCACGATGAGGTGCTCGGGCTCGCCGCGATCATGACGTGGAAGACCGCGCTCATGGACATCCCGTTCGGCGGCGCGAAGGGCGGCGTCACCGTCGACCCGAAGAAGCTCTCCAAGCTCGAGCTCGAGCGCCTCACCCGACGCTTCACGCAACGCATCTCCATCATGCTGGGGCCCTACCGCGACATCCCCGCGCCGGACGTCAACACCAACGCGCAGGTCATGGCCTGGATCCTGGACGAGTACTCCAGCCGTCACGGCTACACGCCGGCCGCCGTCACCGGCAAGCCGGTCTCGCTCGGCGGGTCGCTCGGGCGCGAGGAGGCGACCGGCAGGGGCGTGATGTACGTGATGATGGAGTACGCCCGGGATTTCGGGGTCCCGCTCAAGGGAAGCCGCGTCGTGATCCAGGGGTTCGGCAACGTCGGCGGGCACCTCGCGCGGCTCGTCGCCGCGGAGGCGGGGGCGAAGGTCGTCGCCGTCTCGGACGTGAACGGCGGGATCGTGAACGAGCAGGGGCTCGACGTCCCCGCGCTGCTCGCCCACGGCGCGGCGCGGCGGCCGGTCTCGGAGTTTCCGGGCGGCCAAGCGATCACCAACGCCGCGCTGTGGACGATCCCCTGCGACTGGCTGGTGCCCGCGGCGTTGGGCGGCGTGATCACGCGGGAGGCCAACGCCCGGACCGTCAACTGCCGGGTCGTGGTGGAGGGCGCGAACGAGCCGACCACGCCGACGGCGGACCTGATCCTCGCGGAGCGCGGCATCGCGGTGATTCCGGACTTCCTCGCGAACGCGGGCGGCGTGACCGTGAGCTATTACGAATGGTCGCAGAACCTGCAGCAATACCGCTGGACGCACGAGCAGGTGAACCGCGAGCTCCAGGCCACGATCACCAAGGCGTACGTGGGAGTGCGGGACCTGGCGAAGCAAAGAGGCGTGACGTTCCGCACGGCGGCGTATGCGATAGCACTCCAGCGCGTGGCTGAGGCAGAGAGGCTTCGCGGAAACTGAGATGGCGGCAGTAAGCAAGAGGCGGCGGTCGGGCGGTCAAGACAAAAGGCGGCGGTCAGGTGATACGGTGCGCGGAGATTTGATGACGCTGCCCGCCGTCGAACGAACCACATTTCCTGGCAATGATCCCCTACGAGCGATTTCGTGCGTGGCAAGCTTGCGACCAGCTCGTTGTGGCGGTGTATCGTGCGACCACAGGATTTCCACGACAGGAGTTGTACGGCCTCACCTCACAAGCCCGGCGGGCGGCGTTCAGTGCGGCTGCAAACATCGTGGAAGGGTCCGCGAAGCAGGGTCCGCGCGAGTTCCGGCGTTACTTGGACATTGCCCTGGGATCGCTCGCTGAGCTCTCGTACACGTTGCGCCTGTCTCGCCAGCTCCGGCTCCTGTCCGATGAGCAAGCACGCGAACTGGATCAACTCCGGGTCAACGCCAGTCGTTTGACGTGGGCGCTTTACGAGGCGGTGCGGGGCAAGCACCTCTCTACGAGCCGGTGGACCGGCGCACCTGCCGTTTGACCACCCGACCGCCGCCTTTGTTCTTGACCGCCGCCTTTGTTCTTGACCGCCGTCTTTTTCAGTCCGCCGGCAGTCCGGGCCTCGAATACAGCGCCTGGTACGGATCCGTCCCCGGTTGCGTGAACACCCGCAGCTGAATCGCGCGGATCGTCTCGGTCAGGTTCGCGCCCGAGTGCACATAGATCTCCTCGAACAGGTTCAGGTTCATCCGATAGAGCCGCTGGGCGATCACCACGGCGTTGTTGAGCGGGGCCCGGGCGAACCAGCGCCAGTCGTACGTCTCGAGCGACTGGCCGACGGGGCCCGTGAGTTGCGCCCGCGCCCAGCCGAACAGCGTCGTCCGCGCCCGCTCGAGCTCGGGCCCGGACAGCGGCCCTGCGTACGCCGAGTCGAGCCGCCGGGCGAGCTCGGCCCAGAGCACGTCGAGGGTGCGCTCGTCGCGCCACCGCGCGGCCGCGCGCTTCGCGTCGGCCGTGTCTCGGCGGGAACGGAAGAAGGCTTCCGCCCCCCGGTACCCGACGAAGCTGGCGAAGCTCTCGTTGAACGGCGTCTGGCTCTTCACGTACAGCGTGTTGTGCGCGAGCTCGTGGATCACGGTGGCCACCAGCTCCATCGTGTCGCGCTCGACGATCGTGGAGAGCAGCGGGTCGCTGAAATAGCCGAGCGTCGAGAACGCCCCCGCGGGCCGCAGATAGGTGTCGTAGCCCTGCTGGTCGAGCTCGGCCGCGTTGCGGCGCGCCTGGCTGAAGTCGAAGAAGCCCTTGTACGGCACGGTGCCCACGACCGGGTACCGCCACGTGTACTCGCGCAACCGATCCCGCCGGCTGGCGGAGAGCACGAGCAGCAGGGTGTCCCGCCCCACGTTGACGTACGTGGTGTAGGTATCGCCCACCAGCAATTTGAGGGAGTCCCCCGCGTAGGCGCGCGCCGCGAGCACGAGCAGCAGCCGCTGGCGCAGCGCGGGCGTCGTCGCCGGGTCCTGGACGAGCCGCGCGATCGCCCGCCGCTTCAGGAGGAGGCGCGCCTCCTCGACGCCCGCCCGCGCGAGGTAACGCGCGTCCTCGCTCGAGAGCAGGGCCAGGGCGAGCAACGCCGGCACGCCGATCAACACCCAGCGCAGCAGCCGGCGCGCGACGCGGCCCCAGCGCGGCCGCGCGCGCTCCGTCAGGGGCTCCATCGCACGCCGAGCCGGTGTGTGCTGGTTGCCCCGCTGTGACCGGAAGCACGGTACGCGTAGTCCACGTGCAACCGCCCGAGCTCGATGCCGGCGCCCCACGACACGGGGGCGGGGTCGGTCGCCAGGGAGTGTCCGGCATACCCGAGCCGCCCCACGATTCCTACGCCGCGCGTCACCACGCCCCCCTCCACGCCCGCGATCAGGAACGCCGCCCCCGCCCCGGCCCCCACGCCAGACGGCCACTGGCCTTCCAGCGTCGTGAGCAGTCGATACGCACCCTGCGGATCGACGTAGTTCATGGTCAGACCCGCGCGGGTACGCCGCGTGAGCCGCGCGCCACCGCCCAGATCCCCGCCGATGTTCTGTACGCTCGCGCCCAACGCCATCAGATCGAAGACCGCGATCGCGACCCCCACGTCACCCGCCCACGCGTCCGCGGTCGTGCCGGCGAGCGTCTCGCGAACGTACTTGACCGACGTGCCCAACGCGAAGAGGCTGGTCCGAAACACCAGCGACGAGAGGCCGAGCAGGTCCGTAGAGCGCACCAAGGCCCCCGAGGTGTCGCGCGCGGCCGCGCCGAACCCCCAGGAGAGCCGCCCCGCCCGCAGCGCCAGGGCGCCCGAGGCGACGGCGCTGCCGTCCGAAAAATGCTGATACCCACCCTCGACCGACAGATGGCGAATGGTAGCGATGCCGGCGGGGTTCGAAAAGACGGCGCCGGCGTCACCGACGAGCGCCGCGCCCGCCCCGCCGAGGCCCGCGGCCCGGGTCGAGGCTGGAAGGCTCACCCACGCACCGGCGCCGGATTGGGAGGCGAGGGACGAAACAAGAACGGCGTTGCACAAGAGCGTCAAGCAAAGACGTCCCGCAACAACGTAACCCTGTCCAACGATTGAGCGCGACGCTGTCGCGGGACGCTGTTGGGTGACGGTCCCGCTCGACGCCGTCATTGTATTCGAATGACGTTGAGCCGCGGGACGAGCGAGCCACGCAGCGCCCTGCCCGCGGCGTCGCTGAACAACAGGCCGAACCGCGCTGCGCCCGCGGGCTGCTGGGCGCGGAAGTACAGCCCCGATCCGGCACGCAGCGTGTCGCTCAGGTCGACCGCACTCCCGGCGCCCATGCCGGGCACGAGCGTAAGTGCAGCAGGGATACCCGTGTTCGGGGGCGACCCGGTGCGCGGATCCGGGCACCTGTTCCGCAGCAACGGATAGTCGGTCCGGAACCGCCACATCTTGTATTGCAGCTCGGATGGCGCCGTGAAACCAGGGAGATCGGACACCCAGTTCGCCAGGGCCCAACGCTCGAGCAAAAGCGGGAACGACTGCCCTGTCTGCGTCGCCACATTCCGCGGCCCCGTAAGGCTCGTGATGTCGAGCTTGCGAGTGAATAGGCTGCGCTGTGCGAATGAGGTGTCCGCCGAGTACTGGTCGATCAGGTAGCGGAGAAACAGCCAGTACGCACCACGACTCGCCAGGTCCCCGATCCCTACCGTGTCCACCAAAAAGTGGCTGTGCGGTGATTGCAAGTAGTTGCCGGAGTTACTCAGGTCACCGGCCACAAAGTTGCAGAACGTCGCCGTGTCCGCCGGGAGGAAGCTGCGACCGCCCAGCTCCTCCGCGTAGTGCGACAGCGATTCGTTGAGCCAGAGCACCTCGCCGTTACCGCCACCTTTCAGCACATGGTGGTTGTAGCTGATCATGTGCTGGAACTCGTGAATAAGGGTGACCGGCACCAGCCGCTTGACCTCGGTAACGGTGTGCGAGCAGCTCTTGAGCGTGGGCACGGGGTCCGGCACGAGCGCATAGAAGATCTCGGCGTTGTTGTACTGCGGCCCCCAGAAGGGATCGATGTCCGCGCCGAAGAAGTATCCCGCGACGAAACCGTTCGAGCAGTCCGTGGCCTTCACCAGCTCGTTGACCCGATTGGTCATCAGTACGATCACCACGCTGTCGCGATCGATGTCCGATTCCCCGCCGAACGCCGTGGTATCGATCTCGTAGAGCTGCGTGTCGAACACCGCCCGCAGCGCGTCCAGATCGATCTGCGTCAGCCCCGGTTTAGGCGCGGCGGTGTCGACGTACAGGGCGATGTGCTGCCCGATCTTCATCAGCGCGGCGTCGACGGTCTTCAGGGTGTCGCAGGTGAGATTGCCGCACACCTTGAACGAGTTGATCATGCCCGAGTCTGCAGTGGGGTTGAACGGACGCCGGGGGGGCGGTGACGCCTGGGCGGCCGCCCGCACCGCCGGCTGCAGTCCCGCCGGGCGTTGCGGTTGTAGCGGCACCGGATACGCGCGACTCCGCTCCGCCTGCCGGAGAAACAGATGAAACCGCTCGGCCGGACCGGCCGCCGCAGGCTCGGGCCCGGGCGCCGCGACCCGCGACGCCATCGCTGACGGGGCCAAGGCGCTCCCCACCAGCTGGAAGGCTTGCATATCGTTCGGCGTGCCGGTCGCCGCCTGCGCGACCAGCAGATACTCCGTGACAGCCGCGCTCGCGGGAAAGACGATGCAGCCCGACACTGGGCCGGGATCTATGGATTGATAGGCGCCGATGGCCAGCGCCAACGGGGTCCCGGACGTGCAGGGAGGGAGCGGGGGACCAGCCCCGTCGCTCCCTTTACACCCTACCAGAAGCCACAACAGTCCCGCCGCCCAGAGCCGCTTCGCCGCCATGCGCTCCCTCCCCCTCCCTGTCCAGGACTTCCCCGGCCCGAACCAGCGCCTGGCGGAAGCAGATTGGTCCGGCCAGCTCGTGGACTCCAATGATCGCTACGAGCAGGGTCTCGAGCGAGACCCCCCATTCGGGAAACGCCCGCCGGGCGAGCTGGGCGAGCGCCACGGCCGTGCCCCCCTGCGATATAAGGCCCAGCCACCCGGTGCGGGCAAGGGCCGGCGTCACATCCGGATGGCGACCGGCCCAACGCAGACCGTAGCGCAGGCTCACCACGCGCAGTCCCGTCAACAGCAGCACCCAAGGCCATAGCTGGGCCAGCACGCCGAGCTGCAGCCCTGCGCCCGCCAGGGCGAACACAATGATGTACACGATCGGCGCGCCGCGATTCAGCTCGTGCCGCAGCCGCCCGCTCTCGACGGGCGAGAAGTTCGCGAGGTAGAACCCCGCGGCGAGGCCGATCAAGAGGGGCTCCAAGCGCAACAGCCGCGCGGCGGCGGCCGCCAGCAACGCCGCCGCCACGAGCCATAAGCCTTCCTGCCGTTGCACCAGGCGGGCGTACAGCACCAGCAGCACGCCGAGGGCGACGCCTGCCGCCAGCGAGCCGGCGAGCTCGAGCGCGGCGACGCCCGCCACGGTTAGCCGCAGCGCCCCGGCGCTCGCCAGCGCCTTGGAGGCGACGAGCACGACCGTAAAGAGGATCGGGGCCGCCACGTCTTGGGCGACCGTCACGGCGAGGAGGGAGCGAGAGAACGGCCCGCGCGCACGCAGCTCATCGATCAGCGCGATGGCGATCGCGGGCGACGCGGCGGCGGCGAGGGTACCGAGAACCAGCGCCACCGTGAGGCGGTCATGCCAGGGCTGGTGCGCGGCGATCGGCAACCCGCGGCTCACCGACCACGCGACGAGGGTCACAATGATGAACGGGAAGGCGATCGCGCCGGTCGCGAGCCGCGCCAGCGCCATTCGGCCGGTGCGCAACGCCGCGAGGGTGAGCTCGGATCCGGCGGCGAGCGCGATGAGCGCGACGGCTGCGTCCGCCACGAACTGGAGGGCGTCCACCTCGTCTCGCCGGATCAGGCCGAGCCAGGCCGGCCCCGCCGCGAAGCCGATCAGCAGCGCGCCCGTCACGCGCGGCAGGCGCGCCCGCTTCGCCAGATCGCCGCCCGCGAGCGCCACCAGCAACAGGAACCCGAGGGCGAGCGTCGCGCGCGCTTCGACCGGGCTGCCCGCGGTGACTCGATGCAGCAGCGCCATCATCAGACCCAGCGCGAACACGCTCGCGACCCAGCCCATGGGCCGCAAAGATATTCCCGGCGCCGGGATTTTGACAATGCGCGCGAGCGCCGATAGGTTCCACGGGTGTCCTCCCCCTCCCACAATTGGATTGAGGCCGTGCGCTTCGGGAACGACGGACTCGTCCCCGTCGTCGCGCAGAGTGCGCTGGCCGGGGAGGTGCTGATGGTGGCGTACGCCGACCGCGAGGCCCTGGAACGGACGCGCGCGACCGGCCAGGCCCACTACCGCAGCCGCTCGCGCGGCGAGCTGTGGCAGAAGGGCGCGACATCGGGTCACACGCAGACCGTCGAAGACGTCCGCGTGGACTGCGATGGCGACGCGGTGCTGTACGTCGTGCGCCAGCAGGGGCCGGCCTGTCACACGGGCGCGCCCACCTGCTTCGGCGAGCCGACCGGCGGTACGCTCACGCGGCTCGCCGGCACGGTCGCCGAGCGCGCCCGCGACAAACCCGCGGGCTCCTACACGGCGCGGCTGCTCCAGGAAGGCGTGGCCAAGATCGCCCAGAAGGTCGGCGAAGAAGCGGTCGAGACGGTGGTCGCCGCCACCAGCGAGGACCGGGCGCGCCTCGCGAGCGAGGCGGCGGACCTGCTCTATCATCTCTTGGTGCTGCTCGAAGCCAGACAACTCCCCCTCGACCGGGTGCTCGAGGAGCTGGACGCCCGAGCGCGGTAGCGGCATGCCGTTCGTCCACCTCCACACGCACAGCGAGTACTCCCTCCTCGACGGCGCCAACCGGATCCCCGACCTGCTCGAGCGGATCCGGACGCTGGGCATGGATTCGCTCGCGATCACGGACCACGGCAACCTGCACGGGGCGTGGCAGTTCTACACCGAGGCGAAGGCCCGCGGGATCCGGCCGATCCTCGGCTTCGAAGCGTACCTTGCATTCGGCAGCCGACACAAACGTGAGAAGCCGGTCGACGTGCCAGCGGGCTACTCCCACCTCGTGCTGCTCGCGAAGAACCGCGTCGGGTATTCGAACCTGATCAAGCTCTCCTCGATCGGATTCCTCGAGGGCTTCTACCGCCGGCCGCGGATCGACCGCGCAGCGCTGGAGCAACACCGGGACGGGCTGATCGGGCTGGCGGCCTGTCTCTCGGGTGAGGTCGCGCTCTACCTGCGGCAGGGGAACTACGAGTCTGCCAAGGCGAGCGCGCGGTATTTCGCACAACTGTTCGGCCGCGACGGCTTCTGGCTCGAGGTGCAGGACCACGGGCTGCCGGAGGAGCGGGTCGTCGCGGCCGGGATGTTCCGGCTGGCACAGGAGCTCGGCCTGCCGGTCGTCGTGACGAATGACGCCCACTACCTGCGCAAGGACGACGCCGAGGCGCACGACGTGCTGCTCGCCATCGGCACCGGCAAGGATCTGGACGATCCCAACCGGTTCCGCTTCTTCGGCCAGGAGAGCTACGTCAAGTCCGAAGCGGAGATGCAGCGACTGTTCCCGGAGCACCCGGAGGTCGTGCCCGAGACGGCGCGCCTGGCCGAGCTGTGCGAGTTCGACTTCGAGAAGCGGTACTTCCTGCCCCAGTTTCCCCGGGCGCCGGAATTCGCCTCGGACAACGATCTGCTCGTCCACCTGGCGCGCGCCGGGGCGCGGGCGCGCTACGGCGAGCCCCTGCCGCCCGCGGTGGAGGAGCGGCTCGCCTACGAGCTGGGGGTGATCTCGCACACCGGATACGCCGGGTACTTCCTGATCGTCTCCGACATCACGACGGCGGCGCGAGCGCGCGGCATTCCGGTGGGCCCCGGCCGCGGATCGGCCGCCGGTTCGCTCGTGGCGTACGCGCTCGGCATCACCGACATCGATCCGCTCAAGTTTGACCTGCTGTTCGAGCGGTTCCTGAATCCCGAGCGCGTCACGATGCCGGACATCGACCTGGACTTCTGCTTCGAGCGCCGCGGCGAGGTGATCGAGTACATGCGATCCCGCTACGGCCGGGAGTCGGTCGGCCAGATCATCACGTTCGGGACGATGAAGGCGCGGGCCGCGTTCCGCGACGTGGCGCGCACGCTGCGACTCGAGATGGGCGACGTCGACCGGCTGAGCAAGCTCATTCCCTCCGGCCCCGGGTATGCCCTCACGCTGGCCGAAGCAGCCGAGAAAGTGCCGGACCTGCGCGCGGCCGCGGCCCAGGACGAGCGGGTCCGCAAGATTCTCGAGCTCGGCACCAGGATCGAGGGACTGGCGCGCCACGCGTCGGTGCACGCGGCGGGCGTCGTGATCGCCCCGGGACCGCTCACCGATTACGTCCCTGTGTGCCTCGCCCCGCAGGAGCCGGATGCGATCATCACCCAGTTCGACATGGTCGGGCTCGAGCAGGTGGGGATGCTGAAGATCGACATCATGGGTTTGAAGACGCTCACCGTGATCCACGATGCCGTGGAGATGGTGCGCGCGAGACACGGCGTCACGCTCGATATGGAGGCCCTCGACCTCGCGGACCCCGAGGTGTACCGGCTGCTGCGCGCCGGCCGCACGGCGGGCGTATTCCAGTTCGAGTCCCCGCTCGCCACCGATTGCCTGCGCAACATGCAGTGCGACCGGTTCGACGACCTGGTGGCCGCGAACGCGCTGCTCCGGCCCGGGCCGCTCGACACGGGGATGCACCTGGTGTTCATCAACCGCAAGCTGGGCCGCGAGCCGGTGCGCTACCCGCACCCCGCGCTCGAAGAGATCCTCAAGCCGACGTACGGCGTCATCACCTACCAGGAGCAGGTGATGCGGATCGCGAACGTGCTCGCCGGGTTCTCGCTCGCGGAAGCGGACGTGCTGCGCAAGGCCGTCGGCAAGAAGGACAAGGAGCTGATCCAGCACGAGTTGGGTCGCTTCGTCACGCGTGCGGTCGAGCGCGGGCATCTGCTGCGCGTGATCGAAGACATCGCCGCCCAGATCGAGACGTTCGGCCGCTACGGCTTCAACAAGTCGCACGCCGTCGCGTACTCGGTGCTGTCGTACCGCACGGCGTGGCTCAAGACGCGCTACACCCCTGAGTTCATGTCCGCCTTACTGTCGTCGGAAATCGGCAACAGCGACAAGGTCGTGCAGTACATCAACGAGGCACGCGAGCTCGGCCTCGAGGTGCTGCCCCCCGACGTGAACGAGTCGGGGTTCAAGTTCACCGTGGTCGGCGAGGCCCGAGTCCGGTTCGGGCTGGGGGCCATCAAGAACGTCGGGGGGAGCGCGATCGAGTCGATCATCGCGGGGCGGCAGGCGGGGGGCCCGTACCGCACGCTCGTCGAGCTGTGTGAGCGGATCGACCTGCGGCTCTGTAACAAGCGGGTGCTAGAGGCGCTGATCGACTCCGGCGCCTGCGATTCCCTCGGCGGCCATCGCGCGCAACTGGTCGCCGCCCTGGACCACGCCTTTGCCGAGGCGCAGGCCCGCCAGGCAGAGCGGGACTCGGGTCAGCACGCCCTGTTCGGCGGGCAGGGCCGCCTCCCGCCTCCCGCCTCCCCCCTCCCGGACGTCCTCCCCTGGAGCGAGCACGACCGCCTGGCGCGCGAGAAGGCCGTGCTGGGCTTCTTCATCTCCGGCCACCCCCTCGCCAAGTACCGCGCCGAGGTGGAGCTTTTCGGTACCCGGACGACCGCGACGCTCGGCCATTGGAGCGACCAGAAGGTGCGCGTCGCCGTAGTGGTCACGGTCGTCAAGCGGCAGATCTCGAAGAAGTCGGGCGCGGAATACGCCCGTCTCGTGCTGGAGGACTTCCACGGCACCGCCGAAGCGCTGGTGTTTCCGGAGGCGTGGGGCAAGCTCAACGAGGTGATCCGCCCCGACGGGGCGCTGTTGCTCACGGGGGGCCACAGTGCTCGAGACCGCGACGAAGAGCAGGCGCCGTTCATCGTCGAGGCGGCTCAGCCGCTCGAGGACCTGCGGGCGAAAGGGGCGGTCGGCGTGGCGCTCGTGTGGTCACGGGCCGCGCCCCCGCCTCCCGAAGCCGCCCGCGCGGTGGCGGCGCTGTGCGCCGCCCATCCCGGCCCCTGCCCCGTGCTCGTCGAGTGGGCGGAAGCGGGAAACGGTGGGGGCGGGGGCGGGGGCGGGGGCGACGGCAATTCGGAGCGGCGGACCGGGGGCGAGGACCGCGCCCGGCTGCGCAGCCGGTCGCTGCGCGTCGAGGTCGCCGACGACCTGCTGGCGGCGCTGCGGGGGCTGCTCGGCCCCGACCACGTGCATCTCGTGAGGACGACCTGAGCGATGGCGACCCACACGCTGGACTTCGAGCGGCCGCTGCTGGAGCTCGAGCGCCAGATCGACGAAATGAAGCGCGTCACGGGCGATACGGCCGTGGACGTGTCCAAGGAGCTCGCCGCCCTCGAGCGAAAGCTGGCGGAGCTGCGCGGCGAGATCTATCGCAACCTGACACCGATGCAGCGCGTCCAGGTGGCACGCCACCCCAAGCGCCCCTACACCCTCGACTACGTCAACACGGTCTTCACCGACTTCGTCGAGCTGCACGGCGACCGGCTGTTCCGCGACGACCCCGCGATGGTGGGCGGCTGGGCGCGGCTCGACGGCATGAGCGTGATGCTGATCGGGCATCAGAAGGGGCGTGACACCAAGGAGAACCTGCACCGCAACTTTGGGATGGCCCACCCGGAAGGCTACCGCAAAGCGCTGCGGCTGATGGGCCTCGCGGAGAAGTTCGGGGCTCCCGTGATCACGCTGGTAGACACGCCGGGCGCCTACCCCGGGCTCGGCGCCGAGGAGCGCGGCCAGGCGGAGGCGATCGCCCGCAACCTGGTGGAGATGGCGACGCTGCGCACCCCGATCGTCACCGCCGTCATCGGTGAAGGGGGCTCGGGCGGGGCGCTGGCGGTGGGGCTGGCCGATCGGGTGCTGATGCTCGAGAACTCGGTGTACTCGGTGATTTCGCCCGAGGGGTGTGCGGCAATTCTCTGGAAGGACGCGACCCAACGCGAGCGGGCGGCCGAGGCCCTGAAGATCACCGCCGAAGACCTGCTGGAGTTGGGCGTGATCGACGAGATCATCCCGGAGCCGCCCGGAGGCGCCCACGCCGACCCCGACGTGGCCGCGCAAGCCCTGGGCGACGCGCTCCGCCGCCACGTGCGCCTGCTCCGCAAGACCAAGATGGAGAAGCTGCTCAAACGTCGAGAGGAGAAGTACCTTTCGATGGGTGCCTTGAGCGAGAAGTGAGTTGACTCCGATCGTCGAAGTCCGGTTCAAGGGAAACCGGAAAGAATACTTCACCTGGCCGTCCGAAGACCCGCTCGCGCTGCACGATGCCGTGATCGTGGAGGTCGAGCGGGGTCACGACCTCGGGCGCGTGTCGGCCGTGGGTGCCGTCGCCACCAAGAAGTGCGGCGCGGCGTGCCAGGGATGCAGTCTGGCCGCAGGCGCGACGTCCGCCCCCGCCCCCCCCGCCCCCCCCGCCCCGGAGCGGCGCATCGTGCGGCGCGCCACCCCGGACGACACCCGCACCGCCGAGCGGCTCCACGAAGAGGAAGACACGGTGCGCCGCAAGGTGATGGAGCGGGTGCACCACCACGCGCTGCCGATGAAGGTCTCGGACGCCGAGTGGCAGTGGGACCGCAAGAAGCTGACCGTTTATTTCACGTCCGAGCAGCGCGTCGACTTTCGCACGCTGGTGCGCGACCTCGCCGGGCTGTTCCACACGCGGATCGAGCTGCGACAGATCGGCGCGCGGGACGAAGCGAAGCGGCTCGACGGGGTGGGCCGCTGCGGGCGCCAATTCTGCTGCTCGAGCTGGCTCCCCGAGCTGCGCCCCGTGAGCCTCGCGCTCGCCAAGGATCAGCACCTGTCGCTCAATCCGTCGCAGATCTCGGGCGGGTGTGGGCGCCTGCTCTGCTGTCTCCGCTACGAGCACGACTTCTACGTGCAGACCCGCAAGCGCTTCCCCAAGGAGGGGAAGGTGCTGCGCAGCGGCGCGGGCCTCGAACGGGTCCTGGCCGTGGACATCTTTCGCGAGACCGTGACGCTGCGCGTCGAGGCAGGGGGGGGCGACACGCGCGTGGTGTCGCTCGAGAAGCTCAAGGACGAAATCGCCCGCTCCGGCGGCGATGCCTAAGTTCTACCTCACGACGGCCATCGACTATTCGAACGGCGACCCCCACCTGGGGCACGCGCTCGAAAAGATCGGCGCGGACTGTATCGCCCGCTACCGCCGGCTGCGCGGCGACGCCGTCCATTTTCTCATGGGGATGGACGAGCACAGCCAGTCGGTGATCCAGGCCGCCGCCGGCGCCGGCGTGACGCCGCAGGCGTGGGTGGACCGCATGGCCGTCAGCTTCGCCGACTACTGGCGCCGCCTGGAATGCAGCAACGACGACTGGATCCGCACCACCGAGCCGCGGCACGCCCGGGCCGTGACGGCGCTGCTCGAGCGGATCCGCGCCCACCACCCCGACGACCTGTTCGAGGCGGAATACGAGGGCCTGTACTGCACCGGCTGCGAGGAGTTCAAGACCGGATCGCAGATCGTCAACGGTCATTGCATCGAGCACCCCACGCTCGAGTTGATCCCGACGAAGGAGCGGAACCACTTTTTCCGCTTGAGCCGGTACCGCGACGCCGTGCTCGAGCGCATCCGCTCGGGCGCCTTCGCGGTCGAGCCCGAGATCCGGCGTAACGAAGTGGTCCGGCTGCTCGAAGCCGGCCTCCAGGACATCTCGATCTCGCGCCAGCGGCAGCAGTGGGGCATTCCGTTCCCCGGCGACCCGCAGCAGACGGTGTACGTCTGGTTCGATGCCTTGATCAACTACCTCTCGGCCACGGGGTTTCCGGAGGCGGGCTACGAGCGGCTCTGGCCCGCGGACCTGCACGTCATCGGGAAGGGGATCACGCGGTTCCATTGCGTGATCTGGCCGGCGATGCTGCTCGCCGGGGAGCTCGCTCCACCGCGCGCGGTGTGGGCGCACGGCTACGTGCAGTGGTCGGGCGCGAAGATGAGTAAGACCGCCGGCACCGCCGTCACCCTCGGCGAGGCGATCGATCGGTACGGCGCGGATGCGCTGCGCTACTTCCTGCTGCGCGAAGTCGGCTTCGACAACGACGGCGACTTCACGTGGGAGCGCTTCGACGCGCGCTATACCTCGGAGCTCGCCGACACGATCGGCAACCTCGTGTCGCGCGCGCTCACGATGATCGTGAATTACCGCGGGGGCACGGTGCCGCGCGACCCGAAGAACTACGACACGCCGCTCGAGACGGCGGCCCGGAGCGCGCTCGCGGCGTACGCGCGCGCCATGGACGCGAACCGCCTGCTCGAAGGGGCCGCTCAGCTCGTCGCGCTCGCGAGCGCCGCGAACCGATATGTGGAAGAGACCGCGCCGTACAAAATCGCGAAGCAACCGGCGCAGGCGGCCGAGCTCGACTCGGTGCTCGCGAACCTGGCCCGCACCGTGGCCCGGCTGGCGGTTCTTTCCCAACCGTTCATTCCCGCGACAGCTGACGCCGTGTGGCGACTATTCGCGCCCCCCGCACCACTGTCACGGGTCCGCCTGGCCGACCTGGGTGAGCTGGCGGTCGAGGGTCGGGCGGTAGCGAAACCGCCCATTCTCTTTCCTAAGCCGCGTCTCGCCTCCGCATAGAGCCCGAAACCACGTGACATGGCTCACTTTGGCTCACTTTTTGCCATGTTGACGCCTCGGGAGGCGAGCCGTACTTTTGAGCTCCCACCGGGAACCCGGCCCAACGCCCTGTCCGGATTCTCCCTTCGGTAGTACATCAAGTGCTGGCGAGTACCGGCGCGTTTCGCGCCGGATGACACGCGTTGACGCGAGGTCGCTACAGGGATGAGCAAGAAGGCGGAGCGACGCTGGACGGTCATGGTGGTGCCTCACGGCTCGGGGACGTCCCGCGCCGTCGAGTTGTCGCAGACCGTCGTGAAGGTCCTGGCCGGGATCGGCAGCGTGGTCGCGCTGGCGTTCCTGGTGCTGGGCGCCGCCGCCATCTCGCGCGGGGTCAATATCACCCGCAGCCGCGCACTCGAGAACGAGAACCGCCTGCTCGCCGAGGAGGTCCAGCGGATGCGCGAGCGGCTGGTGAGCCTCACCGACACGATGAACCAGTTCAGCCAGCGGGAGCAGGAGCTGCGGCTGTTGGCCGGGCTCACGCCGACCGACGCCAGCGTGCAGCGGGCAGGCATCGGCGGGCCGGCCGGGGCCTGGTCGGAGCGCGACAGTCTCTCCGCGCTAGGGTCGCATGGCCAAGCGGCGCTCGCGGCGCGCGTCGATATCGACGCGCTCAGCCGCCGCGCCGACATCCTGGTGCGGTCGCTGAACGAAGCGTACGGCTCGCTCGCCAAGCAGCGGGAGCGGCTGGCGGCCACGCCGTCGATCATGCCGACCAGGGGATGGATCTCGAGCGCCTTCGCGGCCATGCGCGTGCACCCGATCCTGCACCTCGCCCGCCCGCACGAGGGAATCGACGTGACGGCGAAGATGGGGGCCGAGATCGAGGCCCCGGCCGCCGGCATCGTGACCGACGTGAAGTGGGAAGAGGGCTACGGCAACATGCTCACGCTCGATCATGGCGGCGGGGTCGTGACGCGCTACGCTCACTGCTCCACGATTCTGGTGGCGCGTGGCAAGCGGGTGAAGCGGGGCGACGTGATCGCCAAGGTCGGCTCGACCGGCCTGTCGACCGGTCCGCACCTGCACTACGAGGTGTGGGTGAACGGGCACGCGATAGACCCGATCAAGTTCGTGATGCCGGATGCGATTGTAGACTGACAGGCTAAACCGGAAGACGGATAGACGGGTAGGAAAAAAGAAACGGGGGGCGCACAGAAGCTTGCGTCCCTCGTTTGCTTTTCTATCCGTCTACCCGTCTCACTATCTATCCGTCTAGCCTGTCACGGCACCGTATCCGGCGGGCGCCGGTCGACCAGCATCACCGCGCTCGGCGTGGTGAACGTCTGCGGCGCCATGCTCCCGAGCACCGAGCGCGGCACGACCACCGCCGTCATCGCGGAGCGCGCGACTCGGGCGCCCGGGATCGGATTCTTCGTGGCGTCGCCCGCCTCACCCACCGGCAGCGCGACGTTCGCGAGGATCGGCAGCGTCGTGCCCGCCGCCGTCACCACCACGCGCAGCGTCTCTGGGGTCGCCGCCGGCGGATCGGCGGCCACCACGACGTACGCACTGGCGGCGCCGTACGCCAGATTCGCGATGAACGGCGTGACCGGCAACGTCGCCGTGTCCGCCCGGTGCCGGATGAGATTGACGTCGACGCTGGCCATGCCGGCGCCCGCGTGGATGACGCGGAACCCGAGGTTGCCGGCGCCGGGGTCCGCCGCCTTGTCGGTGAACACCCGAACCTGGCGCGCCGGCGTCGAGCCGGAGCGCGCAAACCCCATATGGATGAGCGTAATGCTGTCGCTCGCGGCAAAGTCGATGACCGTGTCCTTCAAGACCTGCTGCGCGATCACCGGGTCCGTGCTGTGGTTGAAGATGCGGAGGTTGCGCGCCCCCACCTCGATTCCCTGATAGAACATGTTCGAGCCGCGGAAGTTCTGTGCATACAGCCCCGCGTTGGACACGATGTCCATGATGCGGAAGTCCTCCGCCATCGTATCGGGAAGCGCGTGTACCCAGTGGATCGCCGCGTACGAGGGGATGGGCTCCGTGAAGGTCGCGTCGCGACGGCACGCGGCGGCCACGAGCGCAAGGACGCAGAGAACGACGGACCGGGATCGCATCATGGTGTACTCGAGTTGAGAGTGTGGTTCACAGGTGTCATTGCTGGTTTCCTCCGCCGCCCCCGCCCGGGTTCTCGGTCACGGGTCCGCCGCCGAACCAGTGGCGCGTGACGGCGAAGGTCACGAATCCGGCGGCGAGCGCGCCCACGAGGACATAGGTGCGGGATCGCGAGAAGCGCCGTTCGTAGGCGTTCCCCACCCACGCCCGCTGCAGCGTGACGGTTTCCCCGCTCCAGCGACTCTGCCGACCACTCAGGTCCGTGATCGCGGCGACGCGCAGGGTGAAATCGCTGTCGGTCGAGCCGATCACCGCGCCCTCCACCCGCGCGACGCCAGCGCCTATGGTGGGCCCGGCGCCCACGCGGCCCTGATCGGAGAGCGTCAGCGCCACGCTGGTCTGCGGCGTGGGCACGAGAGTGGGGAGCGGCGTGTACATGTAGCACCCCGCGACCATGTTGGACACGAGCGCTACGCTGCAGGCCCGCGAAACTCGGCGCACCCTCACCATCCGTACACGCCGCCCAGGAACAGCCCGTAGTTCCCGGGCCCCGCGGCGTCCCGGCCCCCGGTGCCCCCCGTGCCGTAGAACGGCTCGCTACGGGCGGCCATTTCCGGGTTCGGCACCGGCCAGTCAGTGGCCGTCCCGATCGGGAGGTCGCCCCACCCGCGCGCGGCGAAGAACCACATGCCATACCCGGTGTACGCGGTCTCCAGCCGGTACTCCCACTTCAGCGCGTCCCAGAGGTTGCCGCACTTGGTCTTGGTGTACGGCCGACCGGGCGACGCCGCATCGGGCACCCGGGGGACGCAGGAGCGGCTGCCGGCGACGTAGGCGGCATCCATCCCCGGCACCGGCATCAGGGTGTCCGTGATGACCCCCTTGAGCGGCTTCATCTGCCCCTTCCCCACGCGCGAGATGTCGATCAGCGAGTCGGCGAGCACGATCTGCGGAGGGTTGGAGCGCAAGTAGCCTTCCGCCTGCAGCAATTTGATCTCCATCATCGTCATGACCGGATACGGTCCGACCCTATCCGCCGCGCGGAACGCCCGCGACCGGAAGAAGTCGTACTGGGAAATGCCCAGCGGGTCGCCGGGCACGTCCGCGGCGGCCGGTCGGTTCCGGAAGTACGGCGTGGCGGCGAACGTTCCGGGTACCGTGACCGCGTTCTGGGGCGGGCGCGTCGTTCCTTGGGGGAACCGCCGGTCGGGTGTCACTACGGTGAACGGGGACCGGAGCAGCGGCGCCATCGCGAGCCAGCTGTCGTACCCGCCGGAGGTGTCCGCCATCCCCAGAAAGAATTGCGACGCCTGGTGCCAGTTGGCGGACCCCGTCGCGTAGTGCTGCGCGACCCACGCGATATCCCAACCGATGGTGCGATCCATGGTGATTGCGAAATCGCTCTGGATGCCGGCCGCGGCGTCGGCGATGACTTTGCTCCAATCCACGATGCCGCCCGCGGTGATGTCCGCACGCTCGGCAGGAGTCCGGGCCATCCCGGCGCGGAATCGCGCCTTGTACGAGCGTGCCAGCTGCACGAACGTGCCGGTGGCGCCCGCAGTGAGCGCGTTCCCGTTGACCCAGGCGGAGGGAAGCGGGAACCAGTCACCCGATGGCCCCGCCGGGGACGGACCCGACGCGATGGCGATGGCCGAGTCGAGGTAAGCGAGTGCCGCGCCCATGACCTGCCGGTAGCCCGACAGCGGCACAATCACCCCGGCATCGGCCTCGGGGTTGTCGTTCTCGGTGAGGATCGAGGCCGAGTCGTACGCCAGCGCCAGATTGCCCAGCGCCACGCCTTGCGAGAAGCGCGCGAACGCGCGGGCCCGCGCATCGCGCGCCGGCGACCCCAGCGTCAGGGCCTGCAGCCGAGCGATCCCCAGCGCCGCCATGCGCGCGGCGCTGTGCCCCACCACCCAGTCGCGGTAGTTCCCGAGGTTCCCCTGGCTGCCCGGCGCATTCGTGATCGGATTGCGCGGGATCGCACCGCGCGGGCCCATCGCGAAGTTGGCGAGGGTGGACACGTTCTCCATCCCCATCACCAGCAGCTGCGGCTGCAGCGCATCGTTGATCCCGCCCGTCAGGACGGTTCCCCCGCCGATCGTCGCCGCATGGGTCCGAGCGTAGGTGTTGCTGATCAGCTGCTCGAGATCGGCCGCGTTGCTGAACACGCGCCCGCGGTCTGGGTTGTTGGAATTGTCCACGACGAGCGGGTCGGTACACGCCGTCAGACCCACCGTCAACGCGCCGTACAATCCGTAGAGAAACTTTCTCATCGATCCTCCTCGAGCGAACACGGACAGCCCGACCCGCCGCGCCAACCGGCATGCGCCGCCGCCGCGGGTCGGACCGAGCCTAGAAGCTGGTCGTGATCCCGATCGTAAAGGTGCGAAGATTTGGGAACGAGAACGCGTCGACCGCGTTGACCGCTCCCGATGCCGCCTGACCGCCGTTGCCGCCGCCGGCCAGCCCCGGCTGGGGCGGCAAGGCTCCGAGCCCGATCTCCGGATCGAAGCCGCGATATCCCGTGATGGTGAACAGGTTGCGCCCCACCACGCTCACGCCCCAGTCCCCGACGCCGCCCACTGGACCGACGTGGTAGGACACCATCAGCTCGCGCAACTTCGCGTAGCCCGCGTCCTCGACCGTGAAATTGTTCGGGCCCAGGATGTCGTAGAACCCGCCGAGCCCGGCGGCGTTGTCGGGCGGCGCCGCGCGGTAGTAGTAGCCGATCGGCTTGGCGGCTTCGACCGACTTCCCCACCTGGTCCACGTCCTTCGACAGGAAGTCGAGGTGGGCCCAGTGGAAGCCCTGGTTCCAGACGTGTTGGCCGATCGCCGCGTCCAGCAGGGCGTGCAGGCTCACCCGCTTCCACTGCAGGTCCTGCGTGACCGCGAAGCGAAAACTCGGCAGCGCGTTGCCGAGCGCCACGATCCGGGCATTGCGCGCGTCACCGGCGTCACCCCGCAGGATGATCGGCATCCCCCAGTTGAGCCCGACCCCCCAAGGGGACGTGATGGTGGACGTGCCGGGCTGGCTGCACACTGTCTCGGCGATACCGGCCGAGTTGATGCAGCCGGGCTTGGAGGTCTCCCACAGGTTGTGGGTAATGCCCCAGCGGGGATCGTTGTTCGTGCCGACCCACACCAGCCAGCCCTCGTCGTTCTTCTGGAACGAGCTGGTCGAGCCTCCGCAGTCGCCATTGAACGGCGCCGGCAGCTCGTTGCAGCTGGTGAGGAACTTCCGGCCATAGAACGTGCCGTACAGCTCCCCTTCTTTCGCCTGGAAGATCTGGTCGGTTGCCTGGACGTTGGCAGCCCCGTAGAAGTACGGCGGCACGCCGAGCTTCTGGATCCACGAGCGGTTGCGGTCATACACGAAGCTCATCGACCACGACACGTCACGGCGCTGCACCAGCGGCACGTTGAGCGACAGCTCGTAGGTGATGTTCAGAAGGGTGCCGGCATTCTGCCATTGGTTGGTGTACCCGGTCGACGACGAGACCGGGGCGAGCAGAATCTGGCGGTCGATCTTCGTACGGGCGTAGGTGGCGCTCAAGCCGTAGCGATTGAACAGCTCGAGATCGGCCCCGAGCTCGATCTCGTGGTGCACCTCGGGCTGCAGGTTGCGGTTGCCGAGCGTGGTGAGGGACAGCAACCCGCCCGCCCCGATCGTGAACGTCTCGTACTGTGCCGTGAAACTGGGCGAGCCGCCCGCGGTGCCATAGGACCCGTGCAGCTTGAGCTCGCTCACTTGCCGGAGCGGCCACCACGGCTCGAGCGCGACGCGCCAGGCCCCGGACACGCGGCCAAACGTCGCCCAGCGGCTTCCCGGACCGAACAGCGAGCTGCCGTCACGCCGGATCAGGGCGTCGAAGATGTAGCGGTCCTTGTACTCGAGTCCCGTGCCCGCGAACAGCCCGATCTGGCGGATGCTGGTCACGCCCGACGCCAGGGTCTTGCCCGCCGACGCGTTCACGAGCGACGTCACGCCCTTGACGGAGAGGGCGTTCCCCGTGCCGCTCGCGATCGAGCTGTCCCGCTGCTCGTAGGAGTACCGCAGGCTCCACCGCGCGCGCAGATCTCGCCCGAGGTCGTGGCGGAAGTTGGCATTCACGCCGCCGTTGATGGCCTCGTTGCTGGACGATCCCCGAAAGATCGAGCCGCCATTGGTCACGGGGTCGTAGGCCGTGGTGCGGAAGCCCTTGTCGTTGACCTGCGAGAAATTCACGCGGCGCAGATCGTACCCGACGTCTCCTTCCAGGTTGAACCAGTCCACCGGCGCGTAGCGCAGCGTGAGGCCGCCGATGAACCGGTTGGTGAGGTCTTGACGCGCCGTGTTTTCGAGCGAGTAGAGCGGGTTCTCGTTCTGCGTGCCGCCCCCCTGGAGATTGGGGCGGATGTAGAGCCGCCCCAGCGTGTCCCGCTGCAGCACGTTGGCGATGGCCGGAACGCGGGTCAGCCGGAAGAACGCCTGACCGCCGCCTTCCTGGTTCAGGCCGTCCTGCGTGCTGCGGCTGTAGGCGGTCCGCACGCCGATGTTCCAGGCGGAGCCGATGGCTTGATCGACGTTCGCCCGGAACGAGTTGCGCACGAACCCCTGCAGGAACCGGAACGCGCCGCGCTCCGTCAGGTTCGACGCGCTGGCGTAGAAGCGCGTCGACCCGAATCTCCCCGTCATGTCGAGGCTGTTTTGCGTGTAGGGATGCGGCGTCACCACCTGGTTCACGGCGTTGTAGCCCGTGGCGGGCCACGGGCTGACCTGGAAGCGCCGCCGCAGCACGTCGCCGGCGATGTTCGCCCCGGGATCGACCGGCAGCGACACCGCGGTCGTCGCCGAGTCCGCCGGGTAGTTGTTGATGCGCGCCTGCTCCTTCAGGTAGTCGAACGTCCGCGCGCACAGGGGTTGCAAGCCGACCGCCTGGCAGAACTGGCGGCCCCGCTCGTCCATCACCAGCGCCTGGAACCGCGCCAGCCCGAAGTCGCGCTCGACATCGCTCACGCCGCCTTCGCTGCGGGCGCTGAACTTGACGCCCTCGACCGCCCGACGCCCGGACTTGGTCGTGATATTGATCACGCCGTTGCCGGCACGCGCTCCGTACAAGGACGCACCCGCGGCGCCCTTCACCACCTCGATGCTCTCGATATCGCCCGAGTTGAAGTCCGGGAGCGCGCCGTTGAGGATCACTCCGTCGACGATGTAGAGCGGATCCTGGCCCCGCCCTTGCGCGTTGATCGACGTCGGCCCGCGTAGCAGGACCGACGGCTGCGCGCCGGGCCGCCCACTGTTGGAGACAATGTTCGCCGCGATCTTGCCCTGGAGCGCCCGCAGCGGGTCCTCGGCCGCCACCGGCAGCTGTGAGGCGTCGACACGCGTCACGCTGAACGGCACCTTCACGCGCTCGGTCGCTTCCTGCGTCCCCGTCACCACGACCGCTTCGAGCAGGTTCACGTCCGTGGCGAGCGTGAAGTCCACCGTCTGCTCGCCCGCGCGCAGAGTGACTTGACGCACCGCGGGCTTGTGCCCGATGGTACGTACCCGCAGCGTCACCACCTGCCCGCTGAGGCGAGCGGCCGGTACCTGGATCGTGTACCGGCCGTCGTTGCTCGTGAAAACGCCGATGTTCAGCTCCGAGACCTGGACGGTCGCGACCGGCAGTGCCTCCCCCCGGTCGTTGACGACTCGCCCCCGAATCACCGCGTCCTGCGCCTGCACCGGAACCGCTAAGGCGAGCAATCCGCACGCGAGCAGCGCCACACCAAACCAATCCTGACGACGTGGTAGGGTCATACGCGGACTCCTCATGTGAGCAGTGAACTGCCCGGGGGTGACGAAGCGCGACCCCGGTCGCGTCCACTGGGACCCGGCCGGGATATGAGGCGAGAGACATCGAGCCGCTTGAAACGGTGTAACACGAGCGTGACGGTCATGAGCGCTCGGACAGTTGAGTGCGATGACCTGCACTGCAGGTAATACGCCACGGCCTGCCGTGCGTCAAGAGGTTCCGGCGGGGCGGCCGTGGGGGATCGTCCTCCCCGGGACGCCGGGAGGTGGCGGCGAACTGTGACAGATCGTCCCAGCCCGCGACAACCCGACGGCGGGGACCGCTCTTACCAACCTTCTGCTCGGCCCGTACTATCCAGGTGACACCTCCAGCCGGTCGCTCGCCTCATGGCAGGTCGGTCCCGCTCGCCCGGCGCTTTCCAGGCCGCCACCATCGGCTTGGCGTGCGTGATGCTGTTTCCCCCTCCTCACGCTGCGGGCGCCCAGCGGCGCACCGGGGCCATCACGGGGCGGCTCGTCGACCACGAGTCGCACGCCCCGATCCGGGGCGCCCGCATCACGCTCCTGGGGACGCTCCGACGAGTCGCCGCGGACAGCGAGGGCCGGTTCGCGCGGGACAGCTTGAGCGCCGGGGACTACGTCCTCCAGGTGCGGGCGATCGGGTACGTCGGCGGATCGTGGGTGGTGCAGCTGGCCGAAGGCGAGGTACATACGGATGTGTTTGAGCTCGCGCCGCTTCCCGTTCTGCTCGACCCGGTGGCGGTCGAGCGTCGCCCGAGCTTCGCGGAGGAGCGGCGGCGGGATTTCGAGCGCCGCCGCGCGGCCGGGCGTGGCTACTTCCTCACCGAGGAGCAGATCGCCCAAGCCGGACCCCGCACGCTCGGCGACCTGTTCCGCAATGTTCCGGGCGTCCGCATGCAGTGCCGCGGATCGGCGGCGGGTTGTTCTATCCGCATGACCCGCGCGCCGCGAGAGTGCCGGCCCGACTTCGTCGTGGATGGCTTCTCGGCAACGAACGCCACCAGTCTCGACATGCCGACCATCGGCATCATCGGGATCGAGATCTACCGCACGCTGTCGGAGACCCCGCTCGACTTCCTGCGGATCAACAACCAGTGCGGCACCATCGTCATCTGGACGAGGTCCGGGCCTGGGTGACTGCGTGTCACGGCCGCCAGCGCGGCATGATCTCGGTGACGTCGCCGCGCGTGAGCGCTTGCTGGTTGGAACCGTCGACGTTCGTGAAATAAAGATCGGCGTCGCTGTCGAACGCGATGTACCGCCCGTCGGGTGACCACGACGGCAGCTCGTCCGGCACCACGCTCTGCGTCAGCTTCACAACGCCGCTCCCGTCCGCGTTCATGACGTAGATGGCAAAGCCTCCGTCGCGATTCGAGTAGAAGGCGATCTTGGTGCCGTCGGGTGACCAAGCGGGCCCTTCGTCGGAGAAGCCGCTCTTTGTCAAATTCACCGGGGTCGCTCCGTCAGCCATCATCGTGTAGATCTCGTCGTTGCCGTCGCGGTTCGTGGCGAAGGCGATCCTGGTGCCGTCGGGCGACCACGCGGGCTGCGCGTCGTCGCCCGCGGTGTTCGTGAGTCTCGCGACACCGGTGCCGTCCGTATTCATGACAAAGATGTGGAAGACGCGCCTCCCGCCCGGGAGCGAGTCGCGATCCGATCCGAACACGATCTTGGAACCGTCCGGTGACCAGTTGGGCTCGAACTCGTTCGTGGTGTCGGCCGTGAGCCGCACGACGCCACTCCCGTCCGCGTTCATGACGTAGATGTTCAGATTGATGGACCTGGGGTCGGCTGTGCGGTCCGACTCGAACGCGATCTTGGACCCATCCGGTGACCAGGCCGGCCAACCGTCGTACGCCAAGGACGTCGAGGTCAGGTTGGTGATCGTCCCGTCCGTGCCCATAAGGTAGATGTCCCGCTGACCGAGGTATCGATCGCTCACGAACGCGAGCGCGTGTGGCGGAAGCGGCAGCGGCGGCGGGCCGGCGGTGTCTCGGCAGGCCGCGACGGCGGCGCACGCCACGGTGATCGAACCGGTCAACGGTAGCAACGGCTTCACGCACCCGCTCCTCGCGTCAAGGACCGACGAAACCTACTTCGAGAAGTCAACCTTGGGCGCCTGCGCCGCGCCGGGTGACTCGAGCTCGAAGTACGGGCGCGGCCCCTTGCCCAGGATCTTCGCCGTCAACACCTGCGGGAAGCGCCGGATGTAGGCGTTGTAGCGGTTCACCGCGTCGTTGTAGTCCTGGCGCGCGACGGCGATGCGGTTTTCGGTCCCCTCGAGCTGGTCCTGGAGCGCGCGGAAGTTCTCGTTCGACTTGAGCTGCGGGTAGTTCTCCGCGATCGCGAGCAACCTGCCGAGCGGCGCGGTGAGCTGGGCGTTCGCCTGCGCCATCTGCTGCAGGTCCCCGGTTTGCACTGCCCCGGCAAGCTTGGCCCGGGCCTCCGCCACCTCGGTGAATATTGTCTGCTCCTGCTTGGCGTAGCCTTTCACGGTCTCGACCAGATTGGGGACGAGGTCGGCGCGTCGCTGCAGCTGCACCTTGATCTGGGCCGCGGCGGCGTTCACCTGCTCGTCGTACGTTTGGATGGTGTTGTAGCCGCAGCCCGCGCCGCCCAACGCGACGACCAGGACCAGGCCTGACATCCACCGGCGGATGCGTGCAGTCACGAGCATATCACTCCCTTCAATGCAATGTGTTCGGTTCGTGCCCTGCAATGCGTTCGGTTCGTGATTCCCACGCTAAAGCGTGGGCTCGGCACAGCACTGTCCTAAAGGACACGAGTGTGCTTCAGCACAGTGTTTCGCCGAGCCCACCCTTCAGGGTGGGGACAAACAGACTGGATGACCTATGCTCGATCCCTCACGCTACGCCAGTCGATTGACGAACTCGGCGGTGTGCGCCACCGCCGCCAGATAGGCCAACGGGAGCGGATCACCCGGCGCCAGCTTGAGCTGCCCCTCGCCGCGGGCGTGCGCCTCGAGCGCCGCGAGTCGCTCCGGCGCGAATCCCATCAGCGCCCCGGCCTCCCGGACCAACGCATCCGGCGGGACGGGAGGTGTCTTGCCGGCCAGGCGCAGCGTCGCCCGCAGCATCGTGAAGAATCCCGCGGCGCTCCCTACGATCACTCGCGCCAGCTGTTTCGGATCACCCCGCAGCGCGGCGTACGCTTGGCGCAGCCGCACGAGCTTCCCCATCAGCTCGTGCTCGAGCTGGTCGCGCAGGTGCTCACGCTGCACCGTCACGCCGCGCCAGGGATCGCGGCCCGCGAGCACCCGATGGGCCTCGCGGATGTCCTCGTACTCGATCGGAAACGCGTCGGCCGAGGTGCGCCACTCCCGCTCCGTGAGGATGAGCGGCGCCGGGTGACCGGCGCGCCCCCAGTCCCGCACCGCGGGCTCGAGACCCGCGAACAGGGCTTCGTCCACCGCGTCACAGATGAGCAGTGTGTTCACGTCCGAGCGGCCCGCCACGTGCGTGCCGCGGGCGGCCGAGCCGTACAGCAGCAGCGCGACGAGTCGGTCGCCCAACGCGGCGGCGACGGACTCCGCAAACCGCTCCACCGTCATGGTCGCCATCGTTAGAATCTCCCTCCCGCGCCGCCGCCGGAGAAGCCGCCACCACCGCCGAATCCGCCGAAGCCGCCGCTGAAGCCGCCCCCGCCCCCGCCCCAGCCCCCACCTCCCCAGCCACCACCCCGCCCGCCACCGGACCTACTGAGCGCGAGCGCGAGAATCCACCATAGGATGCGCCCGCGCGTGACGAGAATCAGGAACACTAACACTACGCCCGCGATCACCAGGCCCACGGGGATCGGCACCTGGCCCGTTTCGTCGGGCGGCGGAGGCGGCGGCTCCCCGGTCAGCGTGAACCCGAATTCGCGCGCGAACGCCTGCGCGATCAAATCGACGCCCAGCGCGAGCCCAGCGCCATAGTCCTCGCGCGCCAAGTACGGGGTCATCGCGTCGCGGATCCGCCCCACCCGCGCATCGGTGAGGAACCCCTCGGCGCCACGGCCCGTCGCGATGAACACCTGGCCGGTACCGGGGCGGTGGTTTTTCAAGGGAACGAGCAGCACCACGACGCCCAGGTTCTTCGCCGGATCGCCGGCCGCGCCCTTGGCGCCCACGCCCCACTGGCGTCCGATCTGGAGGGCGAGGTCGCTCGCCGCGCGGTCTCCGATGTCCCGGACCGTGACCACGGCGATCTCGCCGCGGCTCTTGGCACGCACTTCGGCGATCACGGCCTCCATGCGCGACACCGCCGGGGGGTCGAGGACGCCGGCGAAATCGTTGACGTAGCCGCGAGGCGGCGGGAGCGCTATCTGGGCAAGGACGATGAACGAGAGCAGTGGCACAGGTGTGTACAAGCTACCTCGGAGCCCAGCGCGATGGCTTGACTCCCGCCTGCGGGCGGGCAACAATTCGCAGTCGGGGTACGTCCTCCTAGACCATCGAGGCCCACATGACGGTACGCGCCGCCTCGTTGCTTCTCGCCGGCCTCGCCTGCGGCCCGAGCGTCCAGCACGCCAACACCCGCACCCCGACCGGTGGCATCCTCATCACCGAGGATCGCATCAAGGAGTCGGGAGGCAAGACCGCCTGGGAAGTGATCAAACGGGCGGCCCCGGTGTTCAGCACGCATGAGAGTCGGACCGGCCGCCCCGCCAGCATGGAACGGCGAGGTCGCGGCAGCATTCTGCTCGAAGATTCCCCGATCATTATGCTCGATGGCGTGCGGGTCTCCGACTTCAAGGTGCTCGAGCAGATCCCCGCGGAGACGATCTTCAGCATCTATATCCTCACTGGCGCGGAGGGCACCACCTACTACGGGACCAATGCCGGCGGCGGTGTCATCGAGATTCGTACCAAGGACGGCTCGCAGGACTGAA
>Ga0209158_1000504_pt1 | contig 28590 bp, 29 predicted proteins | sample GraSoiAngelo_140_FD_185897 | JGI IMG/M metagenome (GOLD analysis project Ga0209158, IMG submission 185897) | Grasslands soil microbial communities from the Angelo Coastal Reserve, California, USA - 14_0929_12_30cm (SPAdes) (version 2) | ecosystem: Environmental > Terrestrial > Soil > Grasslands ...
CCATGATCACGAAGCAGTCGGTGTGCTCGAGGTTGCGCGGATACAGGGTCGCCGCGCCGCGACCGAACCGTGTCCCCAGACCGGGGACGCTAGAGCTGTGTCATATCCTGGCCTGATTCTCGATGGCGACGACCCCGAGCCCACGCCAGAACTTCTGGCATACGTGGTTGAACTCGTTGTCGAGCGTCGCGCCACCGAGCGCGAACATCGCGGGGCTCATGTTCACGAGCTTCCCGTTGGGGAGCTTCTCGATGAACGTCTCGTCGCGGGTTTTCTTGATGAGCTCGGCCACGCGGTCCATGGCCCACTCGAGCTCCACCACCTCCCAATCCCTGGCGCCCGGCTTGCGGTGCAGCACCTTGGTCGCCCGGTTGGGATTCATGTGGAGCTGGTAGATCGCAGCGCCCTTGGGGCAGAGGGTACCCTCATTGTGCGGGCTGCGCGGATCGCCTTCGATGTTCACGATCTTGCCGTCGACCGTGTGGATCAGGGTGGCGCACCCCACCGAGCAGAACGGGCAGATGCTCGGCGTCGTCTTGGCGTCCTTGATGCGCAGCTCCTGCGCGCGGGCCGTGGCCGGCGCCAGCGTCACGCCGAGTCCGACCAAGCCGCCGATGGCGGTTCCCGCCCCGGCGTTCGTAGTGAGCCGCAAGAAGTCACGCCGACTGACCTGCATAGAATCCTCCGCGCTGTGGAGTGGGTGGGATGCGCGAGGCGTCTAGCTGTCCGCTCGTGCCGGATGATATAGGCGGGCCTTTCGGAGGGCGCAACCCCCACTTCCTCCGGGTCTGGCGGCCTGCCCGGAGTTGCTCTAGAGTCTCGAGCCATGCCGGAATTGCCGAAGCTTACGCCTGAGCATTTCGAGATTCTCGTCGTGCGCGAGCTGCGCAAGGTCGGGCTCGACGTGTCCGAGCTGCGCGTCCATCGGCGCGCGACCCTGCCGGAGCCCGAGCAGGGCTATCTCCTCGAGCTCAAAGGCGCGGTGCGCCGGGGGCCCTGGCGCCGGCGCGTCCTGATCGCCTGCCGGCGCCAGGACGCGCCCGTGGGCCGGACCGAAGTGGAGTCGCTGCGCGGCCATCTCGGGGAGGCGGGCGTCGAGGCGGGAATCCTGTTCGCCACGGCGGCGTTCGATCGAGCGGCCCTCGCGGCCGCCCAGGACGCGAGGATAGCCCTGTTGCGGGTCACCGACGGGCGCACGGCGTTCGACACGAGCGGCTGGGGCCCCCCCGGTCACTACCCCGCCTGGCTCCCCGCCTACTGCGCCCAGACCATCGCCCGCGACATCCTGGGGGAGCCGCGTTACCAGCTCTTGGAGAGCGGCCAAGGGGACGCGATCGTGGAGCAGCTGCGGACGGAGACGATCGACCCGGGTGAGGCGCCGCGCGCCTAGCGACAAAGGGGGGAGCATGGCGGACGAGGGACGTCAGAAGGACGCGATGGACGTGCTGCAGGCGTGGGTCGATCAGTACAACGGCCGCGCTGGGCCGACGATTCGGCTCGGCTCGGCGGGCGAAGCCGGCGGGGCACAGCTGCGCCTGAAATACAGTCCGGCCGAGGGCCAGGTTTCGATCTTGCACTTGGTCGCCGTGAACCGGGACGGTCGCGCCGCGATCCTGGTGCGGCGGTTCGAGGGACCCGCGGCGGAGGCTGCGGTCGAGGCGGGGATGTGGGCCAGCACTCAGCTCGGGCGCCGCTAGTCTCGATTCAGGAGCTTGGCTCCCTGGGCGGCGCCGTGAGCCAGGCCAAGGCGGTGAACAACCTGGGTCACGTCGCCGGCACGAGTCGCGACGGCTCCGGGCGGAGCCGGGCCTTCCTTTGGAAGGAGGCGGTCGGTATCACCGATCTGAACCCGCTCACCGGCGTGAACGCCTCGGCCAACGATATCAACGCGATGGGCGACATCGTGGGCGGCGGGGACACCGGCTTCGGCGACTTCCACGCGTACTTCCTGTCCGAAGGCACGAGCTTCGATCTCGGCACGCTCGGCGGGAGCGAGAGCGAGGCGCTCGCCGTCAATCGGCTGGGACACGTCGTAGGACACAGCAGGGTCGCCGGCGGGCCGGCCAAGCGGGCTTTTCTCATGTCCGAGCCGGGCCGGCTGGTCGACCTTGGGACGTTGGGTGGAGCGACGAGCATCGCGCATGACGTGAACGACCGCACTGAGGTCGTGGGCTTCGCGGAGACCACCGCGGGTCAGCCCCACGCCTTCCTGTGGACTGCGAGCGACGGCATGCGGGACCTCGGAACGTTGGGCGCCAGCGCCAGCATGGCGCTCGCGCTCAACAACCGCACGGCAATCGTGGGGGGGAGCGGGCGCGCGTTCATCTGGACCGAGCAGCTTGGCACCGTCGACCTGGGGACGCTCGGAGGGCGGACGAGCTGTGCCAGCGACATCAACGATGCCGGCTGCATCGTGGGCGTGAGCCAGACGGGCGGGATCGACGCCCGCGGTCTCCCGATCACCCGCGCATTCCTCCGCACCCCGGACGGGCGCATGCTGGACCTGGGCACGCTGGGGGGCGAGCACAGCTCGGCTGCGGCCCTGTCCGAAGAGGTCGGCGGCACGCTGTGGATCGCCGGGCACAGTCACGATGCGGCCGCCCGCATGCGCGCCGTCTTGTGGGCCGTACGCCTCGGATAACGAGGCTTGACTGGAACACTCTGGCGCCGTCGTTTACACCGACTCGAAACATCCCCTGGGAGACTCCAACGGAGGCGGAGCATGCGATTCTCGATTCCGAGACTGGCGCTGGCGCTCGGCGCGGCGGCGTTGCTGCCCGGCGTGACGCACGGTCAAGCGAGCAAGCCGGCGAAGGTGAAAATCACGACGCCCGCCAACGGCGCCACCGTGAGCGGACCCGTGAAGGTCACGCTCCAGGCCACTGGTGTGGAGATCGTTCCGGCCACGGATGAGCGTCCCGGCACGGGGCATCATCATCTGTTCGTCGATCACGATCTGACGCCCGTCGACGACACGATTCCGCGCGGCGTGACCGGAATTCTGCACCTCGGTCGCGGGCAGACCGAGTTCGTGCTGGACTCGCTGAAACCCGGCCCGCACCGCGTGATCGCCGTGGTCGCGAACTGGAAGCACATTCCCTTGAAGCCGCTCGTCGTCGACACAGTGAGGTTCACGGTGAAGTAGCGGGCCCACAATTAAGGAGAGCGCCATGACCTGGACGCAGGTCTACGATCCGCTGAACAGCTGGATCCTCTCCACTCTCGTGGCGGCATTGCCGATCCTGGTGCTGTTCGGCATGCTGGCGGGGCTGCGGGTGAAGCCGCACTGGTGTGCGATTGGCGGCGCCGCCACGGCCGTCCTGGTCGCGGTCGGCGTCTTCGGGATGCCGGTGCAGCTCGCGGGCATGAGCTTTCTGTACGGGGTGGCATTCGGCGTCGTGAAGATCGCCTGGATCGTCCTGGCAGCCGTCTACTTGTACGACATCTCCGTCCACACCGGCCAGTTCGAGATCATGAAGGAGTCGGTCGCGGGGATCACGCCGGACCGCCGACTTCAGCTCTTGCTCGTCGCGTTCTGCTTCGGCGCGTTCATCGAGGGCGCGGCGGGGTTCGGGGCTCCAGTCGCGATCGCCGGGGCCTTCATGATCGGCCTCGGATTCAAGCCGTTCCACGCGGCGGCGCTCAATCTCATCGCCAACACGTCGCCGGTGGCGTGGGGCGCCATCGGGACCCCGGTGCACACGCTGGCCGCGGTGTCGGGTCTGCCGGAGTCCGACCTCAGCGCGATGATCGGCCGCATCCTCCCCATCACGGGCGTCATCGTCCCCTTCTGGCTGGTGCGTGCGATGGTGGGGTGGGCTGAGACCTTCGAGGTGCTGCCCGCCATCCTGGTGGTCGGGGCATCGTTCAGCCTGACGCAGTATCTCTGGTCCAATCACGTAGACTCGAACCTCGTCGACATCGCGGGCGGCGTCGTCTCGCTGCTCGCGACGGTCGCCTTCCTCCGGTTCTGGCGGCCCAAGCGCATCTGGCGATTCGAGGACGAGCGGGCGGCGGCGCCGGTGGGGCAGGGGAGAGGCAATCCCACGGCGCCGCCCAGGTACACGGGCTGGCAGATCGCCAAGGCCTGGATGCCGTTCGCGATCCTGTCGCTCACCGTGCTCGTGTGGGGTCTGCCGGCGATCAAGGGTGCCATCAACAAGGCCACGACGCCGGTCTGGAACGTCCCGCTGCTGCACAACGCCGTGACGCGCGCCGCCCCAGTAGTGACGAAGCTGACGCCGGAGGCGGCGCGGTACGATTTCAATTGGCTTTCGGCGACCGGGACGGGATGCTTCATCGCTGCGATCATCGCGGGTCTCGTGCTTGGCGTGGGGCCGGTCCAACTCGCGAAGATTTTCTGGTACACGCTGAAGCGCATGAAGCTGGCGGTCATCGCCATCTCCTTCATGCTGGGATTAGGGTACACGACGCGCTATTCGGGCCTGGATGCCGTGCTCGGCCTGGCGTTCACGCGGACCGGCTGGCTCTTCCCCTTCTTCGGCACATTCCTGGGCTGGCTCGGCGTAGCGCTCACCGGCAGTGACACCTCGTCCAACGCGCTGTTCGGTAGCCTGCAACGCATCACCGCTCAGCAGCTCAACCTCGACCCGATCCTGATGTGCGCGGCCAACTCGGCCGGCGGCGTGATGGGCAAGATGGTGGACGCGCAATCGATCACCGTGGCGACCTCGGCGACGAATCAGGTGGGCAACGAAGGGATGATCTTCCGGCACGTGTTCTGGCATTCGATCGCGCTGGGTGCGATCGTCGGACTGATCGTGTTGCTGTATGCGTACGTCTTCCCGGCCGCCGTGCCGCACGGGCTGACGATCGTGAAATGATGGACCCCCGCATTCTGGATCGGTTTCGGGCCATCGTCGGCGGCGACGGGCTGCTCACGGAGCCGGAGCAGTTGCGCACCTACGAGTGCGACGGCCTGACGAATTTCCGCGTGCTGCCGTCCGCGGTCGTGCTGCCGACCACGACGGAACAGGTCCAGGCCACCGTGCGCGTTTGTCACGAAGCGCACATCCCTTTCGTGGCGCGCGGCTCGGGTACCGGCCTCTCCGGCGGCGCCCTGCCGATCGAGCACGGCATCGTCATCAGCCTGGCGCGCATGGTTCGCATCCTGGAGGTCGATATACCGAACGCGCGGGTCGTGGTAGAGCCGGGCGTGCTCAACCTGAGCGTGACCGAGGCGGTTGCGCCGGCCTACTTCTATGCCCCCGATCCTTCCTCGCAGCAGGTGTGCTCGATCGGCGGCAACGTCGCCGAGAATTCGGGGGGCGCCCACTGCCTCAAGTACGGGTTTACCACTACGCACGTCCTCGGTCTGGAGGTGGTGCTTCCGGACGGCTCGCTCGTGCACCTGGGCGGCACGACGCTCGATCGACCGGGATATGATTTGTGCGGTGTGTTCGTCGGGTCCGAAGGCACCCTGGGAATCGCGACGAAGGTGATTCTTCGCGTGGTGCGGCGACCCGCGCTGATCCAGACGCTGCTCGCGGCGTTCAATTCGACCAACGAGGCCGGGGCGGCGGTCAGTGGGATCATCGCCGCCGGCGTCCTGCCCGCGGCAATCGAGATGATGGACAACCTGGCCATCCAGGCGGCCGAAGCGGCGGTGCACGCGAACTATCCGGACTGCGGCGGCCTCCTCCTGGTCGAGCTCGACGGGCCCGCCGCGGAGGTCGCCGCCCTAATGACGCAGGTGCGCGCGATCTGCACGTCCTGCGGCGCCTGGGAACTCCGGGTGGCGCAGTCGGAGGAGGAGCGCGCCGCGGTGTGGAAAGGCCGCAAGGCTGCCTTCGCCGCCATGGGGCGGATCTCGCCCAACTACATCGTGCAAGACGGCGTCATCCCACGCACGGCCCTGCCCGAGGTGATGAGCGAAATCGCGCGGCTCAGCGGGCAGGCCGGGCTCCGCGTGGCCAACGTGTTTCACGCGGGCGACGGCAACCTGCACCCCCTGGTGCTGTACGACGCCCGCATCGAGGGCCAGGAGCGGCGCGCCGAGCGGCTCGCCTTCAGCATCCTGGAGCTGTGCGTCAAGGCCGGGGGCTCGATCACCGGCGAGCACGGCGTCGGTGAGGAGAAGAAGGCGTTCATGTCGGTGATGTTCGCCGAGCCGGATCTCGACACCATGCAGCGGGTGCGCTGCGCTTTCGATCCCGAGCGGTTGTCGAATCCCACCAAGGTGTTCCCGCGGCCCCGCCTGTGCGCGGAAAAGCCGGGCCCCTACCAGCCGCATCCGCTCGAGACGGCGGGGATCGCGCAGCTCTTCTGACGCGTGGCCCGGCGCGCGTCGTCGAGCCCGGCAGCGTGGACGACGTGGCGACGCTGTTGCGGGACGCGAGCCGCGACGGTCAGGCAGTGATTCCCCAGGGTGGCGGGACGAAGCTCGACTGGGGCCAGCCGCCGCGACGTGCCGACCTCATGCTCTCCACGGCGCGGCTCGACCGAGTGCTGGAGCATGCCTGGGCCGACATGACGGCGACGGTCGAGGCTGGCTGCACGGTCGCGCGGTTGCAGCACTCCCTGGCCGAGCACGGGCAGCGGCTCGCGTGCGATCCGCTCTGGCCCGAGCGCGCGACCATCGGCGGGATCCTCGCCACCAACGACAACGGGACGCTGCGCGCGCGGTTCGGTGGGCTGCGTGACTTGATCATCGGGGTCACGCTCGTTCTGCCCGACGGTACCGTGGCGAAGAGCGGTGGCAAGGTGGTGAAGAACGTGGCCGGCTATGACCTGCCGAAGCTCGCGACCGGATCGTTTGGAACGCTCGCCGTGATCACGCAGGCGGTGTTCCGGCTGCACCCGCTTCCCCACGAGACCCGCACGCTCACGTTCGCCGCCACGCGCGTGGAGCCGCTGTGCGAGCTGGCGCTCGCCATCCAGGGCTCGCAGCTCGCGTTCGTGTCGTTGCAAGTACGGGCCGACGGATCGGCCGAGCCGGCGCTCGACGTGGGCTTCGAGGGGGAGCGGGCGGGGCTGGACTCGCAGCAGGACGAGCTGCTGCGGCTCGCCGCGAAACTGAGGCGGGTCGATCCTCCTCCAGCCGTGTGGCGCACCCGTGAGGAGCTGTGGCAGGGCACGGAGCCGGCGGTCACCGGGACATTCAGCGTGTTGCCGACCGAGCTCCGAGCGTTCTGCGCGCAGGTCCACGAGGTCAGCACGGCACCTGCGCTCGGTTGGCGGGTGGTGGCGCAGGGCGTGGGAGTCGGGCACTTCCGCTTGGAAGGCGCCACGTCCGACGCGCTGGTCGCGCCGTTGCAGCGGCTGCGGGTGGCGGCGGAACGGCGGGGCGGCACGCTCGTGGTGCTGGTGGGCCCGGAGGAGCTGAAGGCGCGGCTCGACGTGTGGGGCTCGCCGGGCGACGCGCTGCCGCTGTTCCAACGCGTCAAGCAACAACTCGACCCACAAGGGACCCTCTCCCCCGGTCGGTTCGTCGGAGGCCTGTGATGTCGCCGGTATCGATCTTCGACGAGCATCACCCGCCCGCGGCGGCACTGATCGACCAGTGTGTGCACTGCGGCTTCTGCCTCCCCACCTGCCCGACCTACTTCACCTGGCGTGAGGAAATGGATTCCCCGCGCGGGCGCATCTACTTGATGAAGCTCGGCACCGAAGGCACCGCGCAGATGACCGATACCTTCGTCGGCCATTTCGACCACTGCCTCGGCTGCATGGCGTGTCTCACTGCGTGCCCATCGGGCGTGCAGTACGACAAGCTGATCGAAGCGACCCGCGCGCAGATCGAGCGTCATTACTCGCGCTCGTTCGCCGATCGCCTGTTCCGCCGGATGATCTTCGCGCTATTTCCATATCCGGGGCGGCTGCGCGCCCTGACCGTGCCCCTCTGGCTGTACCAGCGCTCGGGCCTGCGCGCGCTGGCGCATCGCCTCGGGCTGCTGGCGCTGCTCCCGGCGCGGCTCTCCGCCATGGAGTCGCTGCTCCCCCAGCTGACACTGGGGCGGGGCACGCGCCTGCCGCCGCGCATTCCGGCGCAGGGCGCGTCCCGCCGCCGCGTGGGCTTGTTACTGGGCTGCGTGCAGCGCGTCTTGTTTGCCGAGGTGAATGCGGCGACCGCGCGTGTGCTCGCCGCGGAAGGCTGCGAAGTCATCGTCCCTCCCGGGCAGGGCTGCTGCGGCGCGCTGATGGTGCATGCGGGCATGGAGCAGCAGGCGCTCGACGCGGCACGTCGCCTGATCGACGCGTTCGCCGGCGCCGAGGTGGATACCATCGTGACCAACGCCGCCGGGTGCGGCTCCACTATGAAGGAATACGCCCACTTGCTGCGGGATGATCCGCAGTACGCGGAGCGAGCTCGAACGCTCGGCGCCAAGTGTCGCGACGTCTCCGAGGTGCTCGCCGAGCTCGAGCCCCGGGCGCCGCGCCATCCGCTGCGGGCGCCGCTGCGCGTAGCGTATCACGACGCCTGCCACTTACAGCACGCGCAGAACGTACGCCTGCAACCCCGCCGCCTGCTCAGTGACATTCCCGGGCTCGAGCTGATGGAGATCGCGGACGCCGCCCTCTGCTGCGGCTCGGCGGGGATCTTCAATCTGATCGAGCCGCGCGCGGCCGCGGACTTGGGCGATCGCAAAGTCCGGGCCTGCCTCGCGACCGATCCCGACGTGATCGTCTCCGGGAATCCGGGCTGCCTGCTGCAGCTCCGCGCCGGCCTGGCGCGGGTGGGGCGTACGATACCGGTTTTGCACACGATCCAACTGCTCGACTATTCGCTGCGGGGGATGACGCACAACGTAGTAGGGGCGCAGCATGCTGCGCCCCTACGGTAGACCCTACATCCCTACGCGAGACTCTGTGTTACCCTCTGGCGCCGGCGCGCACCTCCGCCGGCTGCCAGATGCTGATCTTGCGCGTCTCGGGCATCAAGAACAGGCCGAGCAGGAACGCCACTGCCGGCACAGCGATGGGATAGACCAGGGCGTGGCCCAGGCTCTGCGACATGGATAGCCCCGCGTTCTGCGCGGTCACGTACGCCGCGGTCGTGATGACGGGCACCAGTCCGCCACCCCAGCCGTTGCCGATGTGATAGGGCACGGACACGGAGGAGTACCGGATGCGCGCCGGAAAGTATTCGGCGAGGAACGCGCCGATCGGGCCGTACACCATCCCCACGTAGCTGACCATGATCGCGACGATCAAGATCGCCACCGGATAGTTGATGTTGGCCGGGTTGGCGGCGTTGCCCAACGCCATATAGAGCGGGTAGTACGTGACGGCCGCGAGGAAGAAGCCACCGAGGATGATCGGCTTCCGGCCGATGCGGTCCGAGAGCCAGCCGAAGAAGATGAGGGACGGTGTGGCGAGCAGCAGCGCGGCACCCGTGATGAGGGCCGGGTGCAGCACGTCAGGCTTCTGCACCTGCTGGATGAAATACAGCGCCCAGAACTGGCCGCTGTACCATACCACCCCCTCGCCGATCACCACGATGCTCGCGATGAGTACGTATCTGATGTTCTGACTCCAGAACGCCTCGCGCCACGGATTTCTCGACGTTTGCCCCTTGGCCTTGATGGCCTGGAAGATCGGCGTCTCCTGGAGCTGCAGTCGGATGTAGATGGCGATCGCGACCATGAGCAGCGAGAGCAGGAACGGGATGCGCCATCCCCATGCGTTGAACGCTTCGGTCCCCAATATCTGACGCGTGGCGATGATGACGAGCAGGGACACGACGATTCCGAGCGTCGGCGAGGTTTGGAGCCAGCCAGTGTAGTAGCCCCGTTTCTCATCCGGCGCGTGCTCCGCGACATAGGTGATCGCGCCGCCGTACTCGCCGCCCAGGCACAGCCCCTGGATCAGGCGCAGGAACAAGAGGATGAAGCCCGCCGCCGCGCCGATCTTGGCGTAGCTCGGGACGATGCCGATGAGCGCCGTGGACACTCCCATGCCGCTCAAGGTGATGAGGAAGGTGTACTTGCGGCCCACGATGTCGCCGACGCGGCCGAACACGAAGGCCCCGAGCGGCCGGATCAGGAACCCGGCGGTGAACGTCCCTACGGTGCGGATGAGCGCGCCTCCACCGGGACCCTGCTCGAAGAACTTGACCGACAGGAGGGCGGCGAGGCTCCCGAAGATGTAGAAGTCGTACCACTCGATCACGTTGCCAACTGCCGCCGCGATGACGACGCGACGCAGTTCCTTCATGGACAGCGCAGGAGCGGTCATAACTCCCTCGGGCCGGTGGTGGAGGCTTGAGTTTCCGGCTGGAACTACACCTTGTCAAGTACAGATGAGTGACCTAGCGGGGCGGGCCGTGCGCGTACTTGAGCGCCGCCTCCGTGCGGTTCTTCACGCCCAGCTTCGAGAAGAGATGCTGCACATGGAACTTGACGGTGTTGTCCGAGAGGCCGAGCCGCTGCGCGATCTGGGGGTTGGTGAGCCCCGCGGCGACCAGGCGCCAGACCTCGCGCTCGCGCGGCGTCAGGTCGCCGGGGGCACTCGTGGCGCGGCCTTCGATCCACCGCCGAGCCGCCTGCGGGAAGACGAGCTGACCCCCGTGCACCTGTCGGATGGCCGTGAGGGTCTGCTGTGGCGACTCGGTCTTCAAGGCCAGGCCGTCCGCCCCCGCGTCGAGCGCCGACCGCATCGAGTCGCCGTCGTTGTACGCGGTCAGGACCAGCACCTTGGGTGCGGACGGACGCTCTCGCAGCGCGGCGATGACCTCCGTGCCCTTGATGGTCGTCAGCTCGAGGTCGAGCACCACCACATCGGGCTTGTGCTGCTGCACGAGCTTCAACACCTCGGTGCCATCGGTGGTCCAGGCGGCGACCTTGATGTCGGGCTCGCCGTCGAGCAGCGCCCGCAGCCCCTCGAGCACGATGGCGTGGTCATCCGCCAGCAGGACGCGGATCACGGGGCGCGCGTCACTCCGCCGGCAGGGTGACGGTCAACGACGTGCCGCGACCGGGGGCGCTGTCGATCGCGAACGATCCGCCCAGCATCGCCACGCGATCCTGGATGCCGCGCAGCCCGAAATGCCCACCCTCCACACCGACGTCCGCTTCGCTCGCCAGCACCCGTTGGGGGTCGAAGCCCCTGCCGTCGTCGGAGACCGTCAGGGCGATGGCGCCGCCGCGCCGATCGACCGTGAGCCGCTGGCGCGATGCCCCGGAGTGGCGGTGGCCGTTGGCCAGGGCCTCCTGCAGGATCCGATAGATCGCGATCTTGGTCGGGAGCGCGCAGTCGCCGAGGTCGGTCGGGAGGTCGAGCTCGATCCCCTGGTCGGTGAGCGTCTCGTGCTGCACGGCCAGCCCTTCGACGATCTCGCCCAAGGCACGCCGCTCGAACCCGGGCGGCCGAAACGCCCCGATGAAATTGCGGATTTCGCCGAGGGCGCGCTCCAGCAGCTGCACCGCCTGTGCGGCACGCTGCTGCGCCGCGGGATCGCCGGCGAGCGAGCGTTCCAGCACCTGGAGTTGGGACAGGGCCGCGAAGATGTCCTGCACCGGCCCGTCGTGCATGTCGAGCACGATCCGCTGCAGTTCCCGCTCGCTCGTTGCCAGGAGACGCCGCGAGGCGGCCCGGGCCTCAGCGTCCCGGGGGGCCGTCACGGTCCACCACGTACGCCTCCATCGCGAAGTACTCGGGCAGCCCCAGCCGGTCTGCCCGCGCCGCCGTCTCGACGTTCCGGGCCTCGACCCGCTGCCAGAATTCCCGGTCGTCGTGCCCCCCGGGGAACGGCGCCGTGTCTTTTTGGGATTGGTGCTTGAAGATGGCGAAGATCTTGGCCCGCAGCTCGTCCTGCGAGAGCGGCACCAGCACGTCGGCCTGCGTGATGGGCCACTCCTGCCAGGCGCCGCGGTATAACCAGACTTGAGGCTGCGTCGCGGTGTAGCCTTCGAGCGCCCGCTCCACCGCGGCCTTGCACATCCGGTGCGTGCCGTGCGGATCGGACAGATCGCCCGCGACGAACACGAGATCGGGTCGCACTTCCTCGAGCAGCGCGCGCACCAGGGCGACGTCCTCATCCCCGATCGGGTGCTTGCGGACTTCGCCGGTGCGGTAGAACGGCAGATTGAGGAACCGGGCGGCGCCACGCGGCAGTCCCACGGACTCGAGCGCCGAGATCGCTTCCGCCTCCCGGATCATCCGCTTCAAGTCCTGCACGACGGGCAGGTCGATGCCTCCCGGTCCTTTGCGCTCGAAGCTCGCCTCGACCGCGTCGCGCACCCGTCGCACCGCCGCGCGGTCGATCCCGAGCGTTTCGGCCGCGCGCTCCACGAAGTCCAGCTGCCGCTGCACGTCGTGATCGAACACGGCGATGTTGCCACTCGTCATATAGGCGACCGCGATTGCGTTTTCGTTCTCCCACAGCTTGCGCAGGATCCCGCCCATCGAGATGACGTCGTCGTCCGGATGCGGCGAGAAGACGAGGATGCGCTGGCGCGACGGCAGCTTGCGGCGACCCCGGATCTTGTCCCGCAGGCGGTTGAACACGATCCCGTTGACCGGTCCCGGCGCTCCGTATTTCGCGAGCAACGGGCTCAGGTGGTTCTCCGAGTAGTCACGGGCCGTGAGTTTCAGGACCGCTTTGCCGACCTGCTCGGCGAGCCACACGACGGCGCGCTCGGTCATCGCGGGCGTCCATTCCACCGGCTCGAGCAGCCAGGGGGTCTTGATGCGCGTCAGCTCCGCCGCTGCGGCCAGGTCGAGATAGGCTGCGGCGTTGGGGTGGCCCTGCAGGAAGGTGGCCGCGACGTCGGGTGACGGCTCGCCCTCCACGGCGCGCCGCACGACGTCCGCTTTGTGCTCGCCGGTGGCGATGAGCGCGATCTCCCGCGCCTGGAGGATCGTCGCCACGCCCATCGTGATCGCCTCGCGCGGCACGTTGTCCTCGCCGAAGAAATCCGCCGCCGCGTCCCGGCGGGTGACGGTGTCGAGCGTCACCAGCCGCGTGCGCGAGTCCGGTGGGGAGCCGGGCTCGTTGAAGCCGATATGCCCGCTCTTGCCGATCCCCAGAAGCTGGAAGTCAATGCCGCCGGCTTGGACGATGGCCTGCTCGTACGCCGCGCACTGCTCCGCGAGGCGCTCGCGCGGCGTGCTCCCGTCGGGGATGTGCACGCTCTCCGGCTTGATGTTCACGTGGGCGAAGAAGTTCTCCCACATGTAGCGCCGGTAGCTGTGCGGGCTGTCGGGCGGCATCGGGTAGTACTCGTCGAGGTTGAACGTCGTCACCGACGCGAAGTCGACTTCCCCCGCCCGGTGCCGCCGGATCAGCTCGCGGTAGACCCCCAGCGGGGTGCTACCGGTGGCGAGCCCGAGCACGCACCGGCCCTTCGCAGCGACCTCGCGCCGCACCGTCTCGACGATGCGGTCGGCGAGGAGGGCGGCGAGATCGTCGTGGTCGGGCACGACGAGCGTGCCGATGCGCTCCCGCTCGTGCGGGCCCTCGATCGCGCCCCGTGAAACCGGCCGCGCCGTAGCTGGCGGATTGGCTGGCATAACGGAAGAATACGTCACATAACGACGACCCGCCAAAGGGGTTCGCACGCCTGCCGTTGCTTGACGCAACCGCCCCGATATCACATATGTAAGTGCGCGCCCCCCTTCATGGATGCCGGTCCTGACCGGCGGAGCCTCGGTGAGCGGACCAGAGACCTTCGTTGAGGGCAGGCGCGAGATCCTGCGGCAGGCCAGCATCGCGCTGGGCGGCCGGCCCGTCACGGTGTGGGAGGTGTCGGTGCGCGCCGAGCTCGAGCCCCAGGCTTCGAGCGCCCCCGCCCCGGGCCACCACGACAGCAACCTGGACGTCGACGCCACCCTGCGGCGCTGGGGCATCCACATCGTTCAGGGCAGCCGGTTCGTCGGCTCCCGTGCCCCGGAGGGGTTCTGGGTGGTCGCCCCAGTGCGCACCCGCCCGCCGTCTCCGCCCCCCGAGGGACGGGAGCGCCGCAGCCGGGAGCGCCTCACCCTCGAGCTCGCGGGCCTCTGCCTCGGCCTGCTCGACCGGCGTGAGCTGCCATCCGCACCCGTCCCCAAGCGAGCGGACCCGCTGCAGGACCTGGCCACGTTGCCGGGGATCATCGCGCATGAGGTGGCGAATCCTCTGACGGCGGCGCGCGCCGGCCTGCAGCTCGCCATGGAAGCGCTGGGCCGGTGGACCGAGGTCGCCGCCGCACGGCGGCTCGAAATGCTCGACGAGCTGGGCCAGGTGGTCGACGACATCGACCGCGGGGTCAACTTCCTGCGTGCCATCAAGGACCGCGCCCGGGGCACGCTGGCGCGCTCGGAGCGGTTCGACGCCGTCCGCGTGGTTCGCTCCTGCTGCACGCTCGAGAGCCGTGTGCTCAAGGACAAGAAAATCCCCCTCGAGTTCGACTTCACGCTTGAGGAGGTCTTTCTCAAGGGCGACCCGAACGCCCTGTACGACATGCTGGTGAACCTGATCCGCAATGCCGCCGACGCGAGTATCGGCCGGGGGGCGCCGATCCGCATCGGCCTGGAGCAGACCGGCGGGGCGCTGCGGCTCACCGTGCGTGACGAGGGCGCGGGGATCCGCGCCGAGGACCTGGAGCGCATCTTCGAGCCGGGATTCACCACCAAGGAGTTCGGCGAGGGGAGCGGGATGGGGCTGGTGGTGGTGCAGAGCGTGGTGCGCAACATGTTCGGAGGCAGCATCGCCGTCGACTCGCGACCCCGTGGCGGTACGACCGTCACCGTGACCCTCCCGGTCCCACCGCAACGCTCCGTGGATGCCCGCCGGGCAGGAGAGCCGTCCGTCGCCTAACGGGTCCGCCCAGTCGCGCGTAACGTTAGGGAACATGTACTCCCTGCGAGGGACCTTCCTGTGAACCGCTCCTGTATCGCCGCGGCGAGGGCGCTGCTCGTCGCGCTCGCCTCCCGGCCACTTGCCGGCCAGACCCCGACCGTGGACACGAGCGGTGCAGGCGTGCTCATCGATCAAGCCCTCACCCGCTCGCAGGCGATGATGAACCTGCAGCACCTCACCGATGTCATCGGGCCTCGCCTGACCGGCTCGCCCGCCGCCCGCGCTGCGAACGACTGGGCGCTGGCCAAGTTCAAGGAGTACGGTCTCGACACGCACCTCGAGCAATGGAACTTCGGCGGCACGTGGACCCGCGGGCCCATGTGGGCGCGGGTGACCGCACCCCGCGGGCACGACGTCGTGGCCGCGAGCTGGGCATGGGCGCCGGGCACGAATGGCAAGACCGTGAGCGGGCCGGTGGTACGTATCGACGCCAGCACGGCCGAGAGCCTCGAGGCGAATAAGGCCAGAGTGAAAGGCGCATGGGTCATGCTGCGGCCGCCCCAGTTCGTCTGGAACAACGATGGCCCCACGATGACGGCGGCCGACTCGGAGCGTCAACGGGCGGCGTTCCGCGGATTTTTCGGAGGCGGCCCGCGCCTCGATTCCGCCGCCCGCGCGCGCATGATGCAGTTCAACACCGACCAGCCGTTTCTGCTGCGGAACGCCGGGGCGCTAGGCATCCTGCTCGATGCCGGCAAGGAGCAGGACCTGCTCAACATGAGCGGCTCGCCCACGCGGGTCCTGCCGCTGCCGCAGGTGGTCGTGGCGCACGAAGAGTACGCGCTGTTCGACCGGCTGCTCGCGGCAGGCGTGACGCCCCGCCTCGAGGCGAACATCCAGAATGCGCTGAACATGAAGGACTCGGTGCCGCAGTGGAACACCGTCGCGGAGCTGCGGGGGAGCGAGCGCCCGGGGCAGGTCGTGATCGTGGGCGCTCACCTCGATTCCTGGGACCTGGGGACGGGCGCGACCGACAATGGCACTGGCTCCATCGCGACCCTGGAAGCCGCGCGCATCATCGCGCAATCGGGGCTCAAGCCGAAACGCACCATCCGCTTCATTCTCTTCACGGGAGAAGAACAGGGCCTGATCGGCTCGCGCAAGTACGCCGAGGCGCACGCCGCAGATGCGGATTCCGTCCAGGCGGTGCTCGTGCTCGACAACGGTGCGGGAGCGATCACCGGGATGGCGCTGCAGGGCCACCTGGAAGCCTACGCCCTCTGGCGTATGCTGCTCGCGCCGGTCCACCGGCTCAACGCCGACACGATCAACGATGCCGTGAAGGGCGGCACGGATCATCTGTCGTTCATCCCCTACGGCGTCCCGGGGTTCAACTTCAACCAGCTCACTCGCGGCTACAACCACACGCATCACTCCCAGTCGGATACCTACGACAAGGCGATCCCCGGGGACTTGATGCAGGCTTCCGCCGTGATCGCGGTTGCGGCGTTCGAGCTGGCGAACCTGCCGGAGCTGCTGCCGCGCTGGGAGAAACGCCTGCCGGCGCAGCCGATCGTGGCGGCGACGGTGTCGCCGGAGCTATTGCGCGGCCACTAGCGCCGCGAGGTCGAGTGGCCGCGCGTACATGACGAGCTGTCCGTCGGGTGCGCGCGGCCATTCGTTTTCCGGCCGGTCGCAATACAGCTCGACGCCGTTGCCGTCGGGGTCACGCAGGTAAACGGCTTCACTGACGCCATGGTCGGCGGCGCCCTCGAGCGGGATCCCCGCGTCGATCACACGGCGCACCACCGCCGCGAGCGCCCGCCGATCGGGCAACAGGATGGCGAGGTGGTACAGCCCGGTCGTCCCGGGAGGTGGGGGCGCCGCCCCCCGGCCCGCCCAGGTATTGAGGCCGATGTGGTGATGGTAGCCGCCGGCCGAGAGGAACACGGCGTCGGTGCCGTAGCGGGTGGTGACCTCGAAGCCGAGCACGTCCCGATAAAACGCGAGGGCGCGGTCCAGGTCGGCCACCGTGAGGTGGACGTGGCCGATGCGGGTGGCGGGGTGGATCATAAATTAGATTTCGCCCATGAACGCCACGCCCAAGATACCGGTTCCTACCAACGAGCCGGTGCTCTCCTACGCCCCCGGCACCCCGGAGCGGCTGGAGCTGAAAAAGTCCCTCAAGGAGCTCTCCGCCCGCCAGATCGAGATCCCGCTCGTGATCGGCGGCAAGGAGGTCCACACCGGCAAGACCATCGACGCCGTGATGCCCCACTGCCACCACCACGTGCTCGCCAAGGTGCATCAGGGAGGCCCGGCGGAGGTGCGAGCGGCGATCACCGCGGCGGGCGAAGCGTGGCACGACTGGTCCACGTGGGACCTGGGGCGCCGCGCGGCCGTCTTCCTCAAGGCGGCGGAGCTCCTCGCCACGCGGTACCGCCCCATCGTGAATGCGGCGACGATGCTCGGGCAGTCGAAGACGGCGCATCAGGCGGAGATCGATGCGGCGTGTGAGCTGATCGATTTCTTGCGCTTCAACCCGCACTTTGCGGAGCGGCTGTATGCCGAGCAGCCGATCTCCTCGCCCGGTACCTGGAACTCCCTCGACTACCGTCCGCTCGAGGGGTTCGTGTACGCGATCACTCCGTTCAACTTCACGTCCATCGGTGGCAACCTCCCGACGGCGCCCGCGCTCATGGGCAACACCGTGGTCTGGAAGCCGGCTGCGACGGCGGTGTTCTCGAACTATTTCATCCTCAAGCTGCTGGAAGAGGCCGGCCTGCCACCGGGCGTCATCAACTTCGTGCCCGGCTCCGCGGCGCAGATCTCCGATAGCCTGCTGGTCGACCGCACCCTGGCCGGCATCCACTTCACGGGCTCGACGGAGGTGTTCCAGGCGCTTTGGAAGCGCGTGGGCGAGCGTCTCTCGAGCTACGCCGGCTACCCGCGGCTGGTGGGAGAGACCGGCGGCAAGGACTTCATTCTGGCGCACCCCAGCGCCGACGTGGACGCCCTCGCGACGGCCATGGTGCGGGGGGCGTATGAGTACCAGGGGCAGAAGTGCAGCGCCGCCTCGCGCGCGTACGTACCGGACACCCTGTGGCCCCGGCTGCGCGAGCGGGTGCTCGGGATGCTCGGCGAGGTGAAGATGGGCGACCCGGCCGATTTCTCGAACTTCATGGGCGCGGTGATCGACCGGAAGGCCTTCGACAAGATCAAGGGCTACCTCGAGGCGGCGCAGCGGGTCCCCGGCGTGAAGGTGCTCGCCGGTGGTGGCGCCGACGACGCGGACGGCTACTTCATCGAGCCGACCCTCATCCAGACCGACGACCCCGCCTATCGCACCATGTGCGAGGAGATCTTCGGCCCCGTGCTCTCGCTCTACGTCTATCCCGAGGCTCGCTGGGCGGAGACCGTGCGGCTGGTGGATCAGACGTCCCCGTACGCGCTCACCGGTGCCATTTTCGCCCAGGACCGCCGCGCCGTGGACGAGGCCCAAGCGTCGCTCCGCTACGCCGCCGGCAATTTCTACGTGAACGACAAACCGACGGGCGCGGTGGTGGGACAGCAGCCGTTCGGCGGCGCCCGGGCCAGCGGCACCAACGACAAAGCCGGCAGCCTGCTCAACCTGATCCGCTGGGTGAGTCCGCGCGCCGTGAAAGAGACCTTCGCCCCGCCCCGGAGCTTCAGCTACCCGTTCATGGCCGAGGCGTGAGCCGGCAGAGCAGTGCTGCGCGCCCGCCCATCCTCGTGCTCGTGATCGGTGGTGCGTTCCTCCTGCTCGTCGCGTCGCTCGTGATCGGCTCGCTCACTACGCCTGAGTATCCTGCGTTCGCGCTGAGCGCCGCCCCGCCGGCGATCGTGGGGGACTCGCTCATCGGACCAGGGACGTACACGCTCGACGCGTCCGCTACCGATCGGTGGCGCCGCTTCGATTTCGGCCGCAACGCCGCCGTGGACTCGGGGCCGTGGGACCTGGCCTTCCGTCGCTTCCGCCTGATCGCAGCGCCGGGCGGCGGCATCGTCGACCTGGGACCCGCCCCGTTCGACTCCGTCTTCGAGCTCCCCGCCGCGGGCTACGCGGCCAATACCGCCGGACCGGACACCGCCAATCCCGCCGTCGGGAAGTGGTATGCCTACAGCATGCTCAGCCACCTGTTGACCTCGAAACACCACCTCTACGGGGTGCGCACGCCGCGCGGGAAGTACGCGAAACTCGAGCTGCTCGCCTACTACTGCCGGGACGCGGGGACTGCCTGCATTACGTTCCGCTACGTCTACCAGGGGAACGGGACCCGGCGGGTGGCACGCTAGCGAGAAGCCCCCGGTCGCTCACGCGACCGGGGGCTCGAGGTTGTCGGCTCGTCTCAGCGGCTCACTTGGGCGGCAGGATCTTGAACATCCCTGTGCCGCACACCGGACACACGCCCTTCAGCGCGGGTCGGCCGTTGGCCATCTTGACCTGCTGGGGGTTCGAAATCTTACGCTTCGCCTTGCACTTCACGCAGTACCCTTCGTCCGCGGCCATCGGGGCTTTGCCGGCCTTCGCCATGTCGCTCCTCCGTTCGGGGGCAGGGGGCAAGACGGTGACAACATAATACGCCCTGCTTAAGCTGTGGGAGCGGGGCTCGCTGGGGGGCTGTCGCTGAACCCATTGCGTTTGTGAGTTCCGTCACAAAACGGTTTCGTTGCCGATCCCCCACAGCGGCACAGGACAACGACTTCCGCCGGCCGACCGTCCTTCCGGGGGGGCACGGCCAGCTCCTGCCCGTCCGCGGTGACGATCTTCACCGGGCCCTGCACGACAAGCGGGCCATTCGGTTTCGGAGTGATACGGGTTTCGTCTGGCATACTCCAACTATAACGACGCCTGCCCCGCGATGGGTGTTGCGTCGGCGCCCTATTGACGGGCCTGCGCCAAATGCACAAACTGCACGGCGACCTGGAATGATGCGCACGCGTAGAGGGAGGGACCGCACGCCCGACCTCGCCGGCGAGCACTTCCAGGTCGCTGTTTTTCGGGGGGGAACGCGGCGCCGAACGGCAGGGTATGTTGAAGGCGCCGCATCCATGCGAATCCTTCCCGCTCTCATCCTGTCGCTCGCCGCCTGCGCTTGCGTCTCCGAGCACGGTCCGCTCACCAACCGCATGGCACAATCTGGGACGCACTACCTCACAGGCGCCGCGCGCCAACCCGTGAGCTGGCAACCGTGGGGTCGTGAGGCATTCGCCCTCGCCGCGCGGCTCGACCGTCCGGTCCTCCTGTACGTCGGTGCCGACGAATGCCGTTGGTGCGCCGTGATGGACCGGGAGGTGTACGGCGATCTCGCGCTGGGTGCGATGATCGACTCGTTGTTCGTACCGGTGCGCGTCGACCGCGACGAGCGGCCCGACGTGGCCCAGCGTTATGAGGCGGCCGTCCAGTGGCTCGCCGGCCTGCGAGGCTATCCGGTCACCGTGTTCCTGACCCCCGACGGCTCGGCGTTCTTCGGCGGCACGTATTTCCCTGCCGACGATCCGGTGACCGGGCGGGGCCTGAAGCAGCTCCTCCCGGAGGTCGCGAAAAGCTACCGGGAGCAGCGCGGCGTCATCGTGCAGCGGGCGGCCTTGGTGCGGCAGCTGGCGCTGACGCACGCGGCGCGCGCGCGCGGCGTGCTGCAGCCTCGGGCGGTGGCCTCGCAGGTCGCCGCCGTCCGCGCGACGTTCCAGGCCGTCGCCGGCACGCATGCCGCTTTGGGAAGTTTCATGCACACCCAGGCGGTGAGCTTGCTGCTCGCGACCTACGGGCGCACCGGCGATTCGAGCTACCTCAAGGCCGCGCGCACCGTGCTCGACTTCATGGTCGACTCGGGCGACGCGGTGACCGCCGACGTCGCGCGCGACGACCCGCCGAGCCTCGTGCGCGCCGGGCTGGTGCGCAATCTCGCCGTGGGTTGGGCCCTCACCGGAACGGCACGGTACCGTGACGCAGCGCGGGTCGTGCTGCAGCGCCTCGCGCGCGACCTGGGCGACAGTCCGGAGGCCGCGGTGTTCGCCGACCGCGACGCCTACGTCATCGGCTCGGTGTTGGAAGCCGCGCCCGCCGTGGGGGACTCGAGTGTCGCGCGGCGCGCCCTCGGGGCGCTCGACCGGCTGCTGCGGCTCACGTACGCGCGCAAGCGCGGCGCGCACCACACCGCGGGCGGCGCCGCGCTCCGCGGCTTGCTGCAGGACCAGGTCCAGCTCGCGGCTGCCTGCCTCGCCGCCTATGGCTACAACGGCCGGGCGCGCTATCTCGGCGTGGCGCAGGATCTGGCCGACGTGCTCGACCGCGACTTCGCCGACTCGGTCGGCGGCGGCTACTTCGACACCGTCGCGAGCGACCCCGCGGCGCCGGCGCTGGCCGACCGCACCAAGCCCGTGCTCGACGACCTGCTCCCCGGGGCCAACGCCTGGGCGGCGCGGGTGCTGCTGCAGCTCGCCGAGACGACGCGCGACGCGCGCTATCGCCGACGCGCCGAAGCGACGCTCGAGGCGTTCGCGGGAGCGCTCGGCGGCGAGGGGGTGCGCGCGTCCAGCTACCTGCTCGTCGCGCAGCACGTGCTCGCCGCCCGCTGACCGGGCGGTTCCGTCCCGAAACACCCGATCCATCCTGGTGCGCCTACTTCCTCTAGCGCGGCGTGCGGCGTGCGTGCTAGCGTGACGCCCTAATCTCCATGCAGGTCATACGGATGTGAGGGGGGGCCCCTCCGACCCGGAGGTGGTGGCCCGCGTGCTTGGCGGCGATCGCGAGGCGTTCGGCCTCGTGATCCGCCGCTACGAAACCGGTCTGCTGCGGTTCGCGACGCGCATGCTGGGGAGCCGCGACGTCGCGGCGGACGCGGTGGCCGAAAGCCTCGTGCGGGCATACCGCCACCTCGCCGGCTGCCGGGACCCGTCGCGGCTGCGTACCTGGTTGTACCGCATCGTGGCGAACCGGTGCAAGAGCTACCTCGCGCGACGGACCGTGGCCGACGTTCCTTTGGAGGAGGCACCGCCGGTGGCCGATGCGACGGACAACGAAGCCGCCCTCGAGCAGGCGGAGCAGTTGGCGCTGGTGGCGCGGGCCCTCGCCCAGCTCTCGTCGGACAAGCGCGAAGCCTTCGTGCTGAAACACGTCGAGGGGTTGAGTTATCAGGAGATGGCCGACGTGACGGGCGAGCGCATCCCGACCCTCAAGATGCGCGTGCATCGGGCGCGTGAAGCGCTGTTGCAGGTACTGGAGGACCACGCATGAATCCGATCGATTCGCGAATCCATCAGGCGCTCGACGGCGAGTTGGCCCGCGAGAGCCTGCCGCCTGAGCTGCGGCTGGTGGTGGAGCGGCTGGAAGCCGCGGCGGCGCTGCTCGCGGCGGCTCCCGCCCTGGCTGGACTCGAGCCGAGGGTGATGGCGGCCGTCCGGCGGCCAGCGCCGTCGCGGGTACGGCGGCTGATCCGTTGGTTCTCCGCGCCGCAGGCGGTCACCTTCCGGGTTCGGCCCGTGTGGAGCCTGGCACTCGCCGCGGTCGTCGCGCTCCTCACGCTGGTCCCTATCGACGAGGGGAACGGGCCCATGCTGGGCGAGCACGAGGGCATCGCGCAGTTCGTGGGGCGCTTCCCGGACGCCCAGACCGTGCACGTGGTCGGCTCGTTCAACGATTGGCGCACCGGCACGATTCCGCTCGAGGACCGCGATCACGACGGCGTGTGGCGCGCCACCGTCGTGCTCCCCACCGGGACGTACGAATACATGTTCGTGGTGGACGGTGAGCGCTGGGTGACGGACCGCCTGGCGGATCGCCTCGTAGAAGACGACTTCGGGCGTGAGAACTCGATTTTGATCGTCCGCACCGCCAGGCGATGAGACTCGGTCTCCTCCTGGCACTCGTCTCGAGCCCGCTGGCGGCGCAGTCGGTGCGCAGTCGCTTGGAGGGGCGCGTGCCCACGGCGGCGGTCCTTACCGTCGATTCACTGGTACAGGTGGCCGCGCGTGAAGACCTGCCGACCGAGCCCCTGGTGCAGAAGGCGCTCGAGGGCGGAGCGAAGCACGTGTCGGCCGGGCGGATCGGAGCGGCGGCGTTGGAGATGCTCGATCAGCTGCGGGACGCGCGGGCGCTGCTGGTGCGGGCGGGCGACGCGCCGCCGGCTACGGCCGCCGAGGTGACCACCGTCTACGCCGCCCTGAAGCGCGGCCTCCCGGCGGCGGTAGTCGAGCGGGTTGTGGCCGCCATGCCCCAGGCGCCGCGCGGCTCGGCGCTGCACTCGGTGGCGGATCTGGCCGCGCACCGCTTCGACCCGGATTCGTCCGCCAGTCTCATCATCGACGCCGCGCGGCAGGGGCTACGCGGCGAGCGGCTGCTGGATGTGGCGACGGCGGTGCTGCACGAGCAACAGCGCGGCCACCCCCGCGCCGAGGCGCTGGCCGTGGTGCGGCGCGAGCTTCCGAACGTGCCGGCGCCGCCCCGGCCGGCACGGGCGAGCGTCGCAGGCGCGCGTCGGCCCGATGCGGCGTCGCCGCCCCCCCAATGACATTCGTTCCAGCTTGCAACTCGCGCCTGGCGCGGCTGCAGCCCTCCGGGGTGCGTGACGCTCGCGTACGCCGGCGGGTCTCAACGGTGAAGCGGGCCAAGGTGGCTCGCGCGATCCCTCTGGAGGTACACGCACATGATTCGTCGCACGCTCCTCACGCTGGCGTTGCTCGCCGCCCCGGCGATCGTGGTGGCGCAGCAGCCCTCGCCGATGCAGGGCCAGACGCCGGCGGCTGATACGTCGAAGGCGAAGCCGGCCAAGAAGGGCAGCAAGAAGGCGTCGAAGAAGCACGGAGCCAAGCCCACCGCGAAGCCGGCGGCCAAGGACTCAAGCAAGATGAAGCCGTAACTACGACGTGTAGTCCGCGTTGATCCGGACGTAGTCCGGCGTCAAGTCGCACGTCCACACCATCGCCTCCGCGCGACCGAGCCCAAGGTCGATGCGGAGGCGGATGGTTTTCTGGCGGAAGATGGCGCGGGCGCGCGCGGCATCGGGGTGCGCCGTCGCGCCGCCCTCCGCCAGCGTGAGCCAGTCGCCGTCCGCAGCCGCCTGTAGCGCGAGACGGTCCACCGTCAAGGCGACGCCGGCCGCGCCCGCGGCGGCGAGGATGCGTCCCCAGTTGGGGTCGGCTCCGTAGATCGCGGTCTTCACGAGCATCGATCGCGCGATCGCTCGCCCCACCTCGCGTGCGGCTGACTCGCTCGCCGCCCCGACCACATGGATCTCGACGAGCTTGGAGGCTCCCTCGCCATCGCCGACGATGGCGAGGGCCAGCGCCCGCGCCACGTGCTGCACGGCCTCCTCGAACAGCGTCCACATCGCACCGTCCCGGCTGGGGTCCACGCCCGACGCTCCGTTGGCGAGCAGCAGCGCCGTGTCGTTGGTGCTGGTATCGCCGTCCACCGAGATGGCGTTGAAGCTGCGGTCCGCGACCCGACGGAGCAGCGGCTGGAGCGAGGCGGGCTCGGCCATGGCATCGGTCGTGAGCACTGCGAGCAGCGTGGCCATGTCGGGATGGATCATCCCGGCTCCCTTGGCGATCCCCCCCACCGTGACGAGGCCGCCGGGCGTCTCGAAGCGCACGGCGCAGTGCTTCGGTCGCGTGTCGGTGGTCATGATGGCGCGGGCCGCCTCGACGCCGCCCGCGGCGGAGAGACGGGCGGCGGCTTGGCGCAGCCCATCCACGATCTGCGCCACAGGCAACGGCACGCCGATGACGCCGGTGGACAGCACCAGTGCGGTGCGGGTGGGCAGTGCCGCCGCCTGTTCGGCGGCCTGGGCCATGGCTCGGGTCGCGGCGAGTCCGTCGGACCCCGTGCAGGCGTTGGCGACCCGAGCGTTCATCGCGACGGCACGGATGCGACCTGGCCGCTCGGCGAGCAGATCGGCGTCGTACACCACCGGCGCCGCGCGTACGGCGTTCCTGGTGAACACGCCGGCGGTGGCGCAGCTCGTCGCGGACACGAGCAAAGCGACGTCGGGCGTGCCGTCGGGCTTGAGCCCGGCGTGGGCCGCGCCCGCCGCGAAGCCGCGCGGTGAGGTCACCGATCCGTCGGACACGGGGTCGAGCATCGGCGGTCAAGATAGCCCGCGTGGGTCGCTTGTGAAACTGTTCGCGGTTCCTTATCATAGCGCAACCTTCCCGGGAGGCCCGTTCGATGTCGGAACCGTTCCTCAGCTCCGACGACTACGACGAACGCGCGCATCAGCTCTACACCGAAGGGCACTACGACGAGGCAATCGAGGTCTTGCGAGAAGGCCTCGGGCTCTACCCGCATGCGGTGGAGCTGCACGTCGGAATGGGGTATGCGCGCCTCGCCCGCGAGGAGTATGTGTGGGCTCGGCACGCATTCGAGGAAGCGGTCGGCCTCGACCCGGACCACGAAGATGCGCTCGCGGGCCTGGGCGAGGTGCTCCTCAAGTTCGGCGCCCGCCCGGCCGCGGTGGCGTGCTTCGACCGCATCGTCGCCCTCGGCTTCCGTGACGACCACGACTTGATGCTCCAGGTGGGGCGGGCGTTGTTCCGGGAAGGCCTGCTCGATAACGCGCGGCGGTTCTTCGAGGTCGCGCTCACGGCGCATCCCGACTCGGCGGAGGCGGCGGCGTGCGCGGGGTACGCGGCTCACCGGCTCACCGACGAAGGCGGCGCGCTGTACTGGCTGCGCCGCGCCCTCGAGCTCGACGCGCACCACGGCGAGGCCCGCATCTACCTCGCCAACCTGCTGTACGACCGGGGCGAATACGAGGCCGCCCTGTTCCACCTGGAGCGCACCGAGCCCGACGACCACTTCGACGGCCTCGCGATCTGGCGGCTGATCGAGCTGAAACGGAGCGTGTACCGGCTCCCCGACGACGACCCCGAGCTCGTGCCGTGGCACCGGCGGCTCGATGACTTGGCCGGCGAGGCCGCACCGGAGGACCTGCTGCTCGCGGAGATTGAGGCGATGGGATCGGACGGCCGGGCGCGGGATCCGCGCCAGCTCGAGCTGTTCGGCACGCTCCTCACCGAGCTCCAGGGGATGCGTACGCGCTCGGGACACTCGGCGCACGCCGAGATCCACCGCGTGAGCACGCCGGGCGGCGTCACCTACGTGGGCACGTGGGAAGAAATCGTGCTGCAGATGAAGGACGACGCCGGAGAGTGGGCGGACGGCTCGCTCGAGCAGTACATGGCCGTCAGCGCGCGGCGGGGCCGCAAGCAGACGGGCGTCGCAATCCCCGCGACCGATCCCGAGAGCTTCCTCAGGGGCAGCGCGGACGCCGGTCTAATCCGAATACTGCATTAGGCCTGTTCCCGGCGTTTTAGCTCCCGTGCTTCAGCTTCACCGCGATGGACAGCGGCCCATCACCGAGCGCGAACAGGGTGATCGCGCCCGCGAACAGCAGGCCCTCGAGCTCGAAATTGCCGCCCCGCGGCACCTGAACGGCGAGGATCGCCACGAGCATCTCGATCGCCATGCACACCGCCCAGATGCGTGTAAAGATGCCGAGCAGCACGCACAGGGCCCCGATCGTCTCCACCACGATGAGGATCACCGCGCCGATCGTCGCGAACGGGACGCCGACACTGTGCAGAAACCCGGCGACGCCCGCGATCCCGGTGTGATACTTCATCAGGCCGTGGTGCAGGAACACGCCGCCCACCGCGAGCCGCATGAAAAAGGCCGCGTACGGGGTCAGTTGGTTCATGAAGCCTCCGGGTTGATCGCTTGGTTGACGCTACCGCGCCGGCGCGTATCGCTGCGCACCTCGCGCGCGCCCAAGCGCTTGATGATGATCTCGAGGCCGCGCTGCGGGTGTTTGGCGCCCGGCCCCGCGACGTCGGCGAAGCAGAGGCCTTCCTCCGGGAGCGCGTGCATCGCGACGTGCCCGCCATGACACACCAGCGCCGCCGCGAGGCCCCGCGGGCCGACCGCGACCACGGGGGCCGCCGCGGGGTTCAGGCCCGCGGCGTTGGCCGCGGCGAGGAGCAAGCCGGTGAGGCCCTGGGTGTCGGTCAGGCGGCTCGCCGGCACGCCGCCCAGGTCGGCGAACGCGTGGTCGAACGTCACCGCTCGCACGACGTCGAATACGTGACGAGCGGCGCGACAAAGCTGCCGCGGATCGTGAGCTTGCCCAAATCGTCGGTGTAGAGATCGGTGCGCCGCGCCGTGAACGTGTAGCGACCGCTGATCGCGGCGCCGCCCGGGATCGTCTGATACTGCGTCACGGTGATCTCCCCCGCGGCGAGCGCGAAGGGGTTGTGCGAAAACGCGGCGATCTGCGACCCGCTCGACCACACCGCCCACGATCGCGGCGGATTACACACGGCGTCGAGCGGCCCGAAGCTGGCGCCCGCTTCTTGGGGGTTCAGCGTGTCGATGTCGAACCTCCCGACGCCGACGACCGAGTCCGGCAGCGTGACCATCAGTCGCTCGAACACGGGACCGGTGCGTGACCCGATCGAGTCGACGAGGCGGAACGCCAGCCTGCCGGTGGCCGTGTTACGGTAGTTGAGGGCCGTGGCGGCACCGCCCTCGTGCCGGATGGAGATGCCGAGGACGCTCGCGAAGTACCGGCCCCCCGACGGGCTGCCGAGCGTCATCACGACCACGGCGCCAGTCTCGGCGACCGTATCCTGGCGGGTGGCCGCGTGCGCGATGTATGCCAGCGCTGCGCCCGGCTGGATCGCCGTGACGAGCCCGGTGGCGGTGTCGATGGTGTACCGCGAGGCGTCCGGGGACGGGCTGAACCACTCGGTGGAGGGCGGGCTCCCAGGCCGCTGCACGACGGCGAGCGGCAGGGTGATCGTGTCGGTCGGCATCACGAACACGGTGTCGAGCAGCAGCGTCAGGTCGAGCCGGCTCGACACGACCACGAGGGCGGCCGTGAGGAGATTCTGCGCCTCGGCGAACACGAGCGTCGCGCCTCGCCGCCGCCCCACGATCTTGCCGGTCACGCTGTCGATCGTGACGATCGGAGCGGGCACCCCGCCCACCGAGTCCACCCTGGCGAACCACTTGACCGCGCCGGGGCTCTTCTGGACGCCGTCGGCGTCAACGTAGGTGACCGTGAGCGGGGACAGGGTGTCTCCCACGAACATCGAGTCGAGGATCGGCGACAGTCCCAGGGCGCCCACACCGGGGTTCGACAAATTGAAGCATCCCCCCAACAGGGCGGCGCCGGCGACGAGCAGCGGAGCGAACGGGAGTCGGTTCATAGCGGCCTCAAGTCTACATCGCCCCCGCCGTGCGCGGCCAGGGCGGCGCGGTATCCTTCGGGAACGCCTGCATCGAAGAACTCGTCGGCCAGGCGCACACCGATCAGACGGTCGCTGCGAGCCAACGCCTGGAGCACAGGCACGTCGTCGAGCTCGGCACCCGGCGCGAGCCCGCGTCGCTCGGATTCGAAGAGGTCGAAGACCGACCCGTCGAACGCCATCCGGCCGATGGGCGTGAGGGCGGACCGGCCGCTGCCGGGGTCAAAGCGGTCGGCGCCGGGGCGTTTCGACGCCACGGCGAGGACGTCATAGAGCCCGTCGCCCCGCAGGCGACAGCGTGCCCGGCCGGTGGGACCCTTCGTCGCCGCGTCGCGCGCGTCGATCTCGGCGAGCAGGACGACCGGGCGCCCGGTGCGCCGGTGGGCGTCGAGCACGTGCCGCATCGGGTACGTGGCGCGGAACAGATTGTCGGGCAGCATCACGGCGACGTGGTCCGCCCCGACGGCCGTGCGCGCGCAGGTGATCGCGTCGCCCAGGCCGCGCGGCTCGGGTTGCACGACGACGGCGGCGGTCAGGCGGTCGGGCGGTCGGGCGGCGAGGAACTCGGCGATCGCGGGTTT